>Ga0326728_10003828_pt1 | contig 45706 bp, 40 predicted proteins | sample MB3enrmetagenome_FD_207602 | JGI IMG/M metagenome (GOLD analysis project Ga0326728, IMG submission 207602) | Lab enriched peat soil microbial communities from McLean, Ithaca, NY, United States - MB31MN | ecosystem: Environmental > Terrestrial > Soil > Wetlands > Peat | place: USA: New York...
CTCCCCGCACATACCCCACATACGCCCCGAGGGTCAGCACGAAGAAAAGCCCGCTCAGCACGTCCTTGCGCTCCGCCACCCACGCCACCGACTCCACCCGCAAGGGATGAATGGCAAAGACCGCCGCCACCAACGCGCTCCGCCACAGCGCCCCCGTCATCCGCCACCACACCAGAAACAAGGCCAGCACCGTCGCGGTGTGCAGCGCCACACTGCTCAAATGATGGCCCCACGGGCGCAGCCCATATAATTGACAGTCCGCCATGTGCGACAGCCACGTCAGCGGATGCCAGTTGAAGGCATGCCCGCTGCGAAACGCCCATTCCACCCCCTGGATCGTCAATCCCCCCTTCACCATGGGATTTTCATACACGTAAGTCCCGTCGTCGTAGTCAATAAATTGGTGGCTCAAGGTCTGGCCAAAGACCGCCAGGGTGATCACCGCCAGGCCCAGACATAGCCCCGCCACAAGCCACGGTTGGTTCCGGCGCCCCGTGCCGACGGGAACTTCGTTCGGCGGAGATGGCCAGCGGATCATATTCCAAATACCGACGGGTCAACGTCCTCGATACTGCTGTCGAAGAGTGTCTGCACTGCCTGGCATTCTTTCCCAAAGGCCGCACAAAGGAAAGAACAAGCTGGAGGCCGCGCGGCTTTGGAATTCATAACACATTGCTGTCGGGGCAGCTTCATGCTACTTAGTGGGCACGATTGAAACCGCGCCCCGAAATTCGGCAATGCGCAGCCCAGCTCCCGGTTCCGCGGCACAAATGGGCGTTTCGCGTTGCCGCCTTTCTGATTGTCCCGTTAGTGGCGCTGGCCGCGCTGGAAGGGGCGTTGCGCATTGGGGGTTACGGCCACTCAACCAGCCTCTTTGAGAAAGTTCGATTGGAAGACGGAGAGTACCTCCTCAACAACGAGAATTTCGGGCTGCGTTTCTTTTCGCCGGAGCTGAACCGCTGGCCTCTTCCAGTGAAGATGAAGGCGGCAAAGCCTCCCGGCACCTGCCGCCTTTTCATTTTCGGCGAATCCGCCGCCCAAGGTGATCCTGCGCCTTCCTTCAGTGCCAGCCGTTATCTGGAGGTGCTGCTGCGGGAAGGCTACCCCGGTGTCAATTTCGAGGTCGTCAATTTGGGCATCACCGCCATCAGTTCCCACGTCATCCTGCCCATGGCCCGCCAATGCGCCCATGCGCAGGGCGACCTCTGGATCCTCTACATGGGCAACAACGAAATGATCGGCCCCTTCGGCGCCGCCACCGTCTTCGGCGCCAAAGCCGCGCCCTGGCCCGTGGCGCGCTTGGGGCTGGCCCTTCAAACCACCCGCGTCGGCCAACTGCTGGTCAACCTCGGACGCCACCTCACCCGCCACGCCGGCGCCCCGCGCGTCTGGCGCGGCCTGGACATGTTTGTCGGCAATCAACTGGCGCCGGAGGACCCGCGCAAGGAGGTTGTCTATGAGAACTTTCGCCGGAACCTGCAGGACATTGTGCGGGTGGGCCGCGGGGCCGGCGCAGCCATGCTGCTGAGCACGGTGGCGGTCAATCTTAAGGATTGTCCTCCGTTTGCCTCGCTTAATTCTCCAACCCTGGCGCCGGCCGACCGGGAACAATTCGAGCGCCGGTGCGCGGAGGGGCGCGGGGCGCAGTTGAGCAACGACTGGAAGGGGGCGGCGGCGGATTTTGGCCAAGCCCTGGGGTTGGACCCGCACATGGCCGAAGCCCAATACCGCGAAGGCCAATGTTTGTTGCATCTGGGCGAGGCTGGCGCCGCCGCCGATCATTTTCAGAAGGCGTGCGATTGCGACGCCCTGGTGTTCCGGGCCGATTCGCGCATCAACGGCCTGATTCGGGAGACGGCCCGGCAGATGGGGGGGCCGGGCCTGGCGTTATGCGACGCGGCGGCGGGTCTGCCGGGGGGCGGGGCCATCGCCGGGGAGGAAAGCTTTTACGAGCACGTGCATTTGAATTTCGAGGGCAATTACCGGCTGGGCCGGATGTGGGCGGGGCAGGCGGAGGGGCTGTTGCCCGACTGGGTGAGGGCCAAGGCGCAGGGCGGCTGGGCTTCGCAGGCGGTGTGCGAAGCGCGCCTGGGCTTGACGGATTGGAACCGGGGCGACGTGTGGAACGCCGAGCGGCAGAAACTGGAAGGGGAGTTGTTCAGCAGCCAATTCAACAACGCGCAACGAATCTCCGACTTGACCGCCCGGCTGGATGAAATGTTGCGGCGCCGCGGCGCGGCCGCGGCCAGCAACGCCCGCGCCCTCTACCTGGACGCCATCGGCCGCGCGCCGCGCGATTATATGCTGCACGAGAATTACGGCGAGTTTCTCCATCTAACGGGCGATGTCAAGCAAGCCGCGCTGGAGTTGAAGAAGGCGGGGGAGCTTATGCCGCGGGACCTGTTCGCGTTCCTGAGCGAAGGGCGATTTCTGGAGGAACAGGGGGAGTGGGCGGGAGCGCGGGAATGCTTTTACCATGCGGTGAAGTTTCGCCCGCGCTATGCGGAGGCCTGGTTGGAGCTGGGCAAGCTGGCCGCCTTGGAAGGCAACCTGGAGGAAGCAATGGAAGACTATCGCCGGTCAGCGGCCCTGCAGCCCGACGAGGCGCAGGCGTTTCTTTACATGGGAGAGACCCTGGCGCGCTTGCAGCGGCTGGAGGAAGCGGCGCGCAACATGCGGCATGCGCTCCAGTTGAATGGAGAATATCTGGAGGCGCATTACGCGCTGGGTGAAGTGCTGGGCTTGCAGGGGCGGGTGGAGGAAGCGAAAGAGGAATTCGAGCAAGTGGTCCGCCTGCAGCCGCAGTTTGCCAAAGGCCACCTGAACCTGGGCATCGCCCTGCTCAAACTGAACGACCGCGAAGGCGCGCGGCGGGAGTTTGCCGAGACCCTGCGCCTGGAGCCGGCGAACCAATCCGCCCGGGCCTATCTAACGGCCGCCTCCCAATGACAATTATGTTGCAAGTTCGAGGCCCCGTCCGTACTGTAGATTGAAGCATGTGGCCGTTGTTCAAGGAATTCCTTGGGTTTTGCCGGCAGGAGAAGAAGTGGTGGCTGATCCCGCTGATTGCGCTGTTGCTGGCGCTGGGGGCAATTCTCATCTTTACAGCCAGCTCGGGCATCGCCTGGGCGCTCTATCCCTTCATGTGAACAATGCCGCCCCCCCGCCACGTTCTGGGAATTTCCGCCTATTACCATGACGCGGCGGCGGCGATTTTGCGCGAGGGGCGGATCCTCGCCGCCGCGCAGGAGGAACGCTTTTCGCGCATCAAGAACGACCCGGACTTTCCGCGGCAGGCCATTGCGTTCTGCCTCCGATACGCCGGGTTGAAGGCGGCGGAGTTGGATTGCGTCGTTTTTTACGACAAGCCGGTGTTGAAATTCACGCGCCTGCTGGAATCGTATTTGGCGGTGGCGCCGGGCGGATGGCGGACCTTCCCGGAAGTGCTGGCCAACTGGCTGGGCGGAAAGCTGGACCTGCGCAAAACCATCCGCGAGGAATTGCCGGGGTTGCGCGCGGAATGTCCGATTCTATTCACGGCGCATCACCAAGCCCACGCCGCCAGCGCGTTTTATCCGTCGCCGTTTACCCGGGCGGCCATTTTGACCATCGACGCCGTGGGGGAATGGGCCACGACGACCATTGGCCGCGGGCAGGGAGACACCATTGAACTGCTCAAGGAACTGCGCTTTCCGCATTCGCTGGGCATGCTTTACTCGGCCTTCACGGATTACTGCGGATTTCGGATCAATTCAGGGGAATACAAGCTCATGGGCCTGGCCCCCTACGGCGAACCGACTCAGAGGGAGGCCATCCTTGGGGAATTGCTGGACTTGAAGGCCGACGGTTCATTCTGGATGAATTTGGATTACTTCAATTTTCTGCGCGGCACGACCATGACCAACGAGCGTTTTCACCGGCTGTTTGGCGGGCCGCCCCGGCGCCCGGAGGACCCCATCCAACAGCGGCACATGGACGTGGCGCGCTCGATTCAGGCGGTCACGGAGGAGGTGGTGCTGCGCCTGGCCCGCCACGCGCGGGAAATCACCGGTGAAAAGGACCTATGCCTGGCGGGCGGTGTGGCGCTCAATTGCGTGGCCAACGGACGCCTCTTGCGCGATCGCATTTTTGACCGCATCTGGATCCAGCCGGCCGCGAGCGACGCCGGCGGCGCCCTGGGGGCGGCGCTGGCCGCCTGGCACGCCCAACGGGATGGAGCCAGCCCCGTAACCGCGAAGGCGGACGCGATGCGGGGGGCGCTGCTGGGGCCGGAATACACGGACGAGGAAATCGAAGCCACCCTGCGCAGCCACGGGGCCAAGTACCGGCGGCTGGGGACCAGCGGTTTGCTCGATGCCACGGTGGATCTGTTGCGGGCCGGGAAGGTGATCGGCTGGTTCCAGGGGCGGATGGAGTTCGGGCCGCGCGCCCTGGGCAACCGCTCGATCCTGGGCGACGCCCGCTCGCCGCGGATGCAATCCGTCATGAACCTGAAGGTGAAGTTCCGCGAATCCTTCCGTCCTTTCGCGCCCATCGTGCGCCGCGAAGCGGTGGCGGACTATTTTGATTTGACAGAAGAATCCCCCTACATGCTGCTGGTGGCGCCGATTCTGCCGAAGTGGCGGCTGGCCGCGCCGGGGGGCGTCAAGGGACTGGAATTGCTCAAGCAGGCGCGATCCACGCTGCCGGCGGTGACGCACGTGGACTACTCGGCGCGGATCCAGACGGTGAGGCAGCAGGACAACCCCCTGATCTACGAGCTGCTGCTGCGCTTTGAGCGCGCCACCCGCTGCGGCGTGCTTGTCAATACTTCCTTCAACGTGCGGGGAGAACCGATCGTTTGCACGCCGGAAGACGCCTACCGGTGCTTCGTCCACACGGAAATGGATTACCTGATGCTGGGAAATTTTGTGATCGACCGCGCGGAACAACCGGCCGGCCAGGCCGCGCGGCGCGTGGCGCCGCAAACGGACTGAACATGAAACTCAAATTGAAAGAGGAACCGGGGGAGTGGCGGAAGGCGGCGTGGATGAGCGCGCTGGGCCTGGCGCTGCTGTGCAGCCTGTTGCGCTGGCGGCGAGTGCTGGCGGTCGCACCCTGGGTGACGATTCTGTGTTTGTTGGCCGCAGTGGCTGCGACAGCGGCGTTGCGGCCCCAATGGTTTCGGGGGTATTACCGTTTTTCCGCAAAGGTGGGATTTGGGCTGAGCCAGGCGGTGGGAGGAGCCGTCCTGGCGTTGTTGTTCTTCATCGTCATTACACCCCTGGGCTTGGGCAGACGGATGCTGGGCAAGGATCCGTTGCGTTTGCGCCGGCCCGCCGGGGATAAGAGCTATTGGGCGGATGCGCGGAAGCAAACCTCGTTGGATCGGTTGTTTTAGGCCGAAGCACTGTCCGTGCCTGGCCGGCTCGAGTCTTCGGCGTCAATTGAACTCGCTGACCGGCGGAATGTTCTGCCGCACGGCTCGTTGGCCGGGCAACCCAATCGGCGGCAGAATCGCCCCCTTTGCGGGCCGGCTCTCCGCCTCCGTCGTGCCATTGGCGGGAGCATGGCGCACTTCCTCCAAGCGCGGCCCGCTGTCCAGCGGCAACTCCAATGTGAAGGTCGCCCCCTTGCCCACTCCCTCGCTCTCCGCCCTCAGCGCCCCCCCCAACTGCCGCGCCGCCAACGCCCCGCTGTGCAACCCAAACCCATGCCCGTCGGCCTTCGTCGTAAACCCATGCGCAAAGATCCGCGTCAGGTTCTCCGCCGGGATCCCCACCCCGTTGTCCGCCACCTCCATCCGTATCGCCCCCTCCCCCTGCCGCCGGATCCGCACCGTCACCCGCCGCTCCGCCCGCCCGCTCTGCACACACGCCCGCTTGGCGTTCTGCAATAAATTGATCAAGATCTGCAGCACCTTGTGCTTGTCCACCATAAGGGCCGGCACCTCCTCATAGTCCCGCACCAACTGCACGTTGTGCCGCCCGTAGGCCGCCTCGTTCATCTTGAGCGCGCTCTCCATCAACTCCGCCGCCTCCGCCCTCTCCATCACCCCAAAGCGATGCGCGTTGGCCTGCTGCATGGCCACGATCTCCTTGATGTGCTCGATGTTGGCCGTGAGCGACTTCAATTCCTCCAGCAGCCCCGTCCGCTCCCCCGCCAAATGCTCGTTAAGGCCGCTCAAAAAGGCGCGCAACTGCTTGCCCTTCTCGTCCTGCGTCAAAAATTGCGCCAGGTCCTCCCGGTGCTTCTCCAGCAAATCCACCACCTTGCCCAAACTGGCCGCCCGCGAACTGCGAATCCCGTCCACCACCAGGTTGGCCGAGACATTGACGCTGTTGAGCACGTTGCCCACGTTGTGCAGCACGCCCGTCGCCACTTCCGCCATCCCCGCCTGCCGCGAGACCACCATCAGTTGCTGGTGCGTTTGCTCCATCTTCTCGTTGGCCTTGGCCAGCTCGGCGGTGCGCTCGCGGACTTTCAATTCCAGCAAATCATTGGCCTCCTTGAGCCGGCGCTGTTTACTCTCCGCCCGGTAGAGCATCCAGCGGTAAATCAGCCCCAATCCCGCCAGCCCCACCAGCACGCACAACCCCAAAAACCACGCCGTCTGATAAAACGCCGGCGGCAGTTCCACCGCAAAGGAGTCGCCCGCCGTGTTCCAGACCCCGTCCGCGTTGCAGCCTTGCACCCGGAAACAATACCGGCCCGGTCTCAAGCTGTTGTAGAGCACCGAGCGCCGCCCCTCCGCGTCAATCCAGTCCGTGTCGAATCCTTCCAGTTGATAACGCAGCTTGGCCTTCTGGGGGGCGATGTAACTCAAGACCGCGAAATGGAACTCCATGCGTCCTCCGCCCACGGGCAGGGAGAGGGCCTTGCGATCCTGCACTTCGGCGCCGTTGATGCGGATTTGCTCAATGTACACCGGAGGAACGACACTATTGGTAAAGAAGTGCGCCGGGTCGATCATGGCCAGGCCCTGGGGGTTGGGGAACCAAATCCGGCCGTCCGGGGTCCGGGCGGCCACAGGCTCACGTTTGGTATGGCCGGTGAATTTGATGGACTCCAGCCCGTCGAACAGTTGGCAGGTGACGTGGTCCGTTTTTCCATCTGCGACGTCGTTCAGGCTTTTGCGGCTGGCGCGGAGGATGCCGGCGATGGAATCCATCCAGAAGTTGCCGAGGGCATCGGGGACGATCTCATAAATGTTGTCATCCGCCAGCCCCTGCTTGGAGGTGATGTTCTTGATCTGGCCATCCTTGATGCGGGCGATGCCGCTGTCCAATCCCGCCCAAATCACGCCATCCGCATCTTCAAAAATGCAGGAGACATTATTGTCGGAAAGGCCCTCGCCGGTGGACCAATGCCGGGCCACCCCGTTGATGATGCGGAAGATGCCGTTATTGCTGGCGATCCAAACGGCGCCGTCGCGGCCCCGGCAAATATTGAAGATCCAGTAATAAATCGGCTCCTTCCCATCGCCATAGGCAAAAGGAGACATCTTGCCGTCCTGGATGCGGAAGAGGCTGCCTCCGACGGCGACGACAAAGCTTTTCCCGTCTTCCACCATGCCGGTGGGCCAATTTTGGTTTGTGTAAGTCGCTGCAACCTTCCCGCCGGAAACCTTCAACAATCGTTTCTGGTCATCGGTGATGTAGAGATCGCCGTTGCTGGCTTGAAATACGCGCTTGAACCATTGCTGGCGCAGTGCGGCGTTATTGGTGAAATCCACCAGCCTCTGACCGTCAAAGCAGGACAACCCCTTTTCAGTGGTGATCCAAAGTCCCCCCTCGTGCCTGGCGGAGACGGAGACGACCGAACTGGAAGGAAGCCCTTCCCGGTCTGAGTAGATGGGAAACTTCACGTCCGTAATCTGGCTCAAGCCGTTGCGGGTGCCGACCCAAAGGCTGCCTTCGCTGTCTTCATAAAGGGCGGAAACGGCGTCGCTCACCAAGCCATCCGTTTTTTTCAGCCAGGTGAACTCCCCATTCTTGTAGCGCGCCAAGCCGGCTCCGGGAGTCCCGACCCACACCATGCCGTGACGGTCCACCAGGATGCTATTGACCTCGTTGTAGAAATTGGGGAGCTGGATCGGCAGGAAGTTGGGATCATAACAGTGCAGACCGTTGCCCGTGCCAACCCAGATTTGGCCGTTTGAACTCTCCGTCACAGCGAAAATATTGTCCTTTTTCAGCGATTCATCAGGAAAGGCTGAGAGCTTGCCACGCTGCCAACACAACAATCCTTGTTCAACTGTTCCCACCCAAACGCGGCCCCGGGCGCCCTCGGCGAAACACATAATGTGGCTGCGGTAGTTTTCGTCAAAAAAGCTTTCCTGGGGCTTTCCCTTGACCCAACGGCCCAATCCTTGAGCGGAGCCGGTCCACACAGCGCCGTCCGACGCTTCAAACACAAAGGTGGACTCCGTGCTGGTTCCCGCCCATCTTTGATCGTCAATCGGCGAAAAGCGTCGGCCGTCATAAAGGCCAAAAAGGTCCAAGCCAATGGACAACCACAAGCCGCCGTCCTTGGCCCGGCACACGCTTTTGATGGTCTGGTTCTGGCTTCCGGGCAGAGTAATAGTCACCAGTTTGAACTCCATGCCGTCAAACCGGACCATTCCTTTTTGGGTGCCGAACCAGATGTAGCCGTCCTTGGTCTGGGTGACGCCGGTGATGACGTCAGCAGGCAGACCGTTTTGGCGGGTCCAATTCTGGCAGTTGTATTGGTAAATGGACTTTGCTGGGTCCAGGGCAAGCAAGGATCCAGCCGGCAGGAAGATGGCGCAACCGAGCGCAATCCTCCGCAACCACATTCTTAACCAGTTCATTCCACGTCTATTCCGCACACCTCATGTCTTCCGGTATATCGTCAGAATTGGGGCCGGCCTTAAGGGATTTGACAACGCCGTCTTTGCGTTCTATAGAATGAACGGCCAATAATCTGGAAACCGCAAAACAAACTACAAAAATTATGCCTATCAAAGTTGGTTCAAAAGCGCCGGATTTCGTTCTCAAATCCAAGAATGCCGCCGGTCTGGCGGACATCAAGCTGAGCGACAATTTCGGCAAAAAGAACACCGTCCTTCTCTTTTTCCCGGCGGCCTTCACGAGCGTCTGCACCCAGGAGATGTGCGACATCTCCGCCGGCTTGGGCCAGTATTCCACCCTCAACGCGGCCGTCATCGGCGTGAGTGTTGATACGCCCTTCGCGCAGGAAGCCTGGGCCAGGCAGGAGAAGATCGGCATCACCCTGGCCAGTGACTTGGACAAGAAGGTCATCCGGGACTATGATGTGACCTTTCCCAACCTGGCCGGCATCGGCACCACGGCGGCGCGCGCGGCGTTCGTCATCGACAAGCAGGGCGTGGTGCAATATGCGGAACAAACACCCAGCCCGAAGGAACTGCCGAACTTTGACGCCGTAAAGAAGACCCTGGCCAAGCTGGCCTGAAAGCCGGATTGGTCTTCCCGACCTCATTGGCCTGTGTGGCAGGTTTCCATTTCCACCACGGCCCAAGGCGAAGAGGCCGTGGCGTGTTTCCTGGAGCGGGAGTTCCAAAAGCCCGCGTCGATCTATTGTGACGAAGCAACAGGCGCGCGGACCGTCACCATCCACCCCCGGCGGCTGCCCCGGCCTGTTCAAGCCTTGCGCGCCCGACTGCGCGGCGGTTTGCGCCAGTTGAAGGATTGCGGGTTGGATATTGGACCGGCAAGAATTGCCATCCAACCCTTGCCGCGCCGAAACTGGGCTGAATCCTGGAAACGGCATTTCAAACCGGTCGATATTGGCCGCTTTCTCCTCATCAAGCCCGCCTGGAGCCGACGCCGTCCGCGCCGGGGCCAACAGGTGGTGATATTGGACCCGGGGCTGAGTTTCGGCACCGGGCATCATCCGACCACGCTCTTTTGCCTGCAGCAACTGGCCCTGTGCCGCCGTCCCGGTCAGAGACAGTCGTTCCTGGACATTGGCTCCGGTTCAGGCATCCTGGCCATCGCCGCCGCCAAGCTCGGTTACACATGGGTGGAAGCCTTTGACCACGACCCGGTCGCCGTCCGCGTCAGCCGCCAAAATGCCAAAAAAAACCAGGTGGAACATCGTGTTTGGCCACGGCGGCAAGATTTGACCACGCTCCAGGAGGGCGGGAGCGGAAATCCCCGGCGCTACGACGTGATTTGCGCCAATCTGGCCCGCGATTTGCTGCTAAAAGAGATGGGGAAAATCTGTGCCAGGTTGAATCCAGGCGGGAAGCTGATCGTGGCCGGCATCTTGCGGCGACAATTCGGCGAAGTGGCAAAAGTTTTACGCGGATTTAATTTGACATTGCAGGTTTCGATGGATGATAAGTACTGGAAGTCAGGACAGTTCGTCTAATAGTGTGCATGACCCGGACGGCGCCTGGGAGAACGCCGCCGTTTTGAAGGCCGTGCCAGCGACGGCGCAACCGGCCGGGCGAGGCGGGTTGGGCCGCGAAGGAATGAGAGAATTGAGTATGACAAAGACATGGCACTTGATTCAGGAAACAGTCCAAAACGCCAAACATCCCTTCCGTCAGGTGGAAAACCGGTCCGCCAAAGCCAAGAAGAACCGCTACGAACGACGCAAAATCCGTGAACTCCTGCGCCTGGGCGACTGGGCCGGAGAGCTGGAAGCCTGACATTACCCGCCAATAGAGCGAGCCTGCCGGCGCGAGGGCGGTGTTGTCTCTCCGACAGCCTCCGCGGACGGCGAGAGTGGTTCAAATAGAAATGTAGCCGCATGTTGTTCTGTCTCGGGGAGCGCGACCGTCTCGGTCGCTCTCGTCGGCGTCTCGCCGACGAGCCAGGCTACGGCTACACAATTTCTTGAAACGCTCGAGCCTTCTTCATTTCACATAGCCGTTGTCTCTGAACCATTTGATGGCGTCAGCAAAGGCCTGGCGGGGCGGTGTTTGGGGCAGGTCCAATTCGCGGATGGCCTTGGCTGGGTTGAAGAACATCTTGTGCCTGGCCATGCGCACTCCCGCCAGCGGGGCCTTGGGCGGTCTGCCCGTGATCGCCGAAGCCGCTTCGTTGACATAGGCGGCCATCAGCGCCACGAAGTGAGGCACACGCAGCTTCGGCGCAGGCACCCCGCTCAATTCCTCCAGAACCGCCAGCGTTTCGGCCATGGTCCAATTGCCTCCGGCATGCCCCAGAATATATCGCTCCCCCACCCGCCCTTTCTCCGCCGCCAGAATCTCCCCCGCCGCCACGTCCCGCACATGCACCCAGTTGAGCCCCGTATCCAGATAAGCCGGCATGCGCCGGTTCAGGAAATCCACAATCACCTGGCCGGTGGGCGTCGGCTTCACATCCCGCGGCCCGATGGGCGCGCTGGGATTCACGATCACGACCGGCAATCCGCGGCCGGCCAGTTCACGGGCGACAAGTTCCGCCTGCCATTTGGACCGCTTGTAGTGGTTGCTCATTTGCGCCCCGGAAGCCGGCGCGGCCTCGTCCGTGGGCACGGTTTTTCCATCTTGTTCGCGCGGCAGCGCGATGCACCCCACGGTGCTGGTATAAACAATGCGCCGGCATCCTGCCGCCGCCGCGGCTTCAAGGACATGCCGCGTTCCCTCGACGTTGGCGGCGTACATCGGCGCATAATCCCGCAACCAGAGGTGGTAGCTGGCCGCCACATGGAAACACCAATCGCAGCCCCGCATGGCCTTCTCCAGCCAGCGGCGATCGGAGATGTCGCCTTGCACCCGTTCGCAGGACGCCCCCTCCAGGCCGCGGCAATCGCTGCCCGGACGCGCCAGCGCCCTGACCTGATGCCCCCGGGCCGCCAATTCATGCGCCAGGTTGGCGCCGATAAACCCCGAGGCCCCTGTAACGAAACAGTTCATCGAACGATGCTACACACAAACCCACCCCCCGCGCCAAGTGCCAAGCAGCATCGTGGAGACAATCAGCTTTTGCGCCTGAGTTGTTCTTTTGTTGGTGCGATTACAAGAATTGCAACGATTTTTTCTGGACAAATTCGGCGGCTTCGGGCATTGCCCGCTCGTTACCAGAAGAATTTTTTGAAAAAATAACAAAATAGAATTGTGTAGCTCCGGCTACGGGCTGCATCCAAAAACCGCGATTTTCCTGGCCCGTCGCACAGACGAATCGAAGACGTAGCCAAACTGCTGCCCGGCCACCGGCGAATTGCCAAGATACCAATATGCTGCCGAGTCCACAGTGCCGTCCGACACCGACGCCAGCCGCGAGGCGCTGTCGTAACCGCAAACAGCCTGGCACAGCGTGTTCACCCCGTTCCACAGCGAGACGCTCGTCCGCCGCAAATCCGCGTCGAATATGTTCCTCACACCGTCAGCCTAGTTGAAAATGACCTTCCCATTTTGATTTTTCTAGGTCCCCTCTAAAAAGACGCAACATATGATCACTTAGGCAATGTGTGATCGGGCCCGCCAATTGAACAGGTCGGGGGATCACCGACTCGACCAATGGTATAGGTTCCGCCTTGGGGACAAGTGGGAAAACCATTTGTCATTCCCCATAATGTGAAATAGGTCTGAAGATCATTCCACGTTGGAGTGTCATTTCTTGTCTTGGTATTTTCCGTCGCCCAAGCGTTTTTTGCCGCATGAATTGTTCGCAAATTGAGTATGCAACGACTCTCCTTTGCTGTTACATGCGCACAGGAATAAAGACTGAAACTGACAAAGAGTAAGAGTAGTAATGCAAACGTCCAAGTCAGTATTGCTAATAACGGCCTCATTCAACCATTACTCAGGAATCCACGACTTCGTTTTCGTGCTCCATGTGAATTGCTCATCGGGAGCTTGCGGCGACAAGATTGCGTGCTCATACCCCCCCTTGCAGGTGATGTAAATCACCATATACGTCCAATCCCAGTGCATAGAATCGCCCCAATCAATACCCCCGATAACGTGTGTCCCGCCGACTTGATCTCCTCCTTCAGTCGTTCCGCCTTCATACCATCCATAATCGTGAAAGTCCTTGATTGGATTCGGAGGGAATACCCCCTGAGCAGTATAACAGTCCCACCAATATATTTTTACAATGGCAACCGGACAGGTTGGACTCACTTTACCTGTTGGGGTAATCTTCGCCGTAAGTGTCACAGAAGAGCCTGAGGCTGAACCGGAAAGGGCAAGTGCTACCGCCCGTTCTCCGGGACAACAACACGGGATGTTCTTAATGGCGTTGTCCATGTCCCGCGCAGTCTGTTCAATAGCAAATCGGGTTAGCAACCCAAGCAAATCGACATAATTGACTGACGAATTTAGGACAAATTCATACAGGTTTAAGCCGCCCTTCTCTCCCATCGGGTCTCTGGATAGCCACCTTCCCGTTGAAGGGTTGTAATATCTGTAGCCGTAATAAAGCAGGCCAGTTTCCCGATCCCAAGGCTTAGTTCCGTAGCAGAATGGGTTTAAACCAGCCATCGGCCCGGTCGCCCTGATGACTTCCCCGAAGGGGCCGTATTCATAATTGGCCAAAGTAGTGCCGTCGGCGGCGTTGACCAGGGCGCTGACGTTGCCGTTGCCGTCATACGCCACAAAACAGTTCGTGATTGTGGCTGTTTTATCCATCGCCAGAAGGCTCTATCCTCCCAGACTTGAGGCTCTCCTGGATGTGCTTGCGATGCACGAAAATCCATGCGAAGTGCAGGAATCCAGCGACGAAACAGCCAAATTCCAGCACCCAATTCCAGAGACGCCCTTTGCCGTCTAGACTGTCAACGTTCATGACGTACAAGGCAAAAGCGGACCAATAGATGAATCGCAGCGTTGCCCTTGCCAGCCACGCGTGCTGACCGATGCGGCCACATTTCCGGGCAGCCCGTTCCATACAATATAAGGAAACACAAACGCAAGCACAAACGATGACTAACAGTTCCGAGTTCATCAGTTAACGCAGCCCACGCTCACATACATACCGGCAACGGTTACGGGGCCTATGGGCTTGAAGCCCACACCAGTGCCTACACCGGTAAGGGCGTAGGACGCCCCGGAATGGGCTATCGTAATATAGACCTTCGACACTCCGAGCTTTCCGGGACCCAAACCGAAACTGTATAATCGCAGACCCCCACCTCCGTACAGGTCTGCACACTGTGGTGCGCCCGTGACCGATCCCATTATCCCTGTTCGGAAACTCATTCCGGCTATCACCCCTCCGCCAATCGCCCAAGCGCTGATTGTGGTTGTGATCCCGGGAGCGGCTTTGCATCTCAGGGTTGCATTGATCGTCATGCCGCCAACGATGAAACCACCTGATGTCGCCACGCCATTCTCGGTAGACCAGTTACCACCGGGACAACAACAACTACAGACCAAGCCTAGCGGGTCCACCTGGCCGATGGGAGCATTGGCAACAAACAAATAGGCAGGCAAGAGTGCCTCTTGCTGTAACTTGTCCTGTTCAGGTTCCGACAACGTGGCTGCGTAGGGTTCGAAGAACGCCCAATCTCCAATCGGGTCTCTGGAGAGCCACCTTCCAGTGCTTGGATTACAGTAGCGATAGCCGTAGTAAAGCAGGTCTGTTTCATCATCATAAGTTACCGTCTGGAACCGTTTGGGATTGAGCTTGGCCATAGGGCCGGTGGCGCGGATGAGTTCACCGAAGGGGCCGTAATCGTAATTAGCAACGGTTGTCCCATCAGCGGCGTTGACCAGGGCGCTGACGTTGCCGTTTCCATCAAAGGCAACAAAACAGTTCGTCGTGGCCGTTCCGTAATAGCTCACCTGGATCAATCCTCCAACTCCGCCCGCGCCTTGCATTGAACCGCTCAAATCCGATCCCCACACGAAGGAATTCAGAAGGCTCAAGGAAGGATTAAGAACCGCAATGCAGTTCCATCCATCATAGGCGTAATTGTCGGTGTATTGGCTGACGTAGCTGTTGCCGTTCCACGTCGAAACAACCTTCTGTATCCGCCGTCCCTGGTAATCATAAGCAAAAGCCAGTTGCAACTGCGACCCGGATGGCGCGCCGCTCAGGCTCGTCATGCTGATCAGCCGATTCTCCGCATCCCAGGTATAGTTCCGGCGGCCATCGCTCAACAGGTTCCCGTCGTAATCGTAACTATAGTTCTCCGGCGTCTGCGCCACATAGACATGCCCCGTCACGCTCGCCTGGCCCGGCGCGGACACGGTCACCATCGGCCACTGTGGCCCGGTGGTGTTCGGCACAGCCAATTGCGCCCGGTAGCATTCCACCTTTTGATAAGCCGGCTGGTTATTGCCGCCCACCGTCACGCTCACCGTGTTGGTCGCCAAACTGTCCCCCATGATATCCACGTAGCCGGGAAAGTCCCGGCTCGTGATCTGGTTGAGCGTGTTGTTCGTGTAATGGGCCACCCGCAAACTGGCCCCGGTCTGGTCGCCCCCCGCCTCCGTCTGCGTCCGGTTCCCAATCGTGTCGAAGGCGTAGCCAAACTGCTGCCCGGCCACCGGCGTCATGTCGCTCCAATACTTGTTGCCCGAAACCACCTGCCCCAGCGCGTCATAGCCGTAGCGCCAGTAACTCCCGTCCCACAACCGGTCCAGCGTCCGCTGGTTGGCCGCGTTGTATTGGCAGGTGAAGGAATTGGACGGCGACGAGGCAATCGAACCCAGCCGGTTCAGGTAATCATATTGCTTCGTTGTCGTCATGCGCGTCCTGCTTCTTCGGCTGAAGGTAATCTGCCCCGCCAGCGGCGAATTGGCAAGATACGAATACGCCGCCGAGTCCACGTAGCCGTCCGAGGCATACGCCAACCGCGAGGCATGATCGTAACCGTAAACAGCCTGGCACAGTGCATCCGACCCGTTGAATAGCGCGACGCTCGTCCGCCGCAAAACCGCGTCGAATACGTTGCCCACCATCATCAAGTCAAGGGGTCAGTTCTAACAATTGACAATGTCTTACAAGAAGTGAACGTGAAAGGGCCGGTCCTCGGAATCGAGTATTTTACGTTGTTCTGCTGGCGGTCATCGCGCGATTTTTGAATCGCTGAAACGCGGGATTATGCGGCGTCCTTTTAACGCTTCGCGCCTGCGGCGCTGGCAAAAGTTGACCTGCGCCCGCGGAATCGTGGAGAAAAGAATCGACATTTCCGCCCGTCTGAGGGATAAATGACGATGGTTCATATGCCAAAAAAATTGCACGCTTCGCGGCGGAAGGCCACGAGGCAGGAATTGCGGGACTTGGACCAGGAAATCCGGTTTATGGAAGGCCTGCTCCGCCGTGATGAGTATTACATCCAGGCGCTGCAGATTCTTGGCGACGACTACACCCGCCGGGGCCGTTACCTGGAAGGGTTGAAGATAGACGAGCGCCTTCGCAAATTGCGCCCGGACGATGCCTTGGTTCATTATAACCTGGCTTGCAGTTATTCTCTGACGGGCCAACTCGACCTGGCCGCGGAAGCGCTGGAGGCCGCCATCAACCTCGGCTACCGCGATTTCAAATGGATGGCCCAAGACCCGGACTTGGAGAACCTGCGCGAACATGCCGCCTACGACAAAATCCGGGCCAAGGTGCAGCAGATGCGAGTCAAGGCGCGGTGAGACCGTTTAGCCTCCCGGGGGCCGCCACGCGGCAGGCCGCTGTATCGTCACAGCGATTCCGGCATTTTTTATGAACGTCACCGTGAAAGGGCGCACGCGGCACTATCGCACCGTTGCCTTCGACGCCCCGCACAACGCCGTCCTGCTCATCGAGCAACGGCTCCTGCCGCATCAATTCAAGATAGTGGCGATGTCCGATTTCCGCGCGACGGCGCGGGCCATCCGGGACATGGTGGTGCGCGGCGCGGGGGCCATCGGCGCCACTGCCGCCTACGGCCTGGCCCAAGGCGCGCGCGCCTTTCGCGGAAAGGATCTCCGCAAATTCTCCGCCCACGTCGCATCCGTCCAACGCGCGCTCGCCGCCGCCCGGCCCACGGCGGTCGATCCCGTCAACGCCATGAACACGTTGCGGGCCGCCATGCAGGCCGGGAAAACCGTCCGGGAACAGCAGGCCCTGGCCCTGGCCGCCGCCGGGCAATTTGCCGACGACGATGTCCGGCACTGCCGGGCCATTGGGCGCCACGGGGAAAAATTGATCCGCCCCAACAGCCGCATCCTCACCCACTGCAACGCCGGCTGGCTGGCGTTTGTGGACGTCGGAACGGCCACCGCGCCCCTTTATGCCGCGCAGCAAGCGGGCAAGAGGTTTCACGTCTTTTGCGACGAAACCCGCCCCCGTTGCCAGGGCGCCACCCTGACCGCCTGGGAACTGGCCCAGCAAGGCATCTCCCATCAAATCATCGCCGACAGCGCCGCCGGCCATTTGATGCAGCGGGGCGAAATCGATTTGGTCATTGTGGGCAGCGACCGCACGCTGGGGCGGACCGGGGAAGTGGCCAATAAAATTGGCACTTACAGCAAGGCCGTATTGGCGCGGCGTCATGGCATTCCTTTCTACGTGGCCATACCGCTGTCCACGATCGACTGGACGTTGCGCTCCGGCAAGGAGATCCCGATTGAGGAACGCGACGAGGCCGAGGTGCTGGGCGCATGGGGCGCATCAGCCAAATCGCCGGCTGTCTATGTGCGCATCGCCAATCCGACGAGCGGCGCTCTCAACCCCGGCTTTGACGTGACGCCCCCGGAGCTCATCACCGGCATCATAACGCCCGAAGGCATCTTCCGTCCGGATGAATTGTGGCAGCACCGGAAGCGGCTGGGGTGGAACGGGGGCGGCGCGGCCAGAAAGGGAGCTGTCGCGGCCAAAAAGGGAGCTTGCGCGGAAAGTGATTAAAGATAATTTAAGGTGTTTTCTGCCGGATGGCGGGGTAGCCAAGTGGTAAGGCACGGCTCTGCAAAAGCTGTATGCGTCGGTTCGATTCCGACCCTCGCCTCCAGCCTCCGCTGGCGGGCTGGCGAAAGCGGGCTCCCTCGTCAAATGAACGGATTTAGCACTGACTTGAAGCGACTGGTCATAGTTTTCCTGATCCTTGTGGCCGCCGGCGAAGGGGTGGCCGATGACCAGCCGGGCATCCTGACGCCCAAGCCGCCGGCGACGCCGCGCATTAATGGGCCGTCCATCTTTGGCGTCCGCCCGTGGGCGCCGTTCCTCTACCACATCCCGGCCACGGGTCAGCGGCCCATGGAGTTTTCCGCCCGCGGCCTGCCGGACTGGTTGAAATTGGACCCGCACACCGGCGAAATCACAGGCACGGTGGAGAGGGAGGGAACATACACTGTGAGCCTCCGCGCCAGGAACGCCCAGGGGACGGCCAAACGCAAGTTTCGCATCGTGGCGGGAGGGGAGATTTCACTGACGCCGGCGATGGGGTGGAACAGTTGGAACTGCTGGGGCAGCCAGGTGACGGCGGAGAAAGTCCTGCGAAGCGCGCGGGCCATGGTGGAGTCGGGGCTGATCGAGCACGGCTGGAGCTACGTGAACATTGACGATGGCTGGCAGGGCAAACGGGGCGGGCCGTTCCACGCCATTCAGGGCAACGCGAAGTTCCCGGACATGAAGGGCCTTTGCGACGAGATCCACGGCAGGGGCCTGAAGGTCGGGATTTATTCCACGCCCTGGACCACGTCCTACGCCGGTTTCATTGGCGGGAGTTCGGAGCATGAGGAAGGCGACTGGACCCCTCCCACCGCGGCAGAGAAGAAGCAGGGATTTAGAAAGGGGTTGCCGTGGGCCATCGGCAAGTATTCATTCGCGGCGGACGACGCCCGGCAGTGGGCCGCCTGGGGCATGGATTACCTGAAATACGATTGGTATCCAAACGAGGTTCCCGAGACGGAGGAGATGGCCGGCGCCTTGCGCGAGAGCGGGCGCGACGTTATCTTGAGCCTTTCCAATACCGCCCCGTACCAAAACGCGCCCGGCCTGTCGAAATGCGCCAATTCCTGGCGCACGACCGGAGACATTGTCGATACTTGGGGTTCGGTGCGCGCCAAGGGATTTTCCCAGGACAAATGGGCGCGGTTCGCCAAGGCCGGCCATTGGAACGATCCGGACATGCTGGTGGTGGGATGGGTGGGATGGGGCCGGCCCCACCCCACCCGATTGACTCCCAACGAACAGTATGCCCATCTCAGCATGTGGTGCCTTTTGTCCGCCCCGCTCTTACTGGGATGCGATTTGGAGAAGCTGGATGCGTTCACGTTGGGTTTGTTGTCCAACGACGAAGTGCTGGCCCTGGACCAGGATGCGCTGGGCAGGCAGGCTGAGTGCGTGTCGGCTCGCGGGCCGGTGTATGTCTATGCCAAGGACCTTGAAGGCGGGTGCAAAGCGGTTGGCTTGTTCAACACAGGGGCGACCAACATCGCGGCCACCGTCAGTTGGGCGGACTTGCACCTGCAGGGCAAGCGCATGGTGCGCGATCTGTGGCGACAGCAGGACATCGGCCGATTCGACGGACAGTTTACAGCGGATGTTCCACCGCATGGGGTGGCGCTGGTTCGCCTGGACAAGCGCAGGAAATAGAGAGAACCGTGGCGCGGGCTGCCGGGCGGGCTGCGGTCAAGCATCGGCGGCTGCCTGGGGGTTGGCGGCTATTTTCTCCCATGTGGGGATGTCGCCGGCGCAGCCGAGGGCCTGCAGGTATTGGGTGTTCCAGTCCTGGAGCGGGAACGGATCGGGCGGAAAGGTTTGCGAGGCGAGGTGGTCGGCAATGTAGAGAGCGGAGGTCATCGTAAAGCCGGGCTCAGGATCCTTCTCCGGGGTGTCCTGGAAGGAGATGCCTTTGACGACGCCGGGGGGAAGGCCCCAAAGCTCCAACACGTAGGAGGTTACTTGAGCCGGGGTAGCCTGGAAAACCGTGCGGAGGCAGGCGGACAAGGGGGCATTGGATTCACGCGCGCCATCGCAGGCGGCCTGGAACTGGTCCGGGAAATTGTCAACCAAAATAAAGCGGCCCGCCTCGTGCAACAGGCCGGCCAAAAAGGCTTCTTCACCGGTCTTGTGGGGCAGTTTCATCTGGCGGCAGAGGTACTGCGCCAGGCAGGCGGCCCCCCAGCAGTGCGCCCAGACGCGGGGTAGATCGATTTCGCGATGTTTGAGCGATTCGTAATGTTTGAAAACGCTCTGGGACAGAACGATGGCCGCCACCATGTCAGTGCCCAGACAGCTCACGGCGTCCATGGGGCTGGTGACCAGGTAGCCCCGGCCGAAAAGAGCGGAGTTGGCCAACTGCAGCACTTTGACGGACAGGCCCGGGTCCTCCCCGATGCGGCGCGCGATGGTGGCGCTGGGGGTATCGGAATCTTCGAGTTCTTTCAGGAGGGATTGGTGGGCTTGGGGAAGCGAAGGGATGGAACGGATCGAAGTCACCAGGGCCTGCAAGCCGTGGTTGGCAATCCGTTCCTGCGCCACGAAGGTCCGTTCGATCAAGTCCCGCAGCTTGAAGGCGTCAAAGGGCTTGGCAATGTATTGATGGGCGGAGGTGATGAGGGTGAGCTTGTCCAGGGCGACACAGCCCGACATGATAATGCGGACGGTGTTGGGAGAGGCGATTCTGACGTGTTCGAGCAACTGGCTCCCCTGCATGCCGGGCATCATTTCGTCGGACAGGAGGGCGTCCGGCTTCTTTTCCTTGACGGCCTGGAGGGCGGCCAACGGGTCGGTAAAGCCGGTCACCTCCCATTCCCGGCCCAAGCCGCGGAGAACGAGCACCGTCGTTTCCAAGACCGGCGCCTGATCATCCACAACGTAGATGGATCGCTTCATGCGTTCGTGCCGGCAAGTTCTTAATGGGCCGGCGCCAGCTTCACTTTTGTTGTCAAGCGGCGACATTGTGCCTGAACCGGCGGCGGCGTCAATCTCCAACGTCGGGCTTTTTTCCGGGCAGCCCGGCGCCTCCTTGCCGCCGGTGGAAAGGTCAAGGCAGCGTCAGAATCTCCGGGGGCAACTGGCCGACAAACTGGCTTGGCAACCGGCGGTCGATCGAGCCGGGCACAAACGTTTCCAGGGCGACGTGGCCGTCGCAGAAAACGACGTTGGCCTTGCGATCGTGGCGGAAATGGCCGTTGGGATAATTGAGCGGACTGGCGTAATTGGTTTCCAAATCCAGATAATAGAATTCCTCGAGCATCGGGTTGGAGGCGGAGGCGGGGGCCTGAAAATTGTTGACCTGGGCGGCGTCGGCGAAGAGCGCGATTTGGGCCGGGCGGGGCAGTTTTGCGGCGTTGATCGCCGGTTTTGCCGGCGGGGTGGAGAGGTAAAAATTGTAGCCGTAGCTGAAGGCCATGTTGGTGGCCTTGAGTTTGAATTGGGACAGCGCATTGCCCATGGTGGGACAGAGGCGCACGTCGCTGCCGTTGAGATAGGGATAGAGAGCGCCGCAGGAGAGATTATAGGCGCGTGTCTCTTCCGGTCCCGGGCTGATCCAGCCGAACCAGTAAATGGCGCCGTAATTGGTCTGGCCAAAGACGTAATTGAAACAGTTTCCCTCGTTGTCGTCCCAATACAATTCCGCCGCGAGGCCGAGCTGGCGCAGATTGCTCATGCACTTCGCGCCCTGTGCAGACAGCTTGCTCTGGCTCAGCACGGGCAGGAGGAGCGCGGCCAGAATGGCGATGATGGCAATGGCAACGAGCAGTTCGATGAGCGTAAAGGCCCGACCGGGCCGAGGCCGGCGCGGCTCCAGATGGAACGATTGGAGGCAGCCGGGGCGGATGCAGGCGCGGCGCCGGCGTTCGACCGGCACACGCGCCATCGGAATGCGCGCCACGCTCATGGGCGGCTGGCGCTCACGCGGTAGAACGCCTTGTCGGGCGGCGGGTTGGTGTCCTGCAAGACCAGGTTTGTGCCGTTACCGGGCGTGAGCGGGGAAACGTTGGTCCAGGATTGGAGATCACCGGTGCGCTGCAACGTGTAGAGCCAGTTGGACTGGCTGCAAAATTGCGCCTGCCAGACGCCGTTGAGAAAGGCGCCGGCCAGGTTTTGAACGGGCGGCGGCGGCAGGGTGACAACGATGTTGCCAATGACGCCTTGCGCGTAGATGGAATCGCCGAAACCATCGTCCTGGTAGCTGCTAATGAAAATGGTATCGACACGATAGTCCGTGAAAGGATAGGTGGGGTTGGTGGTGCAGATTGGATCCACAATGGTCACGCCGGACGTCTGCTCGAAATTGATCAGGGTCGTCACCATGGTCAAGTTGGAGGCGGTGTAAGTCATGACGATGTGATACCAATCGCCCAGGATGGGGGCATAGATGGCGTAATCAGTACTAAAATCATAGACGTTGAAGTCACTGTTTGTATCCACAAAGGTGGGCCACAGGGTGGGACCGAAACCCACATCGGGGAAATAATCGAACTCGACGAGGTCGGGCGAAGTGCCGCCTTCGCCGCTGCTGCGCTGGAAACCGGCGTTGGTGGCTTGGGCCAGATTGAACAGGCCGAGGGCCAGTTCAAAGCCGTAGCCGGAGGCTTGCGCCTGGCTGAGCTGCAAATCGAAGGCGAGCGAGAAGTCATCGTTGCTGGTGAGGATGGTGCCCAGCGGATGATAGAAATAGCTGTTGGATTGGGAGGAATCCCAGGTGACATCCAGATTGAGGCTGGTGGAATCCCACTGAAAGAGATTGGCGTCGCCGAACACCTGCCAGCCGTCCTGGAACGGATTGTTGACGAAGTATTCGGCGAGGGTCATGGCGTGGGCGGTTGCGACGGCCATGAAACCGGCCAGGAGAAACAGACGGACTTTTTTCATAATGCTGGTCTTTCCATTGTGTTGCGCGAGTCATTTCGCGGAACGGTTTTGCGATTGGGAGACCAGCGCGAAGCCCGAAGACAAAAAAACCTCCAGACTCCGCAAAGCGGCGAATGAAGGCATTCAACGAATCCTGATGAAACCGGTCCATCAAGCTGGCCTCATCCTTCTCTTTGACGGAGAAGCGGTCCCGACACGGATCGGAACCTGACGAGCGCAGCCAAACCGGTATCCTGACTTGGGCTTCAAACCTTGCTTCCCCCTTCCCGGTCCGCATGGCGGACCAGTGGCATTGGGAAGTTGTAGCCGTCACAGTGGCGTAACCGTCCCGGATTCGCACCGGGTTCCCTGACATTTGACTGCATTCAAGGCGAACCATGGTTCGCCGTTTTCAAAGAACGCGGCGATTCTGCGCGGCGCGCGAAATCGTGGCAAGAAAATTCCGCGCAAGAAATTGAGAAAGGTGGAGGGGAATCGAAAAAGGGCCTCCTCCCCATGAACCCCCGATCGAAAAAGCAGCCTCCTCTCCCCAGCCCTCTCCTCCACAAGTATGTGGAGGAGAGGGAGATGGAACAACGCGCATGGCCCAGGTTCATGGGTTCAATGCGCGAATGCTTTCGGGGAATTCTCTCCCCTGCCCTCTCCTCCACAAGTGTTTGGAGGAGAGGGAGATAGCCGAAATCTGCAAAAAACTGAGATGCGCCCATTGAGAAAGTCGTTAGACGCCGCGCCAGGCCAGGTCTGCCACCTGGCCGTGGTCTTTGTGGGTGCGATCCAGGCAGCGCAATTCCAGCCGCGCCCCGTCCTCCCGCACCGTGGCATGGACCCAGCCGCTGGGTCGGCCCTCCTCAAACACGTAAGCGGTCGGCGGCAGATTAATCAAATGGAGGCCGCTTTCATCCTGGCGCACGTCCCAGCGGTGCGTGTGGCCAAAGAACCAGGCCTTGACCTGGCGGCGGGGGCGCAGGATGGCCAGAAGTTCAGCGGCATCTTCCAGGCCGGTCACTGTTTTGTCGGACTGCGGCTGATGATGGACGAGAATCAGCGCGGGTGTGCCGGGGTTGGCGTCGAGGGCGCCGGCCAGCCAGGCGCGTTGCTCTTCGCCCAGCCGGCCCGGGGTCGTGAGGGTATGGATCAGCGAATCGAGCACGAACCAATTGGCCTCCTGCGCCCGCACGATGGCGGCCTGGCGGCCGGGCAAACGGGGCTGGACGGTCTTGGAGTCGCGCAAGACCTCCCAAAAATTCCCGCGATCGTCGTGGTTGCCAATGCCCAGGTGGATGGGCAGGCCGCCCTCGCGGAGGGGACGCAACAGGCCCAGCACGGCAGCGTAATCGTCCTTTGTGCCGCTCCTGAACGCCACATCGCCGTCGATGAAAACGGCTTCCGGGCGTTGCGGCCAGGCCAGGACTTCCTCCGCCACGGCTTGCAGGTTATGGGTCATGTTCACCGCGCGCTCGATCTGTTTCGGGTCGGCGGCGATGTGGGTGTCGGAAAGCAGCGCGACGCTGTGACGGCTGGCTTTGCCCCCGGGCAAAGCCCAGGCGCGGGCGCAGGCGAGGGCGGCGGCGGCGCAGGAGCCGGCCAGGAAGCGTCGTCGGGAAATGGGCGGCAGATGGAAGGGCATGGGGAGGCGGTTAAGTCAATACTATTTTGACGGATTTGCCCCGCGCACGGCCAGCCGGATGGAATAGAGGCATTTGCTGGCCGTGATAAAGAGCGTTTTGTGGTCCCGGCCGCCGAAGCTGACGTTGGCCGTCCAAGGCTCCGGCACGTTGATGTGCTCCAGGCGCTCCCCCGTCTTGTCCACGACCGTGACGCCGCGGCCGCAGAGGTAAAGGTTCCCCTGCTCGTCAATGGTCATGCCGTCGGAGCCTTTGAGGCAAAAGAGGGTCTTGTTGGTCAGGGAACCGTCCGGGAGGATGGCGTAGCGGAAGGTGTAATTGGCGCGGATGTCCGCCACGAAAAGGGTCTTGCCGTCGGGGGCGCCGGTGATGCCGTTGGGCTGATTGAGATCGCGGGTGACGCGCATCAGTTTGGATCCGCCGGGGGAGAGATAATAGACCTGCTCGCTGTCCTGGGCCATTTTCTGGTGGTCCCACCAGGTGCGTTTGTAGAACGGGTCGGTGATGTACATGCCGCCGTTGGGGGCGACCCAGACATCGTTGGGGCCGTTGAGGTATTTGGCCTGGTAATCCTTGATCAGCACCGTGACCTTTTTGTCGGGGGCGATGGACCAGAGCTCGTTTTTTTCATCCGCGCAGGCGATGAGGTTGCCTTTGGCGTCCATGTACATGCCGTTGGCGCGGCCGGCGGGCTGCAGGAAGGTGGAGAGCACGCCATCCGCGCTCCATTCCATGATGCGGTTGTTGTTTTGATCGGTGAAAAAGACGTTGCCGTGGGCGTCGCAGGTGGGGCCCTCGGTAAAGGAGAAATCGCCGGAGAGTTTTTCGAGCTTTGCGCCGGGGGCGATCACGCTTTCGGCCGAGAAGCAGGTCATGGAGAGCGCCAATGTAACTGCAACAAGCGCAGCTATTTTGAGAAGTGTAGTCATGCGGTATGGATAGCGGGTTTCCGGGAGGGGGTCAACCTGGCGATTTGGGTTCGTTTGGCAATTTTCAATGAATGGCAGGCCGATGGACAGGTGCGACGCGATTCTACTGGCAGGTCTTTCATTGTGAAGGACTTGCATCGATTGGACTGCCTGGCTGGTGGAAATGAAATCACTTTGACTCGCTGCGACAGGGTGCGACTTGGTGCGATAAGGCAGGACCGGGGTTGGACGGGCGCTTGGACTCCTGCCTGCTGCTTGGAGAAGAGAACGCCAAGGCGCAAGGACACAGCGCGGCAAGCCGCAACCAAAGCGCTGCGTCTGAATTGAGAATCTGTCATTGAGAATTTCTCGTTTGTCATTCGGAAAGACGGTTTGGAAGATTGTGCCGGGAATACGCAATTCTCAGGAATAGCACTGCAAAGGCGCAAGGGGTGGACCACGGATATCACGGATGGCACGGATGAAGGACAAGACCGCATGATCAGAGTCTCGTGACCTCGACTCCTACAAAAAAGGAGGGCGGACGGACACGGACTTTCACGGACCTTCACGGACCGTATTGATGGTTGTCGCATCATTTCACTCCTTTCCTCTCATTATGGCACAAGGGGCGGAATTTCCACAGTCCACGGTGTGCATAAAATCTATAATGCAAAAAGCCCGTCAATATTGATGAAAAGGCGTGTCGGAGGCCTTTTTGTCAAGTATGTTTCTTGACAGAAGGCCCGAACATTCATCCAACCACATAGGGCACATGGAACACAAGGGCTCCGGACTGGCCGCGTTATTACAACGGTGAGTGAACGGGCGCCGCATCCATAGGAGCACGGCTCCGTTCACAACTGCATGCGTTGTCTGCGTTCTGCCAGCAGGGCAGCATACTTTTGCTTCGCGTCCGCCGAGAGGAAACTTTGGTCCAGCAGCTCATGCCATGCCGGTATTGCCCTGGCAAATCGGGACAGGACACCGTTCAAGACCTGTTCGTTAATTTGAAGGCGCTCGCGGGCGAAATAATTCAGCAGATCATTACGTGTGAGGTTTGATTTCCTGCCTTTGAGCGGGAGCGCCATTTCCTCCTTCGCGGTCTTGAGCGCGATCGTTGTGTTGAGCAAATCGTAGGCCGGGGCGAGTTGGACCTTGTCGTTGCGGGTGATCAGCGAAAAGTTCTTGAGGTGCATGTCTTCGTTGCCCACCAAAAAGCTGAACAACGCGCGTTCGAACAGTTTCACCCGTTCAATGGCCGGGAATGTGCAAAACTGGTCGATGAGGGCGGCGACCTTTTCCATCGATGAATCGTACTTGGTTTGGCGGCTCCCGCCGCTGAGCTGCGCAAAATCTTCAACAGGCAATCGGACCCGGCCTTCGCGATCAAAGCGCTTGATGAAGTAGGCGAAGGAACCATCGATGGAGCGAAGCAGACCATGGACGGGCACCTCGATTCCCGCCGCGGCGGCCATCCGCATGGTCAGGTCCTCGTTTTCCGGCAGTTCGGGGAAGTCCAGGCTTTGAGGTTTCAGGATGTATCGCCCGCCCCGATTCACCACTTCGAATCGCCCTTTCGTAATACGCAACACCATGCTCAGTTTTAACTGAAGCCCCTGAATGGACATTTTGCCGGCGCGATTGATGGCCTCCTGCCGTTGCTGCTCCGCGGTGAATTCGAGTGGCGCCAAGGACGCCAGCTTTCGATTCAGCAACTTCAACCCTTTCTGCGAGCAGGCCACGCCGTCCGGCAAAGGCTCGTATGTGATCGGACAGCGGTTCATTGCGCTTCCTTGATCGTGAGCGAGCCGACCACGTCCTCGCCAACGGTTACGAGTTGTTTGAACAGGTCGTTTTTGTCGATCTTGCACTGGCGCAGCATTGCTTCGAGGGGCAATCCTTCGGGAAGCAGTCCCTCAAAGACGGGAGGAAATTGATCAAATTCGTAGGGAGCTTCCCGGATTGGCAGGGCGAGGGAGATCCGCCAGCCGCCATAGCCGGGCACATAAGTGAAGCGGCAGCGATTCTGGTCAAGCTCCTCAAGAATGCCCGCGAGTCTGCCCTGCTGGTAAACTTCGGCTGTTCTCATGCTGAGGGGGTGTTGGGTTTGGCCAGTTCTTTTTCGCGCCTCTCCAGGACCGGGCTTTGCAGGATGAATCGGATATTCAAGGCAGCGAGCACCTTCATCAAGGTGTCGAACTGCACGGATTCCTTCCCGTGTTCAATATCGAAGATGACGGTTTTGCCGACACCGGCGAGGCTTGCCAGTTGGGACTGACTAAGCCCACTGAAACGCCGGTGCTCCCGCACGATATTCTTTAAATCATCTTTCATATACTGCGATAACGGTAGTTTTATCTGCATCGACCGCAATTTCCCATATATTCTTGAGATTTTCAATGTTTTTTACCGCTACAACAGTAATCTATTATATTAATTGCCGAATCCGGCCAATAAACGTGGAAAATTATTAAAAATTACCGCTTTGGCGGTAAATAGTTCATGAATCTCAACTAGGAACCACCGCGCGTGGAGGGAATGGCAGAAAGCAGAATGGACTTGCCAATGGGGTGATTTGCTGCGATCAAAAGAGGCGGCAATGGAGTTTGCCGTCCCGCCGCATGGCGGGGAAACCGCCTGAAGGGTCTTCAGAGCTGATGACTCCTCCCGGATGACTGATTGTCGGAAGGAGTATTGTTTATGGAGAATATATGGTTCATCGCCGCGATTTGGATGGGATTGGCCCTGGTGGCCAGCCTGATATCCATTCGCGTGGGCATCTCGGTGGCGCTGATCGAAATCGTGGTGGGGACGGCGGCGGGCAACATCCACTTTGCCGACGGCCACCAAATCCTGCGGTCCACGGACTGGACAAATTTTCTGGCCATGCTGGGGAGCGGGGTGCTGACGTTTCTGGCCGGGGCGGAGATCGATCCGGTGTCGTTGCGGGCCAATTTCCGGGCGAGCATGTCGATTGGCATGGCGGCATTTCTGCTGCCGTTTGGCGGGGTATGGCTTTTTGCGCAATATGTTCTCGGCTGGCCGCTGCACCAGGCCCAAGTGGCGGGGATCGCGCTATCGACGACTTCGGTGGCGGTGGTCTATGCGGTGATGATCGAGACGCGGCAAAGCGAAACGGCGCTGGGCAAGATGATTTTGGCGGCGTGTTTTATCAACGACCTGGGGACGGTGCTGGCGCTGGGCTTCATCTTCGCCAATTTCAACGGCTGGCTGCTGGTCTTTGTGATTGTCACGGGCGCCATGCTCTGGCTCATGCCCAAGTGGACGGAGCACATCGTTAAGCGGCTGGGGGCGACGCGGGTGAGCGAGCCGGAAATCAAGTTCATCTTCCTGGTGCTGTTTTTCCTGGGCGGCCTGGCCTCGGCCGCCAAGAGCGAGGCGGTGCTGCCGGCGTATCTGATCGGTTTGGTGGTGGCGGGGGTGTTTATGCGCGACAAGACGCTGGTGCATCGGATGCGCAGCATTGCCTTCGCCATGTTCACGCCGTTTTACTTTATCCGCGCCGGGTCGTTTGTGTCGCTGCCGGCGCTGTGGACGGCGTTGGGGGTGATAGCGGCGTTGCTGGGGCTGAAGATGGCGACGAAGATTGCGGGGGTGCTGCCCTTGTCGCGCCTGTTCTACATGAGACCGCGCGAGGCGAACTACACGACCCTGCTTATGTCCACGGGGCTGACTTTCGGCACGATTTCGGCGCTGTTCGGGCTGCAAAACAAGATCATCGATCAGAAGCAGTATTCGATTCTGGTGACGGTGGTGATCTTGAGCGCGTTCGTGCCGACGTTGATCGCACAGAAATTTTTCGAGCCGTCGCGGCAGACGATGCAAGCCTGGGGACGGCTCTATTTGCGGAAAATCAACAGGCCGGCGGATCAAATTGTTTCAACGAAAGGCTGAAATATGTTCCAAAACATCCTGGTGGGATACGACGGATCGAAAGGCGGGAAGGCGGCGCTGGCGCGCGCGGTGGCCGCCGCCAAGAACTACAACGCGAAACTGACCGCTCTTTGGGTACGGCAGCCCTTGCCGCAGCACGCGGATTTGCCGGGGGAGGCCAAGGCGGAGGCGGGCGCGGCGGCGGATTATTTCGAGGAGCGCAAGCGGGAGGTTGAGAAAGTGGCCAAGGAGAACGGCATTGAAATCGCCTGCGAGAGCCGATCCGGCCACGCGGCAAAGGTGGTGGTGAATTTCGCCAAGGAACACGGCTGCGATCTGATCGTCATCGGGCACAGCGATCATTCCGAGCTATGGGGCCGGCTGTTGGGGGATACAGCGGACCGGATCAGCGACCACGCGCATTGCAGCGTGTTAATCGTCAAACCATGAGTCAGGCGGGAGGGGGCATTGGGACAGGAAGGCGTGAACAGAAGCGCCTGGGAATAAAAAAACGGCAGAGGCGAACCTCTGCCGTTCCGTACCAGAGTATTGTATCAGGAAATCTTCCGGCGCATGGCGGCCAGCGCGACGAAAGCGCCGCCCAACAGGGCAACGGTCAAGCCGCCGTCAGGAGCCGAGGCGCTCTCGGTGAACGACAGATTATCAATGTAGTGACCCCAACCCTGATCAGGAGCGACGATGTCCACCTCGCCCACATCACTCATGTTGATGGTTTCCGTATAATACACTCCGTCGCCGCTGGCATTCAGGTCCGAGAAACTCTCAATCAGCGCATCGGAAGTGTTATACACGTTGAATACGGTGTTCACACCGTCACCGCCCGCGGGGTTGTAGAGGAAACTGATGTCGCTGGCAGGGGCCAGGAACTCGATTTGCATGACCTCCGCGCGCGAATCTGGATCCCCGCCATAGAAGTCGGACAGCGCGTTCGGCGTGGAAGGCGGGTTGACGTCGTCGAAGGGGTCGTCTTGCTGGTTGGCATCAAGGGCGACCGACTGGCCATCCCAAGTGATGCCGGAGAAGACAACACCTTCCGCGGCGTACTGGGTCGTCACCGGCTGAAGGTTGCCGATACTCGGGTCGTCAAAGTTCACGAAATTCTGCGCATGCACCATTCCGGCGAGGGCAGTCATTAAAGAAGCTGCAATAATTGTGCTAATTGTTCTCATATAGTATTAACTCCGATTCCAATAGAGCAAATAGGGTGCCATTGAGACCAGAAGGTTACAACGCACGTGTATCATGTTGTCAATAAGCGGCTTCTGAAGCGAGCTTTTCGTTTGACATAGAGAGCCGAACAGGGCAATACGTAAAGCTTTCCGACGGTCAATCGGCGAAAAAGAGGCCAAATCCAAGCGTTTGGCCGGCTCCTCAATCATAAGTACTTGGAATCACGTGAGATAAGAATGTGTAGTGGAATCCCTCGCACGCTGTAAAGCATTTCGACGCTCTGGACAGGGCGGGGCGATGTCCCGACGCGCCCAGTCGGAGGCGGAGACACGCGCCGTTTGGGTCGGATCAGTCAATCAGAGCACCGCGGGAAGCAAGGCGTGGAGCGTCGCCGGCGTCGCCATTGTTCAGGCCGGTTTCTTTCCCTTGGGCCTTTCGATGAGTTCGATTTCGTAGCCTTCGGGGGCGTCGATAAAGGCAAAGCCGCCGCCGTCGGGGTGCCGGGTCGGGCCGTCGGAGTAGTTGAGGCCAAGGGAGGCGAGATGCCGGGCAAAGGCGTCCAGGCTTTCGACTTCAAAGGCCAGGTGTGTCAGGTCGGGCTGGACCTGCACGGGGCCGCTGGCCGGGAAGGAGCAGAGTTCAATCAATTCCGGGCTGTCGTCCGCCTGCATGAAGACCAGCTCGGAGCCGCGGGGCGATTTGTGGCGGCGCACCTCGGCCAGTCCGAGCACGTCCTTGTAGAACTTGACGGTGCGATCCAGGTCATTGACGCGATAGCGGGTGTGGAGCAGTTTGCCGACTTTCATGGGGGCAGAATAAGCCGATTTGGGAAAAAGTCTAATGACAAAAAGGGGGCGAGCCAATATACAAACAAGGATGCGAAGATACCGAGTGCTGCTCGTGGCCGCGGCCGGCTTGCTGTTGCATGGCGCCGCGGAGGGGCAGATAGATCCGGAGAAACGAGAGCTGATTGAGGCAGGCGGCAACCAGGCGGTGCTGGGAGCGGCGCCGCTGGACGCTTACGGGTTTTACTATTTGAACGAACCGAATTTCTTTCATACCAACGTGACGCTGCGGCTGGCGTTGGCGCCCGTCTATCTGGATACTGAAACGGGGTTCGTCGGGTTGCTGGGGCCGCAGACCGATCTCGGGATTGGTTTGGCGGGAGGCGGTTTCGCCGACAGTTATTTCCAGTTTCTTGACGGGAAATATCTTCCGGACGAGTCCTTTTACGGCCACGACGTGGAAGGGTCGGTGTCGGTTTATCACCTGTTTAATCCGGGGAAGCTAATCCCGCTCAACGGAGTTTTGCGGATCAAGGAGCATTATTCGGCTTATGAGCCTATCGAGTCAGGGTCCGGCTTTGTGCTGCCGCCGGATCACTCCACGGTGAGTTGGCGGGCCGGCTTGCGCTGGGGCGGGCGGGAACCGCGGCTGCGGCCCGACCTGGCGATGGAGATTTCCGCCTGGTACGAAGGCCAGTACCGGACGAGGGCGGGCGCCTACGGGTTCGACGGCGACCGGGATTTGAACGAAGCGCCACAACTGTTTTGGGGCCGGGCGCTGCTGATCTACACTTTTCCAGAAACGCGGCAGCGGTTTGAAGTGACATTGACCGGCGGTGGGAGCGAGCAGGCGGACCGATTGAGCGCCTACCGGCTGGGAGGGATCATGCCGATGACGTCCGAGTTTCCGCTGATGATTCCGGGATATTTCGACGGGGAATTGAGCGCGCGGCATTTCGCTTGTTTTAACGCGCAATATACCCTTCCCTTGGACGCGTCCAAACGATGGAGCTTAAGCCCCATCGGGTCGGTGGCGACGGTGGATTATTTGCCGGGGATGGCGCAGGGGGGCCATTTTAACTCAGGCGCGGGTCTTGGGCTGGGCTACCGATCGCGGTCGGGCACATGGGAGGTCCTGGCGAGCTACGGCTACGGGTTCGAGGCGATCCGTTTCGAGGGCCGGGGGGGGCAGAGCTTGGGCATTTTGGTGCAGATTGACCTGGAAGCCGCCCACCCTGGGCGGCCCAGCAAACTGGATGATTTCCGCGGTTTTTTGCGGGAACAATTGTTTTAGAGGCGGAGAATTCCCGTTAACAGAAAGGCAAACTATGCAACCAGAATCCAAAGGGTCCCTGGCGGACCGGATCGGGAAACCGATCAAGAATGTGAACCCGTTGCTGAAGGAGTTCCGGGACTTTGCCATGCGCGGCAACGTGATAGATCTGGCGGTGGGGGTGATCATCGGGGCGGCGTTTGGCAAGATCGTGGATGCGCTGGTCAGCAACGTGGTGATGCCGCCGTTGAGCATGTTGACGGGCGACATTGATTTTTCGGACCGGGCGATCATTTTGTCGCGTCAACATTATGCGGACCTGGCGGCGGCGAGGGCGGCGCACGCGCCGATGATTACCTACGGCGTGTTTCTCAACGCGATCATATCGTTCCTGATCGTGAGCTTCGCCATCTTCATCTGCATCCGCACGATCAACAAGGTGGCCCGCAAAGAGGAACCGCCGGCAAAGAAGGATTGTCCGTTCTGCTGTTCGAGCATTCCGATCCAGGCCACGCGCTGCCCGCAATGCACGTCAATGCTGGGGCCGGCGGCGGGGCCCGCGGCGAAGGCGTGAGGCGTTGGCGGGGCCGGCGCGCCTATTTGGCCGGGGCGGCCGGCGCGGGAGCGTTGGCGGGGGGCTTGCCCAGGGCGGCGTTGAGGTTGCGCGAGATGCGGCCTTTGAGGACGGCGTAGGTTGAGTTGGTCACCGCGTCCAGCCAGCGGCGCGTTTCGTTGAAGTGGCCCAGCTTGAGGTTGATGCGGGCCAGGTGGATATAGACCCCTTCACGCTCGACGTCGTCGTGGGCGATTTTCAGCGCCTCGGTCCAGGCGGCCAAGCCATCCTGCCAGCGGGGCGGGTTGGTGCCGTAAAACGTCTCGGCGTAATCGCTGAAAAGGACGAAGTTGTCCGGGTCCAGCGCGATGGCTCTGCGGTAGAGGACCAGCGACTTGTCGAAGACCTGTTGCTCGGTGAGGCGGTAGTATTCGCGGGCGTCGGCGCGGAACAGATAGACCGTCACGGCGAGGTTGTGATAATAGACGGATTCCCTGGGATCCAGTTGGATGGCTTTGTCGTAATATTCGAAGGCTTTTTTGACGGGCGAGCGGTGCCCGTAATAATTGGCCAGGTTGTTCCAAGGGGCGGGGTTGGTGGGGGCCAGTTGTCTGGCCTTCTCCCATTGCTCGACGGCGCCCTCTTCGTCGTGGGTGTCGTTGAGAAAACTGCCAAAGGCCAGCCGGGCGTTGGCATGGTCGGGATGTTGCTGAATAAAATCCTCGTACTCCGCCTTGACTTCCTTGAGCCGCTGCCGGATGCGGGCGTTGAGGGTGATCCGCGGATCTCCCGCGCCGGCCTTGGCAAAGGCGTCGGCGTCGTCGGTCCATTTGAGGACATCTTTTTCCGCGGCGTCATCGTCCTCCAGGACCTTGCGATAAGCCGCTTCGACGGGGTCTTGGATGAGAGCGGGATGGGCGGGAGCGCCGTTGGAAGGGGCCGCCGGAGGGCCGGTTGCGGCGGGGGTGTTGGTGGCGAGGGCAACACTCAAAAGGCCGATGAACAAATTCGTCACGGCATAATGATAGGGGCAGGCGGGGAGAATGTCGAATGACGAATGGCCGCAGCCATAGCAGGCGCATATGAAATTCTTACGAGAACAGTGACAAAGCGGGACTTTCGTCCCCTCTCTCCGCACACACTAGAAAGGGAAAGAGAGAGGGGAATCGAAAAAGGGCCTCCTCTCCCCTGCCCTCTCCTCCACAAGTGTGTGGAGGAGAGGGAGATAGCCGAAATCTGCAAAAAACTGAGATGCACCCCGCAGACATAGGAGGCGCATCAATCCGTCATTGGCGCGTTGAGATGTCCGTGTTGCCGTTGGGGCCTACAGCGGTTTCAAAAAACTGTGGCCGCTTTTTCACGATGGGGTCAGGAATGCAAGCCCAAAGGCTGGAGGCGCTGCAAGGGTTGGGCGCGATGTGATCTTTGAAGCTGTTGTATTGCCTTCGTCGGGAACCCCTCACCCTGACCCTCTCCCAAAGGAGGGAACAGCGGTCGGTTGGTACAGATATTCGGATGCGTGTTTGGGCAGGCTCCGTTGGGGCTTCGGCTACAATATTTTTTGAGTCGCCCTAGATCACCAAATAGTCCGCCAAGGAGGCGGCCCCCATGGGGGCGACTTGGGCGGCTTCGATCCATCGCTCCCGATCGGCCTGCAGGCGGGCGATGAGGATATGGGACATGCCCTTGATGAATTCGTAGCCAAACTCATGGTTGCGGTCGCACTGCTGGCTTAAACGCGAGCCATAGAAAAAAATGGTGCGGGTCGGCTCCCGGGCCACGGCGTTGAAATGCCAATAATAGGGTGGAAAGAGCCAGGACCAGCCCAGAATGTCTCCCGCGCCGATGGTTTGGACGCGCGTGGGCGTTTCGGGTGTTTCCAGGTCAATGGAGCCGTCGGTAACCAGGTAAATGCAACTGGCGGGTTGACCCGCTTCAACCACCACGTCACCCGTTTCAAAATCGGCCCGCATGGCGCATTCGGCGAGGATTTGGCGGTATTGGAGGGCCAAGCCGTCGAGGAGGGGGTGTTCCGGCAATGTTTCCGCCGTGAAATCCAATCTTGGTTTTCGTTTCAACGTCGCACTGTCATTCATCTTTATCCAACACTTTCACTCACTTTCGTCTCTCCACAGTGAGAATATAGCTAGTCCGATGCCATCTCTTGGCTGGGGATTGGCGCGCGGGACGGCCCGATTGGCCGAAAGGATGACAAGGTCTGAAAAGCACAAACGCCCACCGGTCGGCGGGCGCTTGCTCTTTGGTTTTTTCAGACATTAAAAGATATAGAAAGTTCCGTGCCAGTTTTATCAAATCTGGCAATGGTTCATGCAACTTGTTGGCGCGCAAACGATAAGAATTCCAGCGTTTGGCACCGATGCCTGGCATCCCCATGCGCCAAATGGAAAGTAATCCGACAGAATGCGCTGGGAATCAGTTGAGGAAGGCGCTGTCCGTTGCATAAGCCATTGATAATCAATGGCTAACAGAGCCTGAAATTTCCACTCTAAACCTCTGATTGAACTGTAAGGCTATCCGACACCGTTACACGGGGCTTGACGTTCCAAACCGGCGCGGCGAGTTTTGGGGACTTGGCCGAAGGCCAGTCAGAATTGACGACCGGCGATGTTTTTTCGGTCGTTGCGTCGGTTCCCGTCGCGCAGTCCCTGCGCGAACGCGTGGAAGGGGGGCGTTGTCTTTTTCCTCGGTCAACAAGCCCGCCACGCGACGCGGTTCTTACGCAGCAGGCTGAACCCTATGGCGCCAAACGGAGGCTAAACCAATTAAACTTTGCGGCGGCGGATCGTCAACACGCCCAGCAACCCGGTCGCCAGGAGACTGATCGTCGTCGGCTCGGGCACGGTCACGGGCTCCCAATCACCTGTGAGAGCAGTACGGCCGGATGGCAAAAAGGAGTTCTCGTTCGCCCCTGATGAGACGCCAGCCGTAGGTATCCAAGTAGAGCCTTGAGTAGTATTGTAGGACGGCAGGCTCGACACAGAACTCATATTAGCTGGATATAGGGGGGAGTTGATTGATAGAAACTGAAGGTTGCCATCTGGGAGGATCTGAGTTGTGTCAGTCCACGGATCCATCTGTTGTTGAACCCCATTAATAACGATATCACTCCATGAAGCCAGCGTGTTATCATTGAAGTTAAGCGTTGGAGTCGTAAGATTGAAACTGTAAGTCAAAATCGTATCCGTCGCCGGGTTGAATGTAATTTGGCCGCTCGATGTGGCAGTGGCATCAAGCCCGCCTGAGGTGCCTTGCACCCAAGTGAAAGTGTCGGTCTGCGCGCTCGCGGTGCTGGTGAGCAAAGCGGCAATGGCCAGCCCTGCGCTCAATATGATAGTCTTTTTCATGTTGTTGTGTTTCTGGCTCCCACGCAAAACATCCGCCGGCCCGACATCCAAGTCGAGACTCTTTCTTTTTGCGTGCTCGTCATAGGTTTTATGTCCCAACCAATGAATCTGAGTCGATTCAAGACCCGGCCAGCAGGAAAGTCAATTTAAATCTGAAACAATTTTTTACCGGATTTAGCCCAAAATTGCGGCGATCATAGCATGATTTGTGCCAACCGCTGGAGGAACGCCGGGCTTTCGGCCCAATTCTTGGTTTCGAGGATTCCGCCTTTCTCAAAATCACCCGGCTTTGCTTGACGTTCCGGCCCGGCGCGGCGAAGTTTCATGACTTGGCCGAAGGCCAGTCAGAATTGACGACCGGCGATGTTTTTTCGGTCGTTGCGTCGGTTCCCGTCGTGCAGGCCCTGCGCGAACGCGTGGAACGGGGGGAACCATTGTCTTTTTCATCGGTCAGCGCGGCGGCCCAGCCGTTTTTGGCGGTTTTGCTGGCCCATCTCTTTCCCGCGAGGCCGGTTGTCGTGGTGACGGAAAGCCTGAGGACACAGGAAATCTTCCAGCAAGACATCGAGACGTGGGTGGCGGAGTCGCGCTCCGGCGGGGCGCTACTGGCCCGGCCTTTTTTCTTTCCGGCGTGGGAGGTGTTGCCGCATGAACCGCGCCTGCCGCACGTGGACGTGGTGAGCGAGCGCCTGGAAACCTTGGTGGGCCTGTCCAAGCGGGGCGACAGGGCGCCGGCGCCGATCATTGTGGCGAGTGTCATGGCCTTGCTGCAAAGGACGTTTCGGGCCGGGGAAATCGCGCGGCGCACCCGGTCGTTGCGCCGCGGGGAGGCGCTGGACCCGCTGGATTTGGTCGAGTGGCTGGAAAGCCAGGGCTACGAGCCGGAGGCGCAAGTGACGCAGAAAGGGGAGATGTCGATGCGGGGCGGCATTTTGGATTTGTGGCCGTTGACCAGCCCCTGGCCGGCGCGGCTTGAGTTTGTTGGCAACCAACTGGAATCGTTGCGGCAGTTTGATCCGCTGACGCAAATCTCCCGCGACCCGTCTCTGCCGGGCCGCGACGAGGCGCTGGTCATTCCGCCGGGGGGCGAATTGGGGCTGTTGAAGGCCGATGAGCGGCTGCCGGTGGCCGGCTTGACGGAGTATCTTCCGGCGGGAGCCGTTTTTCTGCTGTGCGAACCGGATTTGCTGCGCGAACAAGCCGGCCGCTACGAGGGGCAGGTTGAAAAGGAGAGGCGGTTCAGCCTGTCGTGGAAACAATTTCAGGAAGAGATGGCCGGGCGCGGCCTGGTGTCCATCAGTGTGAGCGAAGCGGGGAGTGATTTTACGGAGAACGTCCTCCCCGGCGCGCCGGACTTCACCGGCGAGGACGACATGGCCTGGCAAAGCCTGGAGGTGTTTCGCCCGATAGGGGACAGCCGGCCCGAGGCGCACGTGGCGGAGGCGCAACGCAAGGAGTTCTTCAGCCAGCTTCATCGCTGGCTGCGGCAGGATTATGCGGTGCATCTTTTTTGCAACAATGCCGGCGAACGGCAGCGGTTCCAGGAAATCTGGGGCGAATACGGCCTGGACCGCCTGGAGGGTCTGCGCCTGCACATCGGCCCGCTGTCGCGCGGGTTCCTGTTTGAGCCGGCGAAACTGGCCGTGGCGACCGACGCGGAGATTTTCGGGCGTTACAAAGTGCAGCGGCCGCGGCGGCTGAAATCGCCCCAGGCCCAGTTGGGCAAATCGTTGCTGGACATCAATTTCTCCGAGTTGGCTGAGGGCGACTACGTGGTCCACCTCCAGCACGGCATCGGGCGGTATCTGGGATTGCGCAGCCTGCCTGCGGCGCTGGGTCTGAAGCCGGTGGGGGACAATGCGCAAATCCCGGCCACAGGGGAAGAATGCCTGGTCATCGAATACGCGGCCGCCGATCCGCTCCAGCCCGCGCCGAAGCTTTACGTGCCGGTCAGCCAATCGCACCTGGTCAGCAAGTATGTGGGCGCGGGCCGGGCGCGGCCGCCGTTGAACACGCTGGGGGGGACGCGCTGGGCCAAAACCAAGGCGCTGGCGCAGGAAGCGGTGCGGGACCTGGCGGGCGAAATGCTCGCCATCCAGGCGGTGCGCGCCACCCAGGAAGGGCACGCCTTTCCGCCCGACGCGGCCTGGCAGCAGGAATTTGAGCAGAGCTTCATCTACGAGGAAACGCCCGACCAATGGAAGGCCATTGTCGCCGCCAAAAAGGACATGGAAACGCCAAAGCCCATGGACCGCCTGATTTGCGGCGACGTGGGTTACGGCAAGACGGAGGTCGCCATCCGGGCGGCGTTCAAATCGGCGCTGGCCGGCAAACAGGTCGCGGTGCTGGTCCCCACCACCGTGCTGGCCCAGCAGCATTTCAACACCTTCTGCGAGCGCATGGCGGATTACCCGGTGCGGATTGAATTGCTCTCCCGCTTCCGTTCCCGGCGCGACCAGGGGCGCGTCATCCGGGATTTGGCGTCCGGCTCGGTGGATATTGTCATCGGCACGCATCGCCTGCTGCAAAACGACATTCAGTTCAAGGACCTGGGCCTGGTGGTCATAGACGAGGAACAACGCTTCGGCGTGCTGCACAAGGAACGGTTCAAGCGGCTGCGCACGCTGGTGGACGTGCTGACCCTGACGGCGACGCCCATCCCGCGCACGCTTTACCTGGCGCTGGCGGGGGCGCGCGACATGAGCACGATCGAAACGCCGCCACAGGACCGGCTGCCGGTCGAGACTTTTGTGGCGCAATACGACGAGCGGCTGATTCGCGAGGCCATCCAGCGCGAACTCAACCGCGGCGGGCAGGTATTTTACCTGCACAACCGTATATTTGACATTGAAGCGGTGGGGCAACGGTTGCGCGCCCTGCTGCCCCAGGCCCGGCTGGCGGTCGGGCACGGCCAGATGCACAGCGACGAGTTGGAAGAAGTCATGACGAACTTCGTCAACGGCCAGACCGACGTGCTGCTGTCCACCACCATCATCGAAAGCGGCCTGGACATCCCCAACGCCAACACCATCATCATCGACCGCGCCGACCGGTTCGGGCTGAGCGATCTGTATCAATTGCGGGGGCGGGTCGGGCGATTCAAACACCAGGCCTACGCCTATCTGCTGCTGCCGCGCCACGCCGGGTTGCTCGCCGACGCGCGCAAGCGGCTCAACGCCATCCGGCAGTATTCCAGCCTGGGCAGCGGATTCAAAATCGCCATGCGCGACCTGGAAATCCGCGGGGCGGGCAACCTGCTCGGCCCCGAGCAAAGCGGGCATATCGCGGCGGTGGGATTCGAGCTGTATTGCCAGTTGCTCAAGCAAAGCGTCAGCTCGCTCAAAGGCGAAAAAGTGCCGCTCCGCCTGGACGTTAATGTGCGGCTGGATTTTCTGGCGGCGGGCATGGACGAAGAGCTGTCCAATCCGCCAAAGCCGGCGGCATGTTTTCCGGCAGGCTACATTCCCGAAGCGCAACAGCGCATCGAGATGTACCGCAAGCTGGCGGAAGTCAACGACACCGCTTCCTGGCGCGCTTTGAAGACCGAGTTGCGCGACCGGTTCGGGCCGCTGCCACGAGCCGCGGACCTGCTGCTCCGGGTGGCCGATTTAAAAATCATCGCCGCCCAGAAGGGAGTGAGCCTGATCGAAACGCAGGAAGACAAGCTGATGCTGACGCGGAACAACGATTTCGTGATGGCCGACGGCAAATTCCCGCGCCTGGCAAAATCCGCCGCCCGCGCGCGGCTGGAGGAGATCAAAAAACTGCTGGTGGCGTTGTGAGGGATGCAGAAGGAGCCGTTTTGATCCGCGCCATCCGTGTAATCTGTGGATTCACTGCTCCCGATTTAATCGACCACGGATGACACTGATTCCACGGATTGGAAGGATTCACATCACGAGAGAAAAAGAGGCTGATTCGTAATCTGAATCCAGACGGGGAAAGATTAGGATTAGGACCCAACATGTAGCATTTCGATTTTCTTGTCATTGAATGTAACAAACAAGAAATCCCCCATAGTCTTGTCAAATTTCGCGGCAAGCCATGCCGTCAAGTTGGATCGGTCACTGAAATCGAGACGTACAAACGGCCCGCATCCGCCAACCTTTTCAATATAGACGTAACCCTTCTCGACGGGAAACAAAATGCCAGTATGACCCGTTAACATCACATCTTTCGATAAAAGCACCGAATGACACAGGACGATTTGGAAACTACTCGGAAACTCAATAGCCTGTTTTTTCCAGCTTGTCTGCAGCACTTTCATAACCACATCGCTAACATTCTTGTCGGTTACGGACTTGGGGAGCGTATGAAAACAATAAAAAGCCGCGGTCAAACAAATACGGGAATCAGCCATCGAAGAGGGGATATAGTCGGCCGACGCATCTCGATACCATGTTGGCATACTGTAAGCAAAGGCATCCTTAGCCGTTGCAACGTGTGCATAGACAATGTCACCGTTTGTAGAAATTGCGGCTGGCAGAAATTCTCCAGGGTGATCGTCAGGATGCAGGCCAGTGCGCAATTGCCCGTCCCCAAGCAGAATTACATTGTCGAGACAATTGAACTCGAATGCGTGTGGAGTGTCTTGTAGCCTGCGAGGGAGGACAGATAAAAGCCCTGATAAGGATTGAAAAGTATAAAAGCCATGCTGTGCCGACGGAAACTTGCTGAGATCAAATCTCAAACCTGCCGCATTGTAATGCTCAACCGCCTTCTGAAATGAGGTAATCGCTTCGTCGCTGCATCCACTCTTTTTCAAAACTTCCACGGTGCTTTGCAGCGCTCCTTGGTCATTCAAAAATGACAGCCGGAGACCATCGGCCCGCGATGAGATGTGGATGAGTAAAACCACGATCAACACCATGCATGCCTTCGCCATAATCGACCTCTTCATAGCACCAGTGAAATTGACCTGCGCATGATTTTTAGCTGACGCTGTGGATTTTCAATCTCTTTTCTTAATCTTAATCGTCAGGAAAAAACCAGGATTAGGAGATGAATCGCTCGTCAGGGAGCGCTGGCGAGGGGCTTGCCGGCCAGGTTCTCCAGGACGCGGATGGGGGCCTTGTCCGGAGTGACGAGGCCGCGCAGGGCGATGATAAAGGTTTGCTCCAGGGCGTAACGGCCGGACTGAACGGAGTGCGGGACGGCATCGGTGAAACAAATCCAGGTGGCGCCGGGGGGGAATTCGAGGCGCACCTTGCGGCAATCGCGCTGGAAGGCGGCGTTTTCCTTGAGGTAATCGTGGAAGCGGAGCATGAAGCGGTCGTAGGCCGATGGGTCCGCGCCCTTCAAGCCAAACATCTTCTTGACGCCGCGCAGCAGTCCATTGCCGCGCGCGCCGCCCCCGGAGGCGAACCCGGCCAGGCCGGCCCTGGCCGCGTATTCCCGGGCCAGAACGGAGAACTCGTCCGCCGTGTACCAGACCCGCGGGGCGGCGGGATTGATGTTGGTGAAACAGCGCAGGATGCGGCGCCCATGCATGGGCCGGGTGGGAAAGGCGTCCACGTGCAGCAAGTCGTTGCGTTTATGCACGGGCAGATCGCGCCCCTCCTCCTCCTGGGGCCGGTAGCTGGCGTAATCCAACGTCCAATGGGCGGCGTAAGGCTGCAACAATTGCCCCATAAAGCGCGTCACCTCGGCCGAGTAGCGGCGCATGATGTCGTGCAGAGAGGCCTGCTCCTCGCGATCGCCCGCCGCGCCGCGCATCAGGTCCTGACGCGGACGGTAGGAGACATTCTTGTGGAGGCGCGACCCGCTCTGGCGCTGCAGGAGAAGAAAGTCGCGGTCGGCCTGGGGGAACAGGTAGGGGATGCGCTCCAGGCAGAGCACCTTGCCTGCTTCCAATTGTTCGCAGCACTGGCGCGCGCGGGCGGCGGCGGCGGGCGGGGACCAGCCCTGCGGATAGTGGAAATCATCGATCCTAATCAAGGCATTGTCGGCGGCGGCAAAATTCGTCGTCATGGCATTCTCAGGAATTTTCAACAGGCACTGCAAAATGTCCCCTTCCCGCGAAAAGTCAAGTTCCCAACCGGCAATGTCTTGACTTTAAGCCTCGTTGTGAATCTCTGAACTTTCCCACGCGATCATGGCGCGCTTGCGAATTTGACCCCAATGATAATCTCCAATCACGCCCGTTTCGCGAATCACGCGATGACACGGGATGAGATAGGCCAATGGATTTTGGCCGAGGGCTGCGCCCACGGCCCGCGCAGCGGCGGGTCTGGCAATTGCGCGGGCCAAACGACCGTAACTGGTGAGCGCGCCGGGCGGGACGCGCAACAAGGCGCGCCAGACCCGCACTTGGAACGGCGTGCCGCGAACGAACGCACGCAACGCCTGTTGCAGATGGGAGCCGGCAGGCCGCGCAAAAATTTTTGCGGCCAGTTGCCTGGCGGCGGAATCGTCGCGTTTCACTTTTGCCCCCGGCCAGTCCTCTTGAAATCCGGCCAGGGCCGTTTTCTCATTCCCAACGAAGGAGAGATGGCAGATGCCGCGGGGGCTTTCAGCAATCAAACATTTTCCAAACGGACTGTCCGCGAAGCCGAACGAAACCGTCCAGCCCGCGCCGCCGGATTTCAATTCGCCGGGCGACGCGGCTTCGAGATTCACGCACAGGTCATGCAATCGCCCCGGTCCGGAAAGGCCGGACTCCAACGCAGCCTCCAAGACGTTCTGCCCGTCGCGGAGCAATTCCCTGGCGTGCGCGAGCGTGAGGCATTGGAGAAAATGCTTCGGCGTCACGCCCGCCCAAGTCAGGAACAGGCGGTGAAAATGGAATTGGCTCAAGCCCGCGCGCCCGGCCAAAGCCGTCAAATCAGGCTGCTCCACATGGCGCTCATCAAGAAAACGGATGATTTGGGCGATGCGTTCGTAATGGCTCATAAAATCATGCCCGACGAAAATGCGATCCATTTTTCATGCGCCCAATTTAATTTTGAAACTGGCGCCAATCCACCCGATTCTTGCGGCGAGTTTAAATTAATTTTGCGCTCGGCGAAGGCCGGTTGTTTGCGCCACATTGGGGCCGGTGAAATGATGATGCGATGACCGCACAGCGTCCAGCTCCCACGGCGCAACAGCAGCGGGCGATTGCCGCCCGGGGCAATGTCCTGGTCGTGGCCGGGGCGGGCGCGGGCAAGACGCAAACCGTGGTGGATCGCTGCCTGGCCTGGCTGCTGGATGAGAAGGAGGCGGGGTCGATCGACCAGGTGTTGATGGTGACTTTCACCCAGGCGGCCGCGGCGGAAATGCGCCAGCGCCTTCGCCAGAGCCTGGAGGAGGCCCAGGGCCGCCTGGAGAAATCCGGCGCACCGTGGTTGCACCTGGCCGAACAGTTGGCGCTGCTCGACACGGCCCAGATCTGCACCCTGCACAGTTTTTGTCTGCATCTGGTGAGCCGCCATTTCTACGAGCTTGGGCTGGACCCGAAGGTGCGCGTTCTGCCCGAGGAAAGGGCGCGGCTGCTGGAGCGGCAGAGCCTGGACGAGGTCCTGGACCAGGCCTACGCCGGCGAGAGCCTTTCCGCCCTCGCCATTCAGCAACTCATCCAGTCGCAAGGCGGCGATTGGGACGCGCCGGTGCGGGAGTTGATTCTGCGTTTGCACCATTACTCGCAGACCTTGCGCGATCCGGAGGCCTGGTTCGCGGAGCAAACCGCGCGCTTTCAACAGTCCGAACCGGCGCTGTGGCTGGGCTGGCTGATGGAGGAATTGCCGAAATGGCGGAAGGCCTGGCTGCCCGTCCTGCTGGCCCAGCCCGCCGGGAACAAAAACGCCGCCCAATGCGCCCAAGCCCTGGCCGGCCTGCCCGAAAAACCGGATCGTTCCCAGTTCGCCGCCGCCCTGGAGGCCATGGGGCGGGCGGACGCGGACTGGCCGCGGCCGAAGGGGCGGTGGCGCGATCCGATAGAAGATATATTTGACGAAGCGGAATTTTTGCTTTCGGTGTGCGCGGGGGACGGGGCCGATCCGCTGGCGGAGGATTGGTTTTGGGGGCGCCCGCCGATGCTGGCCCTGCTGGATTTGGCGGGGCAATTTGGCCGGGCCTTCCAGGAGGCCAAACGGCAGGAGGGCGGCATCGATTACCACGACCTGGAGCAATTCGCCCTGCGCTTGCTGTGGAAGGAGGGGCGCCCCAGCGGCATCGCGGAAGATTGGCGCGGGAAACTGCGCCTGATTTTCGTGGATGAATACCAGGACATCAATGAAGCCCAGGCCGCCATCATCCAGGCCCTGGGCCGCGAGGGGGCCGGGGCCAACCGTTTCCTGGTGGGCGATGTCAAGCAGAGTATCTACGGCTTCCGCCTGGCCGACCCGCGCATCTTCAGCCGCTGCCAGGACGCCTGGAAAGCCGACCCCGCCGCGCAAGTCGTCCCGCTGACGGAAAATTTCCGCAGCCATGAGGGCATTCTCCATTTCGTCAACGCCGTGTTTGGGGGGCTGATGCGCCGGGAAACGGGCGGGGTGGATTATGACGCCGAGGCCCGGCTGCTGTTCGGCAACGCCGCCGGGCGGGCGCACCTGGCGCGCGATGCGGCGTCGCCGCCGCCGGTGGAATGGCACTTGCGCCGCTTGGGCCGCGAGGGTGACGGCGCCGAAGACAACGCCGAGACCGAAACCGCGTCCGGCGCCGAAATGGAGGCGCGCCTGGTGGGCCGGCGGTTTCTGGAATTGAAGAACCAGGGGGCGCTGATCCGCGACCGCGACGGCCGGCAACGCGAGGTCCGGTGGAGCGACATGGTGGTATTGCTGCGTTCTCCCCGGCACAAGGTGGAAGCTTACGCCAAGGAATTTGGCCGGCTGGGCATTCCCCTGGCGGCGGCGCGCGGAGGGTTTTACGAGAGCCTGGAAGTGCGCGATCTGCTCGGCTTGTTGCAAGTGCTGGACAATCCGTTGCAGGACTTGCCGTTGCTGGGCGTGTTGCGGTCGCCGCTGGCAGGCCTGACGGCGGAGGAACTGGCGGTCATCCGCCTGGCGCGCGAGCACGGGCGCTTTTGGAGCGCGCTGCTGCATTGGCACAAGACCACGGAACAGCGAGGGGCGGCTTATGAAAAGGCGCATGAATTCCTGCGGCGCTTTGAAGAATGGCGCCGGCTCTCCCGGCAATGCGCCGTCTCCCACTGCCTGGAATGCGTGATCGACCAGACGCATTATGGCGACTGGATGGCGACGCAGGAGCGCGGAGAGCAAAAGCGGGCCAACGTCGAGCGGTTGCTGCAATTGACACGCCAGTTCGACGCCTACGACGGGGAGAGCCTCTACCGCTTCTTGAGAGCCGTGGAGGCGCAACAGGAAGGCGAGACGGCCGTGGAGCCGGCCGCCGGGTCCGGGGGCGAGGCCGCGCGCCTGATGAGCATTCATCAAAGCAAGGGATTGGAATTCCCCATCGTGGCGGTGGCGGACCTGGGCAAGTCTTTCAACCT
>Ga0326728_10003830_pt1 | contig 45701 bp, 37 predicted proteins | sample MB3enrmetagenome_FD_207602 | JGI IMG/M metagenome (GOLD analysis project Ga0326728, IMG submission 207602) | Lab enriched peat soil microbial communities from McLean, Ithaca, NY, United States - MB31MN | ecosystem: Environmental > Terrestrial > Soil > Wetlands > Peat | place: USA: New York...
CGCCGCATTCCGCGTGTCAAAACGCTTCGCCGCGCCCTCGCGCTCACCCAGGAGGAATTTGCCGCACGATTCAGAATCCCTCTTGGAACTCTGCGGGATTGGGAACAGGGCCGCTCGGAGCCCGACCAGCCGGCTAAAGCCTACCTCACCGTCATCGCGCGCGATCCCCAAGGCGTCGAGCGGGCACTGCATCCCGTGCGCAGCTAACAGACGGATTTTCCCTTTGTGCCCATTTTGGGAACGTGGTAACATGCAGGTGTGCGCATCCTCGCCCGGAACACGCTGGTTCGTTTCGTTGAGAGCCTGGCCGGCCATCAGGATCACCGCGTCGTGAAAGCGGCACTTGAGGCATGGTTCCACGAGGTCAGGCAAGCGGAGTGGAACGAGCCGGCCGATGTGAAGGCGTATTATGGAAATGCCAGCATCGTAGGGGCTGACCGGGTGGTATTTAATATCAAGGGGAATGACTATCGCCTGGTCACGGCCATTGATTACCGCCGCGGCATTGTTTTCATCAAATGGCTCGGAAGCCACACGGATTACGACAAGATCGATGTGAGGACGGTGCAATATGACCATTAAGCCGATCAAGACTGAAGCCGACCATGCCGCGGCTCTCGGCGAGATTGAGCGCCTCTGGGGCGCGGACGAGGGAACCGGGGCGGGTGATCGATTGGAGGTGTTGACGACGCTGGTTGAGGCTTACGAGCAGGCTCATTTCCCCATCGATCCTCCCGATCCCATCGAGGCCATCAAGTTCCGACTCGAACAGCAAGGCAGAGACCGGAAGGCGCTGATCGGCGTGATCGGCAGTCGGACCCGGGTCCACGAGGTCCTCCGCCGCGATCGCGCCCTGTCGCTTGCCATGATCCGCCGGCTGCATAAGTCGCTCAATATCCCCGCCGAGGTCCTGATCCGCCCTGTCCGAAGACGCAAGCGTCCGGCATAAATGCCAGGTAAGGTTTGATCGCGGTGGCCGGGCTGACACAGACGTGGCTTCTTGGGCATCTCTGCGACGCAGGATTGGGCAGGGCCGCATACATGCCGACAAAAAGCGTCGGCTCGTATGCGCCACCCGCGGGAGCGGGTAGCGCGGACCGCCGTTTTTGCGGTCCGCAGTTCTTCGTTTGAAAAAGCCGCGGACCACAGAAGCGCTGGTCCGCGCTACCAGTTGTGGCGGCCCCGGTTCTTCGACCGCGCCCTGCGCACCGTCAAGGAATACAACGAGAAGGTCGAGTACATCCACCTGCACCCGGTCAAGGCCGGGTTGGCCGGCCGCCCGGAAGATTGGCGATGGCCGAGCTACAACGAATACACCGGTATGAGCGCCGAGGAGCAAAAGGAAAGTTGCGGTTTGATCGTGGACCGTGTCAGGATACCGTCCGACCCAGGCGCGCGAATTTGATGGCCCCGTCACGCGACGGAAACGACGCGGACCACAAAATCGGTGGTTCGCGCTACTCGCTTTGCGCACGGAGAGCCCCAAGCTCCCTGGCACCACCCTCGTAGCAGAGAGGCGCAAAACACTGGAGTTTTCCGCTTTGGCCGGTTTGGCGTTAAGCATCACCTCTGGGCGGCCGGTCGAGTATACTGGTCTGGATCACAACCCTGCGTTCAATTCGCAGGACAAACGCGCGAGTAGTGCCATGGATTTCCGTCTGGACAAGTTGAAACAATCTCTGGAGTCGGCGGTGGAAGGCATTTCCAGCGAGCAATTAAGCTGGCATCGCCCGGGCAAGTGGTGTGCGGCGGAGGTACTGGAACATCTGTACCTCACCTATACCGGAACGATCAAGGGATTCGAGAGAGTAGTGACAAGCGGAAAGCCGCTGGCCACGCGGGCCTCCCTGGCGCAGCGCGTACTGGCCTTGGTCGTCGTGGGATTGGGTCACATGCCCGTTGGAGGCAAAGCACCTGCGATAGTGCAGCCGAAGGGCTTGCCGGCAGAGAAGGTGCGAAACGAGATCGGGGCAAAGATTGTAGCGATGGATGCAATCATCGCGCAGTGTGAAGCGCGCTTCGGACCCCGGGTCCGCCTGCTCGACCATCCGATTCTGGGCCCGTTGACTGCGGCACAGTGGAGAAAGCTTCATCTGGTGCATGGACGGCATCACCTGAAAGAGCTTCTCCGGGTTCGCGAAAGCAGGACCCGGCCAATGGGCTGAACGCCGGCAACCGCGGGCTTTCCTTTACTCGATCGTTCCACTATTCCATTTGTTCTCGGCGATCTTCATTATTAATCGACCATGGCGCGATTGGTGAGCTGCGAAGCGAAGTCGCGCGTCATTTTTCTGCGCCGTGAGGCCCAGGCAGTGGTGCGCGATCCGTCCGGGTGGGAGCGACGCATCCTGTCGCCGGTTCTGCCGGGCGTCGAGTTCGAATTCATGCGCACGACACTGGGGCCCAAGGTGGATGCTGGTGTCTTTCTGCCCCATGCACCGGGTTCTCGTAAATACGTCGCAGTCGAGCGAGGCACGCCGACGCTATCTATTGACGGCGAAGTCTTCACGGTGAAAGCCGGCGACAGCATTTACTACGACGGGGACTGCATGCATGCGTTTTCGAATCCCTCCAGGGTGCCTTGTGTTTACTACCTGGCGATGGATGTCTCCGGTGATCCAGCGGGAATCGAGCATCGGCTGGCTCCGGTCGTAAGCATCAAAACCCGGGCTGGCGAGAGCGAGGCTCGGAAACGCCTGAAACGGGGAGCGAACGGATGATTGGTGCGGGCACCGGGAAGATCAACTCTGCTGAAGAATGGCACGACGCGGGGGCGTGGTCGGCCGAGCGGATCAGGAAGTTCGGTTATAGGGTCGTGGATGAGGTGGCCAATCATCTTACGAATCTTCCTGACCGTCCCGTATTCCGTCCCTTTCCGCGAGAGCTGGCCGATCGCCATCTTGAATTCGGTCCGCCGCCTGAATTCGGCGAGTCGGAGGACCGTATCTTAGAAAAGTTCTTGTCGGAGATCGAGCCGTTCCCATTCGGCAACGGTGATCCAAGGTTTTATGGGTGGGTCAATTCTCCTCCGACGATCATCGGTGTGTTCGCCGAGATGCTGGCTGCCGCGATGAATCCGAGCTGCGCGGGAGGCAACCACGCAGCGATCTATGTCGAACGCCAGGTGGTCAATTGGTTCAAACACCTCCTCGGCTTGGCAACTCTCAGCCTCTGCGAGGTATATGGAGATCCGGGCCCCAAAGCGACGGAGATGCTCGCGCTCAAGTGTGTGGCGGCGTCTTTTTGAGCGTACAACAAGCGCCGGGCTAAAAATGAAACTTCAACGAGACCTGCATCAGGCGGGGCGGCATAGCGCTTATGATTTGGCCAAAGGTCGGATCGTTGATGTTGCCGTCGACAGAATTGACGCCGAAAAACTGGGTATGGTTGAAGGTGTTGAAGGTCTCAAGGCGAAATTCCAGCACCTTGGATTCAGTTAAGTGGGTGTCCTTCAGCAAGGCAATATCCCAGTTGCTCATACCCGGCCCATAGAAGAGGCGGCGTGACGCGGCACCAGGCGATCCGAGTGCAGGTAGACTGAAGAGGGACGTGTTGAAGTACGGCTGGCCGCTTGCAGGATGGGAATTGATTTCCAGATCTCCCGGGGCCACGTTGAGCCCGGCGTACCCGACTCCATTCACTCCGTTGTTGTAGCTTCCGATCAGGGCCGTGTCATTAGGATTAATCAGGGTCACCGGAACCCCGGCGCTGACCCGCGAGATGCCGGAAATCGCCCAACCTTCGGTTGCGCCGTTTGCACGGCTAAACAGCTTCGCGAACGGCAGGTCGTAGCGAAAGCTGGCGACGAAATCCTGCCGGATGTCGAACGAGGACGGCGCACGCGAAAGGCGGTAGTCATACGGGTAAACCTGCTCACCGAGATTGGAAGATTGATCGAGGGACTTTCCGTAAGTGTAGCTACCCAGTAATGTCAGCCCTCCGCCACTGTGCCGCAAGCTCAATTGTAAGGAGTTGTAGACGGAGTTCCCCATCGCATCAAAGTAGACGTCCGTGCCGAAATCATTCCCAAAGGGCGCGCGCGTCCCGTTGACCACCTGGCCGTTGTTCCGGGTGTAGACCAGATTCTCCCCGAAGGGTCCGCACGTGGGCGTCCCCGCCAGGACCTCGTTCGGTTGGCTCAAGCCCACGCACAGCGCGGGGTTTCCAGGATTAGCCGCCAACAACACCAGGAGATGATGTGCCTGGCTGCCAATGTAGCTTGCGTCAAAGACCGTGTTCTTCCCAAACTGCCGCTCGAAGGAAAGGAAGTAATTTTCAGAGTACGGGTTCTGGTTTCGCGGAAAATACGCGTCTATGCCATTGATGGGGTAGTACGAGGACCAATTAACGCTCGGATCGGGATTGGCGCGCGACACGTTATAGGGTGGAACCTTCACCGGGAATTCCTGGGGATATTGTGTTCCGGTTTCTGCGCCGATCAGGGGGTCCGCGAAAAGCGGAGGCTCCGGGCTGTTGTAGGTAATTCCATAGGGTGCGTTCCCGGTTTCAAAGGCTAGCGTCTGTCCTTCGATGGCAGTGAAGAAGCGGCCATAGCCAAGGCGTACGCTGTTGTTCCCTGGGCCGCCGGTCAACTTCTCCAGAAAAGAGTCCGTCCAGGGAATGGAGTAAGCAAGTCCAAGACGCGGCGAGAAGTTGTTGTAGCGGGTCGGCGCGACCGTCGTGGGGACTCCGGGATCGCCGGGAAAAACGTACCCGGCGGGAGCCGTGGGGAACGCCGCGGACTGTTCGCCGGGGATTAGCGTTCCAGTCTGATTGTGCTCTTCGGTCCAGGGCATGACCATATCCCATCGTACCCCATAGTTTAGGGTCAGATGGGACGTGACACGCCAACTGTCTTGGGCGTAGAGGCCCCCGTAGCTGGACCGTTCATAAAAGGCCGGGGAAAAGCCCTGGGTATAGAGGTTCGGCAGCCCTAGCAAGAAGTCGGCAAAATCCAGTCCGGTTTGGTAGCCGGTAAATTGAAATTGCCCATTCATCGTGAAATCGGACAGTAATTTGACGCTCTCATGCAGGAACTGTCCCCCAAACTTCAACGCGTGTTTATCCTTCACCTTGGACAGGTTGTCCTGCACCTGATAGTTGCCATCCGTCTGTACGAGGGAGAAGGGGCTGGTACCAAAGTTGATCTTGTTAAAGACGATGGATTCGACACCTTCGGTATTAGGGTCGCCGGGAAGAATTCCGGCTTGTCCTACGGCAAATCCCTGGGACGCAAGGCTCGGCCCCACTCCGCCCTGTTGCTGTCCGAGATTGTTGAAGTCGCGCATGTAGCTGAGCCGGAATTCGTTGACCATGCTCGAGCCAAAAGTTTTGGCGTCGCCGAGATTGACCAACTGCGAGCGGCCGTTCGAGAGCGCGTTGAAGCCGGGAACATTAGCTCCGCCTTGCGGCGTGGGGTAGGGATTGTTCAGATTATAGGCATCGAGAAAGTAGTATGCCGAAATGGCGCCAAAACGACTCGTCTGGGCGTCCACTCGTGCTGAGCCCTTCCCGTCGTCGAGTCGTTGGGCCAAAGACGCGTTCGAGTACTCATTGCTTCCGATGTTCGGCAGCGGAATGTACTGCAACAAACGCTGGGCCGGAACTGACGACGCGCTCTGCGGAAGCACCGCGTTCGGGAAGACGCACTGCGCGGAACTCGTGCAAGCGGAGGTGTAAAAGGCTTCTCCCGGCGTGACGCCATACCCGAGCTTCTGAGTAAGTAAGTTTGCGAGGTACGAGCCATTCACAGTACCGGTAATGGAGGTTGCAGCATCGGCCAGATCGCCGGCACGGTCGGCTGAAGAGGGAACCGGGAGCAGCCCCGTTTCAATCCCCTCAACGTTGCGGGTGCCCTGGTAGTCACCGAAGAAAAAGACCTTGTCCTTCTTAACAGGCCCTCCAAGAGTTGCGCCGTACTGGTTTTGGATAAATGGGGCACGGGTGGGATCGAAGAAGCCTCGCGCGTCCAAGTCCGTGTTGCGCAGAAATTCAAATGCCGATCCGTGCAAGTGGTTTTCGCCGGACTTCGTCACCACAGTTACTAAGCCTCCCGAGCAGTTGCCGTACTCGGCGTCGAAGTTCCCGGTCAAGACGCGAAACTCCTGGATGGAGTCCAAATTGGGGATGACGGCCGCACCCTCGGCAATGCTTTCTTCAACACTAGCTCCATTCAGCACGAATCCGTTGGCAGACTCTCGCTGACCGTTGATGGAGAACAGCCCAGGATTCAGGCCGCCCGAAACGGCCACCGCGCCAAAGCCGCCGCCGGAAGAGGTGCTGGATGTCGCACTCGTCGTCACCGGCACGACGCCGGCTTGATTCGCCAGCAAGTCCGTATAGCTGCGGCCATTGAGGGGCACCTCGGTGATTTGCTGGCTTTTGATGGCCAGGCCCAACTGCGTGTCAGCCTTTTCCACGTTAGCCAGTCCGGGTTCTGCGCTTACCGTCACCGTTTCCGACTGCTCAGCGAGAGGAAGAGTTACATCGACTTGCAGTGCGCTGTTCACGTCAATGACCAAGCCGGCTCGCTGCTGAGGCAGAAACCCAGTAGCCTTGGCCTGAAGATCGTACTGCCCAACCGCCAAAGCAGGGAACGAATAGGATCCCTGGTTGTCCGTTGTCGTGGTCCGCTTTGCTCCTGTGGTCGTGTTGTTGAGCTCTACGGTAGCGCCTGGGATCACGGCGCCGCTGGGGTCCTTGACAATCCCGGTGATCTTTCCGCCTCCCTGGGCAAAGGCTGCACTGCTAATCAGAAAGTAAGAAACAACTAAGCAAGTCAGCCATATCACGCGGCTCCCTATTTTCACTTTTGAACCTCCCGATGCTTAGATCGCGCAGCAAGCTCGAGTTGCCATTAAGGGTCGTGTTTGCGGCCGGGGCCGCTCATGGTGCGAACGTTGCCCCCGTACCGTCCCTCTAAACGGATTCACCGCGGTTTCTGCGCCTTTGGCTATATCTGTCCTAGAAAGTACAGACTATCGGTATTGCTCAGCGGCTATCAACGTATCTTCAGGTCAGCGTCGCCCTATCTTGTAGCCACGGTTTGAGCTTCCTAATGATTAGAAGTTGAGAGAGATTTGGGAGGGGTGCTCTGATTAGCGTTCTAACTAAGGGGGACCTTCGTAACCTGCCTACAGGACCGGAAGCCAATCTTGAGCGTGCTTCTCGAGAGCGATTCGGACAAGCTGGCTCCGGGTCTTCACGCCCGCTTTTTCAAAAAGTCTCCGGATTACATATTTCACGGAACTCTCGGGGATTTGCAACTTGACGGCGATCTGGCGGTTCGTCTTCAGCCCGAATGCCCTCGGGACGCTAGGCGATGCGCCACGTAGGCCGTTCTATGGACCAGGCATTAACAACTGGGACCTGGCGCTCCACAAGGTCACAAAATTGTCTGAAAGCAAGTCGCTCGAATTGCGCTTCGAGACGTTCAACACCTTTAACCATACCCAGTTCGGTGGGTACGGGTCAGTTGATGGAAACATCGACGACGCGACGTTTGGAGAGGTAGTGAGATCCGCGCCGCCTGGAACAGGTTGTAACCCGGCTCTCGCTGGAGGCGCATGTCACCTCCATCAGTTGGCATGTGGCCTCCATGATAGACACCGAGGAAGCTGAGATCACGAGTGACCCGGGGGTACACGGCTAAAACGTCACCAGTGTTTAGGTTATACTGGACGGCGGCTTGCACACCTTTCAAACCGGTTGCGGGGCACGATGAGCGATGAACGTAAAGGTGAAACCTGAAATTCGGCTGAGTTCCCTAAACGGACGAGCATGATGCCTGCGGCCAACATCCCATACCCCAAGAATCGCGAACACTCCGACTCGCCATGCGGCTCTCCCTGGCGGTCGGCTTCCTCATGCTCGCAACAAAAGTATTTGCCTACTGGATGACCGGATCCGCAGCTATTCTCGCCGACGCTGCGGAATCCGTCGTCCACGTGGTGGCTGTTGCCTTTGCCGCTTACAGCCTCTGGTTGAGCCGAAAGCCTCCTGACCCTAGCCATCCTTACGGTCATGACAAGATCGCATTCTTTTCGGCGGGGTTCGAAGGCGCCATGATTGTGCTGGCGGCGGTCTATATCGTCTTTGAGTCAATTCATAGGTTGATTGTGGGGCCCAAACTGGAGAATCTGGGGGGAGGGGCTTTGCTGGTTCTCGCCGCGGGCCTCATCAATGGAGCTCTGGGCGCCTATCTGAGACGGGTTGGGAAAAAGCATGGGTCTTTGATCGTAGAGGCGGACGGTAGTCACGTGCTCACCGACTGCTTGACCAGTTTCGGCGTCCTCGCGGGACTGAGTTTGACCATGCTCACGGGCTGGCTGCGTTTTGATCCTATGGTTGCGATTCTTGTGGCCGTGGACATCCTTTGGATGGGGAGCAAGTTGATTCGCCAATCCATCGGCGGATTGATGGATGAAGTCGATCCGGCAACCCAGGCTCAAATCCGCCGGCTGCTCGTCGAGTTGACTTCCGAAGCCGGGGTTCAGTTTCATGGGTTGCGGCATCGCAATGCGGGCAATACGAATTGGGTGGAATTCCATCTGCTCTTCCCCAAAGACACTTCTTTGGAATCTGCTCATGCTCTGGCCACCAAAATCGAAGAGAGAATCCAACAAGACTCGACGATGAGAACCGAAGTGATTAGCCATTTGGAAACCCTGGAGGACCACCGTGAGGTCCACCGTCGTGCTCACGTCGAGAAGTTTGACGAGTAAGGTCCCCCGAAGTCCAAACCTCCGCCCGGACCAGCGGGAGTCTTGCCCGCCAAGCATAGTCTTGGTGGGTTTGAAGGGGTGGGCAACAACCCTTCGCGATTTTCCCCAGCGAAGGCCCGTTCTCAGCCCGTCGTCGAGTGATGCTCCCGCCTGGCCGAACAGGATGGTTTTCGGCCAGGCGAAATGCACTCCAGCGGACTCAGGCACAGTCCGCAATAATTCGGTCCGACCCCATTGGCGAAAGACATGGTCGTCGCGCCGGCGAGTGTGCTCTTCGTGCTTAGGTCCGGTGGGCTTTCCCGCCTAATCCTTGCGTACGAACCTGGTATAACCCGGAACCATAGGGAAGCTGCCGATTCAAGAATGTCGCCGGGAGCTTCATAAATAAAAGCCCGAAACGTGGTGCCCTAGAAGAAACTGTCGCCAACGGACAGAATTCTAGGACACAAATCACCCGGTCGTCTTTCTCCGCCAAGGCGCTCTCTCACTTTGTGCGGAGCCGTGTGGCGTCGTCCTCGCACCATTTCCACATGACTGCACACGACTCCACCCAGCGCGCCCGCCTCCACACGTCTCCACCATACTCGTCAAGCCTTATGAATTGTCGTGGGCACAGTAGGGATTCAGTGCTGCCTGTAAGTTATTGCGGGGGCTGGATTTGAACCAGCGACCTTTGGGTTATGAGCCCAACGAGCTACCAGACTGCTCCACCCCGCAAGACTATCATATCCAAAAGCGGGAGAATTGGCAATAGGTATTTAAGCGGGAGTGACGTTTAGATTGTTATGTAAAAGACGTCTCGTGGGCAAGAGAAACCTTCTCTGGTGCGGCGACCGTTTTACCCCGCCCGCTCAAAGCGTAATTCCACCTTTACATTCAACTGCACAATGGAACGCTTCACTGTCCAGCGGGGTACGTCCGCGCGGAGTGGAAGAGCCGTTCAGTCTCCACTGGACAGTTTATTGAGGCAAGCGGAGTATCGATTCCGTCAACTGCGGAGTAGCCGCAGGAGCATCCAACGCAGGCTGGGATGAAAGGTGATCGCGGAGCAAGAGGTGCCGTTCGCGGAAATGGCGCCGCGCCCGGCGTCCCCACCCGCGCACGAAGTAATAGTTGAGCGTGCCGCCCATGACCGAGCCCAGTAACGGCACCAGGCGGACGAGTCCGTTTTCCGCAATCTCGCCGCCGGCTTGAATTGCGATGCGTTCCACGATGCGCGGTACGAACCGTTCGATAACCTGTTTGCGCACCAGGTCCTTCCCCATATCGACGCCAGCCGCGCTGGCGGCTGCCAGCAACAGATCGGCCTTATCGTCTTCGCTGGCATATTCGAAACCGTGTATCAAACTCAGCTTCTGAATCAGGCGCCAGGTGATGCCGCCCAGAAAGCCAACATCGGGGAGAACCGACAGCACACCGCCCAAGCCCGTTCCCGCCCCTTCCATCATCGCCATCTTCATAGAAGCGCGAATGGTCTTATCGGCAAGATAATCTACGACCGGCAGCGGTACGGTGTTCATTGCGCGGAAGGAAGTGATGGGTAGGCCATAAGCGCGGCGGAGATGGTGCAGAAATTTATCGGGATTCACACCTACGCCACGATAGGCGCGGAGCAGACCCGCCGTCATTCCCTGTTCGACCCTGCGCCGGACCCAGGATTTACTTGAAGGCGCCATGTTGCTTTCGATGCCCTGCCGGCCGAATAAGATGCTGAAGGGACGCTCGTGTGTTCGCTTTCTGCAAGTGCACTTTACTCCCTATTGCGGCCGGCCGACGAAGCAGCCGGTTTCACGCAAAGCCGCAAAGAGCGCCAAGATCGCAAAGAAACGAACCGTCGGGTTCTTACTCCTTGTGCTCGAGGGCCAGCACAGCGTAAGCCGTGGCGGCATCACTCATGAAGCGGCCTGTGTAGGAAGCGAGGGCACGTTGCTTATTCAGCGAATAAGCCAGCCAACGGCCGTCCGTCTTTTCTTGATTCTGCACCAGCCATCTCAGGCCCTTTTCTAGCTGAGGCTGATCGCGCTTCATGCCAGCCTCCTCGAGCGTCAGCGTAACGACTCCGGTGGCATAGCCGTCGCTCTTGGTTTCGAGGGGCGTGTGGTCATGACGCTTCCAATCCCCTACAAATGCCGACAAGCTGAAGCCTCCGTCCGCCTGCTGTTTGCCCAGGGCCTCATCCATGATGGACTTTTGTTGTTCAGGCGTCAGCAGTTCGGGCACCTTCGTCGACGCCCAGACCAGCAGCACGCGGTCGATCAGCTTTTGCGATTCGAACCCCTCCACAAGATACTCACGAAGCAATTTCACCTTGTCTTGAATCTGCGGGGCGAATTGGTAGCCGCCGGGTGCGCTTCCCACGGCAATCGCGGCCAGAACCGCGCCGTAGTATTGCGAATCACCCTCCCAAGGGGAATTGTGGAACTGTAGCCAGGACCAGGCGCCTTTGGCCTCACCCGTCTTCAGTTGCTCTGCCCACATGTTCTCAAGCGCCAGCCGCGTGTCGCCGCTCAACTTGCCGGTGGGTGCATCGTAACTGACCAGAATCAGAGCGTTGAGAACGGATTCAGTTCCCCGTGATTCCGACGTTTTGGGGAACCCTCGCTTGGCGTCAGGATAAAAGGGCTCAACTTGCTTCCACATTCGAACCCGCTTGGTAACGTTATCCAGAAGCCGGCGTTCCTCCGGAGAAGGGCCCTGCTCAGCGAGTGCCGCTCGCAGGGCGGGCCGCGCCATCGCATAAGGCACCACCGTGTGGCAGGAGACGCAGAATGTTCCATGGTCACGAGCCGCTACGTCCCAGCCCATCCACCAGGTCATTCGTCCGTCGAGGTAGGCGGCGGCCGCCTTGGAACTCCAGGAGGCAGAGCCGGTAGTCGAGGAAGGGCCAACCGTGGCGAGCATGGTCACGGCGAGACAGGCGCCGGTGATGCAGATTGCGAATGTAACTATCCTCATGAAGACTCTTCTCCCTCAGGTCTTTGCCCCTGCGGTAAGTATAAAGCCTTTGGGATTTCTTCTCCACTGCTAATGCGCAGATCTCCCGCGCCGCGAATGAAGCCGTTCCGCTTCGTCGGGCTGAGGTTTGCTGTACACTCATAACCATGAGCATCAAAACCCTGAGTAGCCGCGAAGTGTACCGCAACGCCTGGCTGCGCGTCCGCGAGGACGAGGTGGAGCGCAGCAACGGCGTCCACGGCATCTATGGAGTGGTGGACAAAGACGACTGCGCCATAATCCTGCCCATGCAAGGCGAAACCATCTACCTTATCGAACAGTTTCGCTACACCGTGCAGGATCGCTGCCTGGAGTTGCCCCAAGGGGGTTGGGAAACCGCCGGAGTCGACCCCGAGGAACTGGCGCGGGGAGAGCTGCGAGAAGAAACGGGCCTGACCGCCCAAAGCATGACGCGCCTCGGGGCGCTTTGGATCGCTTACGGCTTCACCCATCAGAAGCAGCATGTCTTCCTCGCTACCGGACTGGCGCCCGCCGAAGCTGATCCTGACCCCGAAGAGCACGATCTGATCCTGCGAGCGGTCTCGATTCGCCAGTTCGAGCAGATGATGCTCGACGGAACCATACGCGACTGTAGTACACTTGCCGCTTGGGGCCTCTACAAGCTTTGGGTGGAACGACGGAAGGATTGCACCCGGTAGAGGCGACCCTTGTGGTCGCCCAGGGCGTGGCCGCCCTCCTAACGATGAAGGGCAGCCACGAGGGCTGCCCCGGCAACAAACGCGCCAAGACGGATTTCCGGAACCCACATTGGTGCGTCGGCGTATTACTCATTGGGGCGATAGCGGCTGCCAGAGGGCACTGATGTAGTGCGGGCGTCCCGCCCGCGATAACTGTCTTACGCAACGCTGCGTCTAACGCGCTAACGAGGTGGTCTATGGGGTTCTTGGCCGCTCAGCTCAGACAGGTGCTCAGGAGGCTCGGACGCGCGCCCTTCTTCACAGCCGTCACGCTGCTGACGCTGGCGGTCGGCATTGGCGCGAACACTGCGATTTTCAGTGTGCTGGAAGGTGTATTGCTCAAGCCCTTGCCTTATCCTCATCCTGAGGAATTGGTCGCCGTCTGGCTGACGGCACCGGGCATAAACCTCAAGGAAGTGAGTCTGTCGCCCTCAACCTACTTCGTATTCCGTGAGCAGAGCCATACCTTCCAGGACATCGGTGTCACTACCGGCTACTCTCTGAACGTCACCGGCCTTGGCGAACCGGAGAAGGTGACGGGCCTCGTCGTCACCGACGGAATCCTTCCGATTCTGGGGGTCCCGCCTATGCTCGGCCGCTTGTTCACCCGTGCGGACGATTCTCCAGGCAGCGCGGACACGGTAATCCTGACTTACGGATACTGGCGCCGTAAGTTCGGCGGCGACCGCTCCGTGATCGGAAAAACCATCACAGCGGACGGAAAGCTGCGCCAGATCATTGGAGTCCTGCCGCAGGATTTCCGTTTTCAAGACTGGAGTGACCTCGCCCTTCTCATTCCCATGCAGTTTGAGCGCGCCAAAACCACATTAGGCCAATACAGCTATGACGGCATCGCGAGGCTCAAGCCGGGAGTCACTCTTGCCCAGGCCAGTGCTGACGTGGCTCGGATGCTCCCTATTGTCGACCGGAGTTTTCCCCCGCCGCCCGGCTTCAGCGTGAAGATGTTTCAAAGCGCGCGAATCGGACCGAACCTCCACACCCTGAAGCAATATGTGGTAGGCGACGTAGGCAAGGTCCTGTGGGTATTGATGGGCGGCCTCGGTTTGGTGCTGCTGATTGCCTGCGCTAACGTGGCCAACCTGCTTCTTGTCCGCGCCGAAGGACGCGAGCAGGAACTCTCCCTCCGTGCCGCGCTGGGCGCCAGCCGGCTGCGCATCGCGGCGGAGTTGTTTCTCGACAGCTTCGTTCTTGCGCTGTTAGCGAGCGGCCTCGGCTTGGCCCTTGCTTACGGCGCCTTGCGGCTCCTGATCGCCTTGGCTCCGTCGGGCCTGCCTCGTCTCGAGGAAATCGGCATCGACGGCACGGTGGTCGTCTTCACGCTGGCACTATCATTTGTCGCGAGCCTGCTTTTCGGTTCCATCCCCGCCTTGAAATACTCGGGCGTCCACTTGGGAACGGGATTGCGCGAGGGCGGACGTTCCATGAGTGAAAGCCGGCAGCGCCACCGCGCCCGCAACGGGCTGGTGATTGCCCAAGTGGCGCTGGCGCTCGTTCTGCTGATCAGCTCTGGATTGATGATCCGTACATTCCGTGCGTTGACGGGTGTAGATCCGGGATTCGTTGCGCCTTCGCAGCTTCAAACATTTCGAGTCAACATTCCTGATACACAGGTCAAGGAACCCGAACGCGTGACCCGGCTTCAGGAGGAGATCTTGCATAAGATCGAGGCCATTCCGGGCGTGTCCTCCGCCAGCTTCTCGCTGAGCATCCCCTTGGATGGCAACGAGTGGGGCGACTCACTCTTCGCCAGTGACCGCACTTATTCTCAAAGCGACATTCCGCTCGTCCGATACAGGTTCATTGCGCCGGGTTTTTTCAAAACTCTTGGCACGCCGCTCCTGGCGGGCCGCGACATCACTTGGAGTGACATCTACAATAAGCTGCCTGTGGCTATCCTTTCCGAAAAAGTGGCGCGGGAATACTGGCGCGACCCATTGAGGGCCCTGGGCAAACAAGTCCGGGGCAACACCAAGGAGGGCTGGCGCGAGGTTGTCGGGGTTGTCGGTAATACTCGTGATGACGGAGTGGAAAAGGCGCCGCCCAGTTCGGTTTATTGGCCGGTTCTTCTGGCAAACTTCGAGGGTAACGACGTGGACGTACGCCGCTATGTGACTTACTCAGTTCGAAGTGGGCGGGCCGGCTCGCCAAGCTTCATGAGCGAGGTGCAGCGGGCCGTGTGGTCCGTGGACCCCGATCTCCCACTGGCCGATGTCCACACACTGGACTATCTCTACCGGCGATCCATGGCGCGGACCTCCTTCACGCTTGTGATGCTGAGCCTCGCGGGTGGAATGGCTCTCCTGCTGGGCGTCGTAGGCCTCTACGGCGTGATTGCCTATTCGGTGTCGCAGCGCCGGCGCGAAATCGGAATTCGCATGGCGCTTGGGGCGCATCATCAGCAACTGACAGGAATGTTCGTCCGCCATGCGTTGCTGTTAACGGGCGTCGGCGTGGTCTGCGGGTTGGCCGCCGCACCGGCCCTGACGCGCCTGATGTCGTCCCTGCTCTTTGGAGTACGGCCCGTCGACCCGGCAACCTACGTCGCGGTGTCGCTGGGGCTGGTCGCGACGGCCGCGCTGGCTGCCTATCTCCCTGCGCGCCGCGCCGCCGGTGTAAACCCCGTCGAGTCCCTGCGGGCGGAGTGATGAGCTGTAGGGGCAGCCCTTGTGGCTGCCCTGCAACCCTCGCCACACCTGGATTTTTCCCTTCCACGAATAGCCCTATCAGCGGTATTCTCATCTGCTCTGAAAATGTGTGCCGGAGGCACCTTGGAGTGCGGCGGCTTGACGCCGCCTTGGAATTACCGCAGAGCGCGAAGTTGCACAAAGCGTCGGTCTCACCCTTTCGAGTTCTTCTCACGAAAAGGCTCGGCTGCCACTGTAAGAAGGCGGCGTCAAGCCGCCGCACTCCAAGGCGCTTCGCGCTTTTTCATGGTTTCTGGGTGCCTGCCAGCCGGCGAGTATGCCAGGCTGCATTAGACAACTTCTTAGAATCGATTGGAGGGGGTGGAGAATGGCGAGTGGTTTTAATCGAAGGGACTTTCTGAAGGCGGGCAGTGTAGCGACTGCTGGGACTTTTATTGTCGATGGTTTGAAAACCCATCTGCTGGCGGCTGAGGAGCCGCCCGCCGCGCCCATCGCGGCGAACGATCAGATCCAAATTGCCCTCATTGGCGCCGGAGGCCAAGGGTCGGGAGACACCCGAACGGCTCTGCTGGTACCGGGCGTGAAGCTGGTGGCCGTGGCGGATTGTTACGACGGCCGCCTGGCGCGCGCCAAGGAGATTTGGGGCAACGATATTTTCACCACTCGGGACTACAAGGAGATACTCTCCCGCTCGGACGTGGATGCCGTTCTGATCGGCACTCCCGATCACTGGCACAAACAGGCGGCGGTCGACGCGATGAACGCGGGCAAGGACGTCTATTGCGAAAAGCCTATGATACACGTCTACCCGGATGGTCCGGAGATCATTGCCACGGCGAAGAAGACGCAGCGCATTATTCAGATTGGCAGCCAGCGGGTCAGCTCGCTGATTTACAAGAAGGCGCAGGAGATCATGCAGTCCGGAAGCCTCGGGCATATCACTGCGATCAGCGCCTGGTGGGACCGCAATTCGAGCATCGGCGCCTGGACCTATTCCATTGCCCCCGACGCTTCCGAGCAGACCATCGACTGGCCGCGCTTCCTCGGCACGGCGCCCAAGATTCCCTTCAACCCGGAGCACTTCTACCAGTGGCGAAAGTGGAAGGCTTACGGCACCGGTGTGGCAGGCGACCTCTTCGTTCATCTTTTCAGCGGAACCCACTTCGTCACTCAGACGACCGGCCCTAATCGCGCCATGGCCACCGGCGGCCTGCGATTCTGGAAGGACGGCCGCGACGTTCCCGATGTGCTTCTGGGGTTGTTCGATTATCCGCAGGGATTCAACTTGGCGCTGCGCGTCAACTTTGCCTGCGGCGGCAGCGAGAGCGAAGGATTTGTGTTCAACGGTACGGAAGGCTCGATGACCATCGGCGATGGCGTCACACTGTATCGAGTACCGCGCGAGACCGAGCCGGGCTACAACATCGAGACGTTCACGCAGGCGATGCAGGATAAATTCCTCGAGGAGTATCGCAAGAAGTATCCGCTGACGCAGCCCTCGGCCGGGTACTCTGCCGTGGAGAAATTCTCCGTGCCGGATGGGTATAGCGACAGCTACGATCACTTCAAGAACTTCTTTGCGGCGGTTCGATCGCGACAACCGGTAGTGGAAGACGCAGTCTTCGGATTCCGTGCGGCCGGCGCCGCGCTGCTAAGCAATCTGAGCTACGAGCGCGGGGCGGCGGTTCGCTGGGATCCGGACGGCATGAAGTTGCTGTGATTGTCGATAGCGAGGGGAAGCGACCCCTCACCCGTCATGCTCCGGCTGATGACAACGCCGGAGCATGACACCCTCTCCCCAAGGGAGAGGGCTGCGGCTTCTTTTGCGCCGCGTCTTCCTTATTGAGGGTCGGCGATCGTCACGAGTTGTTTGAGCGGCGTGTCTTGTGAAGACCCACCCACAAGCATTTTGTACTCTCCCGGCACGAGTTCCCAACCATCCTTGTCGACGTTGAAGATCGACAGATACTTGGGCTCGATATTCAGACTCAACACCTTGGATTCGCCGGGCGCCAGAGCAACCTTCTGCCACCCTACCAGCCGCTTGAACGGTTCGCCCGCGCTGGAGGGCAAAGTGGCGTAGACCTGAGCAACCTCCGCCCCGGCGCACGAGCCTGTGTTGGCGACGCTGAAGCGCACCTGCAATTGCGCACCTTGTTTCACTTCGAGAGCGGAGTAAGAGAAGGATGTGTAGGATAGGCCGAAGCCAAAGGGGAATAGAGGCTCTTTGCCTTTCGCTTCGAACCACTTGTAGCCGACTTTCAAGCCTTCTGTGTAGTTGATATCAAAGGGCGTCTTCTGCTCCTTTGGCTCGCCGCCCGTCGGCGCCGGCAGCAGCCCCGCAATGTTCGGCTGGGGAAGGTCGGTTTCGCTCTTGGGGAAGGTAACAGGCAGCCTGCCGGAAGGGTTCACGTCGCCAAACAGTACGCGCGCCACTGCCTCGCCTCCACGAATCCCCGGATACCACGCCTCGAGGGCCGCGCTCACTTTTTCGAGCCAGGGCATGGTCACTGGACCACCGGTTTCCAGCACCACGATCGTGTGGGGGTTCGCGGCCGCCACCTCGTTCACCAATTCATCCTGGTTAGCGGGCAGGGAAAGATTCGGCACGTCGCGGCCTTCGGAGGTGTGTTGCCAGACGAAGACGATGGCGATCTCGGAGGCGCGGGCCATTTTCGCTGCGGCGGCTGGGTCGGTTCCGGGGTCATAAGCCACTTGGGCGTTCGGGGCGCGGGCCTTGAGCGCCCGCAACGGAGAAGAGGGATGCCAGACGAACCTGCGGTTGCCAGGGACTGCGTTGCCTCCCGCGGCATCGACCTGGTCGGAACCTGCGCCGGAGAGCACGGCGATATCCGCGTGCGCGCCAATCACCGCAATTGACTTAACCCCCGGCGCCTCGAGCGGCAACAGGCCGTCGTGGTTCTTCAGCAAGACAATGGCGCGCTCCTCAACCCGCTGGGCAACGTCAGCGCCGCTGAAGGGGTCAACCGGCTTGGCTACGGGGGGATTATCGATGACCCCGAAGGCGAATTCGGTGCGCAGAATGCGATGCACCATGTCGTTCAGCCGTGAAACAGGAACTTCTCCTTTTTCCACCGCCGTCTTCAAGGGGTCGCCGAAGTAACTGCCGGTAGGCATTTCCTGATCCATTCCGGCGAGGGCCGACGGGACCGCATTGTGCGCGGCCCCCCAGTCCGTCATGACCCACCCCTTGTAATCCCAGGCTTTCTTCAAAACGTCGCCCAGCAGGTAGGGATTCTCACAAGCGAAGACACTGTTCACCCGGTTATAGGCGCACATGACGGTGCCGACATTCGATTCCTTGATGGCAATCTCGAAGGCCAGCAGGTCGGTCTCCTGCATGGCGCGCCGATCGATGACCGCGCTGCCGATGAAACGCCCCGTCTCCTGGTCGTTCACGGCGTAGCGGTTGATGTTGCCGATGACCTGCTGGTCCTGGGTGCCTTTCAATTCCCGGCCCAGCATTTTCCCGATCAAGAGAGGGTCCTCGCCCAGGCATTCGAAGTTCCGCCCGTTGCGCGGCTCGCGAATGATGTTGGCGGTCCCGCCCAGCGAAACGTTAAAACCGAGATCGCGGACCTCTTTGCCGAGTTGAGCGCCGAATTCGTACGACCCGTCGAGGTCCCAACTGGCGGCGTTGGCCAGCGCGCAGGGCAAGGCGGTGGCGTAAACTCCGCGCTCGCCAATATTCGCGACCCCCGATCTGCCGTCGGTCATCTGCAATTCGGGGATCCCCAGCCGCGGAATTCCCGGCACGTAGCCGGCGCCGCCCAGCGAATGTTGCTGCGCCGCCGCGCCCTCCACGCCGTGAACCAGCCTGATTTTTTCATCCAGCGTCATCTGCTGGATGACCAGATCGGCCCGCTTGTCGGGCAACAGATTCTTGTCCAGCCACGGACCTTTGACTACGGGTTTGGCCGCGTCCTTCGCATTCTGCGCGGAAGCAGCCGACAACAGGGCACTCGCTATCAACAGGGCAGAAATCCCCGCCATCCTGATTACCCTTAAAAGACCGTATCGTGCTTCACTCTCGTTCATTGCCGCTCTTCTCCGTATTATGCAGATTTACAGCGCGGAACCGCAGCTTGCCCGTCCCGCGGAGGCGAAGAGTATAGCAGCAGACGAACGCTTAAGTGCAACAACTTCGTGGGGCCGGATGCACGTTGGAGGAGAAGGTAAGAGGTGATTGATTAGTCCCGGAAAAAGCCGGTTTCACGCCAAGGCGCAAAGTGCGCAAAGGCCGCAAAGCAGACTGCGCAGTTAAGACGATTCGCCGGAACCGATCATGCGCGGCCGCACGGAGAATCCTCGCGTCACCAGCGCAAGGTACACTATCCCGATGAGGAACCAGATGCCTCCCGCGACTCTCGCGACGTTGTCCAGATTCCACCACATGACTCCGCAGAAGACCGCGCCGAACAGCGAGAGGCCGGAATCTACGATTGTCCTCAGCCTGCTGCGATGAGGCCGCACGAAGGCGAACTGCCAAAAGGCGGCCAGGTTCACGTTCATGAAAGCGAAGAAGGCCCCGTAATTCTGGAGCTCCCCGGCATGCTCGAAGGCGTTGCCGAGGTGTTGAAGAGCGATGCCCCCGGCAAACACAATCCCGCCGATGATCAGGATGTTGTAGGTCGGAGTGCTTGAGCCGGGGCTGAGGTGCGCGAAGACTCGTCGCGGCAGCACGTTGTCCCGTCCCATGCCAAACAGTAGGCGGGCGGCGCCCAGGATGCCGGCGAGGCCGCCGCCAATGTCCGCCAGCAGGATGCAGAAGCCCATGGCGTGGAACAGGCCGGGCCCGCCCACGCGCCCGCAGACGTCCATGAAGGCCGTTTCCAGGTTCGGCAAGGTATGCCAATCGGGCCAGACACGCTGGCCAAGGTAGGCCAGGAATCCGCCAAACACGCCGGTGAACAAGCAAACCAGCACGATGGCCAGCAGCACGTTGCGCTTGGGGTTATGCGTGTCCTCGGCCAGCGTGGTAACGCCTTCGAAGCCGAAGTAGGTGAGCACCGAATAGGAAGTCGCAGTCCACACCGTACGGACAGCGAATGTCCTGGGATTGTAGAAGGGTTGAGTCGAAATCAGGCCGCCCCAGCTTTGGTTGTGAAACAGGAACCGGATGGCAAGCAGGATGAACATCACGGCTACGAAGGACATCGCCGCTAACAGGACCTTGTCCGACAGCGCCGAGGTTTTAATCCCCCGCAGGTTCGGAGCGACCATGATGAACACCACCAGGAACATCCCAACCACGAAAGGAACCTGCGGGAGGTAACGAGCATGGACGACGATGGCGACCCAGATGCCATTGACGAGCGGCGTCACACCGTAATCGAGAAGCACCGCCCAGCCCACCAGGAATCCCAGATAAGCGTTCAGCCCCTTGCCCACATAGGTGTAGGCGGATCCGGCTGACGGGTAGATAGCCGCCATGCGGCCGTAACTGAAGGCCGTGATCAGCATGGGCAGCATCGCCAGGAGGAGGGTCGTTACGTAGTGGCCGTTGGAGAGTTTCTGGGCGACTCCAAAGAGCGGCACCGAGGCGATGGGTTGCGTCAGCACGATGCCGTAGAACACGAGATCCCACAGCGTGAGGACGCGGCGCAAATGCGGCGCCTGCGCGTCGCGCGTTGGCGCTTGTGATAAGACTTGTTCCATGGCACCCTGAAAGAATGGCGTGAACCCGCAGTATACCATTAACCAATGAGGAGGGACGATGCCAGGCCCAGGTATGGAGTTGATCGGAGAAGAGGAGAAGAAGGAAATACTGGAAGTCTTGGAAGCGGGGTACCTGTACCGGTACGGCAGCACCGACGATCCGCGGTTCAAGGCCAAGGTGGTGAAACTCGAGCGGGAGGTCGCCAGGCGCGTCGGCGTGCCTCACGCCGTGGCGGTGAACTCCGGAACCTCGGCGCTGCTGGTGGCGCTGATCGGGCTGGGGGTGGGACCGGGCGACGAAGTCATTGTGCCGGGATACACCTTCATCGCCAGCATCTCGTCGATCATCTACGCGCGGGCGGTGCCTATTCTGGCGGAGGTCGACCGCACGCTCAACTTGGACCCAGCCGACGTGAAACGGAAGATCACGCCGCGCACCAAGGCCATCATGGCCGTCCATATGCTGGGCAATCCGGCGCGGCTGGACGAGTTGAAGGCCATTGCAAACGAGCATAACCTCCTGCTCATCGAGGACTGTGCGCAGGCGTTTGGGGCGCGCTACAAGGGGCGCGCCGTCGGGTCGATGGGGAATGCGGGCACCTACAGTTTCAACGTCTACAAGACGATCACGGCGGGCGACGGCGGCATGGTAGTGACCCGCGACGAATCGGCCTACCGGCGTTTCTTCGGCCTTCACGATCAGGGGCACTCACCGCTGCGCGCGAGCGTGGAGATCGGACGCCGAGCGTTTGTGGGGCTGGATTTCCGCATGACGGAATTGACGGCCGCCGTGCTGCTGGCCCAATTGAATAAGCTGGGAACTATTCTGGAACGTTTGCACGCCAACAAGAACCGCTTCAAGCGGGCGATCAGCGAATTGCCGGGCTTGGAGTTCCGCGAGATCACTGACGTCGAGGGCGAATGCGCCACACTGCTCACGGTGTTCCTGCCCAGCGAGGAGATTGCGCGCAGCCTGGCCAAGGACCTCGGCACGCGCGTGGTGGCGGAATCGGGATGGCACGTCTATTCGAACATGGAGCAGATCCTGGAGAAGCGCACGCCCATCGAAACCGGCTGCCCCTTCCATTGCCCGCTGTATACGGGGCCGGAGCAACGGTATTGGAAGGGCATGCTGCCGCAGACAGACGCCCTCCTGGCGCGGGCGATCAACATCGGCATCGGGGTGCGTGATCCAGGGTTGGGCTCGGAGTTTGGCGTGACGGTTCGCGATGGCTTCGATGTGGTCGATGTGCGCGCGGAGCAGTTCGTGCGCGCGGCTCGGAGGTATTTGTAGGGGCGGCCCTTGTGGCCGCCCTGGCGTGATCGCAAATGGCAACCCCCTCACCCGGCCCGAGTCGGCTGATGAAAGCGCCGTCTCGGGCCACCCTCTCCCCCAAGGGGGCGAGGGCGGAATCGTGAAGTAGGGCCGGCCCTTGTGGCCGCCGCTACTTCTTGGCCTTGAGGAGCGCGACCGCACCGGCCCGCAGTTGCACCGTGGCAAGTGTTCTGCCCTCGGCGTACGTCACTTGAACGGGTTTGGCTGCAAGCGCCTCCGCAACGGTGTAATGTCCCCGGAAGCTCACCGTGACGCTCTCCGCATCGCCCCAATTCGACAGAATAGCAATAGGCCCTGAGGGATGGGCGAGGCCGCGGAAGCAGACTTTATCCGAGCCTTTGGTGAGTTGCACCAGCGCATCTCGTTGCGCCTCCAGTGCGGGCTTGATGATGAGCTGTTGCACAAACCGATTGCCGCGCTTGAAATAGGCGAGCGTGAGCGCCGACTCGAAGTAGAGCGCTTCGCCCTTGCCGAGCCGATGGCGCGTGGCGAAGGGTTTGCCCTCGCGGTCGCGCATCACAACTTCCGCGCCCTTCAGTTCCAGGGGGAGCTTCCATAACTCTCCCGCGCGCTCGTTCTGGCCGGTGACCGAATATGGCTCATCAGCCTTGACAGGATAGATATCAGAAGCCTCGACGCCGAATACGTCGCTCAGCCCGCCCGGGATAGTGGGCCGGATTTCGCCCATCTCAGTCTTCCACGCCGTCAACCCATCCGCCCAAAGCGTACCGCCCCGATTCACGAAGTCCCGCAGCGCGGCGACGCCCTGGTCGTCGATGGCGTAAGAATAAGGCGCGTAGAGTACTGAGATATTATCAGAAAGGGTCTTCTTTAATTGATCGATATCCACAAACTGAACAGGGATGTGGGCGCGGTGCAGCGCCAGGTAGCATCCCATCAGAGAATCTTCCACTTCGTCGCCGCGATGCTGGGTCCTTTCATCCAGGCTGTTGATGATAGCGGATTCCCGATTGTAGAGGATGGCCACCTTGGCCGGCTGGGGTTTGGCTTCAGCCAGGTAGGCATTGCGGTTCAAACCGTCGATAACAGATTTGACGGCGGGAAGCCTTATGGACGGCTTTCCCTCCAGACTTACCAGGCCCCACTCGCCGGCTTCGGTGCCGCCCACGCGCGGATGCCACAGCCAGAAGATGACCGCCTTGCTCCCGGCGCCGAACGAGTCCCAGAGCCAGCGGGTCATGTCGTCGGGAGTGGGATTGAGGGGAAAGCCCCCGGTGAAAACGGTGGGCCCGCTTTGCAATTCCGTGACCCACCACGGCTGGTCGCCCGCGGGCGTTCCGATCAGGTCGAGCCGGTAAGCGTAGCGTTCGCCGTATTCGGAATGCGCGGCAGAACGGGGGAAAATCCAGGCAGGATGAATCGAAGCGCCAAGGATATCAACGATGCGTTTTTCCTTCCAAACGTCCTGCCCGCCGGCGCCGCCCGTGGGCGCCGTGACATTGATGTGAGTGGGGTGGGCCGTATCCACCGCTTCGATTTGACCCTTGATCCAGAGGAGTTGATCCACCAAGTTGTCGATGTTGAACTCGCGCCAGTCCACCGTCCGATGGTAGTCAGTCCAATACTCGGAGAGTTGATCGGGAGTGATCTGCGCGCCGGGAAACGCCTCCAGGGGTTGAAACCAGTGCCGGTTCAGCTCCGCTACCGTTCCGTACTTCGCCTGAAGCCACTTGCCGAAGGCTTGGAGGGTAGGGAATTCCGTGTCGTATTTCTCAGGCTCGTTCATCAGCAGCCACACGCCTTGCGCAGTGTGGCCCCGGTAGCGGTTAACGACTTTCGAAATGTAGGCGGCTGCATGCCTGCGGATCTCCGGATCGTTCAGGTTCGTGCGGTTGTGATAAAAAGGGGTCTTCCGGATCCATCCCGGGGGGTCTTCGGCGCAAAGTGTGGCCACGATCTTGATTCCCGAGCGGGCCGCCGCGTCGTAAATCCAGTCGTAGCGGCTGAAATCCCAGTTGCCCGGGGTCCGCTCGACGTCGTCCCAAATAATGAAAATGCGAGCCAGCGTCAGCCCGTTCTGGTGCATCAGGTCAAAATGGCGCTGAACGCTCTCCTGGGTCTCGGTCGGGTTCAGGAAGAATTCGGCCCCGACGCGTAGCTGTTGACTCAACTCAGCCAGCCGAGCATCGGCACTCACGTCCGGACTTTGCGTCCCCCGTGCGATACGGAAGGGGACCATGATTGTGCAAATCACTGCCGCGAAAAAGAGCCTGTCCTTTGTTTTCATAGACATTCTCGGTTTGTTTCTTCAAAAACAGCTCTCAGCAGTCAGCTTTCAGCTGTCAGCCACGTGTATGCGATCAAGGCGACAGCGGTCGTTTGTAGCCGACTTCTTGTCGTTTGCCCGGCCGCGCCCTGCCGCTCGGAAGTCTTGATTTCGCTTCCGAAAATTGTGCTGTTTTTGCTCCTTTCAGGCTCTAAATTGTGCTAGATTGCATGCAAAACGCGCATAATTTGCAGCATTCAAAAAAGTGATGTCCTTTGTTTTCAGGTACTACTTCGCTTCGTTCCCACTATTTTTCATTTTTTGTAGTTCCCTGCATTCCCCCATCGCCGGGACCGTTCCGCTTTGCCGTGCGCCCCGGCGTGTTCTGGGGCTCGCCTACGACAATGTGTCCACGACATGACCATCATGGTAGGCTATCACAAGTCCGCGGGGTTGTCAAGCGGAAAATGCAAAAAAGCGAGCGGACTTTGAACCGCATCCGAGTCTCAAAACCGGAGGCTCTGATACCGACTCAGTAAGCGATTAACTAACAGATAACCATTAAAGCACTTTTGCTTGGACCCCGTCGAGAAAACCAGCTATGATTGCAGAGCATCTATCGACTTGAAGGTTCCAGGATTTTCCAACCTCGGCCCCAAGACGGAGGGAAAGATGCGCAAAGCGACTCTGGCCTTGTTCGCTACCACCATCCTTCTTTTCATGACAGGATGCGGCAGTCAATCTCCAGTTACTTCTGTGGCGCCGACCAACCCGGTGCCCGGTGTTGCCCCGGTCGGGCTAACGGTAACAGATGACCCGCCCGCTGGCGTGGTGGTTTTGCTTTTCCAATTGAGCATCACGAGCGCTTCCTTCCAGCCGGGAAACGTCTCGCTGTTGAGCAGCGCCAATCCGATCCCCGTCAACGTGACCCAGCTACAGGCGGACTCGGCCTTTCTGGGCAGCACCAACGTGAACGCGGGAACTTACAACAGTCTCACGCTGACTTTCGCTAATCCCCAACTCACAATCTATAATGGCTCGGGCGCGGCAATTGGCACCTGCGCGAACAACGCTGTCTGCCAGCTTACGCCCACGACCACGCCCTTGACGTTGACTTTTTCTTCGGCGCCTTTTCCCCTTACCGTGACCGCGAACCAGCCCGTGGCCTTGCAGCTTGACATCCACCTCAACCAGATCATTCAATCCGATCTCTCAGTCAATCTGGCTGCTACAAACGCCGTCAGCGTTTCGCAATTGCCGTCATTTCCGGCCGGGCACCCGAGCTCAGGACTCGGCAGGATGGTCGGAACGGTCCAGAGTTTGGGCACGAACCAATTCGCGCTTCAAACGGCCTGGGGTCGAACCGTCACCATCGACGTTAACAGCAGCACCACTTACAATTTCCCACCCAACGCCCTGTGCGGTGGAGTGTGCAACGTAGCCTGCCAAGGTTTTGGCTGCCTGATCGTTGGAGACATCCTTAAGGTGAGCGTGAGCCTGCAATCCGATGGAAGCCTGCTCGCCTCCGAGGTTGACTACATCGAAGGTCCGGGACAGGAGACTTACGAAGGCACCATCGTCAGCCTCAACACGTCTGGCAGTAATACGACCATGAATCTTATCCTGCAGAACGCGGGAGACGCGTCCACCACGTCTAGCGCGACTTCCTTGGGCGTTTTCGCCAGCGTGACAGTGCCAACAACGGGTGTCACCTACTCGGTTGATTCAGGCAGCTTCACAATGCCGTCCGTCTCTAATATGGGAACCTTCTCTAGTGCCGGGAACCTGCTCGCCGGACAGGAGGTAACGGTCACCCCCAATGGATCTGTGAGCACATCGACCAGTTCAGGATCCAACCGAGGTCTGCCCACCCTTACTTTCACCGCCAATAGCATCAATTTGGAACCAAGTCAGATCACTGGAAAGATAACGAGCGTCGACGCATCGACCTCGAGCTTTCAGGTCTCACCACTGGTAAGTTACTTCATGCCGCATCTAGGCAATTCCCCGGGTTCCTGGAATTCCGTTAACCTCTCCGCATATGCCACGTCGCAGACGACCTACGAAGGCCTCAGTCAGGACAGCTTTTCCGGCCTAGCCGTGAATAATTCTGTTTCCGTACAAGGCTGGCTCTTCCCGTACACGGGTGCGATCTCAGCCTGTGCGCCGGGGTGCGGTCCCGTAACTTATGGCGTGGTCGTAGCAAAATCCGTGCGTGGCCAGCAGAACGGGTTTTTCTAAGCAGGCGGCGCAGAGTTTGTGCCGTTCAAACTCTGCGTCCTTTTGATTTCTAGATATCCTTTTGTAGGCAAAACACCCGGCCCGGCCTGATATCCGAATCCCGGTAGAAGCGCAGGGTCTCAATACCAGAAGCACTACCTGCCGTGACGCGAGTTGGCTGAATCAGTCAGCCCGCGAAGCAGGCTGCGAATGCGATCATGGCGAGTTTGCTCCGCAGTGGCTCAAAACCGGAGACGCTGCGCCACCGATTACCTAGCGGGATTAAGGTATCGAAGAAGAAAACCGAGCAGCCGTTCGGACTGGAAAAACTCAGGGACCTCTTCATGGCCCTTGCCCGGGACCACGTCGACCTCCGCGGTGCCTCCCAAGGCCTTATAGCGGCGCGCCAGTTCCAGCGTGTTCTGCTCGAGGGGGACAACCTTATCGGCATCGCCGTGGATGTGGAAAACGGGAACCTTGGCGCGCGCCAGGGGCGCCAGGCGATCGATGGGGTTATTCTCACCAAGGTGCTTGCGCAGTTCGGCTTCGCTCATCCCGTAGGCTTTCAGGATTCGGTCTCCTCCCAAGTGCGGCCAACCCGCGAGGTTAGTGACAGGGTAGATTCCAACGATGCATCCCACCTCACGCGGGTGTTCCACGGCCCAGTTGTAGACCATTATCCCCCCGCGACTCTGCCCCACGAGACAGGGGCGTGGCGACAAAGCGTATTCTTTCCGAACGTATTTGTAAAACTGCGTGTAGGCTTTCCGCCCTTGAGCGTTCCCCCAGGACTCTCCCACGTCGACGCCCGCGATCCAGACCCCCTTGTCCAGCAGGCGAGTGAACAACCAATCGAGGGATTTGTTAGGGTACCGCCTCATCTCGGGTCTCGCCTTTACAAACGTGGGCGCATACCAAACCCAGGGCTTCTGGCCTGAGGTTTCAGGCCCATGCGGCTTGATGACGAACCCGCTTCCTCCGGGCACGGCAAAGTCGAAGCGTGCGGCGCCGTATTCCTCCGACTCGACCTGCGCCAAGGCACTTTGTAGCGGCAGAACCAGCCAGGCGAGGGGTAATGCCATGGCCAAAAGCCAGGGTGTGATCCTCAAAGACAGAACCGAATGTCGTGCGGAGCCCATAGTTCACGCGTCTCGGAAGTATAACCGCGGGGATGCCGGGAAGGGAAGCAGCTTTCAGCCATCAGCTCTCAGCTGTCGGCAAACGATAAACGCCAACGAAGTCACTGGGGGACGGGCTGAAGGCTGAAAGCTGAAGGCTGAGAGCTGACGGCTGATAGCTGACGGCTGAGAGCTTCCTCCCTGACACCCGACACCTGAAATCTGCCCGGTGGGCAAGATGGAACGCAGTTTGCAGTGAGGGCAGTGGGAACAGGCTTTTACGCAGCGACACAATGTCTGATCCTTGCGAGGGTTCTATGGACACTATGGTTCTACTCTTTACCGTTTGGGGCGTGATCACCTTCCTCTTCTTGGTACTGGTCGTTTACCGTTCGCGTCTGACCAAGAAAGAAACGGATTGGATTCCCCTGAGTGACGACGCAAAGGAAGACCAAGCCATTGAGGCGCAAAAGGTTATCGAGGTGAAGAGCCACAAAATCACCATTCCCATCCGCGCCCTGGGCGTAGCCTGGATCGTCTTGGCGGTCGTGATTGTCGGCTTCTGGTTCTACCACGGAATTACGACCCCGCCTCCGATTAAATAGGCAGCGACCCGTTGGTTCCCGGGTGGCGGCCAGCCTGCGGATGGCCGGCGGTTGCTTTTTCCACCCTCATCGCCGGCTCCTGGGGCTTTTGGGGCAGAATCGAGAACTTCTACGCGGGCTGGTCCCTCGCCAACTTGAGGAAGAACCTCGCGCTGACGGTGGGCCCGTGCGTGTGTCCAAGGACTCTGGTTCTTGAGCGGAAGGTTGGCTTTACCTTTGGGTTCGAGAGTTTTCCCGCTAGCAGAGTCCCTACCGTGTCGGTGACATTCCTCGCAACTGCCCCCGCACAACCAAAGGGCTGGCCCCAGCGTGAAAAGGCCCTTACCCCTTAGAATCGCAGAGCTTTGCGCGGTGCCGGCCGAAACTGATGGCTGAGAGCTCTCTCGTCCTACAATCCTAGCTGCTGCTTCAGGTCTTGGGCGTCGAAAGGCGAACAGGAGAAGACCCGGCCGTCCACGTCGAAGGTGGGAACTTTCCGTTTGCCGTTGTTGGCGATTTTGACGAACTTCGCTGCCCGAAGGTCCTCTTCGATATCGATCTCTTCGAAAGCCAGCTTGTGCTCCTCCAGAAATCGTTTGGCCCGGCGGCAGTCCCCGCACCAACTCGTGGTGTAAATGCGGATATTCATGGACAACCGAAAATGGAAACTGGAAAATGGAAACTGGAAAATGGAAACTGGAAGCGAGCCTCCTCCTGCTTAGCGGGATACTGGCTTTCGAATCTCGATTTTCCAGTTTCGAATTTCGAGTTTCCGTCCTCACCCCTGGCCGCGGTGCGCAGTCTCGAGCCGGGCGATGGCGCGGCGCAAGGCTTCGCGAGCCCGTTCCATGTCGATCTCCGGGTCGGAGAAACGTTTCAGCCGGTCCTCAGCACGCTCCTTGGCCTTTTGGGCGCGCCCGACGTCAATCTCTTCGGCGCGCTCGGCGCTTTGCACCAGGACGATGACGCGATCAGGAAGCACCTCAGCGAACCCCCAGTTGACGCACAGGTGGTGCTCGGCGCCTTCACGAGTGTAGGTAAGCTCGCCGGGCACGAGTTCGGTCAGCAAGGGAGCGTGGCCGGGCAACACTCCGATATACCCGCCTTTGCCCGGCACCGTCACCGCGCTTACCGCGTCGCGCACCAGCAAGCGGTCCGGACTCACGATGTTCAGTTGGAGTTCAGTTGGGAGAAGATCACTCATGGGATTGAGTCATTGAATCATTGAGTCATTGGGCCATTGAGCCATCGAGTCAATGGGCAATTCATTTAATGACTCAATGACTCAATGGTTCAATGACTTAATTTCTTTACGCTGCCGCCTTCAGTTTTTCCGCTCTCTGCAGCGCCTCCTCGATAGTCCCCATCATGTAAAAGGCCTGCTCGGGAATATCGTCGTACTTGCCTTCCACCAGCTCTTTGAAGCCCTTGATGGTGTCTTCGAGCTTCACGTATCGGCCCTCGAGCCCCGTAAACTGTTGGGCCACAAAGAAGGGTTGGGAAAGGAAGCGTTGAATCTTGCGCGCCCGCGCCACCGTCAACTTATCTTCTTCGGAGAGTTCATCGATGCCCAGGATGGCAATGATGTCCTGCAGGTCCTTGTATTTTTGCAGGATGGCTTTCACGGCCCGCGCCACCCGGTAATGCTCCTCGCCGACGATGCGCGGATCCAGCACGCGTGAAGATGAAGCCAGCGGGTCCACCGCCGGGTAAATGCCGATCTCAACCAGTTGCCGCGAGAGGACGGTGGTGGCATCGAGGTGGGAGAAAGTCGTGGCCGGAGCGGGATCGGTAAGATCGTCAGCGGGCACGTAAATGGCCTGCACGGAAGTGATGGAGCCCTTCTTGGTAGAAGTGATGCGCTCCTGGAGTTCGCCCATTTCGGTTGAGAGGTTGGGCTGGTAACCCACCGCCGACGGCATGCGACCCAGCAGGGCCGAGACTTCCGAGCCCGCCTGGGTAAAGCGGAATATGTTATCGATGAACAGCAACACATCCTGTCCCGCCACGTCGCGGAAATACTCTGCCACCGTGAGGCCGGTCAAGCCGACGCGCAGGCGGGCGCCGGGCGGCTCCGTCATCTGCCCATAGATCAAAGCCGCTTTGGATTTTTCCGGATGGCCGGGCACTATCACGCCCGACTCCTGCATTTCCAGCCAAAGGTCGTTGCCCTCGCGGGTGCGCTCACCCACGCCGGAAAAGACAGAGACGCCGCCGTGTTTCAGGGCGACGTTATTGATCAGCTCCATGATGATGACGGTCTTACCCACGCCGGCGCCGCCGAATAAACCCGTCTTGCCGCCCTTTAAATAAGGCTCGAGAAGGTCGACCACTTTGAGACCCGTCTCGAACATTTCGAGGTTGGTATTCTGTTCCTCGAGTTCGGGGGCGTGGCGGTGAATGGGGTAACGTATTTCCGACTCAATCGGCCCCAGCTTGTCTACGGGCTCACCAATCACGTTCATCACGCGGCCCAAGGTCGCATTTCCCACGGGAATCGTGATGGGTTCCCCGAGGTCAATCGCCTTCATGCCCCGAACCATGCCATCCGTGGGCTGCATAGCTACGCATTTCAGGCGTCCTTCGCCCAGGTGCTGTTCGACTTCCACGGTGACGTTAATGGGTTCAGGAACATCAAAGCCTTCCGAAGTGATCCGCAGGGCATTATAGATGGGCGGAAGATGATCACCTTCAAATGCCGCCACCACGACCGGGCCGGTGATTTCAACCACTTTGCCGATGTGTTGCTCAGTGCTCATGAATATTCCTTTTCAGTCGAGCAGTCGAGAAGTTGAGAAGTCAAGGAGTCGAGAAGTCGAAAAGTCAAACATCAGCTTCGCGACTCCGTTAGGCAGCGGCAACAAACTCCACCACCTTTTTCTTCAAAGCATTCAACATTCGCGCGATGTCCGTAATCTCCTTCAGCAACCCGTCTGCGGTATCGCGTGCCAGGAATCCCAAATCACGGCTGAGCATCAGCAGATACTCTGTCTCGGCGAGCGAGCCCTCAGCAATATTCAGAAACCGAGCATATTCCTGATTGCTCTCGCGCTTCGAGCCCTCAGCAATGTTGGTGGGAATAGATGCTGCAGCACGTCTCAATTGCGATATTAACCCGAACCGCTCGGCGGAAGGGAAAGTCACGGTAACACGATAAGCCTGAAGGGCCAGCTTGTGACTTGGCTGCCAAACCTTGAGCTCGGTAAATCGCTGCATACCCTCCCTCCCTCGTCGTATATTCTGGACCTCGAACTCTCAACTCCTCAACTTCTCAACTCCTCGACTCCTCAACTCCTCGACTGCTAGGTCGCTGCCGCGCCGCTGACCACTTCGATGATCTCGCGGGTGATGGCTGCCTGGCGTACGCGATTCATATGAAGCGTCAGAGAGTCGATCAGTTCGGCAGCGTTGTTTGTAGCCGCGTCCATGGCGGTCATTTGAGCGGCCAGTTCCGCTGCCCGCGATTCGAGCAGGGCGCGGTAAACCTCGGTCTCCACGTAGCGCGGCAGCAGCGTGTTGAATATCTCCGCCGCGGGCTGCTCGTAAATGTAGTCGATCAGCACCTCGCCCGACGCCGGCTGCACCGGCTTGACGGGCAAGTACCGCTCCAAGCGGACGCGCTGGGTCATGATGGATTTGAACTCGTTGTAAACGAAGTCGACCGCGTCCACCTTTTTTTGCGTGTAAAGATCGATGATCTCCTTCGCAATTTGTTGAGCGTGCGAAAACTCCAGGTGCGCAAAGAAGTTGATGTGCTCCGAAAGCATTTTGCGAGCGCGCCGCCGGAAGGCATCGCGCCCTTTGCGGCCCACGACAATCATTGAGATGTCCTTACCGCCCTGCGACTCGATGTATTCCTGGGCGGCGCGGATCAGGTTGGCGTTGAACGCCCCGCACAGGCCGCGGTCGGCAGTGACGAGCACCAGGAGAACCTTTTCGATGGGCCGCACGGCAAGCAAAGGGTGATCTCGCTGCTCGGTGCGGGCGGCCAGGCTCTCGAGCAGCGTCATCATCTGATTGGCGTACGGGCGCGCGTTAAAGATTGCATCCTGGGCGCGCCGCAGACGAGCCGCCGCAACCATCTTCATGGCGCGGGTAATCTGCTGCGTGTTTTTCACCGACCGAATGCGACGCCGAATATCAAGTAAAGTTGCCATGTTGCTAAGACTTACCTGAGGTGTCATCCTGAGCGAAGCGAAGGATCCGCGCAGTTCGTATCGAAGTGCCTGCCATTCGAACTGCTGAGATTCTTCGCTTCGCTCAGAATGACAGGCCAAGGGCCCGGGATGAGAGGAGGTCAACCCGCCTCCCCCGCTATTCTAAGCCACCTTTTCCTTTTCCTTCCGTTCCGCCCGGAATTTGGCTTTGTACTCGTCCAGCATCTTGCGAATCTCCGCTCGCAAGGGTTCGTCGATCTCTTTTTTCTGAACAAGCTGGCTTCCCACCGAGGGATAAGAATTATCCATGAACTCGTAGAGCCCGTGTTCGAACGGCTGGCAATCCTCGATCGCCAGATCGTCGAAGTAGCCGTAAGTGCCCGCGAAAATGATGAGCACTTGCTTTTCCACAGGGAGGGGACTGTACTGTCCTTGCTTCAGGATTTCGGTCAAGCGTTGCCCGCGGTTGAGTTGGGCTAGCGTGGCTTTGTCGAGGTCGCCGCCGAACTGGGCAAAGGCGGCCACGTTGTTGTACTGCGCCAGGTCCAGGCGCAACGTGCCGGCCACCTGCTTCATGGCTTTGATCTGGGCATTGCCGCCCACGCGCGATACCGAGAGGCCCACATCCACGGCAGGCCGGACGCCGCTGTTGAACAGGTCGGTCTGAAGGTAGATCTGGCCGTCGGTAATCGAGATGACGTTGGTCGGAATATAGGCGGAGATGTCGCCGGCTTGCGTTTCAATGATGGGCAGGGCCGTCAGCGATCCGCTGCCCAGAGCATCGCTCAGTTTTGCGGCGCGTTCGAGCAGGCGCGAGTGCAGATAGAACACGTCGCCGGGATAGGCCTCGCGGCCGGGAGGACGGCGCAGCAGCAGCGAGATTTCGCGATAAGCGACGGCGTGCTTGGAAAGGTCATCGTAAAGACATAGCGCGTGCCTGCCGCTGTCCCGGAAGAATTCGCCCATGGCGCAGCCCGCATAAGGCGCGATGTACTGCATGGGGGCGGGGTCAGAGGAACTTGCCTCCACCACGATACTGTATTTCATCGCGTCATGTTCTTCCAAAGTCTTAACCACTTGCGCGATGGTTGAGCGCTTCTGGCCGATCGCTACGTAAATGCAGATGACGTCGCCACCGCACTGGTTCAGAATCGTGTCGAGCAGGACGGCTGTCTTGCCGGTTTGCCGGTCGCCGATAATCAGTTCGCGCTGGCCGCGCCCGATGGGGATCATGGCGTCAATGGCTTTGATTCCGGTCTGCAATGGCTCGCGCACCTTTTGCCTGTCAACCACGCCGGGAGCCAGTCTCTCGATGGAGAGATACTTCTCAGTCAGGATGGGGCCCTTGTCGTCGGTCGGGCGGCCCAGCGCATCCACAACCCGTCCCACCAACGCTTCGCCAACCGGCACCGACATGATGCGCTTGGTGCGCTTGACCGTGTCGCCTTCCTGGATCTTGACGTAGTCCCCGAAAAGCACCGCGCTCACCCGGTCTTCTTCCAGGTTCAGCGCCAATCCGGCCACCTCGTGCGGCAGTTCGAGCAATTCGCCCGCCATGACGTTGTCCAGGCCATGGATGCGCGCCACACCGTCGCCGACGGAAATGACCGTGCCCACTTCGCTGACGGAGACGCCGCGGTCGAAGTGCTCAATCCGCTCGCGAATAATTTTCGTGATTTCGTCAGTTCTAATCTGTGGCATTTGCTTGCTTCTCCCAGAGAGTCGAAAGTCGAGAGTCGAGAGTCAAGAACTTCCCCATCTCTTGAGCTTCGACTTTTGACTCTCGACCTTTGACTTTCGACTCTCGACTCTTGCTCACCGCGCCATCAACTGTTCCCGGATGCGCGCCAGACTCCCTCGCACTGACCCGTCGTAGAGCGTACTCCCGATCTGCGCGATCATTCCGCCCAGCAACCCGCTCTCGATTCGAAAGTCGAGTTCAACCTGTTTGCCGGTTAACAGCCGGAATCGCGCCGCCACGCTTTCGCGCTCGGTTGCGGAGAGATCCGACGCCGACGTAATGGTTACTTGCACAATTCCCTCGCGGTCGTTGGCGATCTTCCGGAAAGCCTGGGCGGCTTCTTCGAGCAAGGGCATCCGGTAATTGGCGAGGAGAACTCGCAGAAAATTCAGGGTCACCGGAGATTCGCCCAATCTCTGTCCAATCGCCTCCAGCACCTTCATCTTCTCCGGCAGCGTCACGGCGGGCGAACCGAAGACTTCGCGCAAATCCGGGCTCTCGCGGTAAGCCAACTCGAAGTCCTCGAGTTCCGCAAGCACCTTGCGGTAATCGCCGCTTGCCGCTACAATGTCGGCCAGCGCGCGAGCGTATCGGTTTGCTATTACCATGGGCATAGAGAAATCCTAGTCGAGCAGTCGAGAGTCAAGAGTCGAAAGTCAAGACTCAAGCGTCGACAGTGACCAGTATGCGGACTCTCGACTTTTGACTCTCGACTCTTAACTCTTTCTCACTAGCTTGGACGCTCATTCTTTCTTTCGACTCCCGGCTCTTGACTCTCGACTGAACTCAAAAAATCTCCCACCAACTTCTTCCGCCCCGCATCGTCAAGGCGCTGGCGAATAATCTCCTCCGCTACCTTCACCGCCTGTTGTGCAGTGTACATTTTCAATTCCAGCTTTGCGGCCCGCGCGGCAACTTCGGTCTGGGCGCGGGCGGACTGGATGATCTTTTCCGCCGCCTGGGCCGCCGCCACTTTCAGCCGTTGGCCCTCGGCCTCCATTTCGCGCGCTGCGGAAGCCTTGAACTCCGCAATCTCTTCCTCCAGATGCTTCAATTTCTCTTCTACGGCTTTGAGTTGGGCCTGGGACGCTTCGAGCGCCTTTCGGCCTTCTTCGAGTGCGGTGCGAATGGAGGCGGAGCGCTGAGCGAAGAAATCAGCCGCGGGCTTTCGCAACAGGTACGCCAGTGCCCCCACGAGTATGGAGAGGTTAATAAGCTTGTAAATTAACTCGCGCCCCTCCTTTTTCCCCTCCTCTTCAGATGCGGGCGCGGGAGCGTAGGCGAGGCTGCCGTTTGAAGCGGGAGTGCGGGCGGGAACCTGCAAGGTTGCCAGCCCCAGGCAACAGGCGGCTAACAACCCTCCGACCAGGACGCGACGCGAAGAAACCCTCAAGGCCTTATCCCTCCCCCAACGGCGTGCCCACCACGGTGGCGGCGATCTGACGGCCAAGAGGCTGGCACGTGGCCAGGAGTTCCTTTTCGCTTTGAGCCACTTCTGACGCCAGTCCGGCAGCGGCTTCTCTGGTCAAAGCCTCTGACTGCTCTCGCGCCTTGTCGAGGGCGGCTTGCCGGTCCTCGAGCATGGAACGCCTGGCCGCCTCCCGCTGGCGGTACACTTCCTGCCGAGCCGCCTGGAAGGTAGCATCGTGTTGACGCGTTTTCTCCTCCGCCGAAGCCGCCTGCTCCCGGGCGCGCGCCATCGCACCGGTGGTTTCTTCTTCGCGCTTCTTCATCACGGCCGTCAGCGGCTTATACAGGAATTGGTTGAAGATAACGAAAAGCAGGAACACAAAGATGACCGTGGGAACGGTCGAGGCGAAAAGATCCGCAAGTATGGACAGTATGCCGCCCATTATTAAAGTGCACCCTCACATATATCTCTCGGCAGTCTCGTCAAAGACAGGAAATTTAGCACGCCCTTTTCAGGGGTGTCAAGGAATCAAAGAACGCTTCTCCACAGAGCACACAGAGAGCACAGGTGTTCTTCTCTGTGCCCTCTGTCGTACTAGGGGCGAGTTTCTTCGCGGCGCGCGAAGAAAAGCAGATCCTCCGCTTCGCTCAGGATGACATGGCATTCTGAGCGAAGCGGAGAATCTGCATTTGGTTGCGGCTTTGCCGCGCGGTGCCCGGTGTGGTGAATCTTTTCGGTCTACGGACGTTTCGCGCGCCGGCGCTTGGCGGGGCGGCCGGGGACGACACGGCGGTCGAGGACGTTCCAGCGGCCCAAGCGATACTCGCGGTGGTACTCTTGCGACAGATTGGAGATGCGCACCACCACCGCTCCGTTGGAGTCGCAGGAGTAACTCTCTTCGATCTCCTGGTCCCCGGCAAGGGTGCGTGCCACCTGCGAGTCGCTGAGCAAGGGGGCGTCCCGAAGCGCCGGATCAAAGGGGAAGAGGATGTCACCCCAGGCTACTATATCGCCGGCGGGGCGAGCGTCATCGGAAAGTTGCGCGCATTCGAGATAACGGAAGTGGCCGATGTTATGGGCGGGCGTGTAGCACCGTACCTCTCGGAGAGCTGGCTGGTTGGGTCCGGGAAGGACGACGCCTTTCTTGAAGATCGGGTCGAAGATGGCCGTACGCCCGGCCTCGGCCTCGCGCCACACACCGAAATACCGCGTGAAGCGGTCGCGAAGTTGATAACCCGCCTCGGCGTCCGCCTGAATGGCAAGCCCGATGGCGGTAGCAAAGCGCGTATAGGCAGAGCGGCGCACGGATCGCCCAAACACTTCGCGCAGCATGCGGGAGACCAGCGGCAGTTCGCTGGCGCCGCCCGTGACGTAGAGCGTATCGATGTCGGCCTCGCTGCCCGAAGAGCGCGGGCCCAGCCCCTGCGATTCGATCAGGCTCTCGACGGCGTGAATGGTTTCCTGAACGGCGGGACGGCAGTTGCGGTAGAAATCGGCGGTGGTGACGGTCGTGGAAGGCCATTCCGGGCGAACCTTGTCGAGGTCCACGTGGATCAAGCGCGTATTGGGATGAAGCGCTTCCTTTTTCTCCCGGCACTCTTCGTGCAGGCGGAAAAGCTCAGCCTGAGTGAGCGAGTCGCGCTCCGCCGCCGAAATGCCCGCAGAGTCGAGGGCAAGCTCGGCGAGGTACTCGTCAAAATCATCGCCGCCCAGAGATTCGATTCCTTCCGATGCCAGCACGGCGTGCTCTCGCCCGCAGAGTTTCACCAGCGAGGCGTCGAAAGTGCCGCCGCCCAGGTCATAGACCAGAATGTGCTCTTCCTCTTCGGAGGATGAATCCCGGCGGCGGTGGCCAAACTCAATGCTTGCGGCGGAGGGTTCGTTCAGCAGGCCCAGAACTTCGAACCCGGCACTGCGAAACATGTCCGTGGTCAGGAATCGTTGATTGCTGTTGGCGTTGGCAGGAACACCCAGCATCGTATCCAAAGGCTCGGTTTCCTGGACCGGCAGATTGGAGCGTTTCAGCAGGCTCTGGCGGAGCGACGAGCACAATCCCACCAGCAGCTTATTCAACGGAATGAGCTGGCCGGCAATCTCCACCTCGCTCGTAAGGCTGGCCGAACCCAGCACGCGTTTGAGCGAGCGAATGACGGTCCAGCCGGGCTCCTCCTGAACCGCCCAGGCGTCCCAGCCGAACAGCATGCGGGAGCCCTGGACGGCGATGAGCGGCGGAAACCAGTCGCGCGCCGTGCCGTCAGGCGTTTCGAATGTCACCACCGGATAATTGCCGGCGTCAACAAATGCCACCACGATCCGGGTTGTGCCGAAATCGATTCCCAATCTCATCGTTTTGCCAAGTGAAGCAGCTTCATAAATATTATAGTGAGATTTGCGATTCTGACCAGCAGGTTTCGCGCAAAGGCGCAAAGGACGCGAAGGTCGCAAAGCCGGGCCCCCCGCGAAATCTGCGGCGTCGCGATGTTGACCGGAAACCCGATTTGGACGATTATCTACGCACTCGTAGAGGAGAGATCATGAGCGCGCGTCCGAAGATTATGGGCGTGATTCCCGCAAGGTTGGGATCGACCCGGCTGCCGGGTAAAGTACTGCGAGAGATCGCGGGCAAGCCGATGGTTTATTGGGTGTACCACCATTCCCGGCGCTCACCGTTGCTGGATGAACTCGTTGTGGCTACCGAAGATGAGGCAGTGAAGACGTATTGTGAGTCGCACGGGATTCCCGTCACCCTCACTGGACGACACCCGTCTCCAACCGATCGCGTGCATGAGGTCATGGAGCGGACGGATGCGGATGTCTACGCGAATATCCAGGGAGACGAGCCGATGTTGCGGCCCGCCCACTTCGAACTGCTCCTCACCCCCTTCTTCGAGGGAGACACTCAGGTCACCACCCTGAAGGTCGCCATGGGCGAGGCGGCGGCGCAGGAGCCCGGCAATGTCAAAGTCGTCACCGACTACGCCGGCCGTGCGCTTTATTTCTCCCGCTATCCCATCCCCTACGACCGCGACGCCCAGGGCGGCATTCAGTATTACAAGCACATGGGAATTTACGCTTACCGGCGGGCGGCGCTATCCGCATTTCATTCCTGGCCGCAATCCTCGCTCGAACTGGCGGAGAAGCTGGACCAACTGCGCTTCCTCCAGAATGGCGTGCCCATCCTGGTGGCCGAGACGCCCGATGACACCATCGGGGTGGACACCGAAGATGACCTTCAGCAAGTTAATGCGATATTCACCGCGGGCCACTTTGAATGAAACCGGAAAATGGAAACTGGAAAATGGAAACTGGAAAATCGAAATTCCCTGGGAGCCTTGCGTAGTACGGTAGGCTGCACTTAACGCTTACGTTTAATTCTTGCGGTCGAGTCCGGCCTCGGCATCACACTCGGAGCGCCGGTTGTTCTTAGGGGCGTGCGGCTCGCTGGGCCTAATTTCGAGTTTCTATTTTCCAGTTTCCAGTTTCCAATTTCCAGTCATTCCCGTCGCTGCTTGCGCTCCTTCACCCATCCCTGCTTGGTGACTTGGCGGCTGCGCGCGATGGCCAGCGAACCGGGCGGCACGTCTTCGCTGATCGTCGAGCCTGCGGCAGTGTACGATCCTTGTCCGACGCGCACCGGGGCCACCAGCATGTTGCCGCTGCCGATGAAGACTCCGTCTTCAACGACGGTAGGATACTTCTTAACGCCATCGTAATTGCAGGTGATTGTTCCCGCGCCGACGTTGACGTTCTGTCCAAGGGTGGCGTCGCCGAGGTATGTCAAGTGCTGCGCCTTGCTGCCTCGGCCCACGCGCGATTTCTTCACCTCCACAAAATTGCCGATGCGCGCGTTTTCTTCGATCACCGCGCCCTGCCGCAGGCGCGCGAAGGGACCGAGGGCAGCGCCGGAGCCAACCTCAGAGTCCGAGATCACGCAAAAGGGCCGCAGGGTGACGCGGTCGGCGAGCGCCGAATCGGTGATCACGCAGAACTGTTGGATATGGCAGTCCCGCCCCAGGCGCGTCCGGCCCAGAAGGCTTACACCCGGCTCGATCACCGTGTCCTGGCCCACTTCCACGTCCGCGTCTATGTAAGTATTCTGGGGATCTACTACGGTCACGCCTTCCCGCATCAAGCCCATCGCCTTGCGCAACCGCAGCAGCGTTTCGATCTGTGCCAGTTCTACGCGGTCATTGGCGCCCAGCACTTCCCGTGAATCGGCCGTCGGGAAGGCGGTTACCTTGAGTCGATGCCGGTTGAATATTTCGACGAGGTCCGTCAACAGAAATTCCTTCTGGGCGTTATCCGCCGTCAGTTCGCCGAGATGGTTCAGCAAATGGGTTCGCGAGAAGCAAATAATGCCGGAGTTGATTTCGCGAATTCGCTTCTGGTCAGGCGTTGCGACTTTCTCTTCCACGATGGCCCGCACGCGGTCGCGATCGCGTTCGATGCGTCCGTAGCCGGTGGGGTATTCAAGGCGAGTGGTCAAAATCGTTGCGGCGGCGCGCGCCTTGCGGTGGATTTCGACCAGATGAACGAGCGTTTCCGGGCGGAGAAGGGGAGCGTCGCCCACCAGCACCAACACCGTGTCGCTGGGGCACTTTTCGAGTTCTTCGCGCGCCATCATCACCGCGTGGCCGGTGCCCAGTTGCTCGTTCTGCTCGATGAAAACAAGGCCCGGGCGGCCAAAGGCTTCGCGTGACTCCTCCTTCTCGTGCCCGATAACCATGTAGAGGCGGTCGGGATTTGCCGCCTGCGCGCTTTGCAGAATGTGCTCGCCCAAATACCGCCCCGCCAGCCGGTGCAGCATCTTCGAGTGTTCGGATTTGAAGCGCGTCGCCTTGCCCGCAGCAAGGATCAATATGGAAAAGTTCTGATCGGACATTTCGCTCTCCGTTCGATGCACACCCAGCAAGTGTGTGAAACCAATCGAGACTCATCGCTTTTGCACTTATTATACACGCAGCAATTGAGCGGGTGGCGCGGACCTGCCTTCCGAGAGCTGCGGTACTTCGCGTGGGGACTTTAGCGGTACGCTTCTTTTCGATGGAGGACGCGGCGAACTTCGATGGTACCCTCCGCAAGGTACACGAAGAACAGCCGGTAATCGCCGATTCGTAGCCGAAGTTCTTGCCGCTCGCCCTGAAGCGCCTTTACGTCACCGGCGCCCGATTCGGCAAAGCGATGGAGGGCGGAGAGAATCCGCATGGCAGTAGGCCTGTCGAAAGCCCGGATATCGGCCTTGGCTGGTTCAGTCCATGCAATGCGCTTCACGCCGGGTCCTTGCAGCTCTCGATTTCTGCCTGCGTGATTCCAAGTTCGCGCAAGACCTGTTCATGAGGGATGGGCTGGTTGCCTTCCAGCCACTCCTGGGCTTCCACGAGCGCCTTCTCCTCTTGCCTCGTAAGCGGTTCGTTATCGACGGGAGCTTGAGCGATGGCCCGGGCGACGGGATCGACCATCGCTTCGAGCAGGCCGACCACCGCCGTGAGTTGCACCGGGGGCAGACGCTCGATCAGCTCATGTGCTTGTTCTTTCTTCTGCGACAGGTCGAGTGACATCTCGGAATCCTTCCGTGCATAGTTTCCTTCGTATACAGCTTAACACTGTTGGGGCATGCGCACCACCCGCCCGCGAATTGGTCAGTGCATCGTTCCGTCTTGCGTCGGCGGGGCAGCCGCAGTATAACTGTGCAGCAGACGTAGGGGCGGCTCGCGAGCCGCCCCTGCGTCGAGTTCAGGAGCGAGGAATCGTACATGCATCCCACTCGTCGAGACTTCTTCAAGGCCGCGCTTTTGCTTCCGGCAGGAGCGTACCTGGCCAGATTTCAAGCCTTGGCTACCCCCTTGCGCGGGGCGGTGAAGATCACCGCCATCAAAGCGCTGCAACTGGACTTTCAAGGCGACGGCTGCTTGGTGAGAATTGAAACCGACGCCGGAATCACCGGCTACGGGGAAACGGGCGTGGACGTGAAGACGGCGCGCGCGCTGATCCCGCGGTTGAACCTGATTGGCGCCGACCCGCTGGCCATTGAGCGTCATTTCCAAGCGATGACCGGGATCATCCATCCCTACCGGCCGAACTACCCCTTCATCAGCGGGATTGACATTGCTCTGTGGGACGTGGCGGGCAAGCTTCTGGATTTGCCCGTCTACAAGCTGATGGGCGGGCCGCTGCGAGACGCGGTCGAAATGTATTCGCACGGCGATACACTCAAGGACATGGGCAGCCCGGAGTCGTGCCTTGCGTGGGCGGAGTGGAACCGCGCCCAGCCCGAAGGCTTCAAGACGTTCAAGATTGAGCCGTTGCAGGCGCTGCCGGGCGAGCACGTGGGGCCCGAGGTGTCCACCGCGCAACTGGGGAAGATCGCGCGAGGCTTTGCCAACGTGCGCGAGGCGGTGGGCGAGGACATCGACATCGCCGTCCACTGCCACAACCAGTATGACGTCCCCAGCGCTATTGCGGTGTCCAGAGCCACCGAGGAAATCCACCCCGCCTGGATCGAAGACCCATTAAACAGCGTGGAGTTTTGCGAAGGCTGGATGGCCGTAAAGCAGGCGACGCGTACTCCGATTCTGACCGGGGAAAAGGTTGAAATGGTGAAAGAGTTCAGGCCATTTATCGATAATATGGCGGTGGATATCATTCATCCGGATATTTCCTTTGCCGGGGGCTTCACCGGCTGCCGGAGAATTGCCGAGTACGCACAACTGAATCGGGTGCCGATGGCGCTGCACAACGTCGGGTCGCTGGTGCGGACGTATGCTTCCGTTCACCTGGCAGCCTCGATTCCCAATTTTTACCGCTGCGAAAGCCGATTGGGGCACGCCGAGCGCATCGTCGAAAACATGGCCGCGGGCAGGCCGCAGCTCATCAAGAACTCAATGTTCCGCCTCCCGGAAGGATCGGGCCTCGGCCTCGAGATCGATCCCGGCTTCATGCGCGACCATACGCCGCGGGGAGAGGACTGGGGTTAGTGGCGTGCCCTGAAGGGGCACGGCGGAGTAGCCGGGTGCAACGTCCCATGGACGTTAAGATAACCGCCGCCGATATCGTCCCGCGAAGCGGGACACCGTGAGTAGCCGTAGGTGAAACCTACGGAATGAAAAGCCGAAACAGCATTCCGGCCCCGAAGGGGCCGACGGTCCCCGGGTCAACCCCTTCGGGGTTGTTTCAGTCTCGTGGTGGTCCGTGATCCGCAGGTTCAAACCTCGGCTACTCACGGTTGGCCCCTGCTGGGGCCATTTCAAAGTGGCTTATCTTATCGCCTATGGGACAACGCCCTTGCCAGTCGTAAACGAGGGACGGATCGGCCCTGAAGGGGTCGCATAAACGGAGGACTCCGCGAGTAATCCTGCCTTGCAGAACACGGCGGCACTATGGAGGGAATTCTATGTTTTGGCCTAAGAAGCGATTGACGATTTGGTTGACTGCCTCGACCCTGCTTGCGCTGGCTCTCGTCATTCCCCTTCGCGTGTCCGCCCAAGCGGCCCCAACGGGAATGGAAAAAATCAATCACGTGATCTGGATCATCCAGGAAAACCGGACCTTCGACAACTATTTCGGGACTTATCCCGGCGCCGACGGGATTCCCCCGGGCACCTGTCTTCCCAAGCTGCCGGGCAGCGTGAATTGCGTGAAGCCTTTCCACATGCCCGCCCGCCAGCCGGCGCTCGATCTGGCCCATGATTGGGAAGTCGTTCATGCCGCGTACAACAACGGGGCCATGGATGGATTTGTGTGGGCGGAAGGCAGTGAATTCACCATGGGCTACTACGACGACCGGGACATTCCCAATTATTGGAATTACGCCCGGCATTACACGTTGTGCGATCGCTTCTTCTCCTCCCAAATGGGCTACAGCCTCCCTAACCACACCTACACGGTAGCGGGACAATCCGGGGGCCTGATCGTTAATGTGGCCAACCTCCAAGAACTCAAGGAGGTCATGGATGATGACGACGGTTTCAGTTTTGCCTCCATGGCCAAGCTGATGTCCGAAACCAAAGTCCCGTGGAAATACTATGTGGAGTCGCAACCCCTGCCCGAGGGAGTGCCGATGAAGTTGAGTGAAACGGGGGTCCGGCTGGCCTTTCCCGACCCCAAGCAATTCAGCCTCTGGAATCCCTTGCCGGGCTTCAAAGCGATTCGCGAAGATCCGGCGGAGATGGCTCACCTGGTGGATTTGAAGGAGTATTTCAGCGATTTGCAGAAGGGAACGCTGCCGGCCTTTTCGTGGATCATTCCGGACTACCAGGACAGCGAGCACCCCGTCGCCCGTGTTTCGGACGGCATGTGGTACGTCACCAAGCTGGTGAATGCGCTGATGGAGAGCCCTTATTGGAAAGACAGCGTGATCTTTCTTACCTGGGATGACTACGGAGGATTCTACGATCACGTGCCGCCGCCGGAGATGGATGCCTTCGGGCTTGGCCCACGCGTGCCCATGATCGTGATCTCACCGTACGCCAAAGCGGGTTACATCTCGCGCTACACTTATGAGTTTTGCTCGGTGTTGAAGTTTGTGGAAGAACGATGGAAGCTGCGTCATCTTACGGCGCGCGATCACTGGGCGAACGACATGCGGGACTGCTTCGACTTCGACCGGGCACCCAGCGCGAGCCTGGTGATCCCCATTCCGCCGGGCCTGCCCCGCTCGCAACCGATCCTGGACTATGGCGCCTACCCGCCCTCGGTGCCTTTGCCTAAGTTTGCGCCGCCGCGAGCATCGCATATGACGCCGCCGAAGGCGGTGCCGCCTGATAAGTAATTGCTCGCCTGCCAACGCGCGAAGCGCCTTGGAGTGCGGCGGCTTGACGCCGCCTTCGCATCGTGCCGACCAAAGCTTTTCGTGACAAGAACTCAGAAGGGTAAGACCGGTCCGCTGTGTAGCTCCGCGCCCCGCGATAATCCCATGGCGGCGTCAAGCCGCCGCACTCCAAGGTGCCTTCGGCACAGGGCCAGGGTTACGCCCGGACCATATCCAAGGCTGTGAAATCGACCTCGAGCGATCCGCTCTGAAAGGCCTTGACGAACGCTTTCACCACGCTGGGGTCAAAGTCTGCTCCCGCGCCCTTGGCGATAGCCTCTTTGGCGTCCATCGGCGACATCGCCTTGGCGTACGGGCGGTCGCTGGTCATGGCGTCGTAGACGTCTGCGACCGCGATGATGCGCGCCTCGAGCGGAATGTCCTCTCCTTTTGTCGGATGGTATCCTGAGCCATCGAATCGATCGTGGTGGGCCAGAATAATGGGAATGATGCGGTTCAGCCTCCCTTTTACGGGCTCCGCCCACTCAGTTCCTTTTTCCACATGCCTCTTCATCTCTTCGTACTCGCTGGCGGTGAATCGTTCCGCTTTGTAAAGCAGTTCCCGGGAAGTTTCCAGTTTGCCGAGATCGTGCAGTAAGGAGGCGTCCCAAATATCGTCCACCCGCTCTGAGTCAAAGCCCATACCCTTGGCAATCGTGGTTGCGTAGGCCGCCACTCGGAAAGAATGGTCGTGCGTGTACTTATCGTGCGCGGTCATTTGGCGCAGAATAACCACAATACCCTTATAGGCGTCCCGCAACTCGATGATCTGCGATTGCTTCTTCTCATACAACGTGCCCATGGCGTAGGCGATCACCATCAAGGTTCCGCCCCAGACCGCAATGTCCCACCACTTTTCAGCCACGATCCTGACGTGGCCTTCCACGGTGAACAGGTGCGGATTGGTGTACACAATCAGCACCACCAATAACAGGCTGAGCACGGCGGTCAACGTGGCGTGACGGCGCCCGCGAAAGTATGCGGAATAGACCGAGGGCAGAACGTAGAAGCCCAAAAGCATTCGCTCAGAAGATATCAGGTAATTCACTCCCGCAAGGATGGCGAACATCATTAACAAGAGCCACAGCTCTTTGTTCACCTCCTGGAATTGACGAACGATTCTTGACCACATCGAATAGGACCTCCTCGCGCGACGGGTAATCTACACATAAATAGCTCTCAATGCAATGGTACTAAAGGGCCTTCTGCTCGCGGTTCTTCGGCGCTCGCCAGAATTGACCCACTAGTGCTCGTCTAATGTGACCCGTTTTGGTAATACGACTTAGGATCAGTTTTGTGGTAGGAGGCGTCGGGCAAGCTGCAGCATGGGCGTTCGTAGCT
>Ga0326728_10003832_pt1 | contig 45691 bp, 33 predicted proteins | sample MB3enrmetagenome_FD_207602 | JGI IMG/M metagenome (GOLD analysis project Ga0326728, IMG submission 207602) | Lab enriched peat soil microbial communities from McLean, Ithaca, NY, United States - MB31MN | ecosystem: Environmental > Terrestrial > Soil > Wetlands > Peat | place: USA: New York...
TTTGAGCTATAGTGACAAGGAAGTTGAAAATTTTATTGACATATTTACTAAAGGCATCTTGAAAGTTGAAAAAACGGAGAAAGTTCTAGAAAAGGAAGAGAAACTACAGAAGCTGAAAGAAGATATTTCCAGAAAACATGAGATGCTCAATAGTCTGGAAGAGCAAGTCCGAGAGCTGGAAAAAGTGTAATCTTTCCAGTGCGAGCTTATTTTTCAACAACTACCAAATCATTTGTTATTTTTTTAACTTTAAAGTGTTATATCCTCTCAATAAATTACTAAAAAGATTTCAGGGCCTGATTTCTAGGAAAATAACGATATGTCTAAGAGGATTTCGATAAACCCCTTAATTTCGTCATATGATTCTGAATTTAGACTTAAGTACTATAAGTACAAAATCAACAACAGTAAGTGAATACCTTTCTACAATTCAAATTTTAAATATGACGTTTAATGTACTTGATTTTGTATCAGAAGTGCGTAAGTTCTAAGAGAGTAAAAGAAGATATCGGCCTTTAGGTATATTCATTGTAAACTACGATTTCTTCAAGAGCTTTCCTTGGTCTGGAAGCGGGATATTCGGCTGGGACTCCCACAGTCAGTAAAGCGACGACTTTTTTGTCCTGTGGTATCTTGAGTATTTTTTTGACTTCATCTTCGTTGAAAGCGCCAATCCAGCAGGTGCCCAGTCCTAGCTCGACAGCTTCTAGGGCAATATGCTCTAGGGCGATGGCAAGGTCTACCTGGCACCATTTTTGGGCGGAGTCACCTATACCTGCGATGACGTGCGAGGCTATACCTACGAAGGCTTGGTTATTGCAAGCTGTAACAAGGTGACTTTTTATTTGTTCGTTCTCGACAACAATGAACTTCCAGTTCTGCCGATTCCCGGCCGATGGCGCGAGTCTTGCAGCCTCCAGTAGTTTCTCGACCTTGTCCTTCGGTATGCACTCGTTTTTATAAGTCCTTATGCTTCTCCTGTCCTTTATCGTGTCAAATATGGCCATGTTAATTTCACCTGTAGTCAGAGAGTAATGATTACTTCTATAATAATTGGTATTACTTAAAATCCCTACGGTAATATAATGCTATAGATATCTGCATAGCCCTGTTATTCAATAAGTATGAGATTGAAGCGGTTCTTATCCTTCATTCCGAGAACTCTCTTTTGGTCTTAGGACTTAGCAGTTGCCTTTTTTGCAGTCAACTTTTGGGTTTCTACAATTTTTATACTAAGAAATACTTTGGCTTTTTTAAAAATTGATTAACAGCATTTCTTGTACTGCTCAACTTTGCTTCAAACCATGTAATACCTTTCTTATTCTTTACATCTCAAATCTAGAGACTTTTTATTATTTTTTGGGTTTGATTGATTTCGGTCAATTTTTAGTGAAATTAATGGTAAGTTTTAGAGATCCCAGAAAATACTAAAAAGTCTAAAGGATTTTGTTGGTTTCGATCAGTGAGTCAACTAACCTATAGCCTTGACATTTTTCATTGTTTTGTCCCCTTTCCTGTCGTTGCATTTCCTATAGTCGTTGTATTTCCTGAAATTAATTTTCAGCCTTTGTGTTTCCTATAATTGAATTATCAGTAGTTGTATTCTCAATTGTCGAATTCTCTGTCACTGTATTCCCGATAGTTTCAACAGGAGCTCCAACATTGTTTTCGACAGTATAAAAAATGGTTTTCGTGCCGTTTGCTGGGACTGATACCCTAAATTCTACGGTAAAAGCATCGATCTTTTCGTATTTATCAAAATTTTTGATTATTTTCCAATTTCCATAGAAGTGTTCTACAACTGTAACGTTCTGAGCTCCGGACTTGTTGTTATTAAGTACTATTTGATAGCTTGTCCTGCTGACATTGTTATTGACTTGTTCTAAATCTGTTAGGGTCCGTTCGCCTATGATGTCAAATGCATTACCTACAGTAACTTTTATTTTCTTGCCTATCGGAGTATGATCTATCTGATCTTCCCCTATAAACTGAAGCTGCTCCTCTGAATCATGCTGATAAACCTTTACATTCCCGCTAGGAAGAGGTATTCCAAGGCCGTCTGCCTTCGAGTTATCTATTTTTAGGGCAATCTGTACTTTACCATCTTTAGAGCTGTCAAAGATAAGTTCTTTTTGCACAGGTACGGAATCTACAGAAAGGAGAGAGATCTGTTTTGCCTGGTTATTTATAAGAGTTACGGGTTTTTCCAGTGTATAGAGGTGGTACTCAAATAGTGGTGTTTCGGAAATGCCTTTAGCTGAGGTAAAACTTTCCACAGGTACCATATCTCTATGTCTGTACACTGACCCCGATCCATAGATACCATGAATATCTCCTGCCATCAGTTTTAGCTTTGCATCATTAAAGGAAATCCCTGCTTTATTGTTAATATTGACCCAGGATCTAATATCAGCTTTTGTAGAATTGGCATTGGTTTGTAAGATATAGTTTGCACTCCAGCTCAGACCTCTTGTTAGATAAGAGATAATGAGATCCTGTTTTCCGGAAGTTGGTGAGTAAATCTGCCAGACTAGCGTTGGTTTCGTGTGAAGGCCAAAAGCGTCTGGGAATTCCACTTTTATGGCATTTAGAGACACAATGCTTCCGTCATCTCTTTTAAGGATGACTTTATTTTGTTCATGACTGAGAAGTTTGCCAGTATAGTTTTTGCCGTTGGAATCCGTTGCATTAATTCTTTTCTCCATGTATTTATCAAGGAGATTTGAGCTACTAACCAGATCGTATTCATATTGTTGTTCGAGCACAGTGGTCTTATTATTTGTCGGGTCTTCCAACAAGACCGAGGTAGGGTCAATATTAGAGGTCACATTTGTATATTCGATATGATTGATTCCGTTATTTAAGTAAATCTCCCTTTTTTCTTTCACAAGGGCCATATGCGCGTTGTAGACCGTAACTTCAGTGTTACCATTCACTTCTTTTATGCCTGTAGTCAATGCTTTGGCTGAATCATTGTTGTTGATTCTAGTTTCAGTTATCATGGGCGCGCCACTTTGTACTGGAGCTGCCAATGCCATAAAAGAAGAAAGAATTGAAAATAAAACAAGAGCTTTTAAAGTTATTGAACATGATTTTGTCTTATTTTTCATTTAATATCTCTCCCTGTCTTTAATTCATTATCATTCAAAAATTTATAAATGATAGTTAATATAAATAGAAGAATTATGTTGACTAATTTAAACTTTACCTTTTATAAGATATATAGGTAATAGGACTTTTGGGGTAGGCTTTTAGTTCTCAGAACACTGATTTCTAGATATATCTTGAAAAACAATATAACTGATGTTTTGCCAAAATTGAGATTAATCTTTAAAAGCAAAATAATTGGTTAAAATGGTATTTTATCAAAAATTATTTTTAAAGCCCCTAAAATATTACTGCGAAATGATTTTGAATACGGAGCATCATCTTCGATGAACATCTCATGAATGACTTAGAACCTACTCAAAAAATCAATAATTTTATGTTGTAAAAGTTATAATTGGTCTACAGAACCCCATAACATCGCAGATACATTATAAATAGTATTAACTTAAACCAATTAGTACGAGAATTATTTAGTCCTATATCATGGATTATAACAGACCTACAAATTCCCAGCTCTTCAATAAATGACTTAATCTCAGCCCCTATGGTATTTTTTGATTACTCATTAGGATAAGAAACTCTATCTGACTAAAGAAAATGTCCAAAATAGTCCCACACTTGCTCATTTTCTGACTTACTAGTCGAAACCCTGGCTCCTATATAAGAAACAGAAGGAAATACTAAATAAAATTGTCACATATATTAATTAAAAAAACAGAAAAGTATTCCTACAAACACCTAATCCTTTTGCTATTTCTATACCTCTTTTTTGTTGGTTTGCTAGGAGTAGGAGACTTGCTATGGTTAGGTCTCTTGCAATTTTATTTCCTTTTCTCACAAAGTCCATAAGGGAAGTTACATCATGATCTTCAAGTTTAAAATAGCATAAAGATTTAAAGAGATTCATCGCTTCTAAAGAAGACAAATAATGAAATTATTGAGACACTAAATAAAATAGAACAATACATATAACAATATACCTAAAAATAACAGTTACATTTGAAATTATGAACCTGAGCTCTGGGATAGGTTTCGCAGTTCTTAAAAGAACTAGAAGGTTGATAATACCAAAATTTACCTGGCAAAAACTCGAAATTTCATTTTTGGCATCATCACCGCGCAATTGAAAAATTTTAACCAGCCAACCTGAGTGAACCTTCAGGTCAATATCACTTTATTCAGGACTATCCACTGTAAAGAAGGCATATGTGATGAAAATAGTAAAATTTATTGCTGGAATGCGATTCTTTGGTTTAATTCCAGTTATTGGGTTGGCGATTGCAGCTTGTATTCTGTTTATTAAAGGCGGTATTGATCTGATTAACTTGTTAGTAGAATTGGTTGCCGAAATAACAAAGACAGGTACAAAAGGTGTTATTATTGTTGGATTTGTGGAGACTGTTCATTTCTTTCTAATTGGTACATTACTTTTCCTCACTTCACTTGGTTTCTACCAATTGTTTTTCCAGGTGCTTCCTTTACCTGCGTGGCTGAAGATGAATAACATTGAGGAGATGGAATTGAGTCTAATAGGACTTACTGTAGTCGTGCTTGGAGTCAACTTCTTTAGCGCGATTTTTGAACAGCAAGAAATCAACTTGGCTATCTATGGAATTGGCTACTCTTTACCTATAGTAGCACTGTCTTATTTTATGAAGATACGTTCTGATATTAAAAGTAATGAGAGTAAACACCCAATGGCAATCGGGGAGGTATTCTCTCAAACTAGTGAACCTGATAAGTTAATGGACGAAAAGATATATTGAAAAATAAGGAAGTGTACCGAAGGTTCTGTAAATTCTAGTGGATCTGTACCTTTTGTCTTCATCACAGAAAACAGGATTCATTGAATTCACTATACATTTGTTTTAGGAGAAGCTATATATTATTTTTTTGGATGTTATGTTTTACTTTAGAATGTAGTTTTTTTGGAATTGTATCGGAATCCAGAATAAAAATTGTTCTTCTGAATAGCTGCCTTGCAGTTAAAATATTGTTCTCATGATTTATCTTTGAAAATATTAATAGGTTCAACAATTGATATTTATGCAAAATCCATTTGTATAAATTCAAAAATATATTTTTTCAGTAGAAAAGTTTACTTTGTAGAGTGAAGTATTATCTATTTGTATTTTTGAAGTTATTTTTCAACATTAATATCTAAACCCACGTCAAGAGGCAGATAATGAACAAATTGACATATAATAAAGGAAATAGAGGACATATTCTCTTAAAGGCTTTAGGAATCGCTATGTTGGTGCTTTTTATCCTAGTGAGTCAAGCAGGTGCGACGCAGGATTCAGATGGTAGGTTCAAAAAGGTAGTTAATCTATCGAAATTAGGACATGCAGATGAAGCAATAAAAGAATTTGAAAAAGTAATGATGAAGGATTCAGATGATTGGAAAAATGAAGGAGTTGCTCTAGATAATTTAAATAAATCGTATAAAGTAATAAATCCACATGACAAAGCAATTGAAATAAACCCGCAGGATTCAGCAGGTTGGTACAATAAAGGACGTGCTCTATATAAATTAAATAAATACGATGAAGCTATAAAAGCTTATGACAAAGCAATTGAAATTAATCCGCAGAATTCAGATTCTTGGAACAATAAAGGACGTGCTCTATATAAGTTAAATAAATACGATGAAGCGATTAAAGCTTATGACAAAGCAATTGAAATTAACCCACAGAATTCAGATGCTTGGAGCAATAAAGGACGTGCTCTATATAAGTTAAATAAATACGATGAAGCGATTAAAGCTTATGACAAAGCAATTGAAATTAACCCACAGAATTCAGATGCTTGGAGCAATAAAGGACTTGCTCTTGGTAAATTAAAAAATCATGAAGATGCAATGAAAGCATATAACAAAGCAATTGAAATTGATCGGCAGAAATCAAAAGCTTGAAGCAATGAAGTAGAGCTGTAAGAGAGTTTCGATAAACTTCAGTATTTAATGATATGCTTATAAATGGTACATAGATAATTAGTGAAAATAAGAAGTTTATCGGAATCCTTTTAAATTAAAAGCGCCGCTAATGGATGACAGTTTAAGGAAATCCGCTCACCTGAATTTACCAGTTGAATCTTAATAAAGATGGCTTAATGTTGTTTTAACAGGCTAAATAGTTACAAAAAACTTAGTTTTTGACCAGACTTCTAAAGTAAAAACACTTCGTGACACAAAATTAGATAATGGGATCCCAAACTATGGAAAGGGCGGATTAGACCTCTAATGTATTTTTTAATTTTTATTACGACTTTTCAATCCTAAAATAATTTTGTTTCAAAAATGATTTCATTTAGTACAGTGGATTGTTATTAGTCTCATGGATTTCTGAACCTGCATGAAATAAGAGCAATGTTACGAATTTGCTGTAAATTCAAAGTCAAGTTTCTATTTACTTTTTTTAATTTGTTTTTCGGAGAAGGATTTCCCATTTAATAATTTTTAATATTTGTGATTTTACAGAACTTTCAGTACACTGCAGAATTTTTGGACAAGCATAAATATAGACATAAAATGTCGCATTATTTCAAATGATGACTATAAGTTGTTGTAGATCACATATTAATTTTATTACTTTCGGCTTGTCTCATTTATGTGTCTTGTGCATCCTGATGTCATTAGATACATTTTTTGATTCTCTACCATAATCATTAATACACCCTCATTGTCTTGATCCAATCCGAAACCTATAAATTTACCGGCTTTTTCAGTCCACAATTATTAAAAAGACACTGTTGTCTACATCGTTTGTCACATATACTTTTGTTCTATCAGCGGTAACTACAACTTCCTGAGGATAGCTTAAATTTTCTAAATTCACAGTAGCTGTGACGGTATAAGTTGTAGTATTAATTACAGAAACATTTTCATAGCTGGGAATAGCCACATTATACTTTTATTCCATCAGGGGTGACTGAAACTCCAAAAAGCCATACTCATCATCATTCACAATGGCTGTAATATTGTTTATTGTGTTGATATTAAAAATAGATCTATAATAAACTGATTTTTGGTAAGCCGAATATTTATCCTATCAGTACTTACGTACTTAAGGAGAAAAATGAAACATGGAAAGGTTTGTCACAAATATTTTGGTTTAGACATTTTGGAGTCTCTTATCGCTGTTCTTAAGTCAAACTGCGTAAGTTCTGACTATATACAGTATAAAGAACGTTGAATTATATAACAGTTCAAATATTATATATTGTTGTTATTTTATATTTGAACGTCATATATGATGTCGCTATAAAAAAATCTACATGGTGAATCATTGATCAAACTGGAAAAATTAGCAGATCCTCTATGTTTGGGACAAAATAGAGAGATTCCTATGCCTATTGTTTTTAGCAACTGATTCCCAAGAGACCAAAAACAGTGAAGAGCCAAAACGATGATAAATTATGGGGTGGCTCACATATCATGAAGACTCATAAATTATTGTTTTTTCATCCTCAAAGTCGGAGAATATGTAGACTAAATGAAAAACTGAGAAAATCTGGTATTGATATCATTGGAAACATTCCCTGGGGAACACACTTCTGCCAATTTTATCAGACAAAAGAAGATCTAATAGATATGCTGGTTCCCTATTTCAAAAGTGGACTGGAAAATAACGAAGTTTGCATATGGATCACATCCCAACCCTTGGAAGTAGAAGAATCAAAAGAAGCCTTAAGAAGGACTGTTCCTGAGCTAGATACTTATCTGAAAAATGGGCAAATTGAATTCATTCCTTATGCACAATGGAATTTACAAGATAGTAATTTCGATTCGAAAAGTATCTCAAATGTCTGGGTTGAAAAACTTGACCAGGCTCTAACCAATGGTTACGAATGTTTGAGGCTTGCAAGAAACACTTTTTGGCTTGAAAAAAAGGTTTGGAATGATTTTGCTGATTGTGAGGAAGAAATAGCCAAAATCATCGGCAACTATCATATGATGTTTCTTTGTGCCTATCTCTCTATGCGTACAACACAAATAAAATAATCGATTTGATTATCAACCATCAATTTTCTTTGATCAAAAGGGAAGGAAAATGGGAACATATAGAAAATTCCAAACACAAAAAAACAGAAGATAAAATTCAGACACTAGCGAATATTGTGGAATCATTAGATGATGCCATCATTACTACATCCCTTGATGGCATTATTACCAGCTGGAATAAATGTGCAGAGCAAGTTTATGGTTATTCGGCTAAAGAAATCTTGGGAAAGCCAATATCCATCCTGGAACCATCTATATTAGTCGAAGAAACAAAAGAATTAGTTGAATTAATTAAACAGAAAGATAGAATCCACCATCATGAAACTTTACGGTTAAGAAAGGATGGTAAGATAATAAATGTCTCATTAACTCTTTCCTCAATTTTAGATTTCTCTGAAAATTTAATCGCTGTTTTAGTTATTGCCAGAGATATAACCAAAAGTAAAAAAGCGGAAGAAAAACTTAAGAAAAGCAGAGAAAGGTACAGGATTGCCACAGAACAGATAGGACAGATGGTATATGACTATGATTCAAGAACGGGTAAATGCATCTGGGAAGGTGCCATAGAAGAAGTTACAGGATATAGCTTTGAAGAATTGGAGAAATTTGGCAAAGATTTCTGGGTCAATAACATCCATTGTGAAGATAAAAATCATTTGAATGAAATATCTCATAATGTGAAAACTACCGAAGGTAGATTTAAGGAAGAATTAAGGTTGAAAAGAAAAGATGGAACTTACATTTATATAGAAAACAAAGGGCTTAGCTTTATGGATCATGAGGGCCAGTTTTACGGGGCTATTGGAATACTGAAAGATATTACAAGTACCAAAGTTGCAGAAATTCAACTTCAAGAAAGTGAGAGGAAATACCGTTCTTTCATACAAAATTTTCATGGAATTGCTTTCCAGACAGATAAAAACTTTGTTCCTATATTTTTGCATGGCGCTGTTGAAGAGATCACTGGGTATAATGAAAAGGATCTTATGTCCCTGCTTAAGTGGAAAGAAATAACTCATTCAGATGACCTGCCTTTCGTTTCCAAAGAAGATAAACATATTCAAAATTATCCATCTGCAGGTTATGGAGAAATTGAGTTTCGTATAAAGCACAAGGATAGAAGAACCAAATGGCTTAATGAAATCTACCAGAGAGTTAGTGGAAATAATGGAAAGCCGGAATTTTACCAAGGTGCTATTTATGATGTGACCGAAAAAAAGAGATAGAAGAGTTCCTTAAGAATATCGAAACTGCCCGTAAAAAGGAAATTCGTCACAGGATCAAAAATAATTTACATGTAATATCTTCACTTCTTGACCTTCAGGCTGAGAAATTCAAAAACAAAATGGGAATGACTATTTCAGAAATCATAGATGCTTTCAGGGAAAGTCAGGATAGAGTAATATCTATGGCTCTTATTCATGAAGAATTATACAAAGGTTGAGAGCTTGATACGTTAAACTTTTCGTCGTATATTAAAGAACTCGTTGAGAATCTTTTCCTGACATACAAGCTTGGAAATATCAATACCATCTTAAATATGAATCTAGAAGAAAACGTTTTTCTGGACATGGATAATGCAATTCCGTTAGGCATAATCATCAACGAACTTATTTCAAACTCTCTCAAACACGCATTTATTGGCAGAGATAAGGGAGAAATCCAAATTAAACTCCATCGAGAAGAGATTAATAATCAGGACTTAAAGGGTACTAATTTTATTCTCACAGTTTCAGACGATGGGATAGGCATACCTGAAAATTTGGACTTGAAAAATTCCAGCAATCTTGGTACACAACTGATAACAACTCTTGTAGACCAGTTAGAAGGGAAATTAGAAATGAAAGTGACCAATGGAACGGAATTCGCTATAAGGTTTCCAGTAAACAGAAAATAGAAAATAATCAACTAATCAGAGTTACAGTGGCGCACCCCGCAGTAAACTGTGTTTTATTTGAATGAAATAAACTTCCTATTTCATCGAAAATTATCAATCTGTTCTCGAAGATTATTCGATTCGTATTTTTTTGCTGGCTCTTCTAGCTCCGTTTTCGGAAGTGTTATAGTCAGGATGCTGTTTTCATTACTGCAACTTTCGTTTTTGTTCTTCAGTCAGAAAACACCAAATCTCAGGCATCGGTTCAGAGTACATCACTGGTGGTGTTCCTGTTGATTGTTCATGGTATACGTTTAACTATCCCTTCATCTATATTCACAAAACAAAATTTTAAATCGTTTCCATGAATCATTGATCAAATCTGAAAGCTGAGCATATATCCGATTTTTTGGAAAATGTAGATAAAATCTCGTGGTTACAATTTTTAATAACATATAGATATGCTCTATTCTATCTCACAAACGATTTGATTATTTAATTAACTAAGATGTTTGAGAGTATTTCGATAAACTCTAATTTTTGTTGGTTGCCTACACACTAATCATTGAAATAATATTAACCAATTTATATAAAAAATATTTTTAAACTGAAACATGCTTCTTCAGTGAATATTTTACTAGCGAACAACAATTTAATATTACTGATGTTTTTATTCTTCCCTGAGATCTTCATAAATTTAACATTGAGCTTTTTTTGGAAAAAGCAACGCATATTAATTTTATATCAAATTCTTGATTAAGTGGTGCCCCATTAACTGATTGATATTTTCACCTCAGAATGCACTTTGCTCCAAATAAACTAGTTTTGAAGCTTAACTGCATTTCGAGAAACAATTACTAAATCACGCAGAAAATTAGATATAGAGACAGTAGATTATTTTTCTGGATGAACATCAACTCATTATTGATGGATCACATAATTTTTTCCAAAAAGTGATATTTTAACCCGAATTTGATCAAATCATGAGAATTTTGATAAACCTATAACTTTCATAAATCATGTATATACCATTTATAAGCTTCGAACAAATTTTGGAATTTATCGACATTTAGAGAAGAGAAATGACTAAGAGGTTGAGAATAAGAATAATTCAAAATATCTATCAACACATGCAAAAATTGGATATAAAGTCGTCAATATTTATTGAGAACATCTCGGAAAGATCGAGGATCTAATGCTTAACATGAAAAGTAACCTGGTAGCTACTTGGTGCTTTCTTCTGGCGAATATCTAATGGGTATAGGTGATAAACGATTTGCTATACCTTTGGAAGCTTTCAAATTTGGCCAACATGGGCACGACTACACTCTTAATGTTGATAAAGCAATTTTGGAAAAAGCGGAAGATTTTTGGCAAAAATAAATCATCGTTAATTGCGAAGAACTATATTGTGTGTTATTCATTATAGATATAAACTTTATTGTAAGGCATAATAGCTAGAACAAACAGGAATTTTAAGATAGATAGGAGCAGAGAAATTAATTACTTCTGAAATAAAAACGAAGGAGTTTATGATTTTCTCTCCTGAAGGTTGTTGGGAACTGATTTATCGATTAAATCCGTTGGGGGAGTAAAACGTGCCGGATTTGAGAGGACTTGTTGTAGTTTTTACTAGTATTAGCATTGGTTACATATATGTTGAGCGCACAAGGAATTGCAGGCTTATTTATGGATGTTACAAGCTAGCTTTTAATAATTTATGTTATACTTGCCACTATTTAGTATATATTTTTAGGTTGATGATACATAAAAGTGTTGTTTCCGCGTTTATTTTTATATAAAAGAAATATCAAAAAAACTTGAGGTTCGCGGAAATCTCACTACTTTTGAAGATATGCATTCTATGCGCATTATTTCATATAATTGCATTAAATTGGCTGACGTATAAATCATGTGTGAGGGTAGTCCGGCTAGGGCAAAAGCATCAGATTTAGAGTCTGGTCTTGTAGGAGTTCTTGTGTTCGAATCCCACCTCTCGCACCAAGTAGGAGTTGAGATAATGGAAGAAACATTTTGGTATCCTTCAGAATGGAAATGTGAATGCCCGCATTGTGAAGCAACTAATACATGTTCTGTGCCTCATAAAGATTTTGTGTGCACTGAATGTGGAAAGGCATTTGCGGTTTCCGTAGCGCATACAGAAGAGTGATTAGGCATATATAATAGAGAACTTGAAATTAAACAGATATGGTATACATTGCAAGCAAATAACCTTATTGTGTGCGTCACGCAATGTATACCAATAGTGTATTCGCACAATGGAATATACAAAACTTTTCTTTATTAAACTGGTATTTTCACGTGTCTAAACAGTTAGCACATTATTTGACTTGTAATTAGTCAACAATTAGCTTTTACAGGTGGTGTCGCCGTTGCAGCTACATTTGTGACAAGAGATCTGAAGCAGTGACTGTAGCTACAAGTGTGACAGTGGTAGCTGCCATAATTGCTATAGCTGTGACAAATATGGTGATTCCATGCGAATTGTATGCATTTGCTGCTCCAAGGTTAATGATGCTACAAAAAAACTGCTAGCAAAATAATCAATGCATTTTTGATTCTACTAAATGACTGTTTCAACATTTATTCACTCAGTTTTTATTAAAATTGATATTATCTTAGGGGTGTTTGTTTGTCGATTCACACTTTTTTCATGGTAAATGTACCTAGAACTTGGTTCAAGTGAGTAAATTTAACTTTGTTAAATTATCTGGTTGGCTATATGCTGTTTGACTGTTAGGCAGTTAATTATGTTCAATAAAACTTTACTTTTTTTACATTCAAAAAGTAATCAAGTTTAGAAAAAATAAAGGATATATGAGGTAATTTTCATACAAAAGATCCATTAACTGAAGACTCTTTTATTTCTTCATCTATTTGAACTTGAAACGAATAGTCTGGAAGAAAAATCAAATTTAACATTATTTTTATAGAACTTACGCGGTTGAACTGAGATCTAATTTTTTGCAGCCAGGTCTTAAGCACAGGTAACAATTTGGGCAATATATACTTATTTTGTCAATCCTAAAATTCTATGTTCTATTCGATAATACACGGGATGAATAATTTAATGAATTCAATGTGATTGAAATTGACGATACTATCTGGGAACAGCGTATAGAAGAGTCTTCAAAGCCAGTGGAGTATTTGAGATAAGACGATTTCTGAGTTTTTTCTTAATTGTCAAATTATCTATTCATATAATATTGAATACTAAATATATCTTAAAATAATTAATAGGATGGAGTAAGATCTGTGTCTATTTAAATAGCGACAGATTTCGATGTTGTGTTTATCAAACATCAAAAATTTCGGCTTTTATTTCTTCCATAATTCTTAGGACCCTATTTCAAGTCTCAAATCCTGATCATGTACATAGAGTCTGGATATTTATGTGGATCCATAGCTACAGAACATTAAAAGGTAGATATTTTTAGCTCATATATTATTCATTAGCCTGGAAAATTAACCAAAAATTAATAAAATGGCTATATTTTACATTAAAACGTAGCTGTCATTTTTTTTAGGCCAGACAAACCCAGACTATATAGTGTATAAACTTGTAAAAAATAAATCATGAAGATTAGAAGATATCTCTCGAACTCAGTAATGTTTATTTTGGTTCCAAACCAATTAATGTGTATGGATCTTCCAGAGAGAAAAGACCTCCGAGGAGCTAACCTTGAAAAGGCTAACTTAAAATCTGCTAAACTTCATTTGGCTAACTTTCAAGAAGCTAAACTTGAAGGGGCTAACCTTCAAGGTGCTGATCTTTATGGAGCTAACTTGCAAGAGTCTAATCTTCAAGATGTTGATTTTTATGGAGCTGATCTTCAAGAGACTAATTTTCAAGGGGCTAACCTTCAAGGAACTAAACTTAGAGGGGCTAACCTTGAAGGAGCTTACCTTATAGAAGTTCACCTTCAAGGAGCTAACCTTCAAGAAGTTAACTTTGAAAAGGCTAACCTTCAAGGAGCCAACTTTCAAGGGGCTAAACTTGAAGGGGCTAACCTTCAAGGAGCTGACCTTATAGAGGCTAATTTTGAAGGAGCTAATCTTCAAAGGGCTAACCTCCAAGTAGCTAATCTTCAAGGAGCTGAACTATATGGCACTGAACTTCAAATGGCTAAATTTCAAGGGGCCGATCTTGAAAGAGCTCACCTCAAAGGAGCTAACCTTGAATATGCTAACCTTCAAGGAGCGAACCTTAGGGGGGCTCACCATTTAACAATTGATCAACTTTCTAAATTGAAAACACTTTATGATACAAAATTAGACGAAGAATTCCTTATACCATTAAAAGAGAAGTATCCTGCCCTTTTTAAAAAACCTGAATCTGATAATTAGTAAGATAGCAACGTTTTATCAATAAACGTAGCTATTACGAAGAGTATAGAGGGAATACCTTATTTTACATAAAGATTCTCAGGGGGAAAAGGAATTCATTTAAGTATATTTTTTTAAAAATGTTCCATTAGAGAATGAATTGGCGGAAGATATTAATCGGACTGATATCGATGTTTTCAAAACCTCAAGAGGAGCATTATTTATAGCTCTTGCGGAAAATGCAGGAATCGATCTTTATGACATCGGCATGGATTGGGAGAAAATAAACTTCAGAGAATTTCGATAAATTCCTATGTATTTTAGCATTGGAGACTTTAAATATTTTGACAAGCATTTAGACTTATAAAAACTCTTGCCGATTTTGATCATAAGGCTCCAATTTTTAGAAGTCGAAATGATACAATCATCCCAAATTTATCTCTGTTCTCAATGAAAGCCTTGAATATCTAAGAGCCCATCTTAAAAATTAGGTTTGATTCTACATTTGATGTAGGACTTACGCATTTGAACTGAAAAGCGGAGCATTAAACCGTCAAATGTTTTAAAAGGAAATTTAAACCATGATGTTTATTGGCCTTGATTTTTTTTACTTAGAGTGCGCAAACCCTATAGGTACAAATAGACACCGCTGCTTTATTTTAATTCTCGAGGCTGCTTATGCCTAGGTATCACTGGCAATTCTGTAGTAGTTATCAAAATTTGGCTTTTGAGATCTTTTGCTCTCTCAATCACAAGTTCCTTTCCTTTCTGCGTGATGACAAATAATGGGATCGCAGCTGCTATTTGAATTAATGGTTTCGCAAGTTCCCTTATATACTTAGAAGCGCAACTTATCACTAAATCTGAATTTTCCAGAAGATCTTGAGCTTCTTCCTTGCTGACTCCTGTAACATGTACAGCAATTACTATAAGATCAAGCTCAAGTTCAGCTTCGAGTTTTCTCAGTTTTTTTGCGGTTTTTGAATTAGCTACAGTTACTGCTATCTTTTTGTAACCAAGGTCAGCAGCTTTTGTTACTCCACTTACAGGATCGATGGCTGCGGTTTTAGTATCAAGAACAATTCCACCGAATTTTTGAATCCCATTTATAACATCCTCGATGGGTTCAGTTTTTATCAGACCTGACATCCTGCCGCCTATACCCTGAACAAGATCTGGATTGTTGGATATGACAGTCCCTGCTCCATCGCAGGCAGTTACAGTTGCCTCAAGGGAACCACTACGTAAGCTAGACATCATTATTTCGGAGGCTCCAAAAGCCACAAAAGTATCATGTTCAAGGAGTTGGCGCTTGGCTGTGAACATTCCGAAGTTACTGATCTTGGACTCTACATTCTTTTTGACTTCTTCTGAGGTAATTTTCTGGACTCCGCTTAACTTGGCAATGAGGGGACACCATTCGATCTCAGAATCTCCGACTTCGATAACTTCGCCATCCTTTACTACTACCCTTGTTTTTCCCATTATTTCCATTATATGAGACATGATTCACCTTTTAATTTAGCAAAAGAACAACTGTTAGGAAACTAAAATTCTATACGAAATTCGAGTAAACAATGAGAATTCGGTAAAAATAACATTTCAGGTTTTGACTGAGCCGATCCCAAAACTTTAGGAGTACGCGATTGAGTGGTAAAATCAAGTACAACCAGTTTCATCGGAATAGTGGGATTTAAACAATTAAGCATTTAATATTGCTGTTTTCAGTTCAACCGCGGAAGTCCTAAATTTGAAATTTGCTTCTTTAACATCTTATTTTGGATGATGACCGAATTCCTGATCACGAAAGCATCCTGAAAGTCGTTAAGAATTAAGGATGAAATGACTTTTAGGCAAAGCTTCCGAAATAACTCTTCACTAAATATCTGCTTCATACCTTTGGTTTCAGTCTTGGAGTTAAATTAAGCGGTCTCATTTATAAATCTATCATTCCTTAAACTGGATAGTGCTATGCACTAAAGGAACAAAATCGAATACATTTGACATTGTGATCAACGTCATGTTTCATCAGTTAAAGGTTTTACACTATTGCTTCTTTAGTCCAACTGAATAAATCCTAATGCCGACCTACCAAATACACTAATGGTATACATTGCGTGACGCACACAATAAGGTTATTTGTTTGCAATGTATACCATCTGTTTAATTTCAAGTTCTCTGTTCTGGAATTACTGATGATGCATCTGATTTTAAAAAAATTTGGAGAAAAGCATCAAAGCACATGTATAGCAATAAGAAAGTAGGCTAAATCAAGAAAAAACTCACCCATAACACACTTGAACATATATAATAGATACAAAACTAAGCTAAAACAAACGAAAGAGCAAAAGGCATAAAAAACTTATTTAGATTTAAACCAAATTTATCCCCATACATATTGGTCACATACGCAGTTCCTTCAAAGTAAATCGCCAGCTTATGCATCTTTGGCATGTACTACACGCTAGGAGTACTTTCCTAGCCAAAATGGCTAATTTTACAAGCAGATGAACATCTTGCATAAGAACGAGTCCATGTTCTTCAGTTTTAAGGCTGTCTTGATCATCCAACACTGTGATTCCAAAATCGTTAGTTTGAACCTTTGAATATTTTTCTACTCATTTATATTTCACTCCTCTCAATCTTTTAGTTATTCATCAGCACCGAAAGCGGCTTTAAGTTTAAGTTCATCTCCATGAGAAAGAAGATGTGCGTATTATCGTTGCTTTGAACTCATTTAATTTTTCCAGTGTATTTTCTTTGGTCCATTTCACGATTAAAAGAAACAAAGCAAAAATTTCTATCAATATACCCCAAAATGCGCCGTCAACCATGCCTACACACAAGATGTACTTCTTACTTCACCTTGATTTTACCATCTAGCTTGCAAATAACAACTGCGGCATCGTCGAGTGTCATCAATTCCTCCTTTTAAGCTGATGGATATTATCATCCATCTCATATGCACCATTTTCATTTTGAAATGCAGAAATAATTAACTCACTCATTTTCCGACGATCTCTTTGATTTTTTGGTTCATGCAAAAAACCTCATTAATATCACTATGTTGTTCAAGGTTAAAATATTTTATTTAAACATAATTTTTATTCTAAAATTATTTTTCACATAATTAATTAAAAATAACTAAGGGCATTATATAATATTATAACGAAAACTAATCGGTTAAAAAAGTGGGGAATAACAAGTAGATATGCGAATAAAAATTGCCTGGAAGGAGTTGATTCTATTATAATCCAAATAATAATAGGTCAACACCACATAAGAAAAACAATTTCAAATTTTTATTGAAATTCATTTATTAAAGAAGTATCGTAAATGAGAACATAATTTTTCTGGTTTGAAGTTGTGAAGTTACCATCGAAATTAAATCAATGCAACTCCAATAAGACGTGGTTTAATTATGGATGAAAAGGTCGAAATTTTGCTTTTTGAGGACAATCCTGGAGATGCAAGTCTAATTGAAGAGATGCTTGAAGAATTCGCCGACTTCCCATATGAACTAAAAAATGTTGCAACACTTAACGAAGGTTTGAGTCTTCTTAAAGAGCTTCCATTTAATTTAATATTGGTAGATCTAGGCTTGCAAGATAGCGATGGTATCGACACTTTTCGTGATATTTATGCAAGGAATTCACGAATCCCGATAATAATATTTACTGCATCAAATAATGAAAAAATTGGACTTGAAGCTGTAAAAAGGGGTTCTCAGGATTATTTAGTCAAAGGGCAAGTAGACGGTAGATTATTGACACGTTCTATCCAATATTCTATTGAGCGCAAAAAAATAGAAGAAGTACTTGCAAATATTGAAATTGCTCGTAAAAAGGAAATTCATCACAGGATTAAGAATAACTTACAGGTAGTATTCTCACTTCTTGCTCTTCAAGCTGATAAATTCAAAAGTAAGATGGAAGTGATGAGTTCAGAAGTCTTAGACGCTTTTAGGGAAAGTCAGGATAGAGTAATATCTATGGCTTTTATTCATGAAGAATTATACAAAGGCGAAAAGCTCGAAGATCTAGATTTTTCATTATACCTTGAGAAGCTCGCTCAAAATTTATTCAATACTTATAGGCTTGTGAATACCAATATAAGCTTAAGCATGGATATCGAAAATAATCTTTCCTTTGATATGGATACTGCAATTCCATTAGGAATGATTGTTAATGAACTTATTTCGAACTCCCTTAAACATGCATTTCCAGACAGAGATAAAGGAAAAATTCAAATCAAATTTTGCCGTGAAAAAAAATTGGAATGTATAAACTGCATAGAAGAAAGCGAAAATGAAAATTGTAATAGTACCAGTTTCACTCTGACTGTTTCAGATGATGGAGTAGGTGTACCTGAAAACCTTGAGATTGAAGATATTGAAAGTTTAGGTCTCCAGCTGGTAACTTCCCTTATAGACCAATTAGATGGGAAATTTGAACTTAAAAGGAACAGTGGGACAGAATTCACTCTGAGATTCACAGAAGCAGAAAAATGCAAGCATCAATTAATTAGGGCTTGCGCAGTTGAATCGAAAAATCAAATGCATTTAAACCTATAATTGTTTAAAAAAGTTTGACCACAAAGCTTATTGCTTTTTTTATGCATCAAGTGCATCAGGCCTCCTAATATAAGATACATAATTTTCTTGTATCAAAATCTATGTGTTTTCTCATTTTTCAGCCGAAATTGCAAGGGTATTTTTATCTGAATTTTGGATAAATACACAGATTTTATGAAATTCACTATAATTTAAGTACCAAAAAGAAACAAAAATAAGTGGCTGAGGGGTTAAGAGAAGCATTGATAGATTATCAAAAATTGTATGACCAGATTATGGAACTGGATAGTATAGGTTATAAAAGAGCAGCTTCTACGCTTGAAAGCTTCCAGTATGATAAATAGATTATATGAAGTTTCCAGAGACTCACTTGGAAAAAACAACAATATACACTTCATAAACAAGCAGCCAAAAATTGAAGTTGATCAAAACCCTCTAAAAAATCAATGATATGGAAAAACTAATCAAGCTAAAGAAAAAAGTTATAGCTGATATTCTAAAAGTTCAGGAAATAATCAAATAAAGTACTTAAGTTATACAGATAAATAATTTATTGCGCTAAAATAGGTATCAACCAACTGATTTTTGGTGGGTTGGATGGTTACCAAAAAAACTCCTTAAAAAAATCATTATCTTAAAATTATTAATTTTAAAAATGAAGAAGTGAAATGAATGCTGAAACAATAGTAGAATGAAAAGGGTATTGGCTATTTGTAGTCTCTTTGACCGCTGTGGCAGCGAGTGCATGAGGCTGCAGAAGCGGTATGAGATATTGTGGCGGTTATTATTGTTGCTGGGGCAGCTATCGCTGGGGCTATCCCTATAGATACGCTGGCTGTGGATGGATAAAAGGTGTATGTGTCTTCCCCTACAGAGCATACAGTGGCTATCCGTATATAATATGAAAATGTACCACATGGTAATAGCATTGAAATGAAAACGAAAGCTGCAAAAGATAGAAACTGTAAATAAAGTATAGAGGATTTCTATAAATCCTATTTTTTGGCCGGTTGTTTATAAAATCTATATAAGCAATTTGTTGAAATCGGAGGTTCATTGAAATTCTCGCGGTCTATACCCTCATGAGAAGTTCTTACTTTTATACTAAAAATGAGTAAATCCTGCTAGGCAAGAATTGAAGCCCTGGTTTTTCTGAGATAAAATATTAGACGGAATTGGCCATAGTATTCTGCTATTCTATAAAAAATTTAAAATTTATGTAAGCACATATTAACCTGGTATTTCTGAAATCTTGAGGTTTCAAGAATCTGTTGCTTTATGCAATATAATGCACTTAGCAAGCTATCAATATCTTCAGATTCGATCTCTCCTGCGTAGGGGTGGATATTTTCTTCAAGGGTTTTTAGAAGTCTTGGATCAAGATCATTTATAAAGTAAGTATCTAGAATCAGGAGGTTGGAGATCTGTTCGTAGAAATTGGAAAGTTCTCTAAGCCAGTCTGTAACTCTATAACTTGCTGCATATATCTGCTTATTGAGAAACATAAGGTAACCAAAAGTAGTATTTATGAGATCCTCTGTTAGTTTGTTATCCGGAAATTTAATCGGAAAACGTCCAAGGATTGTAGGATCTGTATAATCCGAGAACATCATTTCAGACTTACATAACGCAGGAAAGAGTCTGGCAATCGAGCTGTTAAGCACTGCAGTGACATAAGGATACTTACTAGAGTCTTCGAGAACAATCCCACAGCCATTTCTAAACACGTGATTTCCAACAGCATCATATGTAGCCTGGAGATGATAACCGCCAATTGCAATGATTTTAGAAACATAAAGGTTCTCAAGGAGCTCTGTTCCTTTTATACTGTAGTCTGCAGAGTTTAGTGGGGAGGCATCATGAAGGAATTGATTTTTGAATTCCATAATTCTCCTGTAAGCTCGAGGGAATTTGAACTTTAGCTCTTCAGGAGGAATAATTTTGTATTCTTTATTTTTAATCCCATCTGATGGCTCGTAAGGCAGCATAAAGCGGTAATTTGAAGGGCGAACCGCGAATTTTTCAGAAAATGCTCCTGATACATATGGATATATAATTTCAGGTTCTGAAAATACAGGTTTACACAGGCCTTCGCAAAGATAATATGATCCCGAAATATCTTCCTCAGGAAAGAGAAGTCTATGCATCAGAATGTTTTTTGCGCTTACACCTTCAAAGATGATTTTGGAGATATCTTCAAGGGTAACTGGAATTGTACAAATTTTTTCGACGATTTTATTTTCTTTAAGTAACATCTCGTTTTCACTTCTGTAGAAGTACATCGTGTTGGTATCTTCTTTTGTGCTTTAGGGCTTATGCAGTTGGACTGAGAGATTAAGAACATTGAGACTTAAACTAGCTAAAAATAACTTAGGCTATAATGCCTGATGTACTTGATTTTTATATCATATGCATAAGTTTTATTTTTATTTTTACGATTTGATTACCAGGATTGAACATATCAAACAATGGATATCGCAGGATTTCGGCGTTTTAACCCTAACTTTTAGACCTCTATTAAAAAACTATGAAAACCAGGCCTAAAATATATAGTATTTTTATTATTTATAATGTATGGTGAAAGGTTATAGTATATTAATATATCTATGTATATTGTAATTATTTATCATGGTAAACTGAGGATACTCTCAGGAGTAAGGGCCGGGAGAAGACAACAGGTAGATTGTACGAATAAGGAGAGCTGACGTAACCTAAATTCCATTAGGAATGATTGTTAATGAACTTATTTCGAATTTTCTAAACATGTATTTCTAGCCAGAGATAAAGGAAAAAAGGAAAAATTCAAATCAAATTTGCCGTGAAAAACTGGGGAATGTATAAACTGCAGAGAAGAAAGCAAAATGAAAATTGTAATGGTACCAGTTCCATTCTGACTGTTTCGGATGATTGTGTAGATGTACCTGCAAACCCTAAGATTGAAGATATTGAAAGTCTAGGGTTCCAGCTTGTAATTTCCCTCTAGACTAGTTAGATGCGAAGTTGAACTTGAAAGGAACAATTGGACAGAATTCACTCTGAAGTTCACACTAGCCGAAAAAAGTAAGCATCAACTAATTGGAGCTCATGCAGTTGAACTGAAAATTCAATTTCATTAAACCTATAACTGTTATAATAAAAGAGTCTGTCCACAATGCCTAAGGCAGTTGATTTTCATTCATCAAATGCGTAAGCTCTAATCAATAAATTTGTGATCAATCGTGAGAACTCCCTTGACACACCTTATCTCTATTACTATAGGAGGTACGTGACTATTTGGAAATGTGTATCATGGGAATTGGATATAGCTTGAAAGTTTTTATACAGATGTCAAGCGAAGTGAAAAGTGCTACCTTTCTTTAATGATAGCAGATATGTCTCAACCCTCATGAACGTGATCCTAAGAGTTCTAATAGCCTCATGAAAGCCTTTGGTGCATATGGACCGCTTATGGAATAAAACCTAAAAAGCTTATGGCTATGATAGTGTAAAGGTAGCGAGAATACGTAGATCTTCATATGTTAAGAATTCATATATAGCCTGTAATACTCTGCCCAACTGGAGTGCTTTTTCTGATACAATCCTCTCCATATTTAATTAGGTTCTCAATCGCAGTTTTCAATATGGAAGGATATATTTCACCGACCTGTTCCCATACAGGTTTTCCATGACAGAAAGACTTGAAGGTGGGGGTACCCTGAACTCCATACCTTCCGGAAGTCCACGTATTTGTTACAATATTTATGCGGGCAAAAACTGCTGAGTTCTTGAATTCCTGTGCATAATTTACAAAATAAGGGTCCATAGCCTTACAAAAAGGACATGTCGGGCTGTAAAACATTACAATAACTGGTTTTGAAGACTCTTCAACTATCTGTTCCCAGATCATATCATCAATTTCAATCACATTGAATTCGTTCAATCTTTTACCCCAATGTATTAAATGAACGGATAGAATATTAGGATTGACAAAATAAGTATCTATTGCTTGAATTTTTACCTGTAATTTAAACCTGACCATAAAAATTTATATCTTAGTTTAGCTGAGTAATTCCAAGATTGATTCTCAGATTCTTTAATGAACATTTAAGATATGGATATACCAATTATAGAGTATAGAAAATTTCGATAAACATCTGATTTTTAGGAATCTTTGATATGGTGTTTATAGGCGTATGATAAAATTTAGGGATTCATTGAAATCCTCTATAGTAAACCCATTAATTAATTATATTTTCAAAAATAAATTATAGTTGCAAATCTAATTATTGACGCGTAAGTCACTCGAAATTCTACGATAACAGAAAAAAAGAAAAGATGTGATACTTTAGTTTATACACACAATGATTTGCGTGCTACAATTCCATTTACATTACAAAGTTAGCTAAAAACATAAGTCAATTAGTTAATAATGGTTCTAGGGAAATTATCATCCCCTCAGCAATCTGCGTGGTATTCGAATGAAATGAACTTCCTAATGCATCGAAAAGTATCAATCTGCTCTTGAAGATTATTCGATTTGTATTTTTTTTGCTGGCTCTTCCAGCTTCATTTTTGGAAGTATTATAGTCAGAACACCATTTTCAATTTTTGCAGTGCTACCCTCCTCTTTAATGCTGGTTGGCAGGTGGACAGCTCGGTAAAAGTGAGTATATTCTCTTTCCTTACGAATATATCCTTCTTCTTCGGTTTCTTTTTCCTTTCCGGTATTTGCACTTATCTCAAGCATGTCTTCTTTAAGGTTTATCTCAATATCTTCTTTATTGATTCCTGGCAGGTCGGTAGTTACAACAAGCTTGTTTTCTTCGTCCTTGATGTCAACTGCAGGAGTAAATACATTTTCACCTCCCCATTTTTCCCTAGGCATTAAGTCTTCAAATAACAAATTCAGGCGTTCTTGTGCCTTCCGAATCTCTTCAAAAGAATCCCTGGTGTGGGCTCTGAGAATATTCTCTTAGCTGCCAGTTCATTAAAATCCCCCATAATAATAAAGTTAGAACACAGTAGTAGTATTATTTTGAATATATTGAAAGTGGCTATATAGCTTTTTCTTTAATAATTTCACTAAAATGTAATGTAATATCAACCTGAAAAATAGTTCATATCTGTGCGTTATTGAAAATCGTATGTATTAGACTCTCTCTATAGTTTTCCCAAAATGGGAAGTATGATCATTTTTCAGATTTGTTCGACGACACAAGGACACGATTATACACTCACAAATTTTTATTTCAACCATATAGTGTTGATAATAACTTTTATAGATTTTTAAAATCTAGATATTTGATATCAGATTAATCGGCGTTTCTTTTTTACAAAAAAAATCATAATGTTAAATTTGTGAAGATCCCCTTAACTAACAAAAACATAATCAATCTAAAATTATTTTTTGATTTTAAAACATTTTATTGGAAAGTAAGTTTTACTCATAAACTATTTTTTGTATAATTAATTTAAAATAATCAAGTGAGAATTAACTCTTATTTATAAGCCATTTCAGTCACCCTGCAGATTTCACACCCGTATGTACTACTGAATTCATTACCTTTGCCAGTATGCAGGAAAAATTCATAAAAATGAGCACTGAATTGATAGGACTTTCTATAGATTGCGTTTTTTCCCATATATACTGGCTTAAGAGGATTGAGGAAAAAATTGAATATAAACAGATGAAAAACATTGAAATTAAGTTTCCTGTTATTGCTGACCTTAAAATGGAAGTGACGAAAAAGTACGGTATGGTTCAGCCAGACGCTTCAACAACTCAAGCTGTAAGAGCATTATTTGTTTTGATCCAAAATACAAAATAAGGGCACTATCCACTTCAACTGGAAGAAATATGTAGGAAATTAAGAGGCTAGTAATTGCCCTGCAGAAAAATGATGTTGAGAATTCAGCAACTCTGGCAAATTGGCAAACAGGAGAATATGTTATTATTCCTGCTCCTAGTTCAATGAAAGCAGTAAAAGAAAGACTTGAAACGAAAGATGAAGGAAAATATTACCTTTACTGGTTTTTGTGCCTGAAAAAAGGGAGTAAAAAATAATCGAAAAATCGATAGGATTTTTGAACTTGAAGTACAAAATCAAAGTAATAGATTTTTTGGTCAAATTCACTAATTGGACAATTGGAGGTTTAATGCGATTGATTTTTCAGTTAAACCCCTTAAGTCCTATAGATAAACGGAAATTAAAACTATTCTGTACTGATAAATTAGAACCTATGATAGACAAATCAATGAAGTATATAAGGTTATGCATAAAATTTAGGGTATTTTAGAGGAGTCTGTATGATATTTGAACGCATTAAATCTGAAGGTCTAGCTCACCTTTCTTATTTCATCGGATCTGGAGATGAAGCCTTAGTTATTGACCCTAGAAGGGACTGCCAGGTATATTTTGACCTTGCTCAAAGAGAGGGGATGAAGATAAAATATATCTTTGAAACTCACAGAAACGAGGACTATGTAATAGGTTCTCTGGAACTTAAAAATCTTACAGATGCAGAAATTTATCATGGCCGTGGTGTGGATTTTAAATATGGAAATTATCTAGATGATGGTCAGGATTTCAGTTTTGGCTCAATAAAACTGACTGCTTTACCTACTCCGGGCCATACTGACGAAAGTACATCCTATACTCTGGTAGATCTTGATACAGGCGAGGATCCCATTATGGTTTTCACAGGAGATGCCCTATTTATAGGTGATGTAGGGAGAATCGATCTCTACGGTCCAGAGGAAGCTTCAAGACTAGCATCAAATTTGTATGATAGTATTTTTAATAAAATATTACCCCTCGGAGATGAGGTAATCCTCTGTCCTGCACATGGTGAGGGTTCTGTTTGTGGAGGTTCTATCGCGAACCGGGAGCTTAGTACCCTTGGATTGGAACGCATCCAGAATCCTGTTCTCCAAAAAACTGAGAAGGAGGAGTTTGTAAAATATAAGGTTGAAGAGCATCTTGAATTTCCGCCTTACTTCAAGAAAATGGAGCAGTATAACCTGCAAGGCCCTCCTTTATTGCAGAGCTTGCCAGCTCCCGAGCTTCTTTCGCCAGAAAAATTTAAAGTAGAGCTAGAAAAAGGAGCTGTAGTTGTAGATACACGCATGCCATATTCTTTTGGAGGAGTACATATAAAAGATACTTACAGTATCTGGCTAGGAGGTGTACCTTCTTTTGCCGGTTGGGTTCTTCCTTATGGTAAACCCATACTTCTAGTTCCGGAAGAAAAAGAGCAGCTGGAAACTGCTGTGAGATATTTAATCAGATTGGGTTATGATAATATAGCAGGTATGCTGAACGGTGGAATTGCAGCCTGGTACATTAAAGCTCTACCTATAGATAATTTTAATCTTATATCCGTTCATGATTTGAAAGGTAAATTGGAGAACGGAGAGAAAATGGTAATTCTTGATGTGAGAGACAAGAGAAAATGGGGTAAAGGACATATTAATGGAGCTAGACACATCTATGTTGGTCATTTGGAGGAGAAACTGGATGAAGTTCCAAAAGATTTGCCTGTAATTGTTTATTGTGGCACTGCTAGGAGTGCTAATTTAGCAGCTTCAATTTTGAAAAATAACGGTTATGGTAAAGTATACAATGTTCTTGGAGGCCTGTCTGCATGGAAGAACGCTGGATATAATGTGGTAAAATAAGCAAGAATTAATTTAGAATGTTTGTTCATAGTTTTTAACTCAATGAATTATATTTTTTATCACTGATTGGGACGTTTTCACTCATTTTTTTCCAAATGATGAGGATTTTGATATTTTTGTGAATTAATATTTGTAAATATTTTTCAAATATTCTTTGATTGAGTAAATTCTAACTTCCGCTTTTTTAAGCACATAAATTCAAATTTTCCATAACTTTTTTTGTTTCTTGGAATCACCATGCTTGTGCTTCTAATCCGAGTGAGTATGCTGAAGCAGCGGCATTTGAAGGTATTCTGAACTCTGACAGTACTGATGTTTCTAATTTAAACAAGTCTGGTGAAGCAATAAAAGCATATGATAAAGTAATTTATAGGACAAAGAGTAAATCCACTGGGTTTCCAGCCCAGTGGGTGTAAGCGTCAACTTCAACTCTGGCTCCGTATATAATTTTCGGCTGATTCTTTGTTAAACAAAACATGATAGAAACATTAATGCTGCAATTAACATCAAAAAATTTACTCTCATTGATCAAAATCGAATTGGAATCTAACACCTGTGGAATGCTGGGAATGGTTTTGGGGGACAATTCTCAAAAGAGAAAGGAATGAACCAAGAAGCTCCTTAGTCTTCATCTGAGTGTTAGTTCACTCACGTCAAGGTCATGATACAATTACTTCTCTTCAGCATTATCAGCCATTATCGTTTACTGATTCTGGGATAAGAGATATGAGGAAGCGACTGATAGAGTGAAGTGTGTTATAATAGATATGAGACTCAGTTACTACGGTGGGTAAAAGCTGATCAAATCGGAGACTTTTGCTGAAATATTTTCACAGTCACAGCCAACACACAGGCGTGTTAGTTATGTTTCTCCAATTATAACATTAAGTGCATATACAGTTAAATCAGTTGGTTTTTAGTCCTGTACTTCTATTTTATATGGTACACTTGCACCAGTTGATTTTTTGTCTTCTACTTTTATTTTATGCCAACCACACAAACAGCAATTCTCTTTGTAATGCATGATGTGTTTTATAACATATGCAAGCCCTATTGTTGCTAAGATACAACCCACTATTTTCATACCTTTATGCACAGTTATTCCCTCTAAGCTATTTATTGTACTTTATTGTTTATTAAGATACGTAAACAATCAGAAGGTTATTATTAATACAGCAAATGTGTGATCTATATATGAGAGGATTTCCGTGAACCTCTGATTTTCATAAGTCATTTGTATACCCTTATAAGTACATGATAAAATTTTGGGGTTTGTAGAAATCCTTATGAATCAAAGATAAGGGAACTTAAAAGATGTCAACAGCAGTTTACTTTTGCCCACTTTGGTTTATTTGAATTTTTGCTCTAGCCTCACTAAGTATGGGACAGAAAACGAACAGATACGGCATTAAAGGTATTTTGGGATAACATCAACAAAATAATGAAAGTAATTTGACAGAAGCCTATATTTTGAAATGTACAAAATAGCTTTATACTTTTTTTCATATGATTCTAAGTTCTATTTTTTTTCTATTTATGGCAGTTTATTTTTTCTAAAAGATTTTGTGCCAATAAAATGCGTTTTTTAGAAGAAAATACTTACTAATCAGTGGAATCTATCAAATTAGGGGTACAGTAAACCATCTGTATTTTCAGCCCATTAATGTCTGTCTCAGGTTCTAGAGGCACAAATTTGAATCCGTATCTATATCCCATTTTTGCTGTAATTGCTGCTACAATTGCATCGAGAATATCATCTTTTGCAACTTCCTTTCGCCTGTACTCTGAAAGCGCAGCTTCGATAATTTTGTCTGTAAGCAGGCAAATATTTTTGAGTGTTTTTTTCGCTCAAGAGAACCACCGTGACTTTTTTTTGAATATTCCATAGGAAGACCTGTAAATACCTGGAAACATATTTCAGGTCCCACTTCCTTTATTTTTGTTCGGAGAGTTTCGTTTTCAACAAGGAAATTATTCACATCTCGAATTTTAGGGACTATATTCCATGTTTGTTTTGAGATGCGTTTTCCTGTAAGCTTTTCGTTAACCTCGCAGGCTTTTTTATAGCTCTCCGTATATACAGCTTCCCTACAGGGTATTGGAAATATACTGAATTTTCGGGCTTTTAAAATTCTGCGTGCTCCAAGGTCGGAAAGCCGTTCTCCGCTTCCTCCGTTTTTTAATCCAATAGGTATGTCGATAAGAATGAGGGGTTCTATTTGTTCACATTTATTTATCAAGAAATCAATAAGAGAGGAAAATTTTGGGAAAAGTCCGATTTTCCACTCACAGTTTTTTCAGTCTTCTGTAGCAAGAAAAACTGCAAACCAACCTGCACTGCAACCGTCAACTCCGACAAAAACCTTTTTGTCAGCGTATCGAAAGTTATGTGAAATCTGATTGATCCTGTATCCTCTCCGATTAGAGCTCTTCAAAATGTCTTATTAACTCAGGAGTTAGTTCTACATGTGAGCTCTCCCTCCCTGTCGAGTTGATACTTCCCGAGAAAGGGATTTCCTTCAAATAATTCCTTCATATGTCCTTAAATTTAAGATCCATTGGGAATTCTGGATTGTTGAAGATTATCAACTAATTGTTGATAGCTTGTCCACAAGGCATTTTGTGATAGGAAATGTAACATAATATTGATAGAATTATTTCGGTCCCTATCAATATTGTTCACGCAATCACAAATCATAACCCGATTCCAAGAAGGCATATCATGTACTTTTCCACAATAACAACATTTCTTGTTGTTTGTTTTTCATCAATTATTATTACACTTTTACCTACAAGTTTTGCTTTATAGGTCAAGAATTGAACAAATCTATCTAAGTTTTCCAGATCCTTAGTAAAAATATTTTGACCTTTCTTTTGTTTGGTCTTCTTTTCCTTTTTACCATCTTTTACTTTAGATTGAGCCATTTGTTGCACACTAAGTTCAGATACTATGATATTATTAGCTTTAGTGTTTTCAATCATAGTTTTGGAAAGTTTGTGTTGGAAAGGTTTAACTTACTTGCTTTCTTTCTACTCATTTTTGTAACTGCTTTAGCTATTCTCAGGTATCTCTTACTTTTTGTAGAACCTTTTTTAACAACATACAATGATCTCTTCTTGATTTAGTTATCAATCGTAGGATTCCAATAATTATCAGGTCTAGGTGATTTTACTTCTAAAAATTTACCATCAGCAGCTCTGATTTTATTTCTGTTTTTTGTTTCATCTACATCATCGGCAGCTGCTGCACAAAGTTGCTCGCCAAAGATCACTGAAACTAGGATCAGCAACACAGATGCGGCCAAAGAATTTATCGCAAGCACAGAAAAAATTAATGGCCACACTGAAGTTACGGTCTATAAAGGTGGTATGGCTATCATGAAAGAAAAAAGAGAGGTTTATTTAAAGAATGAAAACAATATTATCAAATATATAAATGTGATTGATAGGATTTATCCTCTCCGATCTTGGTGGAAGGTCCTACAAATAATAAAACCGTTGTGCTCGAACAACAATGTCAATACGATCTTTTTAGTAGCTCAAATATCTTTGACAAATACTTGAAGAAGAAAATTACTGTAATGGACTTTGCAGGCACAAACTATACTGGCAAACTGCTCAGCCATTGAGGAAATGATGTTGTTCTTAAAAGAGAGGATTAAAGCTTTGTGGCTATGGTTGCCATAAAAATGAAATTTTCAGCTGCTTCTGTGCTTCTTACAAAACCAACACTTGTTTGGTATATTTACTCATCAACTTCTGGAAAACGGTATTTTATTATTTCTTATCTAACTGAAGGTCTGAGTTGGAGTGCAAATTATATCGCACAAAAGAATGCCAATTCTACAAAAGCTGATATCAGATCCTGGGTCAACATTAACAATAAAGCAGGTATTCCCTTTGTAATAAGGCTAAAACTGGTGGTAGGAGCTATTCATGGTGTCTATGGATCGGGGTCAGTGCACAAATGCAGAGATATGGTAGCTGGAAAAAGTTTTACCTCAGCTAAAGGTATTTCCGAAACACCACTATTTGAGTACCACCTCTATACCCTAGAAAATCCAGTAACCCTCATAAATAACCAAGAAAAATAGATATATTTTTTTCTGCAGATCAAGTGCTTGTGCAAAATGAACTTTTTTTGATATCTCGAAGGGTTATCATTACAGGTTATCCTTAACATCGATAACTCAAGGCAGAAGGCCTTGGAATACTCTTCCTGTAGGGACTTGTAAGGGTTCATCAGCTCAGTTAAGAAGGGCAGCTCCAATTTATGGGGGAAGATCAAATAGTTCACATCCCTATAGTCAAAAAAAATGAAAGTGACTATAGGCAATTCATTTGATATCATCGTAAACGAATCCAGGCTAATTTCAAACAGGTCCGCAACAATGTGAGCATGACAGCTATGGAATTGAACTTCACAACAGCAGGTCTGAAGATCAGAACTTACGGTCATGGAATATTGCAATGCAGAGCGAAAAATAATCAAAAATTTTGATAAATACAAAAAAACCGATGCTTTTACTGTAGACTTCAGGTTATCAGTCCCAGCAAAAGGAATGGGAATCATTTTTTTACACTGTCAAAAACAAGTTTAGTGCTCCTTTTGAAACTGTTGGGAATACAACAGCAGGAAATTCGATCATCGAAAATATAACTACTGCGAATTCAATTGCATGAAAAACAACTACTATGGGAAACGTAACCATCGAGAATCCAACTGGAGGGAATCGGTAGAAACTTGTACATTGCAATTAAATCATGGAATAATAGAGTTATCAAAAATATTGACAAAAATCAAAAAAATGTCAATAAACCCCTAAGATTTAATCACATCCTTATTAATTATTTACAGATTATTCATGAAAATTAAAAATTTATCGAAATTCTCCAACGGATACATTATATACCGTTTCTGTTACCGTTATTAAAGTCACGGTTGTTGCCATTATTGAAGGCTAAGTTATTGTTGCTTAAGTTATCGTTGTTGAAGTTATAGTTGCCGATGTTGACGTTACCGATATTGAAGTTGACGTTTTCTGTGTTCTTATTGTAGTTTTCTATGTTCCAATAGTCGTTTCCTATGTTTCCATTGTCATTGCCGACGTTCGTGTTTCCGTTATTATTCCCGTTTCCAGAACCTAAATTATTGTTTCCGTTATTATTCCCGTTTCCAGAACCTAAATTATTGTTTCCGTCATTATTTCCGTTTTCAGAACCTAAATTATTGTTTCCGTTATTGTTCCCGTTTCCAGAACCTAAATTATTGTTCCCGTCGTTGTTCCCGTTTCTGAAACCTAAATTATTGTTTCCATTGTTGTCCCCGTTTCGAGAACCTAAATTATTGTTTCCGTCACAGTTTCCATTAAGGGAACCATGATTTGCATTTCCATTACAGTTTCCGTTTAAACTGCCTGTATTAAATCTCCATTTTCCATTGCAGTTATTAGCTGCACTTACTGTAGTTATGATGGATGCTAAAAAAAAGACTACCAATAGAATACTCACTATACTTTTTTTTCTGTCAAATATTTGTTTTCCCATTAAAAAACCTTCTCCAAACTTGTGTGCAGTTTAATATTAGTAGAAATAAGTAGACTGTTAGTGAATACAATTTTAAGACAGTTGAATTTTCAATCCATTTCCCAGTGATAGATTTACTACATAGATGCCATCACTAAACTGAAAAACCTTATTAAAGTATTAAAAGATAAATATAATTATAAATTTTAAATATTTATTATATATTTTAATAGCTGTTATTAAATGCTAATATCAGTGTATTTCTCATCTTCAAATATAATCTATCGAGAAATATATATACGAATTTTTATTTAGTAACTTATAAATTAAAATTAATAAAAATAAAAACGAATGAAAAATATTTAAATTAAGCAAAAATGTTTATAGTAATCTTTAACAAGTTTCAATGAGCAATTTTCTTTGGGCTTATTTTCTTCAATTGTTGGCTACTGATAATTTTTTATCTTTTCTCATCAATTCTTAATCAAGAGTATATATTGCGTCAAACAGACATCATCCAACTGATTATTAAAAAAATATAGATCGAATCTTTGCTTAAGATTTTCAATAGCATATAAATGGCATCCGGAGTTAAGCTCAAGCCGGCCAAAAATTCTATTAGTATTGGAAGCTTACAAACCCTGAATAACCTTGCCAGATTGCTGTAGAAATGCCGAGCTCAGACTATAGTAGCCAAGCAACAGCAAATGAATCAGAAAATTTTGTAAGTCTGGATGAGAACATCTGGACCGATATAACAACATAGCTAGGTTACTCAAATACTAATGTGTTCATCAAAGCATTTACTGATCCCCAAGGTTTTTCTGTAAAAGGTCTTCCTGCAGCTAAGTTCAGTACCAACGTACCCAATGGTTATATTCCTCTCAAGGTTCAATTACAGACTTATCAATAAATGCTACCGGAAGGGATGGAACTCTGGAGATGGAGCTACTTCAACTGGGCTGAATCCAACGCATACTTACCTTGCAGCAGGAGTCTATACAGTTAATCTGACAGTAAGGAATGCAATGGTACAAATTCAATGCTCACTACAATAAATATTTTGACAAAGACTTCTAAAAACTCCTATAATTACTTAGAGAGAACCTGCTGACATATTCTATGGTACACCATTGAGCAACGTTCAGCTGGATGCATATACTTCAGTACCTGGAACCTTTGTCTATGTCCCCACCTCTAGGAATTATACTGAGTACAGGTAAGCATATGTTACACGCTAGTTTCACGCCAAGTGATTCTACAAACTATAATACAGTATCATATACTGTTACAATCAACGTAACGAATGGAAGGAGACACATAAATTACTAAGAGTAACCCTGCTAGTATACTCTATAAAATATCATTGAGCAAAGTTCTACTAGATGCATCTGCTTTAGTATTAGAACTAAAAAAAGCCATCTATATTGATTCATCATATAAAAAAACTGCAAAAAAAGACGATGACTTTAAAGTATTATGGATGGACTAATCGTTTAAAAGAACTTATTAAATAAAACTAAATAATTTTTGTAATTATTTCCACTTAAGCTGCTCAAAATTCTGTAATCACGAAAAACACAGAAATAAACGGGAAAACTTTTCATTTGTTTCCGTTATTTCTTGTTTTCTGTGGTTTAAAAATGAACCAAGATATCTTTTCAATATTATTCTTCCAAATTTTATTTATTTAGATGTCAGTGATCAATAAACATTTAATTTTTTTTCTAGCCTGTTTAAAAGGTTGGTCGTACTATATTATTTTGTTAATTCTTTTAAGATTAAGGTTCCCAATTTAGCGAATATTTGCATTTTCATGCATTGAAGTATTTATACTCTAGCATTACTAAAGTGCGGAACAAAAAAACCGAAAAATAGCGCTAAGTTCATTTTGGAAATAAAACTAACCAAATAATAGAGGCCTAATCATACTTGCATAAGTTATTTATTTAATGTTGGCAAATTTCTCTTTGAAAGGTGATGAAGTCCGCCTAGACTCTTAAGTCTGAATCACTTATGCTGATGACTTCCACAAAATAATCGAGGCTTTTGACTTGTACACATTTCTATTAGTAGGTATAGGCGGTTTCATAGGCTCTATCTTGAGATATACTTTAAGTGGATGGATACAGAACAATTTTGTTAATTTCCCTTTTGGTACTTTGGTTGTAAACGTTAGTGGCAGTTTTCTTTTAGGCTTAATAATGTACCTTTCTGAATATCAAGGATTCTTTGGCGAAGAAGCCAGGATATTTCTTACAATTGGATTAATTGGTGGCTATACAACATTATCAACATTTAGTTATGAGTCGTTCAGATTACTCGATGATTCAAAACTAACACTGATGGTAATAAATTTGATGGCTACGGTATTATTTTCCATGTTTGCAGTATATTTAGGGAAAATTGTGGCTTTGAACTTTGGCACGTATATGCTGAGGGGAATTAGATGAAAAAGGAATCTCAGGCTATATTATTGAGAATATTCATTGGAGAGTCTGATAGATATAAAGGCAAGTCGTTGTATATGCATATACTTGAGATGCTTAAAAATGAAGGGGTGGCAGGAGCGACTGTTTTTAGAGGCATTGCAGGTTTTGGAAAACACAGCCATTTTCATACAACATCTATATTGCAGTTATCCACTGACTTGCCAATTCTTATCGAAATAGCTGATATCGAAGAAAAAATTGATAAGATCAAACCAAAATTAGACGAAATAATTACCCAAGGGTTGATCACAGAAGAAAAAATTAAAATTGTGTTTTATGACTACGATAAAAAGACATGAAATCCTTCAATTGTCTAAAGAATGATTTTAAACACACAATCTAATGCATGCTATTTTGCTCTTCAAGTGCGTAAATTCTAACGGAATGGGTTAGATCCGAGGGAACCTTTCTTGATGCTGATGCTTGGGTACTAAAAGGTCTTGGGCTAGTTATGACTAAAGGTTGACTATCCCCCTACCCTGATACGTAAAGGTAGGAGCTTTCTTCGAGTACAGATGCCATTTGATTTGGAATATCGTTATTTTAACCATTATCAAGACTTTTTGTAGATGATTATCAATAAACTATTGATAGCTTGTCCACAAACATAACACTCTTTGGAAGTATAGCTCTCATCGATTTTGATCAAACGTTTACCTATAAGTTCGCACTTATAAGCTAAAAATCCGATGATGTCGGAAAGATAACCTCTATTTTGAGTTGATTTACTTTGGTTTAGTCACTTAAGTGAGAAATCATTTTCAAACCACATAAAACAGCGAATAGCCAGCTTTTTGCCTATATGTCTGTAAAATTAATTATTCCATAGGTCATAAGAATATATATGTTTCTACTGATTAAATATCAGTGAATACAAAAAAATAGTAAGAAAAGATGAACAAGGCCAAAGCTTCCCATACTACGGAGTAGGCTAAATAGGGACAAGGCCAATACGGATGTGAACAAACTATTATATTTTAAATTTTAATCCTTCACCGTTCTATTTTTTTTAGCTCTTCTATACAGAGCTTTTTTTGCTATAAAAACTGTGCATTGGTAAAAACGATAAATCCCATTCTTTGTAGCAAAAAAAAAGTTACAGAGTTAATTGGAATTGACAGAACTTTCGGTAAACTGCCTAATCAATTTCTGATCCAAATAAAAAAACCAAAATTATAGTTTTAAATATCATTGTCCAGCCATGATATGCCAACTTGTATTTATAATATAATTACTATATAACTATATGATATAACTTATATTAACTTGAATAAAAAGTAATAAATTAAGGAGTTGATGGGTCTGTGACAAAAAGAATTCAAGAGATACTAGCGATTTTGTTGTTAGTAGTTGCAGCAACAGTAATAGCTTCGGCAGCAGTGGCAGCTGCAGCAGGTAGAAAGAAAAAAAATAAGAATAAAAGGATGTAGATTTTTCATACCTTTACATACTTTTAATTCGAAGCTTAAGCACTGAAAATCAAAGATCATGTGCAATAAAATTTTTTCTTTTAAATAATTGTTATACAATTCATATTTTTATATAATTTTAGATATAAAGATGCTGCAGGTGCAGTCGCCGACAATAAAATCACGCTGATTAGCACAAGGAATATTTTATATTTTATTTCCATAATATACCATCTTTTAAAGATTATTTCGATCATATTACTGAATGATAGGTTCAAGTTCCAAAATCGAGTGTGTTTTTAATTTCACATCTATTATTTGATTTTGAAAGTCGATCGAACCTTTAGAAGGGCCAATTATGGGTTTCTAAAAAGGTGAAGATATTTACCTTTTAAAAAGACAAGCGTATTCTTTTCTAAGTGAATTGAGAAGCTCTTCGTCTAACTTCGCATCAGAGAGTGTTTTCACTTTAGATAGCTGTTCAATTGTTAATTTGTGAGCCCCTTTACAGAAGAAGAAATTCGTGAACAAGAGAAACTAAAAAAAGAATCGAAAAATTTCCCTATAAGGTCTGAGTATTGGTAATCCACAGATTCGTTAGGCAAGATTCAGTAAAAGGTGACTATTCAGCCTGTCGATTGACTCTAACAGGAAGCTGCAAAAATCACCGCTAGAATAATGGTAATTTACCTACTTTCAAAACTCGAAAACAAAAGATCCTAGTACAAAATATTTTATTTTGCCAGTTTAAACTGGCTCACATTTAAGCATTTCGGCTCTTCACTATTTCGAATGGGTAATTATCTTAACTTTATCACGTTCCTTTGTATTAAGAAGATCTCAAATTAGCTCTTAAAATCCCTGATCTAATTTGACAAAAGTTTTCTAAAAATATTCTCCGATTTTTTTTGAACCTAGTTTTATAATTCCGTAAGCTCTAATATAGAACTTACGAACTTGAATTACAAACCAATAACAACAAATTAACAACTTTATGGAATTAAAATTTTAACTGTGAAGTTTAAAGTACTTGATTTTGTATCATAAGTGCGTATCATCCTATATTGATGTAAAGAACAAAATGGAACCTGGGAATCATAAATGAAAAGCGCTATATTCAGGAAGATAATGGTTGTAACCGACGGTTCGGAATTGGTAAAACAAGCAGTTAAGTCAGCAGTTGGAATTGCAAAATTAAGTGAGGCAAAACTATATGCTGTAAACGTGATCTCAATGGGGATTTATTCGATAATTCATTCCTTAGATGAGAAATGGAAAAAGATAATGAAAAAGCAACTCACAATAAAGGGTGAGAAAGCAATATCTTATGTCGAGAACGTTGGGAAAGCTGCAAATATTGATGTAGAATCTGTAATTCTGGAAGGAAACCCTGTAAATGAGATTATAGATTTTGCAGAAAATAACGATATCGACCTTATCGTTATGACACACACGAAAAAACTGAACTCCAGAGATTTCTGGTTGGAAGTGTAGCAGAAAATGTGATCAGACACTCGAGAAAAGTAGTACTTATTGTAAAAGGGGAATCTGCCGAATTATTATTAAATGCTTTGTTAAAATTCTCAGATTCAAAGACATTATGAGCATTAAACTGAAAGATGATAACGTTGCTACCCCCAATCCTTTTTGTAGCCTTCGGTGTGATGTTATTTCTCTCAGAGAAATAACATCAATCAATTAAAAGAGAACGCTCTAGAGGTTGCCGTCAAAAAATAAGATGTATATTTTTTACTTTATAAACCTATGCATCAATGGAAACAATATAACCTGAAGCTTTGTCAGTAAAATCATTGACTCTACATCCTATTTGTTTGTGATGAAGTAAAATGATACAGAGCCAATCAGATTTTACAAAACTATCTATACACAACCAATGAAATATTCTTTACTTCGGAAGTATGTCGTTCTTATAACCATCTTCCAAAGAGCAAAAAAGGATATATAATCAGCATCAAGTTTTTTAAGGACCTATTGAAGTACCGTAGAATATACTTTCTGAGTTCAGGACTATCTTTTTTAGATTTAGGAAGTTTTTTCTGTTGTTCAATATATTTTACACTTATTTGAGCTTACCGACTCTTTTCTATCAGTGGGAACAAAGATTATGGAGTTCTCTACATTGATTCAATATACTCCATAAAGCACCTTTTGTTCTTCAGTTAAATATATTTTTACTTTCACAGTTAGATTCATTTTGACTTTCGACATATTTTTTTAGTATGTCTAAAGTCACTTGGCCTGTTGTAGCTATGAAATATGATCTTGACCAAAAGGTATCTTCCCATAATAGTAATTTAATTTCAGGAAATTCTTTTCTGATTTCTCTTGAAGTTATAGTTTTTAAAGTATTGATATATTTTGGGATGTCTAATGTTGGTTTTGAAGTGAAAATCATATGAAAATGATCTTTGTCACATTCTATGTTCAGTACCTCAACATCATACGTTTTATTTATGTTATGTATTTTTGTTTTTAAGAAATCAATTATTAATGAATTACAAAGTACTTTTCTCCGATATTTTATACATTGTACAAAATGATAATGGAGTGAATACACTGAATGGCTTCTATGATCCAGATTATATTGCATAGTGATCTAAATGTGGACATAACTATCTATATAAATAAATTTTCATATTTGAAAAAGATTAACAGTTTGAAAATTGAAAGCTTTCATCTCTCAACTGTTGAGCTGATGCCCTCCAAGTAAGAGGACTTAAAGCTTTATGGTTAAAAGCAAAAGAATGATAATAATATAGATAATCAAATAATCTCAATCAACTTGCTTAATTTTATTTATTTCGGTCTTTTTTGTAGTTAACCTGTATGGAGTTTCATCAGGAAAATCTCATAAAAAATGTCTGATGTTTATTTTATTATAAGCTTGATTCAGGGAGTTTTTAACTATCTCCTATTAACAGTTAAAGTTTATTGAGTTTATCATATCCAGTTGATCCCTAAACTTATTTTACTCTAAATAAACTGATATCATAACTCAAAATTTATTTCTCGAATCTTATATTCCGAATAATCGATCAAATCCGGATCATAAAAACAATTCGAAAGTTTTTAAGATTATGCGAAGAACGGCTTTGGAGGATGAGCTTGCTTGTAAGTATTTAATACTGATTGTATTGCCTATTAAATTGTGGGATGAAATAGGTTTTGAATTCAAATAAGATGATATACTAAAGCAAGCAATATCCTATTGCCTTGTTATGATATATATATATTTTTCTCATCATCAAACCTTGTTCCAAAAGTACCTTTCTGGATGAACTTTGCAAAGAATCTCGAGATTTTAAAATAAATATGTGATTATGTAATTGATATGTCATTCTGTGTAAGCCAAAGGATTTTGCAGAGGTTCTGATCAAACTAAATAAAGCTCTTTGTTATTTGGAGTGGGAGATTTAAAATCACATTCTTAAATGTGTATAACACATATAATAGTTGAAAACATTTTGCGTGAAAAATAACATTCCGAATCGGTAATTTCTCTTTAGTTTAGTTACTTAAATGAGAAATTATTTTCAAACCACACAACACAGAAAAAAGCAATCTTCTGCATGCATATCACCTGGATATTGGCGGTAAACTACGTATTTGTCATTTGTGTTTTGCATCTAACTACAAGCTTAATCTCCTTCCACATAGCTTTTCTATCCTAGGCTTTTGCCCTACTAAGGCCAAAGTAATTTAGCTCATCGAACATCTACGTTTTACAATTAAACTCTATTCAAGTCTTATTCATAGCACCAAAATACGACATGATGATGCTCCAGAACCTTGGGTTCAAAAGAGGATATTAGAGATTATTCAGATAACATTTGATTTTCACGAATTAATATATACCATTTATGAGCGTGTTACTAAATTTAAGAATTTATCGAGATTTTCCAAAAAAACAAATTTTGAGCTTTGGGATTGGCTATATTAGAACTTAAACACTAGATATACACAACAAGTGAAATAGACTATTATTTAAGTTTATATTTGGGTAGTTAAGGGCTTAATTCTACTGATATCTCAGTTCAGCTGCTTTAGTCCTAATATTTTCATGTATTCTATATTCCAAAAGTGCACAGAGATAAATAATTTATTTGCCCATTTGCTCAATTTTGTCCATCAAAGGAGTAGATTCATTTTTAAAATATAACTTTATTGAATAATTATATGGCATAATGTATGGACTTTTGGGAAAGTGATATTTAATGAAGGACAAGTATTTATTCTGCAATTATCATAGCTGTCCGATTGCTGCCTATGGAGGATAAATAAAATTTCAAACTAATATAATAGCTGTGAGCTATGTTTTCAAACTAAAAGTTGCACTTAATTTATTCAAGGTTCAATAACCAAGGAAAACACATAAGAAAGGAAATACAAATAATAGTTTTTCTAGATCTCTGTTTCCAGCAATTCATATTTAGGTTAAAGATTAGTAAATAAATTTTGGTACTTGATTATAAAATGACAACTCCAGATATACTCTCAGATAGTATAATGCTGATTCTTTTTTTGGTTATCATTACAGGAGTAGCATTTCCTTTCAGCAGTTTCATTGTTCGTGTTTTTGACGGAAATTTGTCCAGAGGAATTCCGGGACATCTCGAAAAGGCAATATACAGATCAATTGATACTGATCCTGATAAAGAAGAGGGATGGCGGGGCTACGCCCGAGATATGCTCCTTTTCAATGGCATAGGTTTTGTAATTCTCTTTCTAATTCTTATTCTTCAAGATCATCTACCTCTAAACCCACAAAAATTTGGGTCTTTTAATCTGAGTTTTGCTATCAACACTGCGTCTAGTTTTGTCACTAACACAAACTGGCAGGTCTACAGTGGTGAAACGGCAGCAAGTTATTTTACCCAGATGGCTGGGCTTACAGTTCATAACTTCCTTTCCGCAGCTACAGGTATCTGTATAGCGATTGCATTGATGAGGGGCATCACTCGCCAGTCGACCTATAAGATCGGCAACTTTTGGGTAGATATGACTCGCTGCACTCTTTACATCCTTCTTCCGATAGCTTTTATTTTTGCTCTCGTGCTCGCTTCCCAGGGCGTCATTCAGAATATAGATCCTTATATAAACGTCACAGGATACGGTTCGACAGGACCCCATACAATCCCAATGGGGCCAGTAGCTTCTCAGGAAGCAATAAAAATGTTCGGTACTAACGGAGGAGGATTTTTCAATGCAAACTCTGCACATCCCTATGAAAATCCAACTCCTTTGACTAACCTGATCGAAATTTTCCTTCTGCTCATAATATCTGCAGCCCTGCCCCTGGTCTTTGGAAGAATGGTCGAAAGCATGAGACAGGGATGGGTTATCTACTCTATTATGTTAGTTTTGTTCTTATTGGGATTCTGTACACTATATGCAGCAGAGCTGGCAGGAAATCCACTAATTAAAGAACTTGGCGTTTCCGGAATATCCATGGAAGGGAAAGAAGTCAGATTTGGGCTATTGGGGTCCTCGCTCTTTGCCACAGCCACTACGGCAACATCATGTGGGGCAGTCAACTGTGCTCACTATTCACTTACTCCACTAGGCGGTCTGGTGCCTATGTTCCTGATTCTTCTCGGTGAGGTTGTCTTCGGGGGAGTAGGATCAGGATTCTACACTATGATCGGATTTTTGGTGATTTCGGTCTTCGTTGCAGGACTTATGATCGGACGAGTCCCTGAATACCTCGGGAAAAAAATAGAGGCATTAGAAATGAAGATGGCCGTCATAACCGTTCTTGTCCCTGGAATCCTTGTTCTACTGTTTTCGGGCATTGCACTGATTCTACCGAAAATTGGAGATTTAATGGGAAATCCGGGTCTACACGGACTCTCTGAAGTGGTATATGCCTTTGCATCTATGTCTAACAACAATGGTAGTGCCTTTGCTGGGCTTAACGCAATGAAGCCATTCTTCACATTCGGAGGTAGCATAGCAATGTTGCTAGGCAGGTTTATCCCTGCAGTTGCCGTGCTAGCAAAAGCAGGATCAATGGTGCAGAAGAAAAAAGTTCTATCAAGTTCAGGAACTCTTCCCACAGCTTCGTTTTCATTTGCTAGTTGGACGATCCTAGTAATCCTGATCATCGGTGCTCTTACGTTCTTCCCACTATTCGCTACTGGACCAATTATCGAACACCTGATTATGGTGGGAGGTAATTAATAATGCCACGAACGCAATCTTCCCATTTAGGTGCTTTTGATTCGAAACTTATTCGTGAAGCACTCATCAGTTCAGTGTTGAAACTAAACCTACGTCAGCAGATCGAAAATCCAGTAATGTTTACTGTGGAAATAGGAAGTATCCTAACCACTATAAGTTTTCTCATCAGCTTCTTCTCTGCTACCACTGAATCCTCTTTCTTCATCGGCTTTATCTCTCTTTGGCTGTGGCTGACAGTTCTCTTTTCCAACTTTGCGGAAGCTCTGTCGGAGGGACGTGGAAAAGCCAGAGCAGCATCTCTGCGGCTGTCCAGAACCAGCGTTCCTGCTAAAAAGCTCACAGTAGGATCTTTCGATAGTCCTTTCACTGAAGTGCCTTCCTCCGATCTCCAGAAAGGTGACCTTGTCCTTGTAAAGACAAACGAAGTAATCCCTGGAGACGGGGACGTAGTGAAGGGAGTTGCATTAGTTAATGAAGCCGCAATTACTGGGGAATCGGCACCTGTTGTGCGTGAATTTGGTGGTGACCGGAGTGCTGTGACCGGAGGAACCACAGTTATTGCCAATGAGATAATCATCAGAATTACTGCTGATCCCGGGAATACTTTCCTGGACCGTATGATCGCCATGGTGGAAGGTGCAGAGAGACGGAAGACTCCTAACGAAATAGCTCTTAGCATACTACTCATTTCATTGACAGCTGTATTTCTCGCGGTTGTGGTTAGCATGTATTCCGCTTCTGAGTATAGCGCTTCTTCAAGCGGAAGAGGCTCTCCTGCCAGCTTCACTGTACTAATTGCGCTTTTTGTCTGTTTAGCACCCACAACCATTGCAGCTTTGCTCTCAGCAATCGGAATAGCCGGAATGGATCGTTTATTCCAGTTGAATGTTATCGCTCTCTCAGGAAGGGCAATCGAAGCTGCAGGAGATGTAAATATACTGCTGCTGGATAAAACAGGTACTATCACCCTAGGTAACCGACAGGCTACTGAGTTTTTGCCAGTAGATGGTCAATCAATTGAAGACTTGATTGAAGCTGCTCTGCTTTCCTCTTCTGCAGACGATACTCCAGAAGGCAAAAGCATTATTGATCTCATCCAGAAAAAGACCGAAAGAATTCCAATTTCTTCAGAGGATGTCACTTTCACACCATTTTCGGCTGCCACTAGAGTGAGTAGTGCGCAGTGTGGCGAGATAACATACCTGAAAGGTGCTTCTGATGCAATAATTAAGTTCGTTCTTGAAAATGGAGGTACAGTTCCATCAGATCTGAAAGCGAAAGTAAACGGAATTGCATCTACAGGAGGGACACCGCTAGTTGTCGCTCGCAATGAGACAATTCTTGGATTGATTTTCCTCAAAGATATCTTAAAAACTGGTATTCGAGATAGATTCGCAGATCTGCGCAAGATGGGAATAAAGACGATTATGATCACAGGAGATAATCATCTTACGGCTGCTACTATTGCAGCAGAAGCTGGAGTAGATGATTATTTGGCAGAAGCAAAACCTGACGACAAGCTTAGGATTATCAGGGACTATCAGAATGAAGGCTACATGGTTGCCATGACAGGTGACGGAACAAATGATGCTCCTGCTCTTGCCCAAGCCGACGTAGCTGTAGCTATGAACAACGGCACACAGCCTGCGAGAGAAGCTGCAAATATAATTGACCTGGACAGCAATCCAACCAAACTGCTGGACATCGTCGAGATAGGTAAGCAAATCCTGATGACTCGCGGAGCTCTGACCACCTTTTCTATAGCTAACGATATAGCAAAATATTTTGCAATCATTCCTGCTGCTCTGATAGGGATATATCCGCAGCTTAAGGTGCTGAATATTATGGGTCTTGCAACATCGCAGTCTGCTATTCTTTCCGCGGTCATATTCAATGCTGTGATCATTCCAATGCTGATACCACTTGCACTAGCTGGGATAAAGTTCAAGTCTATATCGGCTTCTAAACTTTTTGCCTACAATCTGACTATCTTTGGTTTTGGAGGGGTCATTGCTCCTTTTATAGGAATCAAGGTAATAGACCTGATATTAGTCGGTTTAATGCATATATGAGGAGGTATTGATTATGAAATCTCTCAAAAAAGCCACGTTGCTATTCGGAGTATTATTTATAATCACAGGACTTATTTATCCCCTTGCGGTGGCGCTAGTCTCAGAGATCTTATTTCCTTCTCAGGCTCATGGAAATCTTATCGTCGACAAGAACAACAAAATTATTGGCTCAAAACTCATCGGTCAGAACTTTACCGCACCTCAGTATTTTCAGAGCAGGCCTTCAGCTAGTGGAAGTGGATACGATCCAACCTCTTCAGGTGGGTCTAACCTAGGTCCAACAAACCCTGTTCTCCTAGGATTGGTAGCTAATAGGATTAGTGTACTAAAGGAAGCTGGTGTTACCGACCCTATACCTTCTGACCTGGTTATGGCTTCTGGAAGTGGGCTTGATCCCCACATAAGCCTGGAAGCTGCACTTGTACAGGTACCTGCTGTGGCAAAAGCACGAAACCTTCCGGAAGACGAGCTCAAAAAACTGGTACTTTCGGAATCTATCAACTTTCCATTCACTGGAACTTATGTTAATGTTCTTTCGCTCAACATAGAACTTGATGAAAAAGGTCATATCTAAAAGGAAATTATGGCGATGGATCTTCATGATGCAGAAGAATAATCACTGGCTTAAGACTTGTTCTTCATCGATCGCCGTGACGAGAAAAAGGCGCATGAAGGAAAGTTGATAGTTTGATTGTGCTATTCTGCAGATGTTAGGGAGACATACTCAATGCTTCAAGACGCACTTCAGGGGCTACGGGAAGGAAGAGAAGACCGATTATACCATATTTATGTGATTGTGTAATTTATTTTAGGAGTGTCGTATGGACTTAAAAGAGTCCAACATATTGATACTAAAAGCCTGGAACGATATCAATAAGGTTATGCTTCAACCACATACCCTTGATACCAATGGGTACATCCGTGACAACTGGATCCAAGGAGAATTTTAATTATTCAGTCAATTATATTAATAAAAAATTAGGCTTCTTCACACATACTACCATGCTCAGTTACGGTGGCATTTCAAATCGTTCATGATCTTCTCAAAAGAATTATTTTTAGGACCTCAATGATCAGCAGTGGGCAAAAAAATATCAGGATGATTAAATTAAAATAAAAAAAATAAAGGACTTTATGAAATACACCATTAACAGGAATCTTCCATAGAAGAAAGCCTAAATTTCTACAACAAAAAAGTGGTTTGCCGTTATAGAGGGTATTCTTGCGGCATTAAAAGAAGCGCCGCTACCTATACCCTTTATAATTATAGTAAAAATATAATTAGATTATTATTGTAGATATCCTTTCATCCTTTTCTTCATCGAAGTCGGTAACAAGTGCTTCAGTCGTAAGTACCATTCCTGCAATTGAAGCAGCATTCTGGAGAGCACTTCTGACCACTTTTGTCGGGTCAATAACACCGGCTTC
>Ga0326728_10003833_pt1 | contig 45688 bp, 44 predicted proteins | sample MB3enrmetagenome_FD_207602 | JGI IMG/M metagenome (GOLD analysis project Ga0326728, IMG submission 207602) | Lab enriched peat soil microbial communities from McLean, Ithaca, NY, United States - MB31MN | ecosystem: Environmental > Terrestrial > Soil > Wetlands > Peat | place: USA: New York...
AAGACATACTGATATCCAACCCGCATTGAGCGCGACTTACCCCTCACCCCAGCCCTCTCGCGCGAGGGGAGAGGGAGCAGGCTGCGGCCTCGTTTTCGAGGAAAACGGAAGTTCAGGCGTCCCTTCTCCCCTTGCGGGAGAAGGGCAGGATGAGGGGGCTTTGTAAACGTTCGCAGCCGTCATCGCGAGGCGGCACTTGCCGCCGTGGCGATCCAGAAGCCATGGACTCAAACCTCTGGATTGCTTCGGCGCGTACCGCGCCTCGCAATGACGGTGCGTACGTTGGGCGCGTCAACCCGACAAGCCGCCGGCCAAGGACGGGATCGCGAGCGGGCTGAACCCGTAATGCTTCAGCCAGCGCAAATCGCCGGAGAAGAACGCGCGCAGGTCGGGCATGCCGTATTTCAGCATGGCGATGCGGTCGATGCCCATGCCGAAGGCGAAGCCCTGCCATTCCTCGGGATCGATGCCGCAGGCCTTCAGCACATTCGGATGCACCATGCCGCAGCCGAGGATCTCAAGCCAATCGCTGCCCTCGCCGATCTTGAGTTCCGGCCCGGAGCGGTCGCACTGGATGTCCACCTCCGCGCTCGGCTCGGTGAAGGGGAAGTGCGACATGCGAAAGCGCATCTTGACGTTATCGACCTCGAAGAACGCCTTGCAGAACTCCTCCAGCACCCATTTGAGATGGCCCATATGCGTATCGCGATCGATCACAAGGCCCTCGACCTGATGGAACATGGGGGTGTGGGTCTGGTCGCTGTCCATGCGGTAGACGCGGCCCGGCGCGATGATGCGGAGCGGCGGCTTGTGCTCGAGCATGGTACGCACCTGCACAGGCGAGGTGTGCGTGCGCAGAAGCGGCCGCTCGCCGTTCTCCTTAGGCGCGAAGAAGAAGGTGTCGTGCGCCTCGCGCGCCGGGTGTCCGGGCGGGAAGTTGAGGCGCGTGAAATTGTAGTCGTCGGTCTCGATGTCTGGGCCCTCGGCGACCGAGAAGCCCATATCGGCGAAGATCACCATCAGCTCTTCGAGCACGCGGCTGATGGGATGGATGCGGCCTTCGGCGGCTGGATTGGGCCGCACGGGAAGCGTGATGTCGGCGCGGTCCGCCACAAGCTTTTCGGCGAGTGCGGCGGCTTCGAGTCCGGCTTTGCGCGTTTCGAGCGCGGCTGCGACCTGGTCTTTGACGGCGTTGACCGCGGCGCCGAAGCTCTTGCGTGCTTCGGGCGGCATCGTGCCGAGCTGCTTCATCAGCTCTGAGACCTCGCCCTTTTTTCCGAGCGCCGAGACGCGGAGAGCTTCGAGCGCACCAAGATCGGCAGCCGCCTCTACGCTCGCCAAGAGCCGTTTGGCGAGGGCATTGAGATCGGGAGATTTGTCGGCGACGGCGTCCATGGGCGTTCTCAAGCAGGCAATTTGGCAAGAGGCCTGCCACTTTTGGTGCGGCGGGTCAAGGGGGCAGCCACTCTGTTGTCACGGCCGCACTTGATGCGGCCATCCAGGGTAAGGAACGGCGGCCCCGGCCCTCGTGCTGGATGGCCGGGTCAAGCCCGGCCATGACAACGGGGTTCCAGCTAGTGCGCTCAGTTCAAACTCTGGCCGGAGGAGAACTCAGCTGAGCCCTCCTTCTCGGCGATGAGCTTCAGCACGTAAGAGATTTCATCCCGCGCTTCCCGCGTTGCCCGCTTATCCTCGACAGGGATGTCCTCGGCGATCCGTAGCAGGATATTTGCCAAGGCGAGCAACTCGGGAACCGTGAGTTCTGCTAACCTCATGCAGGCCTAAGCTCCGCGGGCAGGGCTGAGACCGCCTTGCCGACGAGGGCTGCAAAGCTGCCCGGATCGGTGATGGCGAGATCGGATAGCACCTTGCGGTCTATCAGGATGCCTGCCTTGTTGAGACCGTCGATGAAGCGGCCATAGGTCAGGCCATGCTCGCGGACCGCGGCGTTGATGCGCTGAATCCAAAGCGAGCGGAAATTGCGCTTCTTGGTGCGCCGGTCGCGATAGGCGTATTGGCCGGCCTTCTCGACGGCCTGGCGGGCGATGCGGATGGTGTTCTTGCGGCGGCCGTAATAGCCTTTAGCCTGCTGCAGAACGGCTTTATGACGGGCGTGGGACGTTACGCCCCGCTTCACACGTGACATTTCTTATCTCCAAGCTCAAGCGTTATGGTTTTATCGCGCTCAGTCAAGCCCATAAGGCGACATCTTCTTGATGATGCGCGCGTCGCCGTCTTCCAGCACGAACTTACCGCGGGCATTCCGGATGAACTTCGGTGTGCGCTTGATCATGCCGTGGCGCTTGCCGGCTTGGGCGGCCATCACCTTGCCGGTGCCGGTTATCTTGAAGCGTTTTTTCACGCCGCTCTTGGTTTTCATCTTGGGCATTTTGCTTCCTTTCGTTTCAAATCTCTCTGGCGAACGGCAAAACCGGCAGCTGAACACCGCCGCCCTGCCATTGCTTTCATGGGAGAAGCTTTAAAACCGCCACGGCATGCCCTAACGCGCCGGGCGGCTTTATGCGCGCACAATAAGCTGCGCTTGCGAAACGCGCAATAGTTTCGCAAGATCGGATGTCGATTAGGCGGCGATCGCAGAAATTTAGAGCGGTATGATTGGCAGCGATGAGTTTGAAACGCGCGTGCGGGCAAGCTTCGCGCGGCAGAAGGCGATGCAGACGCTCGGCGTTGCAATTACGCGGATCGCTGCGGGCGAAGTAGAGTTCGCGATGCCCTTCGCGCCGGACTTCACACAGCAGCATGGCTTCTTGCACGCCGGTACTGTGGCAACGGTTCTCGACAGCGCTTGCGGCTACGCCGCCTTTACAGTCATGGCGCCGGAAGCAGCCGTCATGACCATCGAGTTCAAGGCGAACTTCCTCGCGCCGGCGAAGGGTGAGAATTTCCGTTTCGTTGGCAAGGTACTGAAGGCCGGACGCACCGTCACCGTCTGCGATGCGCAAGCCTTCGGCCGCGACGCCGGCAACGAGAAGCTGATCGCCACGATGACCGCCACCATTATGGCTGTGACCGGACGCGCAGGAATCGAGCAATGAGCCGTAGATACCGCAGCTGCCGGCACCTTATGCCGGCCTGCCTTAAGATCGAGGGACGCACACATGGTTAAGCCCGCAAAACCCGATTTCCGCACGCTCCTTTCGGAAACCAAGCCCGTGTACAACGCATGGCTCGGCCTTGGACTGCCGCTCGGCGTCGAGATCGCGGCCGATGCCGGATGGGACGCGGTGATGATCGATCAGCAGCACGGCGCGGGCGGTCAGACAGAACTCATAGGATGCCTTACAGCGGCAAAAGCGGCCGGAGTTCCGGCTATGGTCCGGGTGGCGCAGCTCGACTACGGGCTGATTGGGCGTGCGCTCGACGCAGGCGCGCAAGGCGTGATGGTGCCGATGGTGGATACGCCGGAAGATGCCCAGCGCCTCGTACACGCGGTCAAATATCCCCCGCTGGGCGGACGGAGCATCGGGCCTTACCGCGCGAGGCTGCTGATCGAAGGCGATTATTTCGCCGCTGCCAATGCGTGGACGATCGCTTGCGGTCAGATCGAAACCGCGCGCGCGGTAGAGAACATCGACGCCATCTGTGCCGTACAAGGCTTCGATATGATCTGCATCGGGCCGAACGATCTGGCCATCTCGATGTCGCGCGGGCAGGATAAGGACATCCGCTCGCCGAAGCTGCTGGAGGCCATCGAGCATGTGCGCGAGCGTGCCGCGGCCCGGGGGGTGACCACGGCCATCTTCGCCAACGATTTGGATTACGCGAAGCATATGGCCGCTGCTGGCTGGCAGGTGATATCGGTTGGCACCGATACGGGGTGGCTCGCAACTATCGCGCGGCAGATGCTGCCAAAGTAGACGGCTGCGCACCGATGGGCGCAGCGCATCTGTTCAGTATCCGGAAAAGCCAATCCCGCTGGCTTAGCTATCTTTGCTCCTTACGTACGCAGCGATCGAGCCTCTCGTCCCAAAGGAAACCTGCGTCGCATTTGACATCCGCCGGTCTCATGCGGGTGTCCTCGCGCTTTAATTGATCGTCGCGCACGCAGCCCTGTCCCTGTGCCCAGTGATAACCCGGATTACATTCAATCCTCATCGCTTTGTCTTCAGCCCACGCGCGTTGGCTGGAAATCGTTGCTCCGATGGAAAGTAATAATCCAGCAGTAAGTATTATCGCCCGCATTGCGTCTTTTCTCCTTATAAAGAACCTGTAGCGTGCAGACACGCACCAAGCGTGCCGGCCTTTTGCACCGAACGGTCCCTAGGCAGATGGCTGCGCCCTGAGAGGCGTAGCTCGCTTTGCAGATGGTGAAGAGTTGGCCTGCTGAAGGGTTGGAAGCGGGTACCCGCCTAAGCGGAAAGCGCACGGCGTCTTATCTACCGGGTCTGGTTGCGTACACATTTTTTGAGTTTGTCGTCCCAATGATAACCGTCATCGCACCGGATATCCCGGGTCCTGTCTTCGCCGGTTTGCGCACCGAAGCTCGACATCGCCATTCCAGCCGAAAACAGCACGCCGCAGATAAGTATCGTCCTGCGCATTGTACGTTTCTCCTTCGAAAAGCTGATGTGAATGCACTACTTCGCTTGGTACGTAATCTTGTCGTATCCCCAGGCGCTGAAATTAGCCTCGCTTCCCGGTCCGCCCGCCTTGGCCGTGGTTTCGATCATCTCGATGATCCTCATGAGATATTCGACTTTCTCATTTTCGTTCAGAACGATGCTGTATAAGTCTTCGCCGGGTTTCGCCATATATTTAGCGAGATCGAATGTCGCTGCGAGAGGAAACGCGGGCGGTACCAATATCGCTATGAGCTGCGCCTCGCCAGGGTGCTTACTTGTGGTGAAATGCATGTGCAGATCTTCGGGTGGAAGATCGGTTATGCCTGGTTTTATTTCCGTGCTTTCGACTTGCTCCTTTACGAACGGGAATACTTGAATAATATTACCGCTTGTCTCGACGGAGATAATAAGAATCCGGCCCGCTAAACTGCTTGCGACTCGCACCGCAAAGGGGGTGTCAACTTTCGTGTTGTCGTTCAGAGGCGCGAATATCTTGATGTTTCCCCTTGCGGGTCTTAGGATATTATCAAGCTCTGCGAGCAGATCTTCTTGCTGCTGGCTAAGCTGCACGGGTGGAACTTCTTTGAAGGCGATGGTGTTCGCCGTTACGCGTTCGATCCATTCTTGGTAGGCGGACAGATTAGAGTACACACCGTAGTGGCCCTGCTCGCCGCACCGGTCCCACCCCCAACTCACGAGCCCAACCAGTACAGGGCAGGAGCTTTTCGGGTCCAAAGCCATAAGCGGGCCGCCGCTGTCGCCTCCGCAGGCGTCCTCATGCTCATACACGCTGCCGGCGCAAAGCTGGGCGTCCGTCAAATAGCAGGGCTGTGTGCCGCATCCTATAGAGGCCCAGGTCGTCCGGCACCTGTTCAATGGAATTGAAGGCAAGGGCACATTCCTTAAGAAGCGCGACGGTGCCCGCACTTCGACCGCACCGCCGCTTCTGTAAAAGGGTTGTGGCTTTTGCCCGTCGCGGCCGAAACCGGCGACGCGTAGATACCTGCCGCCATTTTTATCGACGAACCGTCCTGGACTAGCGCAACTACCGGAATATGGCCGGCCAAGACGGATAAGAGCTACGTCCTTACCGTCGTGCTGGGCGTCTTTGTAATCTGGATATATTTGGATATCGGCGGGTTCATAGAAATCCTCATCTTTCGCCAGCGCGAGATCGGTAACGCCGATAGCGATTTTGAGCACGCTTCCATCGTAATCCACAAATTGCCCGTGAGCATTTTTCTTCATGCCGTAAACGCAATGGGCGGCAGTGAGAACCCAGTCCTGTGCGACGGCGTTACCGCCGCAAAAAAACTTTTCGATTTTCGTGAACGGGTCTTTTTCGATCAAAGCCGCGATGCCGGGCCACTCGGCGGCCGAAGCGTCCGAGTTGCCCACGATGCGGTTCGCAGTGGCCGGCACAGCCTGGAAGCAACTCTGGGAGAGTGCGCCGGTGCTCTGCGAAACCACCAGGAGCGAGAGAGCCAGCGTCAGAATGAGGGGGTGAATGCGCTTTGCAGTGTCCATAATTAGCCCCGATCCCGGTTAGGTTGCGCAATCTGCGAACAATGTAACTTAAACGCTCGAATTCTGGAACAGGGAATCGCAAGGATAAGTGCGGCGTCTGAGGTCACGGCGCCCTCAAGCCGCGATGCTGCATCGCTTGGGAGGAGATCGTAACATCGGGCATAATTGCGCCTTTACGCTGCCACTGCTTCGCGGTAACGGCTAAACAGGCATCCTAACGGGTGCCTTGCTTAGGATCTTTTGTTTTTGCGGAGTTTTACCGCAAAACGGGAAGGCCATCCCCGTCTTCACGGGGACATACTTTTGGGAATTCTGCTTAGGCTTCGGGGTTGTCCGTTTACCAGGGAGTGTTGGGATGTTTATGGGCTATGTGTACGACGCGCTCATGTTTGTGGGGCTGTTCGTGATTATCAAGGCGCTGCAAATGGCCGCGAGCTTCGCGTACACGACTTACAAATCGCTCACGATCCACAAGAGCTGGGCGCACGCATTTTTTCCGCCGCTGAGGGACCGGCTGCGCTACGGCCTCAAAGGGGACATGTTCTATTTCGCCGCTGGGATTTTCATCGCGCTTTCTGCCGATAAGATCAGGGCGTTGATCGCTGCTTAAGCACGTTCGCGCCCCCGGTTTGCGGGCGGCAATCCAGGGGCGTAAAATAAGCTGGCCAATGAGGTGTGCCAGCGATGAACAACCGGGTGGCTTTTTGGATGAGGGTACTTTTCGTACCCGCTTATCTGGGTTTCATGAGTCACGGCCAGGGCGAACCAGGCGCGGCGAACGCGGAACCGGCAAAAACGGCGCCAGATCAGGCGAAGGCAGAGGCCAGCCCTGCGAGGCTCAGCTGCAGGGCAGCCCGCCACGATATCGGTGTATACGAGCCGCTGAGATTCATGTCGCTAACCGTCGACGTGACCAAGAAATACGTAAAGATGGTCCACGAGGGCGATGGCAAGATATTCGAATATACCGGCGGCGAAGCGAGTGCGCCCGGCCGCAGAACCTTCGTAACGGTTACAGACGATAACATAACTTTTGGCCAGCTGGGCTATGAAGCTTGGAAAATCGATCGCTATACCGGGACTTTGACCAATTCCTCCTTTACCATCCCGTTCGAATGTCAAGTCCGGCCTGCCGAGCGCAAGTTCTAAGAAACCTGCGGGCCAAGCTGCGGATTTTTAAAGGGCGGGATAGCTCCTCAAGCGCCGGCTCGTTTTGAGCCCCGGGTGTTTGGCTGACACAGGGGCTCGCATGGTTATCGCGTCATTCCAAATGGCTGAGATAGGCTGCAACGGCTTGAATTTGCGGCTGGGTCATACTCTCTGCTATCGGAGCCATAATAGCCGATGTGTCTTCCGCCGAATGTTGCCCGCGCTCTTTCTGCCAGTTCGCCAATTCTTTCGTGAGGTACCGGTAGCTCTGACCCGCCAGCCGTGGCGTTATTCCTTCACCCAAAGCTTCGGGGCCGTGACAGGCAGCGCACGCGGGAACATTGGCGTCAGGGGCCCCTTCTTGGTACAGCTTTTTGCCGGCTTCAACGAGACGCCGCGGGCCGCCGCCTATGGGTTCTGGATTGAATGTGCCAAAACGCTCGGCCAAAGCCGTCTGCATCGCAGGGGTAAGGCCGTGCACCTTCGACATTCTTAAGACGAGCTGGCTTTCCCGCCTGCGTTCCTGAAAGGCCTGCAACTGATTTTCGATATATTCGAGCTTCTGTCCGGCTAGCCGCGGTATCGGGAAGTACCCGCTTGGAAAGCCGCGGCCCGACGGTCCGTGGCAGGCTGTGCAATATTTCAGCTTGGCGTGAAGCGCTCCTTTGGGAAGTGCTGCACCGCCCATGTCCGCGGCCTGGCTCGCAGCCGGCAAGAGAAGTGCCAGGAGTGCGGTTTGTAGCGCCAATGAAAACCTGACGGCGTGCATAATTCAGCCTCCGCTTTTGCGGTTCGTGTCCGGCTTTAGCGCGTCCAACTCTTAGTCCGTTGCGTCTTGCCTGTTGCGAAGCTACGCTTAAGTATTACTCTCGTAACGCAGAGCCGCTCATGTAAACAAGGTCAGGCTATAGCTTGCGCGCGCGCCAATACAACTATTCCGCCTCTAAAATACCAAGCAATCGTAAAGATCGCCTAACAGTTATGGTCCGCCTACGGGAATAAAAAGGCAAATAACATTATCGCTATGTTAAGAGGGGATGCCAAATTCAGTGCCCGCCGCACATGCCGGCCCAGGCGGAGCCTTTTGCAGGCTTGCTTGTTTAAAAACGGCTTGCCAGCCATCTCTGAGCGGCACGGCGGCGAGCCTGCCGCTAAGAGGCTCCAAACACGCGCTCGAAGATCGCGTCGACACTGCGCAGGTGCCAGCTAAGATCGAACAGCGCTTCGAGTTCGGCTGCGGAAAGTGCCGCGCTGACCTCCGGATCGGCCTTCAAGAACTCCAGGAACGAGCCTTCGCCATGGAAGGCGCGCATGGCGTTTCGCTGCACAAGGCGATAGGCGTCCTCGCGGCTGATGCCTTTCTGTGTGAGTGCGAGCAGCACTTGCTGGGAATGAACCAAGCCGCCGCCGCGTTCGAGGTTCTGGCGCATGCGCTCGGGATAAACGACGAGCTTATCGACGACGCCGGCTAGCCGCCCGAGCGCGAAGTCGAGCGTCACGGTCGCGTCGGGGCCGATCATCCGCTCCACCGAGGAATGCGAAATGTCCCGTTCGTGCCAAAGCGAAACATTCTCCATGGCAGGCAGCGCATAGCCGCGCACGATCCGCGCGAGGCCCGTGAGGTTCTCGGTCAGCACGGGGTTGCGCTTGTGCGGCATGGCGGAGGAGCCCTTCTGACCTTGGGAGAAAAACTCCTCGGCCTCGCCAACCTCGGTGCGTTGCAGATGCCGGATTTCGGTGGCAAGGCGCTCCACGGAGGAGGCAATCACGCCGAGGACCGCGAAGAACATAGCGTGCCGGTCGCGGGGAATGATTTGGGTCGAGACGGGCTCGGGCTTGAGGCCGAGCTTCTGCGCGACGTAAGCCTCAACGCGCGGGTCGAGATGCGCAAACGTGCCGACTGCGCCCGAGATTGCGCAGGTGCTGATGTCTTCCTTGGCGCAAGTTAGCCGCTCCTTTGCGCGGGCGAACTCCGCATAGGCGAAGGCGAGCTTCAGCCCGAAGGTCGTGGGTTCCGCGTGAATGCCGTGACTGCGGCCCACCGTGACGGTATATTTATGCTCCATCGCCCGGCGCTTCAGCGCGGCGAGCAGCGCGTCGAGATCGGCGAGCAGAATGTCCGCGGCGCGGCCGAGCTGCACCGCAAGGCAAGTGTCGAGCACATCCGAAGAGGTCATGCCCTGATGCATGAAGCGCGCCTCGGGTCCGGCATGCTCGGCCACGCTCGTCAGAAACGCGATGACATCGTGCTTGACCTCGCGCTCGATCTCATCGATCCGAGCGATATTGAAACCTCCGCGCTCGCGCAGGACCTTCGTCGTCCCCGCCGGCACTTGGCCGAGCTCCTCCATCGCTTCGGCGGCGAGCGTCTCGATCTCGAGCCAGATCTCATATTTCGATTGATCCGACCAGATGGCGGCCATTTGCGGCCGTGAATAGCGGGGAATCATGCAGGGCCTCTTTAGGCTGCGAAAGCCGCCTCGAAAGGCGACAGGGTGAGGTGATGGGACTGCAAAAGTTGCAGGAGGGCAGGTGAGGGGCTGAGGCCCGAGGTGAACTGGATTTCTCCCGAGCCGTGCTTAGCGCCAACGCCGACGATGTGGCCAACATTCGCGAGCACATTGGCGATACGCCGCGCAACGGCCGGTGCCGGATCGAGCCAAACGACAGGCCAAGGCGCAAGCGCGTCGAGCTTATCGAGGAGAAGCGGATAATGGGTGCAGCCGAGCACCACGACATCGGTTTTCGCGCCGCCATCGTCGACAAAGCAGGGGGCGATCTCGCGGGCGATGGCTTCGTCGTCCACGGCCTCTCCGCTGGCATGGGCCTCGGCGAGCGCTGCAAGCGAGGGCGCGCCGGCAAGGGTGAAGCGAACGCCGCTTCCGAATCTATCGATCAGCGCGCGGGTATAGTCGCGGGTAACGGTTGCGGGCGTGGCGAGCACTGAGACAAGCCCGCTTCTGGTCAGGGCAGCAGCAGGCTTGACGGCCGGCACCGTTCCCACGATGGGCACGGCGACGCTCTCGCGCAGCGCCTGAAGCGCAATCGTGGAGGCAGTATTGCAGGCGAGCACGATGCAATCGGGTGCAAAATGGCGAACGGCCGGCTCAACCAGCTCCAAAAGCCGCGAGATGAGCCCAGCTTCGCTGCGTGCGCCGTAAGGAAAGCCGGCATCGTCCGCTATCAAGCGGACATCGGCCTCGGGGACCGCCTGGCGCGCCGCGCGCAGCACCGTCAAGCCGCCAAGCCCTGAGTCGATAAAGAGAAGCCGCGGGGCGCGTTCGAAAATGCTCATCCTGCCGTCATTCCACGAGCCCTGAGGCTGAAGCGACTCTTTCATACCCCATTCAGGGGCGCGCGAAAAGCTTGGCGTAGGCTTGAGTTCCGTCCGGCAGGCTGCCCGTGGCCTCATAGACGCCGCGGGCGATGGCTCGCGCCACACAATTTGCGGCGGCCGCACCAAGGAAGGCCAAGGCGAGCATGGGATCGGCGAGCGGTATTTTGCCGGTTGCGAGCGCGAAAACGATATCGCCATCGAAGGGCGTGAAGGCCGGAACGATGGCGCGGGCCATCCCCGCCGCGGCCATCGCGGCGAGCCGTTTGCATTGGGCTTGAGTGAGCGCCGCATCGGTGGCCACGATGCAAAGCGTCGTGTTCGCGCGCTCCGCAAGCGGCATCTTGAAATTGGGCTGTCCGGTATTTTCCGGCCACGGGTGCGGGGAACCGAGGCCGCCGAATTCACCTCCCCGCTCGAAAGGCGCAGCCCAGAAATGCGGCGTGTCCGCGACGGTGACGGCACCCACGGCGTTGACCGCTGCGAGCGCGCCCACGACGATCCCCTCGGCACCGGCCTCGCCGGGCAGGCCTGAAACCCGTTCGGACGCGCTGCCAAGTCCGCCGCGCAGGCGATTTCCATGACCCGCAACAACGGCGCCGAAGCCCGCACCCGCGGCCCCCAGCGCAAAGTCCTGAGCCGCCGAAGCCGCCGCTGCGTAGCCCAAGTCGCGGTAAGGCGGATGGCGGCCCCAATCTTTATTTCCGCCATTGAGAAGATCGAAAAGGATCGCCTGGGGCACAATCGGCACGCGGGCCGCGCCAATGGGAAAGCCCCGGCCTTGCTCGCGCAGGAAGCTCTGCACGCCTGTCGCCGCATCGAGTCCGAAGGCCGAACCGCCGGAAAGCACAATGGCGTCTGCGGCCCCAACCGAGCCCTCAAGCGCGATTACGTCCATTTCGCGCGATCCGGGCCCCCCGCCGAAGACCGAGGCGGCGGCGGTCGTAGCAGCCTCGCACAGCACGGCGGTGACGCCCGATGCAAGGCTATCGTCGTGCGCATTGCCAACTCTAAGCCCGCTTACATCCGCGATTGAATTGCGAGGACCGGTAGGCATGGTTCGTTTAAATCCTGCCCGTTGCGAGATCCGGCCAAGATCGAGCGCCACGCCCCTCATCCTGTCCTTCTCCCCGCAAGCACGCCTTGGCGTGCTTGCAACTCAACGCTATCGCGTTTGCAAGCAAACGCGATGGGAGAAGGGACGCCCGAACTTGGCGCAGAGCGTGCAACGGCGGCCCCTCTCCCAATGGGAGAGGGGCAGGGTGAGGGGTGGAACGCTCGGTCATGACCGTATCCGATAGCTGAACAAGCCTTGTGTTAGCGCCCATGCGTGCAAGCCGGGGACGAGCTTCGCTCGCAATGACGCCGATGGCACGCTAACGCGCGACGATCTATTCCTGCTCATAAGTGGTCTTGTTCCACTTATAGACAACATAGGGCACCAAGGTCGGATCGCCCTTCGCGTCGAACTTGAACTTGCCAAGCACGGTGTCGAACTCGCCGCTATCGAGCGCGGCTTTGACTTGCGCCGCATCGAACGACTTTGCTTGCTCAACCGCGCCCTTCCAAGCCTGAACTGCGGCGTAGGCGTAGAGAACGTAACCCTCGGGGTCGATGTTCTTGGCCTGGTATTCCTTCACAACGGCGGCGGCGGCCGGGTTCTTGCGCGGATCGGGCGAGAAGGTGAGAAGCGTGCCTTCGACATCGGGACCGGCGATCTGGCCGAGCTCGGTCGAGACAAGCGCGTCGCCGCCCATGAGGATCGTCTTCATGCCTTGAGCGCGCATCTGGCGGATAATGAGGCCGGCCTCAGTATGATAACCGCCGAGATAGACGAGATCGATTTTGGCTTCCTTGAGCTTGGTTACAACGGCGCTATAGTCCTTTTCGCCGGCCGTAATCGTGTCGTAAAATACTTCCATTTTACCGGCGGCGTTCATTGCCTGCTTGGTCTCATCGGCCAAACCCTTGCCGTAAGCCGTCTTGTCGTTCAGAATTGCGACGTTCTTGTCTTTGTATTTCTCCGCGAGATATTTACCGGCGACCGATCCCTGCTGGTCGTCGCGGCCGCAAACGCGGTAGCTGAAACCGTCTTTCGGACGCTGATCGGTGTATTTCGGGTTTGTCGAACCGGGAGAGATTTGGATGATGCCGGCTTCGCTATAAACGTCGGAGGCGGGGATCGAAGAGCCAGAGCAGTAATGGCCGGCCACGAAAACAACCTTCTTTGCCGCGAGCTGCTCGGCCACGGAACGCGCCTGCTTAGGATCGCATGCGTCGTCGCCTTGCTCAAGCTTGAGCTTTTTGCCAAGCACGCCGCCGGCGGCGTTAATATCGGCAACGGCGGCCTCTGCGCCCGCTTTGAACTGGGCGCCGAAGGTCGCATATTCGCCCGTCATGGGGCCTGCCACTGCAATGACAACCTCGGATTGGGCGGACGCTGTGGACGCGAGCCCGAGGCCGGCTCTCAGAACGGCGAGGCTCGCAAGGATGAGACGCATTATTATTCCCCTTTTTTGCGTTGAAAGTTCAGGACCTTTGAATTCAAGCCGGTATGTTTCTGTGGATTACGGCTGTCCGGTGGCGTCCTTTCCGGTACGCCAGCCGGGCGCACCGGCTTTAGCGGTCAGCCAGCCATATTGACGTATCATCTGCGCTCGTCTCTGGAGCCGGAAACCGGCCGCGGCGAACAGCAGAAGGATCGCCGTATCGGTGGCGTAGTAATGCGGAGAATGCATGTTGCCTTGCGCGGCACGCCAGCTTGCAAGCGTCGCGCCGGCGAACAGCCCCCAATGCAGGAAACGGATCGCCACGCCAAGCATCATCGTATAGATCGCGGCCTGCCAGAATGGCTTCCAGCCCTTCGCCGCCGCGCGCCCGATCATGAACGCCGCGCCGCCTCCGCAGAGCACCGTGACGAAAAGGAACGCCCAGAGCGAGTTTTCGTAAATTATGTTCATACGGAGCAGCCCCATACGTACGACCGGATTATCGTTCGCAGCAAAGCCCCCCTCACCCCAGCCCTCTCCCGCGAGGGGAGAGGGAGCAGGCTGCGGCCTCTACAACAGCGTCCCTTCTCCCCTTGCGGGAGAAGGACAGGATGAGGGGTAAGGCAACGCACAGCTTCCGCAGGCCGGGGTATTGCTTTTCTGGCAACTGAATTAAACATGCGCGCCACCCTCCAAATAAGCTGCCTTTACCTCCTCGCGCTTGAGGAGGTCTGAGGCCTTGCCGGACATGGTGATCTGCCCATTGACCATGACATAGCCGCGATGGGCGAGTTTCAGCGCATGGAAGGCGTTCTGCTCCACAAGGAACACAGTCAGGCCCCGCGTTCGATTGAGCTCGCGGATAACGGAGAAGATCTGGCGCACGATTAGCGGCGCGAGGCCGAGCGAGGGCTCGTCGAGCAGGAGAAGCCTCGGCCGGCCCATGAGCGCGCGCGCGATCGCCAGCATTTGCTGCTCGCCGCCCGAAAGCGTTCCCCCGCGCTGGTTCTGCCGCTTCGAAAGCACGGGGAACAGATCGAAGACCATGCCGAGATCGTTTTTGAGCGCGTCCCCATCCTGTGGTGCAACAAGCGCGCCCATCAGGAGGTTTTCATGCACGGTCATGCGCGGGAAAATGCGCCGGCCTTCGGGCGACTGCGCGATGGAGAGCCGTACGATCTCGTGCGTGGGGAGTCTGGCGATATCCCTTCCGCCGAATAGGATTTGGCCGCTTCTTGCGCGCGGATCGCCGCAGATCGTCATCATCAGCGTGGACTTGCCCGCGCCATTCGAGCCGATCAGCGTAACGATCTCGCCCTCATACACGTCGATATCGACGCCTTTCAGCGCGCGGATGCTGCCGTAATAGGTCTCAACGCCGCGAATGGAAAGAAGCGGGGTCATAGGCCGGCCTCCGCTTCGGCCTCTTCGACCTCGGCATCCTCGACGCCGAGATAAGCCGCGATAACCTTCGGATCGGCGCGGATGCCGGCTGGCGTGCCTTCGGCGATTTTGCGGCCGTAATCGAGCACAACGATGCGGTCCGAGATGCCCATCACCACGCCCATGTCGTGCTCGATCAAAAGGATGGACAGCGCGTGCTCATCGCGGATTTTGAGGAGAAACTCGTTCAGCTCGGCGGATTCGCGCGGGTTGAGGCCGGCGGCGGGCTCGTCGAGGCAGAGGAGCACGGGCGAGGTGCACATGGCCCGCGCGATTTCGAGCCGCCTTTGTGCGCCATAGGGCAGGTCCCCGGCGGGATCGTCGGCGCGGCCGAGAAGGCCAATTTCCTTGAGCCAATAGGCGGCCCGGCCGATGGCCTCCGACTGGGCGCGGGCGTAACTTGTAAGGCCGAGAAGCGCGCCGATTGTAAAACCCGATGCTGCGTTCAAGGCGTTGTGCTGGGCGACGAGCAGGTTTTCGAGCACGGTCATGCCGCCGAAAAGGCGGATGTTCTGGAAGGTGCGGGCGACGCGCGCGGTGCGCGCGATTTGGTAGCCCTCCATCCGCTCGAGCAGAAAGAGCGCGCCGCCAGGGGCCGCTTTCCACTGCCTGCCGCTGGCGGTAAGCTCTGGCAGCGCTTCGAAGGCGGACTGAGCGCCGTGGGCGAGCGCGATGCGTCCCGCAGTTGGCTTATAGAAGCCGGTTATGCAGTTGAAGACGGTCGTCTTGCCAGCGCCGTTGGGTCCGATAATCGCGGTGATTTCGCCGCGGCGCGCAGAGAAGGACAGGCCGTCGATTGCGACCAAGCCGCCGAAGCGCATCGTCACGTGCTCGGCGCGCAAAATGTCGCCGTCTGACCCGGGCAGGGCCGTGTACAGGGGCTCGCCGCTCATCAGCCGCGTCCCTCCTTGACGAAGCTGCCCGATATGCTGCGCGCCTCGTGAAGAAAGGCCGAAGGGGTGCGCCCGGCCATAAGGCCGCGCGGCCGCCAGATCATGACCACCACCATAGAGAGCCCGAAAATGAGCATGCGGTAGTCCTGCAGCTCGCGGAAGCGCTCGGCGCCCCCGACGAGGACCACGGCAGCGATCACAACGCCGAGCTGACTGCCAAGCCCGCCCAGCACCACAATCGCAAGGACAAGCGCCGACTCGGTGAACGTGAACGATTCGGGGCTGATGAAGCCTTGCCTTGCAGAGAAAAATGCGCCCGCGAACCCGCCGAACATGGCGCCAATGGCGAAAGCGCTGAGCTTGGTGGCGACCGTATTGATGCCAAGGGAGCGGCAGGCGATCTCGTCCTCGCGCAGCGCCTCCCAAGCGCGCCCAATCGGCGCACGGCGCAGACGTAGCGTTACGAAATTGGTTAAAAGCGCGAGGCTGAGAATGACGTAATAAAGAAAGATAATCCTGGAGACCGGGTTGTAGTCCAGCCCGAAAAAGCTATGAAAGCTGGGGTTTGCCGAGCGCTCGAAGGGTAGGCCGAAAAAGGTAGGCCGCGGGATGCGGTTGATGCCGTTCGGCCCGCCGGTGAAGCTCTGCCAGTTGATGAGCACGATGCGGATGATCTCACCGAAGGCGAGCGTGACGATGGCGAGATAGTCGCCGCGCAGGCGCAAAACCGGGAAGCCGAGCGTTATCCCCCAAAGCGCAGCCAATAGCCCCGCGAGCGGCAGGCAAACCCAAAAGGACCAGCCGAGCTCGGTGGAGATCAGCGCATAGGTATAGGCGCCAACTGCGTAGAAGGCGACATAGCCGAGGTCGAGGAGCCCCGCGAGCCCGACCACGACGTTCAACCCCCAGCCGAGCATGATGTAGATCAGAATCTGCGTTGCGGTGTCGACGGCGTAGCGCTGCTGGGGCCCCACGATCAGGAACGGAAGCAGGACAGCGATGGCAAGGAGTGCGGCGGGAAATTCGCGCCCGAACTTGTCCGTCAGCACCTGGGGGACCTTGCCCACGGGATCTTTCGATAACAAGGCGAGGAAGAGCCGCAGCGCGCGCGCCGCCGCCATGGCCAAAATGGCGAGGAAGGCCGCGATGCAAGCGAAAGTGAGAAGATCGGTGAGCGTGCCGGCCAGCCAGGATCGGCTCGACGCCCATTCGATGAGGCTGGTGCGAAGCCCGCCCGTCGCGTAGAGAGTTGCGCCGATTGCGAGGGCCGCGGCGATGGCCGGAAGCTTGGCTCGCGCGGAGAGCCGGGCCGTAAAGGCGAGCGTGCGTCCGCCATCCAAGGGACGCCAGATCAAAACGTCGAAAAGGAAGCGCACCGCCGCCACGGCGGCCGCGAGCCCCACGGCTTTGGCAAGATGCACCGTGACCGCGAGCCCGCCATTGGCGGCATCGGTGCGCAGCCCTACGAGCGAGCCGAACAGCGCGAGCGCGAGCAGAAAGGCGATGCCTGCGTCGCGCGCCGCACTCATTGCGCCCTGACGCATGACGCCCGCCGCTCCACGCTCCGCCACCAACCCCGGTTCAGCTATGTCCGCCATGCGGCTAAACCTTCTCAACCTCTGGGCGCCCGAGCAGCCCCGACGGCAAAAAGATTAGGACGATTGCGAGAATGGAGAAGGCAGCGACATCCTTGTATTGCGCAGTGAAATAGCCGGCCCAGAACACCTCGATCAGGCCGATGACAAGTCCGCCCAGCATCGCGCCCGGCAGCGAGCCGATCCCGCCCAGCACCGCGGCCGTGAACGCCTTGATGCCCGCAACGAAGCCCACGTAGAAATCGATGACGCCGTAATAGGCAAGGAACATGAGCCCCGCGACGGCGGCCAAGGCTGCGCCGATCACGAAGGTGAGCGAGATGGTACGGTCGACATTCACGCCGCACAGCGCGGCCATCTTGCGGTCCTGCTCGCAAGCGCGCTGCGCGCGGCCGAGCGCGGTGCGGCCGATGATGAGCGAAAACACCGTCATCAGGACAACGGTCGTCGCCATGATGAGGATTTGCACATAGCTGAGACTTACAACAAAGCCGTTGTTCTCGGTCAGCGCATAACCGCCCCGGATGAGCGGCGGCAGCGGCTTCGAGCGCGCGCCTTGGGAAAGCTGCACGAAGTTCTGCAGCGTGATCGATACGCCGATGGCGGTAATCAGGGGCGCGAGCCGGAAGGACGAGCGTAAGGGACGGTACGCGATGCGCTCGATGCTCCAGCCCCAGGCTGCGGTCAGCGCCATGGATGCGAGGAGCGCGATAAGGAGCGCGAGCGGCACAAAGGTGATGGAAGCCGCGAACAGCGACAGGATCGCAATCAGCGCAATGAAGGCGCCGATCATGAACACCTCGCCATGGGCGAAGTTGATCATGCCGACGATTCCGTAGACCATCGTGTAGCCGATTGCGATCAGCCCGTAGATCGAGCCGAGGGTCAAGCCGTTGATGAGCTGCTGAGAGAAATATTCCATCCCGGTTCCAGGCCTTGGCGCGGTTGCATGCCTCCGTTTTCCCAGGATGTAGCGTAAACCCGCGGCGCGCGCCAATGCTTACTTTGGGGCAGGGTGCATCATGGTTTTGCGCGGTGTCCTGCCCGTTGTGGTTAGCTCTGTCTCTAACGCTGCCCTGGACCCGTGGCCGCCGGTCTGCGAGGCGGCCGCCCCGCCCGCAATGTCCGCCTCTTCTCCCCGCGAGCCGGGCTTGCGGCGCTACCTGATTTCTACGATTTCGTCCTTCGTGCTTTCGACGAACGCCACGACCTCGCCCCGTTCCTTCGCCGGTGCGCCGCAGTTTGGGGCGCAAGCCGGTCTTGGGGGCAGGCTCGATATAGTTAACGGGCCCGAAACCTTTCCCTGTCAAAGCTAACTGCCGGACAAGCTCTCCCGCGCCCCGTTGACGCCGCGATATTGTGATCTCACTTGAGTTCGATAAGGTTCTAACTATTCCAGCTCGGGGCGGGCAGCTCGCTCAGCGCCGGGCAGATAGAGAAGGATACAGCCATGATCGGCATAGTGCTTGTCCTTGCAGTCATTGCGGCAATGTTCACCATTGCGATCCGGCGGGATCCGCTTTGGGCGTGGGCCGCGCTTCTGGCCGCGGTGACGCTCTTCATTAAACTTGGCCTGTTCGGCGGCCAAGTGCACGTGCCCTCCTTCACGCCATGGGCGCTGACCGGCTGGCTGCCGGCCATCGCGCTCGGGCTTCTGTCCTGGCGGCCCATACGGCGCGAGGCGGTGACGCGGCCGGCTTTCCGCATGGTAAAGCGCATCCTGCCGCCGGTTTCCAAAACCGAGCAGGAGGCCATCGACGCGGGCACGCTCGGTTTCGACGCCGAGCTGTTCTCGGGCCGGCCGGATTGGGAGAAGCTGCGCGCGGTCGATCCCATCGTACTCAGCGATGCGGAGCGGCGCTTCCTCGATAACGAGGCCGAGCAGCTCTGCCACATGCTCGACGATTGGGAAATCCGGCACAATCAGCACGATATCCCCGAGCACATTTGGAATTTCGTGCGCGATAAGGGCTTTCTCGGCATGCTCATCTCCAAGGAGCATGGCGGGCTCGGCTTCTCCGCCCAGGCCCAGTCGCTCATTTTAGGCAAAGTATCCTCGCGCAATCCGGACGCATCCATTGTGGTCATGGTGCCGAACTCGCTCGGGCCAGGCGAGTTGATCGAGAAATTCGGCACGGACGCGCAAAAGCAGCAATATTTGGAGCCGCTCGCGAAGGGCAGGGAGATCCCGTGCTTCGCGCTGACGAGCCCGTTCGCGGGTTCCGACGCCGCCGCCATGCGCGACGTAGGCTATGTCGAAAAGGGCATGTATAACGGGCAGGAGGTTACCGGCATCCGCGTCAGCTGGGACAAGCGCTACATTACGCTGGCGCCGAAAGCGACGCTTCTAGGCCTCGCCTTCCATTTGCTCGATCCCGAGAACCTGCTTGGCAAAGGCAGCGACCCCGGTATCACGCTCGCCCTCATCCCAGCCAGCCATCCGGGCGTCAAGATCGGGCGCCGGCATCTGCCGGGCGGATCGCCGTTCCCGAACGGGCCGACCACGGGCGAGAATGTCTTCATCCCCCTCGATTGGGTGATCGGCGGCGCTGAACGCGTGGGGCAGGGCTGGCGCATGCTGATGAGCTGCCTCGCCGCGGGGCGGGCGATCTCGCTGCCGGCGTCCTCGACGGCCGGCGTCAAAGCGCTCTTGCGCTTCACATCCGCCTATGCGCGCATCCGCACGCAGTTCTCGATGCCCATCGGCCGGATGGAAGGCATCGAGGAGCCTCTCGCGCTGCTCGCAGAGACGGCTTATACGCTCGAAGCGGCGCGCGCGGTAACCTCTGCCATGGTCTCGCAAGGGGCCAAGCCCGCCGTCATCTCCGGCTTGATGAAGTATCAATGCACGGACCGGATGCGCAAAGCGCTCGATGCCGCGCTCGATATTCACGCGGGCAAAGGCATTTGCGACGGTCCCAGCAATTATCTGCAAGCGGCCTATCAAATCTCACCCGTCAGCATCACCGTCGAGGGCGCGAATATCTTGACGCGCAGCCTGATCGTGTTCGCGCAAGGCGCGCTCCGGAGCCATCCCTACCTCTACACCGAGGTGCAAGCCGCCCAGAACCCGGACCGCGAGGCAGGGTTCACGATGTTCGAGGGTGCCTTCGAGCGGCATGTGGCGTTTAGCATGTCGAACCTGTTCGGTTCGATTTTCCACAACGTCACGTTCGGCCTCTTCGCCGGCGCGGCTCCTAACGCGCCCGAGCCGCGCTATTACCAGCAGCTGACCCGCGCCTCGACCAACTTCGCGCTGATGGCCGATCTATCGGTCGCGCTGCTCGGAGGCGGGCTCAAAACCAAGCAGCGCACCACAGGGCGCATGGCGGACGCATTGAGCGAGTTATACTTCATATGCTGCCTTTTGAAGCGTTACGAGGATGACGGCCGGCTCGACGCAGAGCGCCCGGTTTTCGACTACGCCGTGCAAAAAGCCTTTTATGGCTTCTATGCTGCGATGCAGGACGCGATCGATAACTTCCCGGTTGCCGGCGTCCGGCCTCTATTGAGAGTCTGCGTGTTTCCTTTGGGCAATCATTTCCGCAAGCCTAAGGATGCCCTTGCCAAAACCGTGGTGCGCGCCGTGCTTGAGCCGGGCGAAGTCCGCGACCGCCTCACGCGCTACGCTTTCGTTTCGCATGACGAGCACGATCCAACCGGCCTGCTCGAGGTTACCCTGAAGAAAGTGGTTGAGAGCGAGGAGGCGGCCCGTAAATTGGAGCGCGCGATCCGCGCCGGCACGGTGAAACGCTATCTCGGCAACGACTGGATCAAGGAAGCCTCGGATAAAGGCGTTCTTAGCCAAGACGAGGCCGATTTGCTCCGTTACACCGAGCGCCTCGTGGCAAGGGTCATTGCAGTCGACGATTTCGACGCTGCAGAGGCCGTACCGCATTATGCGCCAGGCGACAATGTGCGCGCCGTGATCGATAAGCACGACGGCCCGGAAAAGCAGCCCGCAGATATGCATCCGGCGCAGTGATGCGGACCTCTGTGGTGTGGTATCAGCTATCGGATACGGCCGGCGCCGGGCACGTTTCCCGCACTCGGTATGAGATGGAATAGGAGCGGTCATGGTCGCGGACATCGCAAACCTGAAGCATTGGCATTTCCATATCGATTTCGAGGAGATTGCGTGGGCGGTGATCGACGTCCAAGGCCAATCGCAAAACACGCTCGGACGCGAGCCCGTCGAAGAGCTCGAGGCGATCGTCACCGCGGTCGAGGCGGGCGCGCGCGACAAACAGGTGCGCGGCGTTATCTTCATGTCGGGCAAGAAAAAAAGCTTCATTGCCGGCGCCGACATCCGCGAGTTCGAAAACCTCAATACCGAGCCCGCTGTCACAGACGCCGTCCACGCAGTGACCGCGATTTTCGACCGCATCGAGCGGCTGCCCGTGCCCGCTGTGGCCGCGATCCACGGCTTTTGCCTCGGCGGCGGCTTGGAGTTCGCGCTCGCCTGCCACTATCGCATTGCGGACCGGGAGGAGGGCACGCGGCTCGGCCTGCCCGAGGTGAAGCTCGGCCTCATTCCCGGCCTCAACGGAGCCGCGCGCTGGCTGCGCCAGTCGGGACCCTTGAAAGCGATGCCCGAGATGCTCACGGGCCGCATGCTGCGCCCGGCCCAAGCGCGGGCGGCGGGAATCGCGGACCGGCTCGTGCCCAGCCATCTTGAGCTGCGCTGGGCTGCACGCAAAGCCGTTTTGCAGAGAAAAAAATCGCAGCGCACCGGTACTTATCTTACTCCCCTGCTGGTGTTCGAGACGGTGCGGCGCTATCTCGCCAACCGCATGCGCAAGGAAACGGCGGCCAAAGTGCGCGAGGAGCATTATCCCGCGCCGTTCCGGCTCATCGATCTTTTCGAGAAGCATGGCGGAAGCTACGATAGTTTGAAGCGCGAGGAGACGCGAACCTTCGCGCCGCTGATGATCTCGGAGCAATCGCGCAACTTGCGGCGCGTTTTCCGGCTCTCCGAAATGCTAAAATCCGAAGCGCCGAAGCAAGGTTTCAAACCCTTGCGCGCCCATGTCGTGGGTGCCGGCACCATGGGCGCCGATATCGCCATGGTTTGCGTCGCACGCGGCATGGAGGTTTCGCTTCAGGACAACTCCGCCGAAGCAGTGGGGAACGCGCTCGGCCGTGCGAAGCCGTTTTTCAAAAAGCGCTTGCGGACGGACGCGGAGGCAAAAAAGGCCATGGCGCGCCTGATCGCCGATCCGCAAGGCGGCCAAGTTCATCGCGCCGATATCGTCATCGAGGCCATTTTCGAAAACCTCGAAGCCAAACAGAAGCTGTTCGCTGACATCGAGCCGAAGCTGAAGCCCGGCGCGGTGCTCGCAACGAATACCTCCTCGCTGCCCATCGAGCAGATTGCCTCGGCCCTCAAGGACCCGGGCCGGCTGATCGGCTTGCACTTCTTCAATCCCGTGCCTCAGCTGCCGCTGGTCGAGGTGGTGCGCGGACCGCAAAGCCGGGAAGAGGAAGTTCGCAAAGGCGCGGGCTTCGTGACGCGCATCGATAAATTCCCGCTGATCGTTAAGTCCGTGCCGGGCTTCCTCGTGAACCGGGTGCTGGCGCCTTACATGTTCGACGCCCTGAGACGCGTTGCGGAGGGCACTCCTAAGGAAAAGATCGACGCTGCCGCAGAGAAATTCGGCATGCCGATGGGCCCTGTCGAGCTTGTGGACGTGGTGGGCCTCGACGTCGCTTTGAGCGTTGCAAAGGTCCTCGCCCTGCCAACGCCCGAGGACAATCCCTTGATGCGCCTCGTAGCGCAGAAAAAGCTCGGCAAAAAGTCGGGCGAAGGCTTCTATAAATGGGCCGGCGGCAAGCCTCAGAAGATGGAGTTCACGGCGGAGCCGGCCGAGCTCGATGAGCTTGGACGCGAGCTGGTGAAACCGCTCGTCGAGGAGTGCGAAAAGGCGCTCGCCGAAGGTGTTGTGGCAAGCGCCGATCATGTAGACGCGGGCGTGATCTTCGGAACCGGCTTCGCGCCCTTCCGGGGCGGCCCGCTGCATTACCTGGCCTCGCTGCGCCACGCAGAGGATGCAGTGCATTTAGAGCCGGGCGCAGCTCACGCTGCGGAGTGATCGCGTGACGGCATGTACGAAAGAAGCGGGAGATTTCGATGCAAACCATGCGGAAAGTGGCCATCATCGGCGGGGTACGGACACCCTTCTGCCGCGGCAATACCGGCTATGACGATCTAACCAACCTCGATTTGATGACCGCGGCCTTGAACGGGCTCGTCGAGAAATACGGCCTTGAGGGCCAGCATATCGACGAGGCCGTGGGCGGTGCCGTCGTGACCCACGCAAAGGACTTCAACCTGACCCGCGAGGCGGTCATCGGCACGAAGCTTAACGAGGATACGCCGGGTGTAACGCTCTCGCAGGCCTGCGGGACGAGCTTGCAGGCGGCGCTCGGCAGCGCGGCGAAGATTGCGACGGGCCAGATCGACGTGGCCATTGCCTGCGGCTCCGACACGGTGTCCGACCCTCCTATCGAGTTGAAAAGGCAATTCGCGAAAAGGCTCGCGCGGGTAAGTGCCGAAAAAACCGTGACGAAAAAGGCCGGCACCTTCCTGAGCGGCTTCTCGATCGGGGATATCGCCTTCAACCCGCCAGCCATCTCAGAGCCGCGCACCGGCCTCTCCATGGGCGAGCATTGCGAACTCATGGCGAAGGAGTGGCACATTGCCCGCGCCGATCAAGACCTGCTTGCGTTCCAGAGCCATAAGAAGGCGGCGGCGGCTTACGATGCGGGGTTCCTCGACGATCTCCTCGTGCCTGCGGCGGGCGTCTTCCGCGACAACAATCTGCGCGGCGATATCGATCTCGAGAAACTCGCAGCGCTGAAGCCGGCCTTCGACCGCGAGCACGGCACGCTGACGGCTGCGAACTCGACGCCCTTGACCGATGGCGCCTCCGCGGTGCTGCTCGCTTCGGAGGATTGGGCCGCCGCGCACGGGCTGAAACCCATGGCGTATCTCACGTATGGCCAGCATTACGGCATCGATTTCGTGGACGCAGCACGCGGCCTGCTCATGGCTCCGACCATCGCCGTGTCGAAGATGCTCAGCCGTGCGGGCCTCAGCTTGCAGGACTTCGACTTCTACGAAATCCACGAGGCCTTCGCCGCGCAAGTGCTTTGCACGCTGAAAGCCTGGGAAGACCCTCACTACTGCAAGACCGTGCTTGGCAGGGATGCGCCGCTTGGGTCGATCGACAGAGCCAAGCTAAACGTGAAGGGATCGAGCCTCGCCTACGGCCACCCCTTCGCTGCAACGGGCGCGCGCATCCTCGCCATGCTGGCGAAAATCCTGGAGGAGAATGGCGGCGGCCGCGGGCTGATCTCCATCTGCACGGCGGGCGGCATGGGCGTCTGCGCGATCCTGGAGCGGCCCCGCGACGGCGGCGGCGCGGCCCACGCAGAACCAGTTCAAACCGAAGCGCCAGCGGTTGCCGAGACGCCTGCATCCCCGGCGGAGCATACGGAACCGCCGGCGGAGAATTATCAGCCGCAATAACGAAAGACCCCTCATCCTGTCCTTCTCCCGTCCCGCATCCGCTCGCGGATGCGGGCACTCGGGGTTGCAAGCTCGCCAAGTCGAGCTTGCTGGGAGAAGGGACGCTGTTGCAGAGGCCGCAGCCTTCTCCCTCTCCCCAGCCGCATCCGCTTGCGGATGCGGCAGCGAAAAGTTGCAAGCTCGCCAAGGCGAGCTTGCCGGGAGAGGGCTGGGGTGAGGGGGCTTTTCGCTTTTGAATATCGTGCTGGACAATCTGTGCGAGAAATTAGCGCTAAGCGCGCGCGATGCCTATTTACTGCACTGGCCTCTTCGCCCTATCACTAGCCAAAATTTAGGACGCATAGGCGCCCCCGGCGCTGGACAGGTATTTTACATGGACAACCCAGATCAACGCGCGGGACGCGCCAAGCGTAACGGTCACGCCGGCAATGGCCGCGATCCTGCTAACGGCCATGAGACTGCGGAGCGCACCTCGAAGAAAGCCGCGCAGACCGGGCGCAGCGCAAAGCCGGCCGCACCGCGCGCGCCGAAGGCCGCTGCGGAAGAGGCCGATGCCGTGCACTACACTTCGGACGCCGAGGCCCCGGCGCAACCGCGCGACTGGTCGAAAACCCTTTTCCTGCCCAAGACCGATTTCGGCATGAAGGCAGGCCTGCCACAGCTTGAGCCGAAGCTCCTCCAGCGCTGGGCGGACATGGACCTCTACAAGCTCATGCGCAAGGCCGCGAAGGGCCGCGAAAAGTTCGTCCTTCACGACGGGCCGCCTTACGCGAACGGAAACATCCACATCGGCACCGGCCTCAACAAAATCCTCAAAGATGCGGTGACGCGCTCCCAGCAGATGATGGGCAAGGATTCGAACTATGTGCCGGGCTGGGACTGCCATGGCCTGCCCATCGAGTGGAAGGTCGAGGAGCAATACCGCGCCAAAGGAAAGAACAAGGACGAGGTGCCGGTCAACGAGTTCCGGCGCGAATGCCGCGAGTTCGCACAAAAGTGGATCGGCGTGCAGATGGAAGAGTTCCGCCGCCTCGGCGTCGAGGGCGATTGGCAGAACTACTATTCGACGATGGCCTATGAGGCCGAGTCCGTCATTGCGAACGAGCTGATGAAGTTCGCCATGAACGGGCTCCTTTATCGCGGCTCCAAGCCTGTGATGTGGTCGGTTGTCGAGCGGACCGCGCTGGCCGAGGCCGAGGTGGAATATCACGAGCATGCAAGCCCCGCGATCTGGGTGAAGTTTCCGGTGGCGGGTTATTCGCGCGAGTGGTTCAAATCGGACGGCACTACCGAATTAAGCAGTAAAATCGATAATCTTTTTAGGGCCCTTAGTGGCGCAAATATCGTCATTTGGACCACAACGCCGTGGACGATTCCCGGCAACCGCGCGATCGCGTTTTCGCGCACGATCGAATACGGCCTCTACGAGGTGACGGAAGCCCCTGCGGAGAATTGGACCAAGACGGGGGAACGCTTCATCCTGGCCAAAAAGCTTGCCGAGCAGTTCTTCCAAGCTGCGCGTGCTGAGAAATGGCGGCTAGTGGAAGATTTCGAGCCTGCAGGCCTGCTCGCCGCGCATCCGCTCCATCGCAGCGGCTTCGATTTCAAAGTTCCGCTGCTCGAAGGCGAGCATGTAACCGAGGATACGGGCACGGGCTTCGTGCACACCGCCCCCGGCCATGGCGCCGAGGACTTCGACATCTGGACTGCGAACGCGCGCCATTTGCAATCGCTCGGCATCGATCACGTTGTCCCGGACACGGTCGGCCCGGACGGCTATTACCGCAAGGACGTGCCGCTATTCGGCGGGGCGGAGCCGAAGCGCGTCATCGACGACAAAGGCCATTTCGGCAAGCTCGACGACATGCGCTATGGCAACGCGGCGGTCATCGCCGCGCTGAAGGAGGCGGGCGCACTCGCCGCCATGAACCCGCGCCACAAGCACGATTACGCGCACTCCTGGCGGTCGAAGGCGCCGGTCATTTACCGCAACACGCCGCAATGGTTCATCGCGATGGACAAGCCGTTCGCGGTGAAAGGCTCGAAGCAAAAGGCGAGCCTGCGCGAACTCGCGCTAAAATCCATCGCCGGGACGCGCTTCGTACCGCCGCAGGGCAGCAACCGGATCGGGGGCATGGTCGAACAGCGCCCGGATTGGCTCATCTCGCGCCAGCGCGCCTGGGGCGTGCCGATCACGGTCTTCGTCCACAAAGAGACAGGCGAGGTGATCCCGGGCGCGAAGTTCAAGGGCTCGAAGGAGCTGCAGAAGCGCGTCGCCGAGGCTTTCAAAGCCGAGGGCGCCGACGCTTGGTTCGCAGACGGTGCCGCCGCGCGTTTTCTGGAGGGGCTGGTCGAGAACCCCGCCGATTGGGAGCAGGTGCGCGACATTCTCGATGTGTGGTTCGACTCCGGCTCGACGCATGCCTTCTGCCTCGAAAAGCGTAAAGACTTAAAATGGCCGGCCGATCTTTATCTGGAGGGCTCCGACCAGCATCGCGGCTGGTTCCAATCCTCGCTCATGGAGAGCTGCGGAACGCGCGGCCGTGCGCCCTTCGACGGGGTGCTCACCCACGGTTTCGTCATGGACGAGCAGGGCCGCAAAATGTCGAAATCGCTCGGGAACACCGTTGCGCCGCAGGATGTCATCAAACAGTCGGGCGCGGACATTTTGCGGCTTTGGGCGCTTTCGTCAGATTACACAGAGGATTTGCGCATCGGCCCGCATATCATCCAATCGACTGTGGATGGGTACAGGAAGCTGCGCAACACGCTGCGCTATCTTCTCGGCAGCCTCGCTCATTACAAGCCGGAGTTCGAAATCGCGCATGCCGATATGCCCGAGCTTGAGCGCTGGGTGCTGCACCGGGTGGCGGAGATCGATGCGCAAATCCGGCGCGATTTCGACGAGTTCGACTTCAAGCGCGCCTACCGCACAATTGCCGAGTTCTGCTCGAACGATCTTTCTGCGATCTACTTCGATATCCGCAAAGACACGCTTTATTGCGAGGCCTATTCGAGCCCCAAACGGCGCGCCGCGCTCTCGGTGCTGAACACGCTGTTCGGCTGCCTGACCGTATGGCTTGCCCCGATCCTTTGCTTCACAGCCGAGGAGGCCTGGCTTGCACGCTATGGCGAGGTCAAAAACGGCTCGATCCATTTGAACGCATTCCCCGAAATCCCAGCCGGCTGGCGCGACGATGCGCTTGGCGCCAAGTGGGAGAAGATCTGGACCGTGCGCCGCGCCGTCACGGGCGCACTCGAGGTCGAGCGCCGCGAGAAGCGGATCGGCGCAAGCCTTGAGGCCGCGCCCGACATCTACATCGGCAACAAGGCCTTGGCCGCGGCTGCAAAGGGGGTGGATTGGGCGGAGATCGCGATCACGAGCGGGGCGGTCATCAAGTCTGGTAAAGTGCCCGCAAATGCGTTCACACTCGATGAGGTGGAGGGGGTCGCGGTCGTGCCGAAGCTCGCCGCGGGCAAGAAATGCGCCCGCTCTTGGCGCATCACGGACGACGTTGGCGCCGATCCGGCCTATCCGGACCTCAGCGAGCGCGATGCTGCCGCCGTGCGCGAGTTCGATGCAAGGGCCAGGCAGGGGTGATACCGGCTCCGGCCGATTGCTCCGGCGGCGAGACCAAAACCGTCATCGCGAGGTGGCAACGCCGCCGCGGCGATCCAGTGCACCATGCTGTTTACGCTTGCATTTGCAGCTTGTGGATTGCTTGCGCGCGTTGTCCCTCGCAATGACGAAGGCGAACGGCTGGGCCGGATCCGGCATGGCGCGATTTCCGTTGAAAGTGCCGCGCCGGCTGTCTACTTTCGCGATGTATCGCTTTGTGTTTGAAACGGAATCTGCGCTATGGGAGTCCCGATGAGAATGGCATGGAAGGCCGCGGCAGCGGCAGCCTTGTTTGTAGCCTTTGCTGCTCACGCAGACGAATACAAACAGGGCGATCTTACGATCGGGCATCCCTGGGCGAGGCCCACGGCGGGAACCAATATGCTCGGCGCGGCCTATCTGACCTTAAAGAACGATGGCAAAGAAGCCGATACGCTTAAGTCCGCTTCGTCTGCAGATGCAGAGAAGGTTGAGATTCACGAGCATATTCACGATGCGCAGGGCGTGATGCGGATGCGCGCCGTCGAGGGCGGGCTTGCTATTCCTGCGGGAGGGACGGTCGAATTCAAGCCGGGCGGCTATCACCTCATGCTGATCGGGCTGAAGCATAACCTCGAGGACGGCCAGCGCTTTCCGCTGAAGCTCACTTTCGAGCATGCCGGGACTGCCGATGTCGAGGTCAAAATCGAGAAGAAGGCGGACGCCGATAGCGGTATGCACGATCACCATCACTGAGGCCCGCACGCGGTCCCGCTCAATGATACCGGATCCGGTTGAGCCGTTCGCCTTCGTTGCGAGGGGCTTTAGCCCCGAAGCAATCCACAAGCTGCAAATGCAAGCGTAAACAGCATGGTGCGCTGGATCGCCACGGCGGCTTTGCCGCCTCGCGATGACGGTGCCAGAATCGCCGCCGGAAGCATTCAACCGGATTTGGCATGAGGGATCCGGGCGGTATTTTTTGTAGCGCTGCGCCATGGTTAATTTTGGAATGGTAAATGGGGGGCCGTTCCAAATACTTCCCGCCGCAAAAATCGCGATTTTTTGCAGATTCACGCGCAAATATGCGATTCAAAAAGTCCGTTAAATATATATTCTTGCCGGCGTTTACCATAAAATGCAATCGCAAGTGGCGGCGCAGCGCAACGCCTGCCGGTGTCCACGTCCGCCGCATGGCGGCGTTTATCCCTGCTTATCAATGAGATAGCTTGGCCTGCCCGGCCGGTTAAAGCTTTGGCAAGGCGCTTTTTTCTAACATGGCGTTTATGGAACGGGTGGAGAAGTCATAGCCTTGCACAGAACTTGTAAACCCTACACCGGCACGATCCGGCCGGCGGTCTTAGGCCAATTGTCCGCTTTGGCTACGCAGGTCTTGGCGCTTGGGGGCCTCGGGTGCCGGAGCGCAGCAGGGTTCAAGAGAAGTCAGAGAGGTTGAAACGTCCTTTGAAAACAGCCTCGCAAGGAAGGGAAACCAGAAGCCGGAATGGGCCACGGCCATCACCAGGTACATGAACCACATACTCGTCAGGAAACCGTATGGGCCGGGCACCGTGCATAAGGGTGAGGGCTGCGCATAGTTCACAGCGGCCAGCATAAGGGAAACTGGCATGACGGCGAGCTGTAGCATCCGGCGCGATATGTCCATAATTCTGGGTGTCCCTATTGGGTTGCCGCCTTTTCGGTCCAGACGTGGCTATCATGAAATGCCGCGCCGCCAAAGCGCACCGACGCCGCACCCTGGGGTAAGCGTTTCGTTGCGCTTTGGTTCCGCGCCGGGAAGGCGGGGAAACGAAAATCTATAGCCGGGGTAGGACTTTCCTGCTGCCGCGCAGGCGCGAGCGAAAAACAGGCTGCGCCAGACCCGATGACGCTATTGAAGGGCCAGCGCGCTTTAACCCGACAGCCGCGGGGCAAGCCCGGCGATCGGTGCGGTCATCGGGAGCGATAGGCGACGGTGTCAATCTAAGAGCATGGCCGGGCCGGGCCCGGCCATGGCATGAGAGGCTTTGGCCCTCAGCCGACGATCTCGCTCTCCTCGAACACAAGGCCGATCTCCAGCGCGGCGTTGTCGATGCTATCGGAGCCATGCACGCAATTGCGCTCGATATTCTCGGCGAACTCCTTGCGGATGGTGCCGGGCGCTGCGTTGGCGGGATTGGTTGCGCCCATGATTTCGCGGTTCCGGGCCACTGCGTTCTCGCCTTCGAGAACTTGCAGCACGATGGGGCCGGAGGTCATGAAAGCCACGAGATCCCTGAAAAAGGGCCGCTCCTTGTGCACGGCATAGAACGCGGCGGCGTCGGTCTCGTCCCAGTGCACGCGCTTTTGCGCGACGATGCGAAGCCCGGCCTCCTCGAACTTGGCGATGATCTTTCCGGTGATGTTCCGGGCGGTTGCGTCCGGCTTGATGATTGAAAGGGTGCGTTCGAGCGGCATGGGTTCGCCTTTGTGAGTTGGATAGGGTTGCCGGTCCGGCAACGATAATGCTTCTAACGTTGGGCTGATGCAGCGGCTTATAGCGGAGCCCCGCCAACTGGGCAAGCACGGCAAACGGACGCCGCGGCGTCTTCCACGCCAAACGGCCCGGCGGCACTATGGGGCAGAGACGGCGTTTATAAAATCGTTACGGGCTCAGTTTACACGGGATAGGCAATGAACCCTGCAAAAGCCCTTATCCTTCTCGGCGCCGTGCTTATTGCCGTGGGCCTCGTCTGGCTGGCGGCAGCGCGGCTAGGGCTTGGCCATCTGCCGGGCGATATCGTCATCGAGCGCGGCAATTTCCGGCTGTATTTGCCTCTTGGCACATCTGTGCTGATCAGCATCGTCCTGACCCTCGTCTTCTGGCTCCTCGGGCGGCTATAGCGGAAACAGACGGACTTCCTTGTTCTCGATGCCAAGCGCGAGCTTGCCAGTTTTGAGGGCTAACGCCTTTTCGCCGAAAAATTTCAGCCTCCAGCCCTTGAGCGCTGGAATATCGGGGTGGTCGAATTGGGCGAGCTTTTCGAGGTCGTCCGAACTTGCCAGGAGTTTCGAAGCGACGTTGAGCTCGGCCGATACGGCTTTGAGCAGAACCCGCAGAAGCTCGACCGTCGCCGACGCCGAGGCGGGCAGCTCGGCGTGCCCGTCCGGCATGATAAGATCGGAAGGATCGTGTGCGAGTGCGGACGCCACGCAGCGCAAAATAGCGTCGCCGCGCCCCTTCACGCTCTCGCGCACAGTCCGCAGCCTGGAAAGAGCGTCGAGCGATCTTGGCGCGTGCTTGGCTATCTCATAGATCGCCTCGTCCTTGAGCACCCGGCCGCGCGGCACGTTTTCGGATTGCGCGGTGCGTTCCCGCCAGGCCGAAAGCTCGATGATGATGGCTTTGGCGAGGCGCGACTTGCCGCCGAGCTTCATGCGTTTCCATGCGTCGGCGGGATCGAAGGCATAGGTCTTGGGGTCGGTCAGAAACGCGACCTCCTCCTCGAGCCAGGATTCGCGCCCAGTTTCCTGAAGCCGCTGCCTCAGCTTGACATAGATGTCGCGCAAATAGATCACATCGCCGAGTGCATATTCGAGCTGGCGCGGCCCGATGGGGCGGACGCACCAATCGATGGACTGATAGGTTTTGTCGTGGTTGCGCTTCAGGAGCTTTTTGACAAGCGCGCCGTAAGAGATGGCCTCCCCGTGACCGAGCGCCATGGCGGCGATCTGCGTGTCGAAGATCGGATAGGGAATGACGCCCGCCTCCTGATACACAATCTCGATATCCTGGCGCGCCGCGTGGAAGACCTTGACCACCGCTTCGTTTGCCATCAGCGCGTAAAAGCTCGATAGATCGACGGGCGCAAGCGGATCGACGGCGACCTCGATCCCGTCGCCGGCCATCTGAACGAGGCACAGCTTCGGCCTGTATGTCGTCTGCCGGAGAAACTCGGTATCGACGGTGACGAAAGGCTGGCGGCTGAGACGCGCGCAGGCTTGCTGCAGGTCTCCGGTAGACGTGATGATGGCGGGTAAGTCGATCATAGGCCAGTTATAGCTCAAGTTGTGGGATGCCGCCTAGATAAGGCGTGCAATCTTGACAAATATGGCGCTGCATGCCCTGTTCCGGGCGGAATTCCGGTTCGCGCCGCCTAACGCGCGTGAACCTTGGGTATGTTCTTTTTAAGCTGCTTTTGCGGCCGTTGGCTAGAAATTGGGCTACGCATAGGCAGACTAGGTCCAAGAGGGTGAGATCTGTGGAAAAATCCGCATCGCGCGGGCGCGCGAAATCTGCCGTTTCCGAAAAGAAGGCGGCCGCTATGGCCGCCCCTAAGGCAGCCAAGGCTGGGGATAAAAAAAAGGATGGAGCAGGGCAGGCTGCTAACCCGAAAGCGGACGTTCCGGCTCCCGCAATTCACGCCTATCGCAGCATCACCTGCGGAGCGCTGCGTAAAGGCGACGCAGGCAAGACGGTGCGTCTGTCGGGCTGGGTGCATCGCGTGCGCGATCATGGCGGGCTCCTGTTTATCGATTTGCGCGATCATTACGGGCTCACCCAATGCGTCGCCGATCCCGGCGATCCGGCCTTTGCCAGCGCCGGGCACGTCCGCGCCGAATGGGTGGTGCGCATTGACGGCAAGGTCGTCATACGCGAAGGCGATACCGTGAACCCGAACCTGCCTACCGGCGAGGTCGAGGTGCGCATCACGGCGCTGGATGTGCTCTCGAAGGCCGACGAGCTACCGCTGCCGGTCTTCGGCGAGCCGGATTATCCGGAGGATACGCGGCTCAAATACCGCTTCCTCGATTTGCGCCGCGACACGATACACCGCAACATTATGAAGCGCGCCGCGATTGTCTCATCGCTCAGGCGGCGCATGAACGAGGAGGGCTTTTTCGAGTTTCAGACGCCCATCCTGACCGCGTCCTCGCCGGAAGGCGCGCGCGACTTCCTCGTGCCCTCCCGGCTCCATCCGGGCAAATTCTACGCGCTGCCGCAGGCGCCTCAGCAGTTCAAGCAGCTCATCATGATCGCGGGCTTCGACCGCTATTTCCAAATCGCGCCTTGCTTTCGCGACGAGGATGCGCGCGCCGACCGCTCGCCGGGCGAGTTCTATCAGCTCGATATCGAGATGAGCTTCGTGACCCAGGAGGACGTGTTCCAGGCGGTCGAGCCGGTCTTGCGGGGGCTGTTCGAGGAGTTCGGCGGCGGCAAGCCGGTGACGCCAAAATTCCCGCACATTCCTTATGACGAGGCCATCGCCAAATACGGCACGGACAAGCCGGACTTGCGCAACCCCATCGTTATGCAGGATGTGAGCGAACATTTCCGCGGCAGCGGCTTCAAGGTGTTCGCAGGCATGCTGGAGAAAGATGTCAAAGCGCGCGTGTGGGCTATACCAGCGCGTGGCGGCGGCTCACGCGCCTTCTGCGACCGCATGAATAGCTGGGCGCAGCAACAGGGCCAGCCAGGGCTCGGTTACATCTTCTTCCGCGAAGGCGAGGCGGCCGGACCCATCGCCAAAAACATTGGCGAGGAACGGACGGCTGCGATGCAGGCGCAGCTGGGCCTGAAAGAGGGCGACGCGGTCTTCTTCGCGGGCGGCGATCCGGCGAAGTTCTACAAATTCGCTGGCGAGGCCCGGACCAAGATCGGGGCCGAGCTGAACTTGACGCAAAAAGACCGCTTCGAATTTTGCTGGATCACCGATTTTCCCTTCTACGAGTGGAATGAGGACGACAAAAAGATCGACTTCTCGCACAATCCCTTCTCGATGCCGCAAGGCGAGCTCGCTGCGCTCGAAGCCGCGAGAAAGAAGGGCGACGAAGCGCTGCTGGCTCTTAAGGCCTTCCAATACGACGTTGTTTGCAATGGCGTAGAGCTGTCCTCGGGCGCGATCCGGAACCACAAGCCCGAGATCATGTACAAGGCCTTCGAGATCGCGGGCTATGGGCCAGAAGTGGTGGACGCGAAATTCGGCGGCATGATCCGCGCGCTGAAATTCGGCGCCCCGCCGCACGGAGGCATTGCGCCCGGTATCGACCGCATGGTGATGCTGCTTTGCGGCGCCGATAATTTGCGCGACGTCACCATGTTCCCGCTGAACCAGCAGGCCGAGGATTTGCTCATGGGGGCACCGTCCGAGGTCTCCGCGAAGCAGCTCCGCGAGCTGCACATAAGGCTGAACTTGCCGAAAAAGGAATAACCGGGCCGCTGGGCCAATTTGACGATTAGCTATCTTCGATGGTAGCGTAACAGCATGATTACGCCTGAGCAGATCAAGGCGGCGCGCGCGCTTCTGCGGATGGAGCAAGACGAACTGGCGCGCCGCGCCAGCGTTTCGGTGACGACGATCCGCAGGCTTGAGGCTCCGGGCGAGTGCGCGGGGGCGGAGGCGATTTTTGTGCAGATGGCTTTACAGGAGGCCGGCGTAGAGTTCATCGCCGACGGCGTATGCCTCAGACGCAAGACGCGCGATGCCGGTGCGCTGTTCGAAAAGCTACTTGCCATTGCCACTGAAAGCGAGCGTAAGCTCGAGGGTCGGCCGCCGCTCAGCATGTCCGAACTTTATAATGACGACGGTCTGCCCAAGTGATCGTGATCGATACCTCAGCGCTCGTTGCGATTTTGCGCCTGGAACCGGACGCAAAGGAACTTCTTGGCGCGCTTGTGAACGCGCGCAGCCGGGTTATATCCGCGCTCAATTTCCTTGAGACTTCGCTGATGCTGACGGGGGCGGAAGGCAGCATCACGATTTGGCAGCCGCTCGATGCCATCCTCGACGAGGCAGAGGTAGAGATTATCGCTTTCGATAGGGAGCAAGCGCACATTGCCCGGGATGCGTTCATCCAGTTCGGCCGAGGCCGTCACCCTGCCGGTCTCGATCCCAGCGATTGTGCGGCCTATGCTCTGGCGAAATCGCGCAACGCCCCGCTCCTCTTCCAGGGGGACAATTTCCGGAAGACCGATATCGTCCCCGCTCTATAGCGCGCAGCCTCGCACCTTAGAACATATACGGGGTCCGGAAGCCCCAGGCATTGGTGTAATAATCCTGGCGGGGATAGCCTGGCGCGACTTCCCTGTTGTAGCCGGCGCCGAGGTGCTGCCAAAAGCCGAGCTGCATCTTCCGCACTGTGATCTCGCAAGAGAACTCGCAATCGATCCAGGCGCCGCCCGGAACCTGCACCTGATCGCAGCAGCCAACGCGGCGAACCGGTGCGATGACCTTCTCATTGCCGTACCACGCCTCGGCGTAAACGTAGCGGTAGACCTCGCCGCAGCAATGCCGGTAGGGCGGAACTTTGCGCGCCGCACTCCGTTGCGGCTTAAGCGGCGCGTCGGCTGCATTCGCTCCCGCGGCCATGCCCAGCACGGCAGCAAAAATTATAAGGATACGAAGAATCACAGCTGTCCCCCCGGTTAGATTCGATTCAAGCAAGCTTAGGCCGGTTGCAGGTTTTCGCCAAGCCGCTCATGCTTAGCGGCAAAAAAATGCAAGTGTAGTGAGACAAAAAGGGTCGTTCTGCCTCGCGCACTCGGATATGGTGCAGCACTGAACGGGACAGATGGACCGAATCGCATGCTGCACCACGGAGCCACCATTTTCGACTATTGCGAGCGCGGCCGGGATGCCTCTTTTTGGGCCGAGCCGTTGAACGCGCTGACGAATGGCGGGTTCATTTTGGCTGCCATCGCCGGTGCCGTAATGATGGCCAAGCGCCCGCCCCAAGAGCGCTCGCTCTGGCACGCTTTCTTTATTCTCAACTTCATCGCGATCGGGATAGGGAGCTTTCTGTTCCACACCGTGCCGAACGTGAATACGGTGGCGGCCGATACCGGCCCTATCGGCTTATTCATGTTGTCCTATTTGGTCTTTGCCATCCGCCGCTTCGCCGGCGTCCCCTGGTTCTTAACCGCGGCTGCCTTGGCTGCCTTCATCGGCGCGATGGTGATGGCGTTCAACGTGCAATGCTGGGATGGGCGGATCGGATTTTTGCTCGAAAACGTGCCGGCGGGCGCCCGTGCGCGCTGCCTTAACGGCAGCCTCGGTTACGGGCCCGCCTTGGCCGCCATGGCTCTGATAGGCGGCTGGCTCGCGCTACGCCGCCACGGGGCCGCGCCATGGATTCTCGCAGCCGCAGCCATCTTCGCCGTCTCGCTCACCTTCCGCACCCTCGATCAAAGGCTTTGCGGCGAGTGGATCGTGATGGGCCACCGCATGGGCACGCATTTTCTTTGGCACCTTTTCAACTCGCTGACCTTGTTCCTTTTGCTGGCTGCGGCGATCAAATTTGGCGGCGTTGGCCACGAGGTTCTGCCTCCGCGCCCGAAGGCCCGGCGGCCCGTTTATGCGGTCTTATAGGCTGATCGCGATGCGGCATATTGCAGAGCGCGCGGCGTTGGCTTACTGCTAGCTTCCCAACGCACGCGGACGTGGCGAAACGGTAGACGCAAGGGACTTAAAATCCCTCGGCTGAAAGGCTGTGCGGGTTCAAGTCCCGCCGTCCGCACCATTTATGCATTCATGGGCATCCTGCCGTATTCGCAGCCTGGAAACGGAGGGGCGCCCCTGCGGCCTTGCGGGCTCGTAAGTAGTTTCCGAACCTTTCCCGATTGGCGCAAGTCACGCATAATAATGACTCCAAGATTACTAACATTCCGCAACCTTTCAGTTGTGTTTTCAGGCATAGGTGGAGCCGGGGCGGGTGCAAAAAATGAAAACTGGATTGACCTATACCGGCGCGGGCGCTGGGATCTTGGCGGTGGTTCTGGGACTGACCGTGATCTGGTATATCTGGAATTCCAAGCCCGGCGGGCTCTCGCCGTTGCCGCCTAATTCCGCGCAGGGGGAAATCGGGTTCGCTTCCTCCTATAATGCGCCTCGAAAAACCGCCTCTGGCGAGCAATTCAACCCTGACGATTTGACCGCTGCTCACAAGAAATTAGCGTTCGGGACGCGCGCTCGCGTGACGAACCTAGAATCGGGCAAGACCGTTTCGGTCCGGATCAACGATCGGGGCCCCTATGTTGAGGGGCGGATTATCGATCTCTCAAAAAAAGCTGCGGAGATGATTGGGATCGGTGATGGTGTCGTCCGCGTGGAAGTTACCGTTGAAGCTCGATGACTATGGTAGGGCGTCCGTTCTGTGGAGTTCGGCTAGGCCGCCGCCGCCTTTTGCTATCATTGAGAGGGCAGCTCCTGGCCCACAACGTCAGATGGCGATGGTCCGCTGGCGGGGAGCTGCGGTAGCGGCTGCCGCACATGGCGCACTTGGAGCACGGTTTGATAGGTAAGGCAGCGAGGCATCACCAAGAGCAGAAACCATGTCTCGGGATGAGTTCGGCGGCTTTCCTAAAGCGGGGGTATCCGTGGGTACTACGCCGACTGCCGCGAGAAAAGACCCGCGTTTACAATCACGTAAACAGCGAATAACGCTCCCGCCGTCCGCACCAACGGCCCGCTTTGGCAGCGCTTCGGAAACCTTATTGGGCGTTATCTTGAAACTTTTCTTTCTCGCGCGCATTGCAGCCCGGCTGGCATTCGCCATCTCTTAAGGCATCGGATCAGGCGTGTGCTGACAAAACGGTTCGAACTGGAAGGACGACAATGAAAAAACTCATCGCGATGTCTGCGGTTTTGGCGCTTTGCTCGTCGGCTGCTTTCGCCGATCCAACCTGCCAGGATCAAGCCACCTCGAAAAAGCTCGCAGGCGCGGCGCTGAACAGCTTCATGACGAAGTGTCAGAAGGATGCGGCCGCTAGCTGCCAGAAGATGTCGGCGGATAAAAAGCTCGCAGGCGCCGCGAAGTCGAGCTTCGAGACGAAGTGCGTGAACGACGCCGTGGGCAAAAAGTCTTAGCGCGCAGCCCGGCTGGAACGTCTCGCCAAGCGCACCCGCGACGCCGGCCGGATCGCTTTGAAGCTTTGCCCCTTTGCCGGCGCTATCCCAGGCTTGCTCTGAAATCGAAGCGCTCGCCATTGGCGCTCGTTTCCGGAGTGAGCAGCGAAAGCGCGAATGGAGCGATGGTGTCCGGCAGGGGCAACGTGTTCTCGTCCTCACCCGGAAAGGCTTGCCGCCGCATCCGCGTGCGCATCGGGCCGGGATTGAGCAGGTTCACGCGCACGGGCGTCGATTGCACCTCATGCGCGTAGGTCTTGGCCAGCGCTTCGAGCGCAGCCTTCGAAACCGAGTAGGGCCCCCAATAGGCCCGGCAGTTCTGTGCTGCGCCTGAGGTTAGAAACAAGACGCGCCCAGCGGTCGAGAGCCGCAAAATGGGATCGAGCGTGCGGAGCAGCCGCCAATTGGCGGTCACATTGACGGCGAGCGCCTGCGACCAATCGCTCTCGCTCACATGGCCGAGCGGAGAGAGAGGGCCAAGGATGCCGGCGTTTCCGACGAAAATATCGAGCCGCTGCCACCGCGCGTAAAGCGTGGGGCCGAGCTGATCGATTTGTCCGCCGCCGGCCAAATCGAGTTGCAGCAGAGAAATCTGAGCTCCGAGCGGCCTCAGCTCATCGTCGAGCTCCTCGAGGCCGGCCTTTGAACGTGCAAGGGCTACGACATGCGCGCCTTGTAGCGCGAGAGCCTTGGCGATTGCGCGGCCTATGCCGCGCGAGGCGCCCGTTACAAGCGCAACCTTGCCGTCGAATCGAGGCAGCGTTTCCATGTGCAGTCCGCCTACACGGCCATGCGGGAGAGGCGGTGGTGCTGCCCGGGTTCAGGCCCGTCCCAGTCTCTCAGCGCCGTGGGGTAGCAGCCTGTGAAGCAATGATCGGTGAATTGGGGATTGTTCGGGTCGCGCTTCGCAATGCCAAGCGCGCGGTAGGTGCCATCGACAGAGAGAAAAGCCAGACTGTCGCATTCGAGGATTTGCCGCATGCCTTCGAGATCGTGATTCGCCGCAAGCAACGTGTCCGTATCGGGCGTGTCTATGCCATAAAAGTCGGGATACTTAATCGGCGGGCAGGCGATGCGCATGTGCACCTCGCGGGCTCCATGCTCGCGCATCATGGTGACGATCTTGGTGGAGGTGGTGCCGCGCACGATGCTGTCGTCGATGAGGACGATACGCTTGCCTTCGATGAACGCGCTCGGCGTCGGATTGTGCTTCAGTTTTACGCCAAGCTTGCGGATGCGCTGCTCGGGCTCGATGAAGGTGCGGCCCACATAGTGGTTCCGGATGATGCCAAGCTCGAAGGGCAAACCCGATTGGTTCGCATAGCCAATAGCGGCCGGCACACCGGAGTCGGGAACCGGTATCACGACATCCGCTCGGGCGGGGGCCTCAAGGGCAAGCTCGCGCCCAAGCGCCTTGCGCACATCGTAGACGCAGCGCCCGCCCATAATGGAATCGGGCCGGGCGAAATAGATATATTCGAAAATGCAGGGCCGCGGGGCGCGGGGCGGGAAGGGCTTGTAGCTTTCGATCCCGTCCTCGTGGGAGATCACCACGATCTCGCCATTCTCGACTTCTCTGACGAAGCGCGCACCGATGATATCGAGTGCGCAAGTCTCCGAAGCCAGGATCGTGGCATCGTCGAGCTTGCCAATCACGAGCGGGCGGATGCCGAGCGGGTCCCGGATGCCGATGAGCTTCTTTGTCGTCAAGAGGCCGAGCGCATAGGCGCCTTCGATCCTTTTGAGGGCATCGATGAGGCCTCCCATGAAGCCGTGCTTACGCACGTCACTTCTGGCGATCAGATGAACGATGACCTCGGTGTCGGAAGTCGACTGAAAGATCGATCCGGAGGACACAAGTTCGCGCCGGATGGTCAGCGCGTTGGTGAGGTTGCCGTTATGAGCGAGCGCCAAGCCGCCGGTGTCGATATCGGCAAACAGCGGCTGCACGTTCCTAAGCGCGGTCTCGCCAACGGTCGCATAGCGGACATGGCCAATCGCTGCGGAGCCGGTGAGACGGTCGATGACGGGTTTAGTGTTGAAGTGATCGCCAACGAGGCCTAGACGGCGCTCGGCATGAAACTGCTCGCCGTCGAAGGTTACGATACCGGCCGCTTCCTGGCCGCGGTGTTGCAAGGCGTGAAGACCGAGAGCCGTGAGCGCAGCGGCGTCGGGATGATTGAAAACCCCAAAGACCCCGCACTCTTCGTGGAGCCTGTCGGCGCCAAAGTCGAAAACCTCAGCGTTCGAACCCAGCAAACCAGAAATTCCGTTCAACCTTCGCGTCCTTCACCGATGTCCGGCCCTCGCCGCACCTAAGATGGGATATCCCCGAAACAATACTAACCCCTGTCAGCAGCCTCGGGCGGAGGCGAACCCGGCCGCTCGCGCTTGTTGAACAAGGACTCAGGATTGTCAGGCAAGAAAGATTTAATCGTGTCGCCAGCGCTTTCAATGAGGGACAGCGAGCGCGCTTGCGTAACCCATCGCGGCAAATTTTGACGTTCGACGATCTGGCCGACGATCAGGTAAGCGATCACGACGAGGATCAGCCCGCGCACCAGGCCATAGACGAATCCGAGCGTCCGGTCGATCGCGCCGACCCGGCTGTCGAGGACGCGCTCCGACACATTCGCGGTCAGGAGGCTGAAAACGATGAGGCTGGTGATGAAAACGACGGCAATCAGCGTCGCATCGGCGAGCATCGGCGTATCGATCAAGCCGCGCACGTCGCCCTTGAAATGCGAATAGGCAAAAAGCGTCACGAGCGCCGCGAGCGCCCAGGACATGATCGACAGCATCTCCCGCGTTAGGCCCCTCAACATCGCGAGGAAGCCCGAGAAGACCATGATGGCTACAAGTATGATGTCGAGCCCTTGAACCGGCATCAGCCTTATCCTTTCATGCGGACCGCATAACAATCTTGGCGCTCCGGCCTATCCCATACGGGACTAGCCGAAAAGCGCAGCCAAATCCTTCAACTGTGCGAGCCGCGTAAGCTGACCGGCAAAGCCATTGCTTAAACTCTCACCCGCCGCCGGTATGAAAGCGGAGCGGAACCCCAACTTCTGGGCCTCTTTAAGCCGCACGCTCATTTGCTGAACGGGCCGCAGCGCCCCGGATAAACCGGCCTCTCCGAAATAGACGCAATCGCGCGGAAGCGCAATGCCCGAGAGCGCCGAAAGGAGCGCTGCGGCGACGGCCAAGTCGGCGGCAGGCTCTGAGACGCGCAAACCGCCGGCGACATTGAGGTAGACATCCTGCACACCGAATTTCACGCCGCAACGGGCTTCGAGCACCGCGAGGATCATGGCGAGCCGGTTCTGGTCCCAGCCGACAACCGAGCGGCGCGGGCTTGCGTAAGGGGAGGGCGCGAGCAGGGCTTGAATTTCCACGAGAAGCGGGCGCGTGCCTTCGATGCCCGCAAAGATGGCGCTGCCGGGGGTGCCAGTGGTGTCTTGGCTCAGGAAAAGCTCAGACGGATTGGGAACTTCGCGCAAGCCGTCGCCATGCATGTCGAAGACGCCGATTTCATTCGCCGGGCCGAAGCGGTTTTTCGTTGCGCGCAAAAGCCGCAGGTTGTGATTGGTCTCGCCTTCGAAGGTGAGAACCGTGTCGACCATGTGCTCGATCACCTTCGGGCCTGCGATCTGGCCGTCCTTGGTGACATGGCCGACCACAACGAGCACGGGACCGCGGGTTTTGGCGAGCGCGATCAGCGCCTGCATGGAGGCGCGAACCTGGCTCACGGTTCCGGGCGCGGATTCGATGGTCTCGGTCCAAAGCGTTTGAATGGAGTCGACCACGATGAAATCGGGGGCGCCGGCCTGTTCGACGGTTGCGAGGATGCGCTCCACGCAGGTTTCGGCGGCAAGGCCGAGCGGCGATTGGGAGAGCCCAAGCCGGCCGGCGCGCATCCTGATTTGCCCGGTTGCCTCCTCGCCCGAAAAGTAGAGCGCGCTGTGGCCTTGATTTGCGATTGCCGCGGCGGCCTGCAGCAGGAGCGTGGATTTGCCGATGCCGGGTTCGCCGGAGAGCAGCACGGCGGAGCCTTGCGCAAACCCCTCACCCGCCGCGCGGTCCAGCTCGCCAATACCTGTTACGATGCGCTGCAGCGGCGGCTCGTCCGAGGAAAGGCTTTCGATTGCCGCGGCTTTAGCCTTGCGCCGCGCTTTAAGGCCCGCGGGGCCGGCAAGACTAGGCGCGGAGCCTTCTTGGCTAAGGCTGTTCCATGCGCCGCATGCCGGGCACTTGCCCTGCCACTTGGTGGAAACGGCGCCGCAGGACTGGCAAACATAGTCTTGCGAGGGTTTTACCATGGCAAAGACCCCCTCACCCCGGCCCTCTCCCACGAGGGGAGAGGGGGTAGCTCGCGCTCGCAACAACGTCCCTTCTCCCCTTGCGGGAGAAGGACAGGATGAGGGGTATCTTTCCTAATCATCCAAATAAATCCGGTGATAGCGGTGCCCGAGCGATGTCAGCACCTCATAGCTGATGGTGCCGGCGAAGGATGCGAGATCGTCGACAGTCGCGCGCCCGCCGATCAGCTCGATCCAGCCGCCGCGATGGAGCAGTTCATCTGGAACATCCGTCGCATCGAAGGTGACGAGATCCATGGACACGCGGCCGAGCAGGGGCAGGCGGTGCGCGCCGATAAAGCCGGGTGGGCCTTCGCGCGTGTCGCTCGCGGATGCCGCGCGGAAAAAGCCGTCGGCATATCCAGCCGTCGCAGTGGCGATCTTCGTGCGGCGCTTCAGCGTCTGTACCGCACCGTAACCGACCGTTTCGCCAGCCCTCGCCGGGCGCACCTCCGCGATGCGGGCGAACAGCCAAAGCACGGGCTCCACAGGGTTCGCGCCCGTTGAGGCCGGACGGCCGCCATAAAGCGCGATCCCTGGCCGGGTGAGATCGAAATGGAACTGAGGCCCTAGCAATATCCCGCCCGAGTTGGCGAGGCTTCGCGGCACTTCGGGAAACAGGGAGGACAGTTCGGCGAACCGCGCACGCTGGGCTTCGTTTTTTGTGTGGGCCGGCTCATCGGCGCAAGCCAAGTGGCTCATGACAAGGCGCAGATCGATCTGTGACAAGAGCTCCGGCGTCTGCGCAATCAGCGCTGCGTCTTCCCCCGGCACACCGAGCCGGGTCATGCCCGTGTCCACGTGGATGGCGGCGGGCAAGGGCGTGGCGCGCGCCTTGCCGTAAGCGCCCCATTCGGAAATCTCGTCCAGACTGCTGAGCACAGGCCGCGCGCCAATTTCCTCGAACAGCGGCGCCGTTCCGGGCAGAAGTCCGTCGAGCACATAAATCGCGGCCTTGGAGAAGCCACGCAAAGCCTGCGCTTCGCCAAGCGTCGCCACAAACGCGGTGCGGCAGCCTTCCTTTTCCAGCGCGGAAAACACAGCCTCGATACCGAGACCGTAGGCGTTCGCCTTGACGACGCCCGCGGTTTCGGCCGGCTGCGCTAGTTCACGCAGCTTGCGATAGTTGCGGCGGATCGCGCCGAGGCGGACTATGGCCACCCCCGTCGCATGCGGGGGCGCATTGGCGAGCTCGCTCTCAATCCGTGCTGCGAACGCTTCATCCATGACCGCACCGCAACCTGGAGTCGCCACAGGGCCTCCTCGCACCGTCATGGCCGGGCTTGACCCGGCCATCCATCAAGGCTTCGGAAACGGCGGTTTCCTGGATGGCCGCATCAAGTGCGGCCAAGACACTGGAGTTCGCAGTTAACGCCTCGCGCATTTCTACTCATACCGCTCCGGCAGGCGCCTATCGTCCGCCAAATCGCCGAACCGCGTGATGTCGGACTGGAATTGCAGCCGCACCGTGCCCGTCGGGCCGTGACGCTGCTTTCCGATAATCACCTCGGCCAAGCCTTGCGTTTGGTCCATCTCGTCCTGCCACTTCTGATGCTCTTCCACCTTGGTGAGCGATGGCTCCTTGCGGGATACATAATACTCCTCGCGGAAGACGAACATCACCACGTCGGCATCCTGCTCGATCGAGCCCGACTCGCGCAAGTCCGACAGTTGCGGCCGCTTGTCGTCGCGGTTCTCGACTTGGCGCGAGAGCTGGGACAGCGCGAGGATCGGCACGCACAACTCCTTGGCGAGCGCTTTCAAGCCGACGGTGATTTCGGAAACCTCCTGCACGCGGCCTTCCGCCGAGCGCTTGGCGGAGCCGCTGAGGAGTTGCAGATAGTCGACGACGAGCAGGCCGAGGCCCTTTTGCCGCTTGAGCCGGCGCGCGCGTGCCGCAAGCTGCGCGATGGAGATGCCGCCTGTGTGGTCGATGAACAGAGGGAGCGTCTGCAGCTCCATGGCGGCCGATTGCAGCCGGTTGAACTCGGCATCGGTGATCTGGCCGCGCCGGATTTTCTCCGACGGCAATTGCGCCTGCTCGGCGAGAATACGCGTTGCGAGCTGCTCGGAAGACATTTCGAGGCTGAAGAAGCCGACGATGGCGCCGTCGAGCGTCTCAGTCGTGCCGTCCGCCTTCTGCTGCGTGCGGTGCATCTTGGCGATGTTGAACGCGATGTTCGTCGCCAGCGCCGTTTTGCCCATCGAAGGCCGGCCCGCGAGGATGATGAGGTCGGAGCTTTGCAAGCCGCCCATCATGCGGTCGAGATCGGTGAGCCCCGTCGAAAGGCCCGAAAGCCCGCCGTCGCGCTCATACGCCTTGGCCGCCATCTCGATGGCGTCCGCCGTCGCATCGCCGAACGGCACGAAGCCAGAGCCGTATTTGCCCTTGTCGGCGATATCGAACAGCCGCTGCTCGGCCACCTCGATCTGCGATTCGGGTGGGGCGTCGACCGGCGAATCGTAAGCCACATTCACAATGTCCTCGCCGATGACGATCAGCTCGCGCCGCACCGCCAGATCGTAAATCGTGCGGCCATAGGCATGCGCGTTGATGATCGTTGTGGCCGCCGCCGCCAGCCGGCCGAGATATTGCGGCACGGTCAACTCGCCAATCGGCGGCTCCGAATCGAAAAAGGTCTTGAGCGTAATCGGCGAGGCATGCTTGCCGGCCCCGATCAGCTTGCCCATGATCTCGAACAGCTTGCCATGCAGCGGCTCGAAAAAATGGCCGGGCTGAAGGAAGCCCGAAACCCGGTCGAAGCTCTCATTATTGATGAGGATCGCGCCGAGCAGCGCCTGCTCGGCTTCGATATTGTGCGGGGCCTGCCGGAAGGGCAGCGCGTCCAGGCTTTCCTGCAGGGAAGGCTGGGGGGAAAAAGCGGATAGGGCGGGGGTGCGTTTCATGAAGAGGAGTTAGAGCTGATTCGCGGGCGATGCCGAATAAGCCGCAGGTTGCGATTCGAAGGGCGTGCACAGGGTTGTGATTCCATGGGAAGAAATGTTAACGCGGCGGGCCGGGCCTTGACTGATGCGCTGGCGCCTCCGCGAGTCAGGGGAAGGCCAGGGGGCTAGCCCCCTGGACCCCTAGTAATTGCTATCGCTCGTCAGATTGTAGCCGGTAGCCGCATCCACCAAGCCAAAGCGGGGCAGGGATCATGGACGGAAGTCCGATATCTGCGCCGGAAGGCGAATGCTAAACTCTTAGATGCACCGTTAAAAATTGAGAAGGGATAAGGGAATGAAACGCACAAGCCGCCTAGGGACATTGTCCGCCCTCGTCTTCACAATTGCGCTGTCCGGCCCC
>Ga0326728_10003834_pt1 | contig 45684 bp, 32 predicted proteins | sample MB3enrmetagenome_FD_207602 | JGI IMG/M metagenome (GOLD analysis project Ga0326728, IMG submission 207602) | Lab enriched peat soil microbial communities from McLean, Ithaca, NY, United States - MB31MN | ecosystem: Environmental > Terrestrial > Soil > Wetlands > Peat | place: USA: New York...
GGAGCATGCAACAAATAATAGTTTGCGCACTGTCATTTTCTCCTTTGCGATGCGAAATCAAAATACAGGCCAGACTATGAGCCCTGTGGAGCCGATTGATTGTGGGTCCCGATTACTTGACTCGGGGTGTTGCATTCCCACGCTTCAGACTTACTTGCCTAGCGAATACGTGCCAGTGCATGCATCGGCAATAGAGCCGTCTGCATTGTATTTTCCGGAGCAGGTCAGGGAACCCTTGATGCCTTTGTATTTTCCGGTACCGTTCAGAAGCTTCCATTTTTCGGAGAAAGGTTTGGTGATGTCTGTTGAGCCGGACCCTTCATATGTGGAGTAAACCTTGTCGCCATTCTCCATCGTCACGTTGATGCGGCCATGGAAGTTGACGGATGCTTTCCATATCTCATCGAATTGTGTCCAGACACCGGTTTTTTCCGCGAAGCCGCTGTCGCTTGCGACCACTTTACAGGTGCCTTGGAGAATCATGTAGCTGTGACCCGGCACGTCGCCCACGTCGAGTTTCTGGCTTACCGATTCTTTCAGGCAGTGCCACTTCGTATCAATCTTGCCCTGAGCCATTGTCACGGAGCCGAACACCAGTAGGGAGCATGCAACGAATATTAGTTTGGGCATTTGTATTCTCTCCTTTAGGACTCGGAATGGTGAAAGAATTCCGACCTCGCCTTAGCGGGTGTTGCGTCCGATGGTGGGAGTAGCTCTTCGGGGAGGCAAGTAGCGGCATTATACGTCAATTGGAGCGACCAAAGGGGTACCCCTCCTCGCGTTCACCCCCTGCCTTCAATCCTGTTCAACGCCATTGCCGGCATGCTTGACGCTGCCGCCCGCCTCCGATAGCTTAGGAATTCCACGCCCCATTTATGCGCATACTCTTTGTCGCTTCCGAAGCTCTCCCCTACACGAAAACCGGGGGTCTCGCCGACGTGATTGAGGCGCTGCCTAGAGCCCTGGTGAAGTTAGGGCACGAGATCGCCGTGTTCCTGCCGCGGTATCGAGGCGTCAAGGCCCACACGGTGGTGATGCCCAGCATGACGATTTCCCAAGGCATCCGGCTGCGCTTTCCCGCGATTACCAACGGGTCGCTCCTGCATGGTGTGCGCTACTTTTTCCTCGACGACCCTTTCTACTTTGACCGCGAAGGCATCTACGGCGACCGCAAGCACGAATATCCCGATAACGCCGAACGCTTCACCGAATTCTCTCGCGCCGCCATAGAAATGGCCAAGCACATCTGGCCGCCGGACATCATCCACTGCCACGACTGGCAAACCGCCATGGTGCCGGTGCTGCTGCGTTCCTCGTATGCCGACGATCCCCTGGCGAAGGACCTCCCGGTCGTTTTCACCGTACACAACATGGGTTATCACGGCCTTTTTCCTAAAGAGGTGCTGGAGCGCGCAGGCATTCCGCCCGCGGTCTTCCATCCCGGCGGGATCGAGTTCTTTGGGAGCGTCAACTTTCTGAAGGGTGGCCTGGTGTATTCGGATTACCTGACCACCGTCAGCCGCAAATATGCGCAGGAGATTCAGACCTCGGAATTCGGATTCGGTCTGGAGGGCGTGGTGCGGTCGCGAGCGGACCACTTGGTGGGAATCCTGAACGGCGTGGACTATTCGAGTTGGTGCCCGGAAAAGGACGCGCTGCTGCCGATGAAATACTCTGCCACAAACCTGGCCGGGAAACGCGTCTGCAAGCAAGCGCTTTTTGAGCAGTTCCTCTTGTTGCACGATAATCCCCACCGGCCGGTGCTGGGGATTGTGTCGCGTTTCGCGGACCAGAAGGGTTTTGACCTGATTGCGCAGATCGCTCATGAACTCCTCCAGGAGGACATCTTGCTGGCCGTCTTGGGCGCAGGCGACCGGCGCTATGAGGACCTGTTCCGCGCGCTGGCCGGGGATTTTCCGGGGCGCGTGGGCGTGAAGATTGCCTACGACAATAAGATTGCCCACCTGGTGGAAGCGGGATCGGACATGTTCCTGATGCCTTCACGTTACGAACCCTGCGGGCTCAACCAGATCTACAGTCTGCGCTACGGCACCGTCCCCATCGTGCGCGCCACCGGCGGGTTGGATGACACCATCGAGGAGTTCAACCTCGAGCACGGTACCGGCACGGGTTTCAAGTTCACCGAATATACCGGCGCCGCCTTCCTGGAGGCCATTCGCCTGGCGCTGCATCATTATTCCGACGACGGCGTGTGGAAGCGCATTCAGCTCAACGGGATGGCCAAGGATTTTTCGTGGAACACCTCGGCGGCGGAATATGCGAAACTATATGAAGCTGCCCGGGCAGCGCGAAACCAGAAAGCTGCTCCATCATCTAATTAACCAGGAACAGCGGCTGCTTCTTTGCAGCCTATCGAGGACAGGGACACGTTATGGCTGAAAACATTGTTGCGGTAAACGACGGAAATTTTGAAGTCGAGGTGCTGACGGCGAGCAAAGCTCAGCCCGTCATGGTGGATTTCTGGGCGGAATGGTGCCGCCCCTGCCACATGCTGGCGCCCACGGTGGCGGAGATCGCCCAGGACTATGCCGGTAAATTGAAGGTGACGAAGTTGAATGTGGATGAAGCGATGAACTCGGCGGCCCGCTTCAACATTCGCGGCATCCCCACGCTGCTGGTGTTCAAAGACGGGCAGATGGTCGAACAGATTGTCGGCGCCGTGCCTAAGGACCAAATCACCAAGGCCCTCGCGCGCCACATCGCCTAAGACGGAATTCAGAGAGTCGGAGCGGCGCCTGTTCCGACCCGGTCGGCAGCTTTGTTCACGGTTTTTAGCCGGGAACGCCATTCTCCTGAATGGCGCTTCGTCGGCTGCCACAACGGCAAGAAAAACGCAAGAACCGGTCCCGCACGGCGGGACCGGCCACTACAAAACCCCAAGAGTACATGCGCCCGCCTCCCTCCTACGGCGGGCAGGCAGAGGCGGCCACTACGAAAAAACCCAAGAGCACAGGCAAGAATGCCTGTGCCACTGAGGGCGATTGTTATTTGGGGGCGAGCTCGGGTCTGTCGACACTGGATTCAGAGGCCCAGGTGATGAGCAGGGGCATGAAGGGAGAAACGGCGTCGGGGTGGTTGGGGAGGATGCGGATGGCGCAGCCGAAAAAACCGCTTTTTGTGGCGTGCAGGGAGGCGTGGAAGTGGTAGCAACCGTTGCCTTTGTTTTCAGAACTTTCCATGGCGGTGATTTTCGGGCTAATGATATCGCCGCGGGCGTCCACGCGGCCGGTGAGGATTTGGACGGAGACATCCGCGGGAGTAAGCACATCAAGGAAAACGCTCGCGGAGATTTTGATTTCGTTGTCGAGATTGATTTCGGCAAGATCGCTGGAGACGCTCTTCACTTCCAGACGGGGCCATGCGGCTTCGACACGCGCGCGCCATGCGGCTAGATTCCGGGCGCGGGAAGCATTGTCGGCCTGCAATCGGCCGTGGCGGCAATGGACGGAGAGATAGTATCCATTGACGTACTGGATGACCATGCGATGCATGTTGAATTCGGGGCAGAGGCGAATGATGGAAGTCTTCATGCGGTCGATCCACTTGCGGGGCAAACCGTCGGCGCGGCGTTCGTAGAAGGCGGGAACGATTTCGCGTTCGAGGAGTTGGTAGAGAGCTTCGGCTTCGACTTGATCCTGATAGCCGGGATCCTGATAAGATTCGCCTTTGCCGATAGCCCATCCGACTTCGGCGCCGGTGTCGAGACCTATCTGCCAGGCTTCATCCCACCAACCATCGAGCGTGCTGACGTTTAAAGCGCCATTGGCCAGGGCTTTCATGCCGCTGGTGCCGCTGGCTTCCTGAGGGCGCAGAGGAGTGTTGAGCCAGACGTCGCAACCCTGAACCATGTAGCGGGCGATGGCGACGTCGTAGTCCTCGAGGAAGACCAGCTTGCGGCGAAATTCGGGGCGGGCGGCGAGATCGATGATGGTTTTGATGAGTTCCTTGCCGTACTGATCGCGAGGATGGGCTTTGCCTGCATAGATGATTTGCACGGGGTGTTGTGGATCGTTGAGGATACGCGCGAGGCGTTCGGGATCGCGAAGGAGCAGCGTGGCGCGCTTGTAGGTGGCGAAGCGGCGGGCGAAACCGATGGTGAGGGCGTCGGGAGAGAGTACTTCCTCGGCCTCGTCGATGGTGGATTGCGAGGCGCCGCGATTCTTCAGTTGAACTTGCAGGCGGCGGCGCGCAAAAGCGACGAAGCGCTCGCGGCGGCGTTCGTGAGTGCGCCAAAGTTCGCCGGCGGGAATGGATTCCGTGCGCTTCCAGAGTTCGGTGTCGGCAGGCTCGTGACGCCACTTGGGGCCGAGATAGCGATCGTAAAGCTGGTTCATTTCCAGAGAGACCCAACTACGGAAGTGCACACCGTTGGTGACATGCCCGATGGGGACTTCGGATTCCGGCAGGCCGCGCCAGATGGAGTTCCACATGCGGCGGCTGACGGCGCCGTGGAGCTTGCTGACGGCATTGCTGAAGGCGGCGAGGCGCAGCGCCAGAACAGTCATGCAGAAATCCTCGTTGTCGTTGGCGGCGTCCTGACGGCCAAGAGCGAGAAACTCGCGGCGGCTGATGCCGAGACACGGATAGAAGGTGGAGAAGTAGTGATCCATGAGACCGGCGGGGAAATAGTCGTGGCCGGCGGGCACGGACGTGTGGGTGGTGAAGATCAGGCTGGAAGAAGCGAGAACGGAGGCTTCGGCAAAGGTAAGATGCTGCGATTCGGTAAACGTGCGGATGCGTTCGAGGGCGAGGAAGGCGGAATGGCCTTCGTTCATGTGATAGACGGTGGGGCGAAGGCCGAGAGCATCGAGAGCGCGCACGCCGCCGATGCCGAGAAGGATTTCCTGCTTGATGCGCATGTCCAGGTCGCCGCCGTAGAGTTGCGAGGTGATGGCGCGGTGCTCGGGACGATTGGCGGGAAGATTGGTATCGAGGAGATAGAGCTGAATGCGGCCGACGACGGCGCGCCAAACGCGTGCGGTGACTGCACCATCGGGAAGTGTGACGTGGACCTGCACGTTAGGCACGAATTCGATGGGAAGGATGTGGAAGTCGTTATCTTCGAAGGCTTCCTGCTGCCATCCGGCGGCATTGAGATACTGGCGAAAATAGCCTTCCTGATAGAGAAGGCCGACACCGACGAGAGGAAGGCCGAGGTCGCTGGCGGCTTTGAGATGATCGCCGGCAAGAACGCCGAGTCCTCCGGCAAAAATGGAGAGGCATTCGGTGACGCCGAATTCCAGAGAGAAATACGCGACGAGGAGATCTTTGTTTTCGGCGTGTTCGCGCTGATACCAGGAACCTTGGCCGGAGAGATAGGTGTCCAGGCCTTTGGAGACACCCTGGAGGTGCGCAAGAAGGGATTCGTCCTTGGCGGCGGCTTCAAGGACGGATTGATCGACGCTGCCCAGCATGCGGACAGGATTGTGCCCGGTGGTTTCCCAGAGGTCGCGATCGAGACGGCGGAAGAGATCGATGGCGGCGTGGTTCCAGCTCCAACTGAGGTTGTAGGCGATTTGCAGCAGGGGCTTCAAGGCGTCTGGCAGGGAGGGACGAACTTTGAATGTGGCGATGGGCTTCATGATGTTCCTCAAAGGGAGCGACGCGCGTGAGGCGCGATAGAAATGGGCCGGGACGCGTGGGGCGGCGTAGAGCGGACGCCCGCGCCACGGGAACGGTTGAGCCAGCTAACGCTACACGTTACCTGGAGGACCGGGGATTCGCAAGAGGCGCCGTGGATGGAGCGGCTGGCCTTGGCGCATCGTGCGGTTTGGCGGCGGCGGTTTTGAGTTCGCGTTCGGCTTGCAGCCAGTCGTCGAGATCGCGACCCGGCGTTGCGCCGCGCTCCAGGAAGATCTGGTGGGCGCGGGAAGCGATCTGTTGTTCCGTGGGTCGAGCGGCAGTGCGAACGGCTTTATCGGTTACTAATGGAGCTTGAAGTGTGGTGGCCTTACTGGACATGCATTCCTTTAATGAGAGCCGGAAGGGTCCGGCCGAATCGTTGTGAAGCGCGTGAACGAGCGGCGGAAGGGAGAAGCGCTCGGAGGCAAAACAACAATTTGCGCGAGCGCGGCGGGTTAACCGCGGCACGTTGTGTGGTCGCAAGCGGGACTCTTCTTTTTGAAAGAAGAGGAGATGCGACGAGAATCGCTTCAGAGGGAGGATGGGGCAGGAGAGAGATGGTTGTCAATAGGATAAGTATATGAATGATTGGTAACAGAAATGTTACAGATTGAAACACGGAGTCGTTTGGATTTGGAACAGATGGAGGAGTCTCCGTCCTGTCGGTGATGGACGGAGGTTCTTGTTTGACGGGGGCTTTTGCCGGGACCGAAGTCCCGGCTTCTTGAGGGCAGAAGTTTCTCCGCAGCGGGGATCAGCCGCGGAAGAGTTGGCGGAAAGCGTAGAAGAGGAAGCCGGAGAGGGTCATCGCGGCGGGGAGCGTGAGGACCCAGGCGAGCAGGAGGTTGCGCACGGTGCTGAATTGCAGGCCGGAGTGGTTGGCCAGCATGGTGCCGGCCACGCCGGAAGATAAGACGTGGGTGGTGCTGACGGGCAAGCCGAGGCCGTCGGCGGCGCCGATGGTGGCCATGGCGGTGATTTCCGCGGCGGCTCCCTGAGCGTAGGTGAGATGGTCCTTGCCGATTTTTTCGCCGACGGTGACGACGATACGCTTCCAGCCGACCATGGTGCCGAGACCGAGAGCGAGCGCCACGGCGACCTTCACCCAAAGGGGAATGAAGCGCGTGGCCTTGTCAATGTGCCCTTTGTAGTTTTTCAGGACGGCCACATCGGCTGCGGCGAATTGCGGCTTGCCGGATTTCTGCATCAGGCGCAGAGCTTCGCTGACCAGGTACATATCATTGCGGAAGTTGCGGACGCGCTCGTGCGGGACGCGGGCGAGTTGCTTGAACTGAGCCATTTCCGTGCCGATATCGTTGACGAGAACGCGCAGCGCCAGCATGGTGCCGGGCTGGAATTCCTTGGTGCGGATGAAATCCGTGACGTCGTCGCGGGGATCGCCTACCACGGCTGCGGGGGTCACATATTTGTCCAAGGTATCGGCGGCCTGGTGGGAGACGGCCACAAAGTCTTCGGATTGCCGGGAGGTGACGGCGTGGTTCAGCGCGTAGGTGGTGGGCACCGTGCCGATCAGAATGAGCATGCCGCGAATCCAAAATGGCGGCGGTTCGGTGCCCTTGGGCGCTTCGTAGAGCCGCTTGTCCTTGATGACGGCCTTCATGAAAAGGAACAGCAGGGAGGCAAGGAGGAAGCCAAAGATCGGGGAGAGGATGAGGGACTTGGCGATGTTGGCGGCCTGCGCCCAGTCCACGCCGCTGGTGCCAGACCTCGCCTGCATGAGCTGATTGGCGATGCCCACGCCGATGATCGAGCCAATCAGCGTGTGCGAACTGGAAGCGGGGAGACCGAACGACCAAGTGCCGAGGTTCCAGAGAATGGCGGCGACAAGGAGTGCAAAGACCATGGCGAAGCCCGCGCTGCTCCCCACTTGCAGAATCAGCTCAACGGGCAACAGGGAGACGATGGCAAACGCCACGGCTCCGGAGGAAGTGACGACGCCAAAAAAATTCCAAAAGCCCGACCACACCACCGCGATATTGGGATCGAGCGAGTGGGTATAAATGACCGTGGCGACGGCGTTGGCGGTGTCATGGAAGCCGTTCACAAATTCAAAGCCGAGAGCCACCAGGAGCGCGGTGCCCAGGAGAATGTAGGGCCAGGCGGAGCCCAGTTCGATGTTTGCGAGGTCGCGAGCGATGCTGTACCCGATGAAGATCAACCCGGCGAGAAATACCAAGCCGAAGACGAGCGTGCCAAGGCGGCCGGGCCCACGACTGAGTTTTGCTTCCATTACGGTTGATGCGGACGCTGCGGCCATTTGTGTCCTTCCCCGAGAGAAAAATGCGCGCAAGAGAGCGCGAGAGCAAGCACACGTTTATACGAAGGAATTGTTAATGGCAGATGAACACGCTAGAAAATACGGCCGAGTTGGAAGAACCATTTGTAGTGGCCGGAATCGCCAATGCTGCCGCCAATGAAGACTGGACCGAGCGCTGTTTCGCCGATGAAGCCCCCGACGACGTCGGCGGAGAACTTGGGCACCGGAAAGGGATCGCCATACATTTTGCCAAATTCGCCCCCGCCCGTGAAATAGACCTGCTTGCCGACGAACGTCGGGAGGGTGAACACCTTGTGGAGATAGCCACCACGCGCGAAGAAATACTGGTTGCCAAATAATTCGTGCAAGCCGTACGCGCTCAACTGGTTGGGCCCGCCGAGGAAAAAGGGCGGAGGCGAACCAACGTGGCGAAAACCAAAGGTCGTGCCGCCGCTTGTCGTGAGAAAGAGGGAACCCTGGGAAGATACCGGCTGGAAGCCATTCAGGGTAACTTGCAGCGTGGGGAAATCCTCCGTGGCACCGGGATAGTCATTATAAAAATGGAAGAGGGACTGGATGTAGTAGCCCCTGGTGGGAATGACCGGGTCATTGGTGTGATCGAGGATGTAGCGAACGCGGAGCGCGGCGACCTCCCCGCTGGAGGAAGTGAATTCGGGGGTGCCGAGGCGCAAGTAGTCATCGTAGTAACCGATGCTATAGCCGACGCGGAATTCGCTGAAACGATTAAGGCTGAAACCCAGATCAATTCCGGAGGCGACCTGATCCTGGCAGTAATCGGCGAGCGGATCGTGCTTGCGATAGATCAAGAACGTGTTCTGGCTGGCGTCGAAGGAGGGGGCGAAGAACCAGCGGCTGAGCGGCAGGAATGGCCGGTAGAGCTCCGTGGCGATGCCGTAGGTGCCGCCAAATTGCAGATCGGTGCGCCATTCGGAGCGCTCTCCGGCGACGTCCATGAAGGTCAGGCGAGAGCCCAGGGTGAAGGTGACATCATCGGGCTCGGAACCATCGAGTGAAAAGGAAGGCTGAAGCAGCGGCGGCGCGTAGGTTTTTTCGTGCACACGAACCAGCAAGCCATCCTGGCCATTTTCGCGAATCATGCCGTAGGTGACGCTGTCATAGCGCCCCAGCCCCGTCAGGCGCGTGAGGGCTTCATCGAGCTGCGGCGTGCTGATGGGTTTGCCGACAAAGGGGCGGAGAAAATTCTGGATGTTCTTGCCGTGTTCGGGGCCGACGCCCTCGACGCGCACAAACTGCGGCGTGCCGATGGTGGTGCGGCGGCGCGACTGGATCTGCCGCTGGTATTCGGCCCAGTCCGCATCGTTCAAGGCGTAGGCTTTGAAAATCTGCGCTTTTTCGGCGGCGGCCTCGTAGCCGCGCTGGATCAAGGCAGCGGACTTTTGGTACTCCGTGGAGTCAAAATCCTCGACGTTGACGCGCACGATCAGATCGGCCCCGGCCATGCCGCGGATTTCCGTTTCGGCGATGACGAGTTGCACGGAGCGCTCCAGCACGCTGAAGGCGGACTGAATTTCTTTCGCGGCGGTCTTGGAAATCTGCAGATGGATGGCGATGACCACGTCCGCACCCATATCGCGGGCAACATCGGTGGGAAGATTGTTGACCAAGCCGCCATCGACGAAGATCTGATCGCCGCGGCGCACGGGGGCGAAAACTCCGGGGATGGACATGGTGGCGCGCAGAGCGTCGGAAAGGGAGCCATCCTGGAAGATGTACGGCTTGCCGGAGACGAGTTCAGTGGAAACACAGCGAAAGGGAATGGGCAGATCCTTGAAGGAGGACACCTCGGAATAGGGAAGAGTTTCCCGGTCAATCAACAGATTGATCTGGTGGCCGGTATTGAGGCCCGCTGGAAGAGTGGGGCCATTTTTTAGCCCTATTTGGATGGTGTTGGGAACAGCGCGCGCGTCTTCCTTGCGGCGGAAGGTCAGGTCTTGATAGGGCGTGCCGCCACCGAGGAGCAGGGGCCAAGCCGCCTCTTGGGCAATACTTTTCAGGTCGTCGGCAGACTTGCCGGTGGCATAAAGCCCGCCCACCAGGCCGCCCATGCTGGTGCCCGCGATGTAATCCACGGGGATGTGATGCTCCTCAAACCATTTCAGGACGCCGATGTGAGCGAAACCGAGCGCGCCTCCTCCTTCGAGAGCGACGCCGATGCGCGGGCGCGGTTTGAGTGCGGGCTGCGCGGCGGGCGGCGTTTGCGCGGGCGGCTGCGGCGCGGGCGGATTCTCCTGCGCAAGGCATACAGCGCAGAGGAGTAGCGAAGAGAGAAAAAGTGCGATAGAAAAGTTTCGCATGAACATACCCCATCGTGGGCTTGACGGCGGCGAGTCCGAGAGCGCAATTAAGTGTGTCGCAGGTTCGAAGGGGTGGCAAGAGGGTTGGTTGGCATACGGTTGAGAGAAGCGGTGAGGCAGCGAGGCAGGATGCAAAAAAAGATTCAGTCGGGAGATCCGTGTCAGAGGTTGGCTTCGTTTTCGGGAGGCTGGCGGCGGTCAGCGCGCGTGGACACGGGAACTCCCGCAGCGGGATTTGGGAAGTATTCCATAGGCGAGAAGTAAGTACAGGTGCCGCATTGGCCGCTAGGGGGCGAAAGCGCATTGCCGCCACTTCCCCGCGGCGCTAGGGTTAAAAGTAAAGAGGGCCAGGGGAAGAAGTGTGGCCGTTGGAAGCGAGGCAAGACCCATGAGCACCGCGAACCTACCCAGTCCCGCGGCGTATGCCAAGCCAAAGACCAGCGTGTTGCGCTGGGCGTTTCGGATTTTTCGATGGTCCACCTATTTGGCGGCCCTGATCACCTTGATTTTGCTGCTGCACAAATCGCCGCCACCGCGGGTGGAGGCCACGCCGCAGGCTGCGGCGCGCGCGGAAGAGAAATTCGCACAAGTGGAGCAAAGCGTGGCGCAAGGCCAGCAGGCCACCGTGCGCCTGGATGAAACGGAACTGAACTCGTACCTGGCTTCGCACCTTGACCTGAAGGGGGATCAGCCGGCGGCGGCCGCTACGCCAGCACCGGCGCCCGATGGGCCGGGCGCACCCACTCCTGAGGATGTCGAGAAGGCGCGTTCATCGGTGCGCGACGTCAAAGTGACGATGGCGGACGATCGCGTGAAGGCCTACGTGGTGTTCGATGTTCATGGCAAGGACATGACGCTGGAGCTTGAGGGCAGGTTAGGCGCGACGAATGGCTACCTGCAATTTGTGCCGGTGAGCGGGCAGATTGGCTCGCTGCCGATTCCGCAGTCCACCCTGGAAACGGCGGTGCAGCGGCTGATGGAATCTCCCGAGAACCGCGAAAAGCTGCGCCTGCCGCCGGACATTTCGGACCTGCACATTGAAAACGGCGAACTAGTGGCGACGTACAAGTAAGACCGCATGGACAACAGGTTGCGGGAAAATGCCCAAAAGATGGCTCCGGGGCCTGGACTCGAACCAGGATAACCAGCTCCAAAGGCTGGTGTCCTGCCAATTAGACGACCCCGGAATTATTGCAAACACAACATTTACATCATGCCGTAACCACCGTCCAAGGGTCAAATGGGTCAAACTCGGCCTTTTTCACGTCGAATTTGGGTACGTGCTCAGATGGGATGAGAAGGCCGGTCTCCGCGGGATGCGATACGCTCCCAATGTTCGACGTGCTCGAGGCACAAAGAAAAGGAGACCGGCAATGCGGAAGATTAGCACTATGCCGACGAGTGGGAAAAACATTTTCCAAGGGCAGCTCACCATTGGTGTGGATCTGGGAGAGCGCTCCATTGATCTCGTCTAACCGGCTAACAATTCTTGCCATCAAAGGGTCATCGAGCCGAGCCTTATTCGAGCAATATCGATTTGGGCAATCCGATATTCCGCGACCCTTTATCCTCCGCAAAGTTTCTTATGCCAGAAGCATAGAAAAATCCTGGCATGACTCCCTTTCTTTCGCGAGGCCTCTCCCAGTGCTGATCTAGGCTTCATGCTGCCCGCGATGAGGATTTCAACCGAATGCTCAGAAGCTGAGCTTCAAAGCGAATTGGAAGAAGCGAGCGTCGGGTGTGAAGTTTTGAAAGAACCGAGGCAATGTAATCTCACCACCTGCCGACGAATTGTTGTTGATGCCGGATTGCAATGCCCCGCCGGAAGCGTTGCTGTTTGGATTCGCAAAAGATGGCGTGTTAAACAAATTGAAAACATCAACGCGAAACTGCAACGTCTTTCCTTCGCGGATGTGAAAGCCCTTGAACAGGGACATGTTGATCCGTTCGTATCCGGGGCCGTAGACGTCATCGCGGCGGCCACCTAAATAAGCGAGTGCTGGTGTTCCACTCACCGGCGTAATGATTCCGCTCCCAGATAATGGGTTGCCAAAGGCGCACGGATTGTACCAATTGGTGGTATTCCTCACTGCAGTGGGGCAGGTTATTCCTGGGTTGCTGGCAGGCGGCGTTCCTCCTGCCTGGAACGGGTCGCCCACCAGAGTCGCATAGACCACACTGGCGCCACTTGCCGCCGGGAACTCTGAGAGGGGAGTCACTGAGAACGGATTTCCCGTTTGTACGGTGAAAGTGAGGCTCGCTGACCAACCGCCTATGAGATGGTCAATGGCCCCCGTGTCGTTAGCGAAGCGACGGCCACGGCCGACGGGCAACTCGTAATTGCCGTTTAGAGTAAAGCGCTGGCGTGTGTCGAAGGGTGAGTTACTGTACTGCCCGCGAATGGGCTGGATGTTGGTGTTCGGGTAAGCATTGTCGCCGTTGCTGCCCAGAGGGGTCGGCGCATCATCGAGTGAATGCGACCAAGTGTAAGTGCCCAGAAAGTTGAGCCCGTGCGCGACGCGTCGTTCCAGCTTGACTTGCAGAGAGTTGTAGCTGCTGACCCCGGTGTACGAAGTGAATATCGCACTACTGAAGTCGGGCAAGGGTTGTTCCCCGCTAGTGCCAGCGCCATTCGCCAATAGCGCCAGCGGCGCATTCGGATTGGTAAGCACAATCACGTGGTGGGCTTGCGATCCAACGTAGGAAATGACTGCTAGCATATTCTTAGTGATAGCGTACTCCACGGCCAGATTGTAGTTCTCTGTGTAAGGGGTTTTCACGGCAGGATCGACACCACGAAGGCTTGGCTTCACGATAGAGTTCAGCAGACCGGCAGCAATTTGAGTACTGAAGCCATTTTCCAACGTGAGGCCATCGGTGTTGGAAGCGCTCCCATTATAAGCGGACTGGAAAACGAAGGGGATGTTCGTCCCCAGGTTCGGGCTATAACCCACACTCTCAAGTCCACCATAGAAAATGCCGTATCCCGCGCGCACGGTCGCATGGTCGTTCAGCCGGTAGGCGAGACCAAGGCGTGGAGCAAAATTGCTTTTGTCTTGATTCAGTAGATACGGGTTATTGCTGTACTGCAGCGCTACGTGGTCGCTGGCTAACAGAGTCGGGAACACCGCTCCTAGAGAGAGGTTCTGGCTCTTCGCCGGAATGATGTAGACCGAAGGCGTGTTCCCCGAAGTCAGCGCGCCTGTGGGATACCACTCCGCCTGGTGACCGAAAACTTCTTTGTAGGTTTGAGGATACTCGTAGCGCAGACCGAGGTTGACGGTCAGTCGAGAGCTCACCTTCCAATCGTCTTGGGCATAGACGGAGCGGTACCAGCGTTCGTCGTCCGTTCCGGCAAGATTCGAAAATTCAGCGCAGCCCATGTAGTCCGCAAGGAAATCGGAGACCCCATAACCGGTATAGCTGAAGTTATCGTTGTTAGAAGAACATGATGCCGCGCTACCGGCGTAATAATCGTACTCGCCCCGGGCTACCGGCGGCTGCATGGTAGCAAAACGGATGTGCTGGAGATTTACGCCGACTGTCAGTTCGTGCTTGCCGACAGTTTTGACGACGTTATCCAGAATCTGGAACACATTCTGATACTCACTGGAGGCGTAAAACTCGGGCGATCCAAACCCGGAGATACCACCCACGTTGACAGTTGGAAGCCCTCCATTGTCGCGGCCGCCCGGAATACCGTTCAGACTCAGAGATGCGGCGAGTCCAGGATTGTTCGCGTTTTCCTGGTTGAGGGCGAAATGGCCCCAGTTATATCCGAAGCGAAATTCATTGATCAGTGTGGGGGAGAAAGCGTGCATTTCGCTGAGGGCAAAGTTCTGGCCGAGATTGACGATACTGCCGTCATCGCCGAAAGAGAGAAAATTACCTCCGTCCAACACGGGCCCAAGAGGAGCAGAGCGGAAGCCAGGCTCATTGAGGAGGCTGAAGCGCGCAAAGGCCTGATCCCTGTTATTCATGTTCCAGTCCGCCCGGACATCAAACTGGAATGCGCTGTCGGTGGAATTTCGATTGGCCTGGTAATTGTTAGCGAAAACTCCGTGAGTATTCACGTTAGGCAGTGGATACAGGTTCAGGAGTTTCTGCGCAACCGGGTCGATCTCGCTCGTACACATGACGTTCTGAGGGTTGCCGCAAATCGAACCCATCGTCCCATCCTTCGTGCCGGGATCGCTCAAGAACATGGGGCGACCGCCGACGAAAGTCGAGTTGAGCAGTTCGCTGAAGTTCCCCTGGCGCATCAATGCCGTCGGCACGGTAAGGAAGTTTGTCTCCTCGAATACGATGCGGTTCTCTTCGAGATCGCCAAAGAAAAACAATCTGTTCTTGATGATGGGCAAGCCGAGGGTGGCACCGAATTGGTTCTGGTGGTAGTTCGGCACACTCTTCAATTCCCAATCGCGCGCATCAAAAGCAGTGTTGCGCACATATTCCCAAAGATTTCCGTGAGTCTGATTCGTGCCGGATTTCAAGCTGACAATGACTACAGCGCCAGCCGAGTGGCCAAACTCGGCGCTGTAATCCGACGTTTGGATCTTGAATTCCGCCAGCGCGTCCGGCGGAGGGCGCACAACGTAGCTGGCGCCGTTCAGGAAGTCCACCGTATTGGTATTGTTATCCACTCCGTCGAGAATGAAGTCGTTCTGTTCGGCCCTTTGCCCGTTGGCATTGAAGTCCCCCTTTCCGTTCCCGCGAGAGCCTTCGGGCGGAGCCACCCCGGTCGCCAACTGTGCGATGTACACCCAGTTCCTCCCGTTGAGGGGAGTCTCGTCAATTGTCTTGGCCGACATCACTTGCCCGACGGACGCTTCCTCGGTCTGCCTCAAGGGTGGCGCACCGCTTACTTCAACTGTTTCTGACAGAGATCCGATCTTCAACTGCACGTTGTACAAAAGGACTTGGCCAACATCGAGTGTCAAATCAGGGCTTGCGACAGTACTGAAACCGACGGCCTGCACAAAAACTTGATAGACCCCGGGTGGTACAAAGGGCACGCTGAAAAGGCCATCCGAGTTGGTTGTGGTTTTTCGCTCCACACCCGTTGCTTGATTTATGACCCGAACTGTCGCACCGCGCACCGACGCTTGCAGCGAGTCGGTGACATGGCCTGAAACTTGCCCGTTCTGCGCGAAGCATACAACGCTGGCCGGGAATGTAAGAACAAAAACCAGCGAGAACTTACGTATCCTGCTCATGGGTTCGAGATTTCATGGTCTTCACACAGGGACCATCAGGTCTCATTCTCGCGGTGGCACTGAGGGAATTCTGGCTAGGCGTCGTACCTCCCCGATCGATGCGAGGATATCTGAGGTAATGGCCTGTGCCGGCCTTGGAGAAGACTGTACACCACTTATCAGCTCGCTGCACAATGCCCTATTCCATGCCGCAGCCACTGTCAAAGTCTGGGATTTGTTCGAATCAGCTGTCGGCAGGGAATCAGGCGGCGAACCTTCGAGAGCATTGATCGCGCGGACCGCCTTTTCCTCTGCATTCAGACCATCAAACAGCTTGCTGGAGTGTCTTTCCAGGAGTTCCTTCAAAGCATCCTGTGCGGGTTCGTTCAGAGTTGCATCTGGGCTGAATCGCTGCAAAAGTTCCGCCAGTGCGCTACTTTCCTGTTGAACAACAAGAGCTGCGTCAAGCACTTGTCGTGAGACTGAACTCACCTCCTTTTGCGGCTTGGCGTGCTTGCGGAAGAACTCTTCCAGTGGGGATGCCCCGGCCACGTCTGAGTATTCTTGAACTCTGGCGGTTGAGGATGGCTCCGAGGCGCCGCGGGAAGCTAACTCCTCAAGGCTGAAGATTGAGGACGTCACATGGGGAAGCCGCCGCAACTGCGCCAGCAGGGAGTTCTTGCGCTCCTTTGTTTCAACCACCCCGTTGATAACGATGCCATTGCTGGAACGTGAGAACTCGAGTTGCTCAGTGGAGTCCGCATTGAGGCGACTCAAAACCAGGCGCGCTTCCAATTCGACCTCATCTAATTCTTCCCGAGTTGGCAAGGATGGAATGGCCAAGTGGTGTGGCACTGCGCCCAACTCCGAGGAGAGCGGCTCGAAGATTGAGTCGTTGACGGCATTCCAGCCTAAAACCGCGTAATCCAGCTCCGCGATATCAATAGTCCCGCTCTCCCGGAACTGAACCGTCCTTGCCACGGGGTGGAAATCGGCTCTGCGCACGGTGAGCGACTCGGCTGCGACCGATCCCTCCGACACGTTCGTCGTTAGGGTCATGAGATCGTCAGCAGACCGCTCGACCTCGTCTCTCTTGAGTGCCTGGCGGTCGCGCCACTCCTTGAAGGCGATTGCCGAGAGGGGCTCATCCCAATTTACGCCGGCCGCGGAAAATGCACTCTTAAGCTGTTGCTCTTGGTCATCGGGTTCGGTCGTTCTTGGATGCCGACGCCGCTGCACATCGCGATACAGTGTTCTTTCGATTGTCTGCTTGGGTGCGCGTATACGTATTCGCTGGTAAACCACGCCGGGCTCCCCATTCCTGGGGCTCTCGTCCCACACTTCCGCTCGTTCAAGAAATTCGCTCGCGGAGACACGGGGGCCGGTCCGGCTCCAGATGACCAAAAGTGTGCTTAGCGCAAGTACCACCACGATAGTGCTCGCCAACACAGGATTCATATGGGGAATTCCAATCGTACGGACAAAGGACGCGAATCTAGGCCGCCGCCGGCCTGCACTTTGGATCTGGTCGTCAAGCCGGGCAATGAAACGATCTTCACCGCGCGCGGGAGGCGGCAGGTAAGGTGCCACCAACTCCCGCTGATACTCGACGACTCTAACAATGGTGTCCTGCAATTGCTGTTTTCGAGCAAGGCACTGCCAGCAGGAATCCAGATGTCGCGCAGCATTGGCGGAAAACGGAGCGGGAGAGTCCCCGTCAATAGCAGCAATGATCTGCTCATCGCTAAGGTGCTCATCCGTCTTTGGTAGGAGCCATTGGAGTAGTCTAGCCATGGATCTCACCTGCCAATCGCACAATCGCACGTTGCAGGAGCTCTGCAGCGCTCGACACATTCACCCCGAGCACGGCCGCGATTTCCCGGTAGCGGAGGCCTTGCGCTCTCAAATACACGCACTGGCGCTGAGACTCCGTCAGTTGTGCGACGCCAGCGTCCAGTCGCTGCATGGCTTCCTTGCTCAGATATAGCTCTTCCGGATTCTTGCCCGGGTCGCAACGTTGCCGCACACTGAATTCTTCGTCCTTGCCTAGGTCGGTCTCAGAGACCATGCGGCGTTGGACACGTTGCATATTCAAGGACACGTTGCGCGCGACTCGGAAAACCCAGGCTCGCGGTTCCTCGATTTTTGCCCCGCACTCGAGCTGACAATGGAGACGCAAGAAGGCCTCCTGCACGATGTCGTCTGCTTCCTGGGGCTTTAGCCCAATACAGACCAAGTAGCTATAAAGCGGGGTACGAATTTCCCGGAACAGCTCGATGATCTGCTCACGATGGCTCAGAATACGGCGCTCCCCGACCGCGACCGTGCCGAGTCGTCCCGGCAAGGCGAAGCTGTGGTCTCCTTCGCTAGCAGCCGGCCACATAGAGTGCATGCGCCACGAATCTCCGGCCTGACCCCTTACCACTGAGCACGGCCAATTCTACCTCTTCTATATAGGACACATCAGCGTCCACATTTTCCGGTTCGTGGGAAGTCTTTTTTTGCAGCCTTGCTGCGAGCCGTTTGGCAGGTGTCCGCCGACCCAGAATGCCCACAATCTTGAAGTCAAACTTCCCGTAAGACTCTCATTCAAAGGAAGATATGCCTGACTGTCGGAAGGAGTGACGTGTGCTGGTCTTCGTGCCCGCAAAGAGTTTTTCCCCCAAAACCGGAAAATCCTCACGAGTGCGTGTCTTAGATGTGAGCCACGGACCTTCGGAGCCAGGAAATGCCCGACGCCTCCCGCGTTCCCACGGGCCGACCCCAGCTCTGAGCAAAGCTTGTGGGCCAAACCCGGCCAAATTCAGAGGGGGACAAATTGAAATGAGCACCAACCAAACGAATTGTTTCACCCTGCGGGCGAACGAGACACTGAACAAAGGGAATTTCGCAGAGCCTTTCCGCAAGCTGGGAAAGATTCTGGCGGCACTCTGCTTCACACTCTGCGTGCTTCAAATTCCAATAGCGCATGCGCAGGTTAATGGCGCGGGTCGGAAGCCATACATGGGCTGGACCACTTGGACACAGCAGTCCTACAACTATCCCGCCGGGAATCCGGGTGGAGACGCCTTTCAAAACGAAACTAACGTTGAAGCCAACTCCGACGCCATGCTGACCTCTGGGCTGCAAGCGCATGGCTTCCGTTACATCAATATCGACGGCGATTGGGACAACGGGCTGATGTGCCAGTGCGGGACACCGTACACCTTTGATAGTTACGGGCGTCCCGTCGGCAATCTCACGAGATTTCCCAACGGTATGGCCGCCGTCGCTGACCATATTCATCGCAACGGACAACTGGCAGGGATTTACTGGGAAGAAGGAGTAGCGCCCCAGGTATACGCCGCAAATACGCCCATCCTCGGAACGAACTATACCGTGCAGCAGATCGTGGCGCAGCCGTTGGTCACGGAGTTCAACGGTTTCTACGTGATCGACTTTACCAAGCCAGGTGCCCAGGAGTATGAGAATTCCATCATCAATTTATTTGCGGAGTGGGGTTACGACTATCTGAAGATGGACGGTGTCAGAACCGCCGAAAACCGCGGCGGAACCGCCTTCATTGATGACCGCCCGGATGTTCAGGCCTTCTCTCTGGCCGTGCGCCAATCTGGACGCCCGATGTACTTGAATCTTTCTTCAAAGTTAAATCATGACTATCTCGGTTGGTGGGAGCAGTGGTCGAACGGCAGACGCATCGACGGTGACATTGAAGCTGACAAAGTCACTGGGCCTTACACGATCACCGATTGGACGAATGTTGCGGTGCGATTCACCGATCTTCTCCCGTGGCAGCAAGATGCGAGTTCGTTCCTCGGCTGGAACGACTTGGATTCGCTCGAAGTAGGCAATACTACCAACACGACTTACCCGGCCAATACGCCGGAGATTGCCCAGCCTTCGAATCCGCCGATAGCGCCGACCTCTCTCGCGGGTACACCGGCCTTAGTCGATGGTTTGACGAATGATGAACGGCAAACCGCGGTGACCTTCTGGTCGATCGCCGCCGCCCCTCTGCAATTGGGAGACGATCTAACCATGCTGGACAGCTTTGGAATCCAGTTGCTAACCAATGACGAGGTGATTGGCGTCGATCAGTCTGGAGTCGCCGGACATGTGGTCATGGAAGGGAGCACACCGGTGTGGGCGCAGAACCTCTGCGATGGGTCGTACTACGTCGCATTGTTCAACCTGACTGCCTCAAGCGCTCCAGTCTCCGTGAACTGGATCAACTTGGGCTTCCAAGGCGCTGCCGATGTCCGGGACCTCTGGGCGCACAACGACCTTGGAGTTTTCGCCAACACCTACACCGTCACGCTTGATGCTCACGGCTCGAGTCTTTTCCGAGTCAAGCCGCTCGGTCGCCACGACCGCGGATGCGGCGACCCTTCCTTGCGAGATGGCGGCTTTCATATCACTGGTTTTCGGTTCAACGCACTTGCACCGGCGGATTCCACAGTCCGGTATTAGGGGGTCACATGAAGAACGCTCGAGAACGTAGAAACATGCTCGGATCGCTCCCTCGCATTGCCGCAGTCCTGTTGTTCATTCTATTTTGTGCGGGGCCTGCACGCGCCCAGGTGGATCAAGGCACGGTGACCGGAGTCATCCAAGATAGTAGCGGCGCGGTCGTTGCCAACGCCCAGGTCACGCTGACCAATACTGATACGGGTTTCGTCCTGCAAACCAACACCGACGCGAGCGGTGTGTACACATTTTCGCCGGTCAAAATCGGAAACTACAAGGTATCTGCCACTGCGCAAGGGTTTGGCACCACCACACAGGAAAACCTGCACTTGGACATGCAGCAGCGTCTCGCCGTCAATATCAATCTCAAACCGGGCGCTGTGTCTGAGACCGTTACCGTCACTGGAGAGCCGCCCTTGATTCAGGCCGAGGAAGCTTCGGTGGGACAAGTAGTTTCCACCGCGAGCATCAATGAGGCTCCATTGAACGGCAGGAACTGGGTCTACATTGCGCAATTAACCGCTGGCGTGGACCCGGTCGCAGGAACGCGCGGCAATGGCAAGGGTGACTTCAATGCCAACGGCCAGCGCGCCGAACAGAACAACTTTATTCTGGACGGAGTGGATAACAATACCAGCGCGGTGGACTTCCTGAACGGCGCCAGCTACGTTGTGCGCCCTCCGCCGGATGCGCTGGCGGAATTCAAGATCCAAACGTCGGATTACAGCGCTGAGTTTGGCCATTCCGCGGGTGCGGTAGTCAATGCCAGCCTCAAATCCGGCACCAACGAAATCCACGGAGACCTATGGGAGTACTTCCGCAACAATGCCCTTGACGCGCGCGATTGGAATGCGCCCATCGTTCCCGACTACCACCAGAACCAATTCGGCGCAACACTCGGTTTTCCCATCATCAAGAATAAGCTGTTTTTCTTCGGCGATTTGGAGGCAAACCGGATCATCTTTCAAGAAACCAATACCGTAACCGTGCCCACGGCGAAGATGCGTACTGGCGACTTTACCGAACTGCTCAACCCCGCATTCACTGGTTACGGCGCGCCACTGGAGTTGAGCGATCCCGGAAACCCCAGCCAGCCCATGGGTTCTCATTGCGATAATCCGGTAAACGTAATGTGCGCAAGCGATATGTCGTTGGTCGCGCAAAAGTTCCTCAACATGTACCCGATGCCTGACCCGTCGGCTACAACCTTGGCCAATAACCTAACAGTTCAAAGAAAATCCAGTGATAACACCTTTCAATTTGACACCCGTATGGATTGGAACATCAGCAACAGCGACCAGGCCTTTGCCCGTTTCAGCTTGGTGAATGAACGGGGTTATCGACCCGCTCCGCTGGGTAATCCCTTGGATGGAGGCAACTTCCTGGCTTTCGGCGATGTCGGCTCCATTATCAACCTCGGCCAGAACTTTGCGTTCAGCGAAACCCACATCTTTACCCCAACGATTACAAACGAGTTTCGCTTCGGATATAACTGGGGCCACTTTGCTTTTGACCAGGAGAACAGCTCCAACACCGGTCTTGCTGCATCCCTGGGCTTGGGTGGTATTCCGGGAGGCCAGCAAAACGGAGGCCTTCCAACGGTCAACGTTGGCGGCATCTCGGGCTTCGGATCACCGGAGTACTACGCTTCCAACGAGTACGAGAATGTCTTTCAGATTCTCGATAACCTCACCAAAATCCAGGGAAATCACGCGTTGAAGTTCGGAGTCAGCTTCCAGCACATCCGTTTTGCAACCCAGCAACCTCCGAATTCTCGTGGTGAATATGATTATTTTAGCGGTGCCGCCAGTTGCCCCGACTCAATCTCCTACACGGGTCTAGCACCGTCTCCTGGGGTGGCGGGAGTGGGCTTCGGGGTAGCCGATTTCTTGGCGGACATGCAGGGCTGTGCGCAGATTTCAAACCTTGCCTCAACCGATGACGAGCGTTGGGACCGGTCGGTGTATGCCCAAGATGATTGGAAAGTGAATTCGCGGTTGACACTGAATCTCGGCCTGCGCTACGAGTACCCGCAGACTTACAAGGAACTCTTCGGCCATCAAGCAGAGTGGTACCCCACCGGTCCGCTCGTCGCCGGAAACACCCCTTCGGTCTACGTGATCCCAGCGATGAGCCAGAACATCTCGCTTGGATCCGTGTTGCCAGCTCTTTTGGCAGCGAATAACGCTACCCTGCAGTACAGCAGCAACCCTTACCTGGTGAACCAAGACGTGCTTAATTTCGCGCCACGCCTGGGTATGGCCTATCGGCTGACCAATCGCGCCGTCGTCCGGGCAGGTTACGGCATGTTCTATGGCGGATTGGAAAGCACGGGCTATAATCCGAACTTGGGGGTGAACGCCCCGTTCGTATTCCAATCGAACTTCACCGCCAATGCTCCGAACGGCTGCGTTGCGGTCGGCAATTGCCCAACGGATGGCATCAGTCTGGCCACCGGCTTCACAAATGAAATTCAAGCCGGTCTTCTCAATGCGCTAGCCACTCCCAGCCTGCGCGGCGTGCAACCGAACGTGAAAACGTCTTATACGGAGAATTACAACCTAGCAATCGAGTACGGAATCACCACCAACACGGTCGCTACCGTCTCCTACGTGGGGTCGCAAGCACACCACTTGATTGTGTTTACCAATCCGAATGCGCCACTGGCACTCTTGCCTAATGGCTCTAACACGCTCCCTGAGCAACCGTTACCCGGCTTCGGTGGCGCGATATTCAGTTCCTACACCGGAGACAGCAACTACAACTCCTTGCAGGCAAAGCTGGAGCACCGCTTCTCGCATGGCCTGACGTTTCTCGCCACCTATACCTATTCCCACTCGCTCGATGATGCCACCGCACCTTTAGGCGCTAATGGCGACAACGGCTATCCCAACACCAATATCCAACCGATTTCGGATCAGTACAGCAACTCTCCCTTTGATACCCGGCAGCGTTTCACGTTCAATAGCAATTATGAATTGCCGTTCGGACTGGGCCGCAAATTTGCCAATCATTCCACATGGCTCGACTACCTGGTTGGCGGATGGTCTTCGAGTCTTACTTTCGCGGCGCAAACCGGCAATCCCTTCTCCGTTTTCGCCAGCAGCAGCTTTGTCGGCGCCGCCGGCACAAGCGGGTTCTTCTACGCCACGCTGGTGGGGAATCCCTTCGCGGCGGGTGGCACGCCACCAGCGAGCAACCCCGGGATAGTCTGTCCATCGTCCATACATAACACCACGAACTGGTACAACCCCTGTGCGTTTGGCAATCCTACGCCAGGCACAAGCACCAATATTCCCGCACAAGGCGTGTCGGGCTCGGCGGCGCTTGCGTTTCTTGGGGGGCGGCGCGACTCCGTGTACGGCCCTGGATATGAGCGGATCAACATGTCTTTTTTCAAGGATTTTTCCATTCGCGAGAAGATGAAACTGCAATTCCGTGCCGATGTTTTCAACCTATTCAACACTCCGTCATTCGCCAATCCCAACAGCAATAGCGCTGGAGGGGGACTCCAGGGCGGCATTGACGACAATTCATCGCTTGGCGGTCAAATCACTTTGCCGCGATTCTTTCAGGCATTTACTCCCGATGCCCGGTTCGTCCAATTCGCTTTGAAGTTCATCTTCTGAGCGTTCGGTTTTGAGGAGCGGACGGGACGCCACAACATCACGTCCGCTCCGAGGTTTCTCTGCCATGTTTAGTGGTTCTGCTATTCGTTCCAACGGGCTTCGGTTTCTGGCCTCACTGCTCCCATTCTTCTTTTTTCAACAGCCTTGCCTGGCGCAGGAAGCAAAACCCATAGCGACGGAAACTCGGGCCAACGAAATGCCGTCCGCTGATAATCTCATGCTGAAGCGTGCACTATCGGCCTATGATCAGGGACACGCTGACCAGGCCGAGCCACTACTTCTGGATCTAACGCATCGCTACCCCAGGAACTTCCCGGCCACGGAAACTCTTGGTCTGATTTACGCCGAAGGTGGAGATATTCCGTCCGCAATTCCCCTGCTTGAGAAGGCTTGTGCGGTGCGCCCGTCCTCCGCCATCGCGTTCGCAAACTTGGGAGCGGCGTACCTGAAAGAAGGCCAGACCCAAGATGCCCTACGGGCGTTGCAGCGGGCGGCCTCCCTCGATCCGGCGAATCCCCGGACTGAATCCAATCTAGGGGAGGCGCTCGTGCGCGCTGGCAGTTTCGGCGAGGCCGCGGAAGCTTTCAAAATCGCCGCTCGCGCGGAGCCCGACAACCGTGATGTGCTCTATAACTGGGCACTCGCACTGTTTGACCAAGGCGACTTCAGACAGGCTGGGGAAGTTCTCGCCCGCCTTCCTGAAAAGGAATCTTCACCGCAAGCGCAATCCCTGCTTGGCGATATCAATGAGAAGCAGGGCCGCTTTGAGGCCGCGGTCGAAAACTTCAAGAGAGCCGCGGCCCTAGATCCCAGCGAGCAGAACATCTTTGCACTGGGAGTGGAGCTTGCGCGCCACTGGACGTTCGATGCCGCCAAGGAGGTCTTTGCTTATGGAACCGTTAAGTATGCGGATAGCGCTCGCCTGCGGATTGGCTTGGGCGTGACCAGGTACGGGAACAGCGACTATGCCGGTGCGTCGCAGGTTTTCTCCGAACTCCTGGCGCACGACCCGGACAACGCGCACTATGCGGATCTTCTTGGGCGTAGCTGCAGCCTGAATGTGGAAGAACGCAACCCGGCCTGCGACATACTTGCGGATTTCGCCGCGCGGCACCCACGGAACGCTTCGGCCGCTTGCTTTGCTGCAGCCAGCATCCTGCACCGCCCTGCCGTTGAGCAAGACCGGGATCTGGCCCGCCACTTACTTGTGCAGGCGATTGCGGCTGATCCCAAGTTTGCCAAAGCGTATTTTCAGATGGGCGTGCTCGAACAGCAGGAGAGGCACTGGCAGGAAAGCGTTGCTGCTTTTGAAAGCGCTGTTACTCTCGACCCGGAATTTGCTGAAGCGCATTACCGTTTGGCCCGAGCCTATGCCCATGTTGGGAAACAGGAGCAGGCACAGCGGGAGATGGCCATCCATCAAAGATATCGCGAACAGCAGAATCAAGACATGGACGCTCAATTAAGAGAGGTGACTACATTTCTCGTCACCTTGCAATGACGAACCACCCCCGAAAAGCCACCAGCCTAGAGACGCCAAACTCCGGCATCGCGCCGCTCGATTACGACAACGAAGACTCGCTCGATTTCTACTTATTGGATGGCTCGACCGGTGCTGCCACGCAAGGCCTGGAGCGTCCACGCGCAATGCCCTTGCGCCACAACCACGGTCGTACCCTCAACAGCGGGAGCAGTTGATTCGACGGGTTTTGATACATTTATGTCTTCACAGCGCTGCCAATCTAGACCGGTTTATCACTTCTCCGATGGGACAGCTTCACTGAAGGATAGAACCACGCTGCACGACATCGCGGGGGCGCTGGGCGTTACGACAGCCACCGTGTCCCATGCCTTGAATGGCCTTCCCGGAGTGAGTTCTGAGACAAGGGTGCGGATTCTGGAGGTGGCCAGGCAACTCCACTATCGGCCGAATTTGGCAGCGCGCTACTTGGCGTCGAATCGAAGGTTCAGGGTGTCGGTCAACACCTTGCAAGGAACAGAAAATTTCGAGGAAGAGCTACGGGATGGCATCGCTACGGAGGCCAGATCGTTTGCTTTCCAAAATATAGATCTCGATTTTCGTACCTATTCCGGCGTGGGCGACGAAGAGGAGCGAGCTTTCGAGGCCGCGTTGACTGACGAGGTGGACGGAATCGTCGTACTGGCCACGAATACAAAAAGGCTTCGTCGCTCGATACGCCACGCCGTGCGATGCGAGATCCCAGTCGTCTGCGTTGTGAATGAAATTCCCAAGAGTGGCAGGCTCGCAGCGGTTTCGGTCGATGCAAGAGTCACGGGTTCTCTGGCGGCAGACTTAATGGGCAAGTTGGTCGGTGGTTCGGGCGAAGTCGCCATCAACCTAAGTGACCGTGCCGGTCCGGATGCCGAAGTTTTTGCCGCGTTTGAAGGCGCACTGCGATCGCTTCATCCCAAGCTGCGATTGGAAACCATCATCGAGGACCACGATATCGAATCAGAGGCCTATGACAAATGTTGTCAGCTTCTCAGAGTTCGGAAGCAACTGGCCGGTATTTATGTTGCGGCACGGACTTCTCGTCCTGCGCTTGAAGCCCTGCAAGATAGCAGCATGCTCAGTCATACGACTGTCATTACCAACGACCTATCCCGCGACCTTGTGGAAGAAATGCGATCTGGAGCTGTAGCGGCGATCATTCATCAACGCCCCAGAATGCAGGGCCGAGCGGCGGTGCGCCTCTTGTACGACTTTCTGATCGATGGAAGACCACCGAGGAGCAATCTAACGTTACACCCGCACCTTCTAATGAACGGGAATCTCGACGCTTATCTCCAAAGCCTCCTTGGTGAAACTATGATGTGAACTTATGAAATTGACAGCCGGCCGTCTGCCGTGCCTGTGGTCCGTACGGCCGCTGCCGCGCGTGGAATTCCGTGATCGCATTTCGGTGCCGGCGAGGGCTTGAGAGATGCCCAACTCTGTAGTCCAAGAACAACCGACTCGGACTTCCCAGCGGCGGTTACACTTGGCCGTTTGGGAGGACGGATGCAGGGTCAATTGAGGATTTGAGCGAGATTTGCCCCGGCACAGCTTGTACAGCAGACTACCTTTTGACCGACTGTACGAAGGATCTTGTGCTTTGCACAAGCTTCTCGCCGACAATGCAAGAGACGAGCGCATTACAGGGAGATAGCATGAAGATTCGCACTGTTGTAAGGAACAGCACTTAACGAGTTGTATCGGACGTGCAGTCACAGTGAAACGCATTGAGGCGAGGGGAAGCCAGAAGATTTCTCGGAACTATTCGACTGGACAGCACTTACCTTTTTGAGTATGCCAATTACGATCCGGCATGGTTTAGGCATTGTTACGTCGTCAGCATTTATTAGCAATTGCGGGATTCGAGTTCTGGCAACGTCATCGAAGGACAGGGTTTAGGTGCACCGGGGTTCGTTTCGATCCCCACCGCCCCTACCAACTTTCCTTCATATCAACACTTTTAAGCGACTGCCTTTGTGCCATTCGGAACTTTTGTTCCAATTGCACGCTTAGCAATCCGCTCCATCGAGTTGCGCTACGATTACGGGATGACGTGCCCTGACTGGCCGAGAAGAAAGGTGGGTCAAACTAAGGGACAATTTAGGGAGACAGCTATTCCGAGCTAACTGCAACGGTCCGAACGGTTTATCCTATGATTCACTTCACCAAAGGCAGGTGTCCTGCCAATTAGACGACCCCGGAACAGGAGCACATATTTACTCGTGTACTTGAGACGCCGCGAAGGAAAAAGCCCGTAGGGAGGGAAATGATTTTTGTGCAGCGGCAGCAGATTGCGGGCTGCACCGAAATGGGGCAGGCGGCAGACAGGACGCGGACACGACTTTTTGCCCTCGCCGCCATTTCTGCTAGAGTAGAAAGGTTGAACTGACGAGTGGAGAGGTGGCCGAGCGGTTTAAGGCGCACGCTTGGAAAGCGTGTGTAGGTTAACCCCTACCGTGGGTTCGAATCCCACCCTCTCCGCCAGAATTCTCGCCACACTTTGTCCAGCGTAATGAGGTGAGGACTCCGAAATAGAAAATGGGAGGACCGCATCCAAAAACCGGCCGCCGAAAACCAGAGACCGCCGAGGAAAGCAGATGCGTCTCCGGCTTTGCGGGAACGGAATGACAATCAAACTCAGATCTTGCCGAGATGGGGTCCAGCGTACTGGACCCTTACGAGAGAAAAAGCAAACCCAAGAGGTCCCGCCTCGCAGTGCTCGAACCCAACACAGACGAACCCCCTGTCTGACATGGGCTGGGACATGGAGTGACAATGGGGGCAGCCAATTTGGTGCTGCGGGCGTCTTAACGATTCTGGCGGGGACTTGCCTCATGGCGGATTAGACCGCACAATAGGCGCTCCCGTCCCTCCGCCCGAGAGGACCCATGATCTTTCGCAGCATCAAGCAAGTTCGCCGGTTCTTTCGCATCCTTGCGGGTTTCACTCTCCTTTTAATTGGTGTCATCATGTTTTTCACGCCGGGTCCGGGCTGGCTGGTGATTTTCCTGGGGCTCACGCTGCTGGCGGCGGAATTTGTGTGGGCGCGGCGGTTGGTGGAGCGCATGAAGCACGAAGGCAATCGCCTGAAGGATTCCGTCTGGAGAGTCAATAAGAACGAATCGCCGAATGGCGATGCAGCCGAAGGGAACTCATGAATCAGGAAAGGAAGGGGAAGTGGGCGTTAGTAACCGGAGGGAGCTCGGGGATTGGTGTGGCGCTGGCGACGCAACTGGCAGCGGGAGGCACGCATGTGGTGCTGACGGCACGCCGGCGAGACCGATTGGATGAACTTGCGCGAGCGTTGCAGCAACGCCACGGCATTCGGACGGAAGTCTTCACCGCCGATTTGGCGCGCCCGGAAGCGCCGCAAGAAATTTACGAGTTCACGAAGCAAAAGGGCATCGAGATCGACCTGCTGATCAATGACGCCGGCTTCGGGCAATATGGCGAACTCATAGCGGTGGAAACGCAGCGGCTGCTGGACATGGTGCAGGTGAATTGCGCGGCGGTGGTGCACCTGACACGGCTGTATCTTGCGGACATGGTGGCACGGCGAAGAGGCGATGTGCTGATTCTGGCGTCAACGGCATCGTTTCAGGCGGTGCCGTATATTTCGACGCATGCGGCGACGAAGGCGTTCGATCTGCTTTTTGCCGAGGGCTTGGCCGAAGAGATGAAGCCGTACGGCATTCGCGTTTGCGCGTTGTGCCCGGGTTCGACGCAATCGGAATTTCACGTCGTGGCGGGGCAGGAGAAGTTCACCGGAAGGTATGCGCAAGAAACTGCGGAGAAGGTGGCACGCACGGGGTTGCAAGCGCTGGCGGAGGGCAAGAGCTACGTCATCTCCGGCATGGGCAATTATTGGGGCGCGCAAATGCAACGATTGGTGCCGCGGCGCGCGGTTGCGCGGATTGCCGCAAAGATGTTCCGGCCAGAGAAGGCGCAAGCGAAGTAAGATCCTCCATAATCTGCGAAAAGCAGATTCCTCTCCCGCCTTGCGGGATCGGAGCGATATTAGTACCTATATCGTGCCGGGATGGGGTCGAGCGGTGCTCGCCCCTGCTAGAGCATTGAATACAAAGGAGTTGTTCAGTCGCCTGGGTTTGGGGAACTTTTTCGTGTGGCGCGGGAAGTATCTAGTGTAAGCCGGGCGTCGCACCAGGAGAGATGCACATCGAGGCACAGGAACGGGACGACGTATTGTTGCGCCGCTCGGCTAAGGGCGATGAAGGGGCTTTTACGGAGCTGTATCGCCGCCACCAGGCCCCGCTCTATCGCTTTGCCCTGCGGATGTCTGGAAACGTTTGGGCGGCCGAGGAGATTGTGCAGGACGTTTTCATGACCCTGATTCGAGAGCCGAAAAAGTTTGATCCGCAGCGGGGTGCGTTGCGGTCGTTTCTGTATGGCATTACGCGCAATCGCGTGATGAAACATCTGGAGCGGGCGCCGCGGGAATTGCTGCACGAAGAACTCGTCGAAGATGCCATAGGGCAGCGAGGCAAGGAATTTGAGGCGATGACGCCGGCCGAGTGGGCGGAAGTTCGCGAGCGGCGGGAACAGGTTCGCGCAGCGGTACTGAAGCTGCCCGTGGAGTTTCGCGAAGCGGTGGTGCTGTGCGGGCTGGAAGAATTGAGTTACGACGAAGCGGCGCGGCTGTTGGATTGTCCGGTGGGCACGATTCGTTCGCGGCTGCACCGCGGGCGGGCGCTCCTGCTGGCGAAGCTGGAGATGCTGCGGGACACACCGAAGCGCGCGGGCGCGAGCCGGTGAGAATTTGGCAGGAGAAGCGGCCATGACGTGCGAAGAATTTGAACTGGCGGGACTAGACCTGGAAACGATGCAGGAAGACGATCCGGTGCGTAGCGCCGCGCGGGAACATCTGTGTTCGTGCGCGCGCTGCGCGGCGTTGCACGAGAACTGGCAAACCTTGCGAGCGGATTTGCAAGCGGTGGGGGCCGAAACGAAAGAAGCAGAGGCTCCCGCGCGTGTAGAGATGCGGCTGCGGCAGGAGTTCCGGACGCGGCACAAGATCGCGAAGGCGCGGCGGGCCGCTGTGTATGCGGGCTGGACGCTGGCGGCAGCCGCGGTGGTTGTGGCGGCGGTCAGTTGGGCCGACTGGCGGCATGAGTATGGAAAGGGAAGCACGCCGTCCGCTGTCAATTCCGCGCAGGACATCAACATGAATAAGACGACGCCGGCAGGACCGGAGCTGGGAGAAGCGATTGTCGCCGCGAACGATGCCGGCGAGTTCACGCTGTTGCCCGGAAGTTTTCCCGGCATGCTGGAGGATGCTACGGTCGTGCGCGTACAGATGCAGCGTGGGGCCCTGAGCGCACTGGGGCTGACGGTAAACGAGGAACGCGCGGCGGACTTGATACAAGTGGACCTGCTGGTGGGTGATGATGGGCAGCCGCAGGCGTTGCGATTGCCGCAAACCACGAACTGAATTTCCGCGGCAGGATTGCCGCTGCTAGGGAGAGAAGAGGAGAAGAAATAATGAAACGCAAGCGGATGTTGGCCTTGCTAAGCGGAGCGCTCCTGGTGAGTGTTGGAGCGTTGCGCGCGCAGGAGCCACCGGCTGGCGCGCCTCCTCCCGATGCCATGGGGCAGGAGGGTGGGCCGGAAGGGCCTCTCGGTACTCGGATGGAGATTTTGGGCTTCGGCGAAATGCACCCTGGCAAAGTGGTGACGGGCGCGCCGTACAGCGCGGTAGCGGTCACGGAAACACGGCAGACGCTGGCCGATGGCAACACCATCAGTCGCAAGGTGCAGGCCAACGTGTTCCGCGACGGCCAAGGACGCACACGCCGGGAAACGACCTTGACAGGCGTGGGGCCGCTGGCCGCGACGGGAGCGTCGCGCACGTTTGTGAGGATTTACGATCCGGTGGCGGGGACGGCATTTGTGCTCCATCAGGATACGAAGGTGGCGGAAAAGCTGCGGGTGCCCCCCGGCGGACGTAAATCTCCTGCGAACCTGCAGGGCAAGTTCAATGCGCGGATGCAGGAGGAAATTGCCAACGGAAGCTTGAAGAAGGAAGACCTGGGCGTGCAAACCATAAATGGCATCAGCGCACAGGGAACACGCTTTACGAGGACGATTCCCGCGGGCCAGGCCGGGAACGCCAAGCCGATCGTCATTACCAACGAACGCTGGTATTCGCCGGACCTGCAAATTGTGATCAAAACGGTGCGGAACGATCCGCGCTTCGGTGAAACGGTCTATACGGTCACCAACATTCATAAGCAGGAACCCGCTGCGGCGTTGTTTGGTGTGCCTTCGGATTACACGGTGAAACAAGGAGGCGCCCGCGGACGGAGCAAGATGAACCGTAAGGGCGGACCTGGTGCGGCTCCGGCAGATATGCCGCCTCCGCCGCCGTCCGAGTGAATCTTTGACTGTTAGCTGACGATCTTCTCTCCTGAAGACGGCGCGCCCTTTCTGCTGTGGCCCCCTTCCCGGCAGAGAGGGCGCTTCCGTGTCGGCAGGATGGTCCTCACCGCGCGCGGAATGGCGAGAGTATTTGCGCCTTGACAATAGGACGGACAGGCGGGCGGATGGTTCAAGCCGCGATCCCTCCACTCCGGCCCGCAAACTGCGCGGGCCTTCGGTCGGGATAACAAGACAGTTAGCGTATTGCCGAGATGGCGTCGAGCAGTGCTCGACCCCCACACTTTTCGGCCCGTCCGGGTGACTTTTGCTAAAGCGTCTGGACGTTGCGGACCACCTGCCTCCTTCGACGGGCAGGCAGAAGGGGGCCCTACAAGGACGAAGGCGGCAACGAGCGGCCGCAGCGAAGAAGAGGCCAGCAGTGTGCCGCTACCTGGTTGGGGAAAGATAAACCTGAGATTTGTCATTCCGACCGGAGGGACGGCGCTTCCTTGCCCTGAGCCCCGAAGGGTTGCCGTCCCGGAGTGGAGGTACGGTTTTCCATCGCACGTTTTTTGTGCGATGAATCCCTCTTCAACTTCGGATTTCGGGATGAATCGCGGGCGGCAATCAGGATTGTTTGAGGGCGCTGTCCAGCAGTTCCACGACGTGCACGACGTTCTGGCCGGTTTTGTGGATTTCGGCGCCGGCGCGTAGTTGCAACAGACAGCCAGGATTGGCGGTGACAATCGTTGCCGCGCGCGTGGCTTTCGCGTAGTCCATCTTTTCTTTCAGCAAATCGAGCGAAGCTTCCGTTTGCGTGACGTTGTAGACGCCCGCGGAACCGCAGCAGATGTCCGAGTAGGGCAATTCCACGAATTCAATGCCGGGAATGGCGCACAGCAACTGGCGCGGAGCCTCGCGGACTTTTTGACCGTGTAGGAGGTGGCAGGAGTCCTGATAGGTGACGCGCAAGCGGGTTTCCTTGAGCGGAGCGACGAGGCCAAGAGTGGCGAGAAATTCCGTGACATCGCGCATTTTGGCGGCGAAGATGACAGCGGCGGCATGCTCCGGTTCGTTGGGGGAGAAGAGGTGATCGTACTCCTTGAGCGTGGAGCCGCAGCCCGCGGCGTTGGTGAGGATGGCGTCGAACTGGCCGCCGCCAAAGGCGGTGATGTTCTTGCGGGCGAGTTGGCGGGCCGTTTCGCGCACACCGGCATGCGCGGCAAGCGCACCGCAACAGAGTTGCGCGCTGGGGACGGCCACTTCGCAGCCGTTGGCCGTGAGGACGCGAATGGTGGCTTCATTGAGCTTGGTGAAGGTGACATTCGCGATGCATCCGGCGAAGAAGGCCACGCGCGCGCGGAGGGGGCCTTGCGCGGGAAAGGTCTTGCCGAGTTCGCCGAAAAAGAAATGGCCGTCAATGCGGGGCAGAAGACGCTCGCGATCGGCGAGGCCGAGCAGTTTGAGGATGCCGGTGGCGCGGGCGAACGATTGCAGGCCGGAGCGCTGATAAAAGCGGAGCAATCTGGCGGCGAGGGCGATGCGGTTGGGATAGGGAAGCAGGCGCTTAAAAACGATCTCGCGTGTGAATCGCGCGAAGAGCGGGCGCTCGTATTCGGTTTCAATGCGCGCGCGGGCGTGTTCGACGAGCTTGCCGTATTCCACGCCGGAGGGGCAGGCGGTTTCGCAGGCGCGGCAATCGAGGCATTTATCAATGTGGCCGACGAAACCTTCGGAGAGCGGCAGTTCGCCGTTGCCTACCAAAATCATTTGGCGGATGCGGCCGCGGGGCGAATCGCCTTCGAGATGCCAGAGGCGATAGGTAGGACAATTGTTCAAGCACAGGCCGCAATGGACGCAGCGCGCAAAATCCTCGTAAACCGGTACCGGCCCGGGAATGTTTGCCGGAGTCCGCACTTCTCAGATTCCTCCCACAAAACGGCCCGGCGCGAAAATATTCTGCGGATCGAAGGAGTGCTTCACGCGCTGCATCATGCCGAAATCGGCGCGCTTCGGGCCCCAGACGTTTACACGTGATTTGAGCTTGCTGGACGTGTGCAAGAGCGTTGCATGACCCTGGCCTGCAGCGGCATGAGAGAAAACTTGCGCGGCGGCGTTTTCCAGCGCGCGCAGGGCGGCCTCGTCCTCCTTTTCAGCAAGCAAAGCGAAATAGATGATCGCGGCGGCGCGCACGAGCAAAGCTCCACGCAGAGCAGATTCTTGAGCGACGCACAGAAGGTCGGCAAGGTCGCCGGGCTTGCTCTGCGGCAATGCCATACGGAAGAGAGCGACGCTGGGAGAAGCCCAGCGGAGCCAGTCGAAAGCTTCGCGGAGAACACCGCCCAGATGGGCATCTGAGGCCGCGTCGAGGATTACACCGTTGGCTGCGGCGGCTTCGTTCGCGAGTTTCTGGAGGTCGCGGGCGATGCGGGGAACGACGGCCTCGTTTCCTTCGTAGGAGGCGTAAATCCACCATTTGCCGGGATCCAGGCGTGCGGCGAACTCAGCGTTTGTTTCGCGCAGAACTGAGGCAGTCAGAGCGACCATCTCTGGACTGAGTGTTTCCAGATTGGCAAGCGGCAGGCCGGACTTCCCGATGGCGTCCCGATAGGCAGAGGCACCCCCCAAATTTGAGAAGCACGCGAGATGGCCGCCGTGAGTTTGCGGCAGAGTAAAGGTGCGGAAATTAAGGCGCGTGATGACAGCGAGCGTGCCCAACGAACCGATGAACAGTTTATGCAGGTCGTAGCCGGTGACATTTTTCACGACACGGCCGCCGCTTTTGCAGAGCGCGCCCTTGCCGTCAACAAACTCCGCGCCGATCAGGAAATCGCGCGCACTGCCGTATTGTTTGCGCAAGGTGGAATCGATGCCGGAGGCGAGCGCACCGGCCACCGTCGAAGTTTCATAGCAGGGAACCGCCAGGGGCAGGAATTGGCCCTTTTCGGCGAGCACTTTCGCGAGTTGGCGCAGAGGTATGCCTGCATCAACGCTAAGCGTGAGATCAGCGGGATCGAAATGGGCGATATCGTGCAACGCGGTCATGTCCAGCGCAAGGTCATATCGCGCGGGTGGCATCCCCAAATCCAATTTGCTGCGCGAGCCAGTGGCGACGACGGCGAGTTTTTCGGTGAGGGCGAAGCGGACGACTTCCGCAGCTTCCTGTGCGGAAGTGGGGCGCACGATGGCGCCGGGCACCATGCCATCGATAGCGTACTCGCACAGCTCTGCCTCGGAAGCGACGACGCGATGCGCGCCGAGAACACTTTCGAGCCGCGTTGCGAGATTCGCCGTAGCGGTCATACGTGTGCCGGGAGCGCTTCTGCCATCTTGCGCACGCGAATCTCGCCGCAGCCCTTGCTTAAGGGGAAAATCTTGCCGGGATTCAGCGAGGAATCGGGATTGAAAGCGTCATGCACGCGGCGCATTAGGTCAAAATCGGCATCGCTGAAGAGCAGCGGCATGAGTTCATTTTTTTCCATGCCCACGCCGTGTTCGCCGGTAAGCGCGCCACCCAGTTCGACGCAATAGCGGATGATTTCCCGGGAGGCGGCGATGGCGTTTTCAAATTGCCGCGGGTCGCGTGGGTCGTAGAGGACGATGGGATGAAGGTTGCCGTCGCCGGCGTGAAAGATGTTGCCGATGGAGAAGCCGTACTTTTTGCCGATCTGCGAAATCTGCTGCAGGGCTTGGGGGAGCTTGGAGCGGGGTATGACGCCGTCGAGGACGTAATTGCTGGGAGCGAGGCGTCCCAGCGCGCCAAAGGCGTTCTTGCGGCCTTTCCACAGGAGGTCGCGTTCGGCGTCGTCTTTGGCGATGCGCACTTCGCGGGCGTGGTGCGTGCGGCAAACGTCTTCGACGGCAGTGGCCTGGGCTGCGGCGGCTTCTCGCAAGCCCTCCACCTCGATGAGCAGAATCGCGGCGCTATCGCGCGGGAAACCGGCGTGGATGTACTCTTCGATGGCGCGGAGGGTCCAGCCGTCCACCATCTCGCAGGCGGCGGGAGTGATGCCGCGCGCGGTGATTTCAGCGACGGTGTTGGAAGCGTCATCAACGGCGTCGAAGATGGCCAGCAGGGTCTTGACGGCTTCCGCTTTGCGCGTGAGCTTCACGGTGATTTCGGTGACGAGGGCCAGGGTGCCTTCGCTGCCCACAAAGAGCCCGCAGAGGTCGTAGCCCGGAGCGTCGCCGTGCTTGCTGCCGACGCGCACGATTTCTCCATCGGGAAGCACCAGTTCGAGCGCGGTGACATGGTTGACGGTGACGCCGTAGGCCAGCGTGTGCGGACCACCCGCATTTTCGGCGACGTTGCCGCCGATTGTGCAGGATTTTTGGCTGGAGGGATCGGGGGCAAAATAGAGACCGGTGTGTTCGACGGCGCGCGTGATATCGAGGTTCACCACGCCGGGCTGGACGACGGCGCGGGCATTCTCCAGATCGAGCTCCAGGATACGGTTCATCCGCGCGAACACGATCATGATGCCGCCGCCACGCGCTAGCGCGCCGCCGGAGAGGCCTGTTCCCGAGCCGCGGCCGACAATGGGCACGTTATATTTCGCGGCGAGCTTGACAATGCGCGAGACGTCTTCCGTAGTGTGAGGGAATGCGACCAGATCCGGGCGCGCTTTTTCGACCGAGCCGTCGTACTCGTAGAGCGCCAGGTCCTCGATTTTGTGGAGGACGTTCGACGAGCCGAGCAGAGAGTTCAGTTCGCGAAGCAGCGAAGCGGCCATAGAGCGATTCCGTGGTGTCTCGTTCCACTATAGTGAGACTTGCAGCATTCTGGCAACGAGATACTCCGGCTCCCGAATTAGCTGTGCTAGTGTAGTGCTTCAGAAAACCAAGAGGGAGAGATGCCGAAACCGAGAGTCTACTGTTCGCACGAGTTGTTTGAGGAAGCGCGCAAAATACTGGAAATCACTTGCGACGTCGAATATTGGACGCAGGCGGAGCGTCCGCCGCGAGAAGAGGTGCTGCGGCGCGTGAAGGACAAGGAAGGGCTGGTTTGCCTGCTGACGGAAAAAGTAGATGAAGGATTGCTGCGCGCGGCGCCGAAGCTGCGCATCGCCGCGAACGTCGCGGTGGGGTTCGACAACATTGACGTGGCGGCCTGCACCAAGCGGGGCGTGGTGGCGACGAATACGCCCGGCGTGCTGGACGAGACGACGGCGGATTTTGCGTGGACGTTGCTGATGGCGGTGGCGCGGCGGCTTGGCGAAGGCGAACAACTGGCGCGCTCCGGAAACTGGAAAGGCTGGAACCTCGACCAGCTTTGCGGCGCGGATATTTGGGGCAAGACGCTGGGAATTGTCGGGTTTGGCCGGATTGGCCGGGCGGTGGCGCGGCGGGCGTTGGGTTTCAACATGAAGGTCATCTACACGGATGCGGTGCGCGCACCGGAGGACGCGGAGAAACAGGTGAACGCCACGTTTCAAGATATGAACACGCTGCTGGCGGAAGCGGACTTCATCAGCCTGCATGTGCCGTTGCTGGCGGAAACGCAGGGGCTGTTTGACGCGCCAAAGTTCTTCCGCATGAAGCGCACGGCGTTTTTGATCAACACTTCGCGCGGGCCGGTGGTGGATGAGGCCGCACTGGTGGCGGCGCTGGAAAGCAAGAAAATTGCGGGAGCCGCGTTGGACGTGTATGAGAACGAACCGTTCATCCATCCCGGGTTAAAACGGCCGAACGTGGTGCTGGCGCCGCACCTGGCGTCGGCGTCGCTGGAGACGCGGACAAAAATGGCGGTGATGGCGGCGAACAACGTGGTTTCGCTCTTCCAGGGACAAATGCCGCCGAACATGGTGAATCCCTCGGTGCTGAAGAAGTCTTGAAACGGCGGGTGGCGCAGTGATGGCAACGGGGAAAGAAATCGCGCGCCGGATGTTCCTGCACACACTGGCGTCCATCGATATCCCTCGAATGATGGAAAGAAAGTTGCCGCGCGAGGGATCGCGGCTGATCTTGCCGGATGTTGCCATTGACCTTTCCCAAACTGCAAGAGTGCATGTGGTGGCCATTGGCAAGGCTGCCCATGCGATGGTGAGTGGGCTGGAAGGCGTCCTGCCCCGTGGAACGAGCGTTTCCGGGATTGTCGTCGCGCCCGTTGCGCCGGAGCGGCGCGTGCCGGGCATGGAGTATTTCGTTGGCGGGCACCCGGTTCCCAACGCAGAAAGCTGGAAGTCGGCCGAAGCCATTTTGCGGCTTCTGGAGAGTTGTGACGAGCGGACCGTGGTGATTTTCCTGTTGTCCGGAGGCGGGTCCGCGCTGGTCGAGCTGCCTCTGCACCGCGAAATGCAGTTGGAGGATGTGCAGGCGGTGCATCGCGCGCTGGTGACCTGTGGCGCGCCGATTGAAGCGATGAACACGGTGCGGAAACATCTTTCGGCAGTGAAAGGCGGGAGGCTGGCGGTTGCTGCGGGAACGGCGAGGAAAATTACGCTGGCAGTTACGGATGTGCCCGCGGGCAAGGAGTCGGCGCTGGCGTCCGGACCCACGCTGCCCGATCCGAGCACGATTGCGGACGTGCAGCGCATCGTGGCGCAATACGATTTGCGATGGAGATTTCCGGAGCGGCTGGTGCGCTGGCTGGATGCGGGGAAAATGCCGGAGACGCCCAAGGCCGGGAATCCCGCGTTTGCCAAAGCGCACTTTCATCTTTTGCTGGGCATGGACGATCTGTTTCACGCGGCGCACCACGCCGCGGAGGCCTGCGGCTATACGACACGCTGCGACAATTCCACGGACGACTGGCCGGTGGCGAAGGCGGCGGATGCGCTTCTTGCGCAACTGGCGGAATGGCAGCGAATGAACGCCGGGAAGCGCGTGGCGATTATTGCGGATGGGGAATTAAGCTCACCGGTGACCGGCAACGGTGTGGGCGGGAGAAACTCCGCGTTCGTGCTGGACGTCGCGGGGAAAATTGCGGGCCAGCGCATCACGGTTTTGAGCGCGGGTACAGACGGGCTCGATGGCAACAGCCCGGCAGCGGGAGCAGTGGCGGACGGGGAGACCGTGCAGCGGGCCAGAACGGCGGGACTGGATCCCGCGGTGGCGTTTCGCGAGAGCGATGCATACACGTTTTTCGCGAAGCTGGACGATGCCATCATCACCGGCCCGACAGGGAATAATCTGCGTGATTTGCGGATTTTGATGACGGAGGAGTAGGCCGGAGCCAAGGGTTTTGGCGGTTTCAAAGAACAAATGTGTTTACGTCTTGCGGAGACGGGGTCGAGCGGCGCTCGATCCCTACGAGCGGAAACCCAAGAAAAAGCCTCAGGCCTGAAGGCCTGAGCTACAAGGCGGTTGCTCCCGTCCGGGGGGACGAGGCGGGCTATTTGTCTGGTGGTGGCGGCGGCAAGCGCGTTTCGATGGACTTCAGCCGGTCGTTCATCGCTTCGACCAATTGCTCGATGTGGCTGAGGCGCTGGTCCTCGGTGGGCTGTGCGCTCGCTTCTTCACCATCGCCGACGCCTTCCTCTTCGCCCATCGGGCCGTAGCGCCTGACCTTCGCCTTGGGATTTTTCAGGCGTTCGATCTGGCCCTTGACCATCGGGGCTATTTCGATGCTCAAGTCCTGGCTCTTTAGAAGCGCTTCGAGCGCGGGAATCGCGGAGGCATCCCCGCGGGAGCCCAACGCGAGGATCGCGGATAGACGAACCGGGAAGTGCGGTTCCGAGAGATATGCGGCAATCTGAATGGTGATTTCCTTGTTGTCCTTCTGGAGGCGCGCCAGGCTGCTGATGGCGGCCTCGCGGGATTCCATGTTTTTGCCTGGGGCGGCCCAATCGCGGAGTAGCGGCGCGGCCCTGTCGTCGCCCAGCGGGCCGAAAGCGCGCAGAGCGGCGTCGCGGAGGATGCCGTCGGGGGAATCGCTGCTCACCGCGGCGGTGAGGACGCCGTAGGCATTGGGAGTTTTCAGCCGTCCAATGGCATGCAAAGCGGCAGCGCGGGAGCGATAGGAGCTATCCTCGCGAGCGATGGCTTCCAGCCTTGTCTTGATTGCAGCGTCGTCCTTGAAATTACCGAGAGCCTCCACAATGTGGTCGCGGATCCATGGCTCGGAGACGGAGGAAAGTGAATCGAGAAGTTGCTTGGAAGCAGCAGCGTTGCCGAGCTCACCGAGGGCCTTGGCCGCGGTGCTGCGCACGCCGTCAGTTTTGTCCGAGCGCAGGGCTTCGCCAAGTGCGGAGGCAGCTTCGTCATCATTCTTAAGCTTGCCGAGAGCCGCGGCGGCATCCGCGCGATCGGCCAGTTCAGAGGCATTTTTCAACTGGTAGAGCCATTCCTTTTTGTCTCTCTTGAACTCGACGGACTTCAAGACTTGCGTGCCCTTGTCAAAGAGCACCATGCGCGGGGCTGTCTCCGAGGGCAGAGAAAAGCTCTCCGATTCTTTGGACACGCGGATGTTGTACAGCTTGGGGCCGGCGGCGTTGGTGATTTCGAGGTCCACCGGAAAGCGGAAAAAGTCTATGTTCCCCTCGCGCATCTGGGTCTGCTTGACCGAAAGCACCACCTGCTTCTTGGTTTCATCGTAGGTGTAGCTGACGTCTAGTTTGGGGGCGCCGGCTCCATAAACCCACTGGCTGAAGAACTGATCCACGTTGGTATGCGTGGCTTCTTCGATGGCTTTGGTCAAGTCTGCGGTGACCACATTTTTGCCGCGGTTGACCTCCAGATAATGTTTCAGGCCGGCGTAGAAGGCGTCCTCGCCAAGCTGGTGGCGAAGCATGTAGAGGACCCAGCCGCCCTTGACGTACACGTTCTCGTCAAATTCGCTGGAATCGTCAAAATCGTGGCGCACGATAGGCTTGCTATAAAGCCCCTGCATGGCGAACCAGCGGCGCGAAGCTTCCCATCGCTCGTAGTCCGCGAAATCTTTTCCGAAATGCGCTTCGGTCCAGACAGATTCCATGAACGTGGCGAAACCCTCGTTCAACCAGATGTTGCCCCAATCCTTGCAGGTGACCAGGTCGCCGAACCACTGATGGGCCAGTTCGTGCGAGATGAGGGGATCTTCGTCCTCCGGGTATTCGGGGACGAGTTTCGGATGGCGAAGCGAGTTGGCGGCATTGGTGGTGGCGCTGGAGTTTTCCATGCCGCCGGCGACGAAATCATCGACCATCGCTTGCGCGTATTTTTCCCAGGGATAATCCACGCCAAGTTTTTTGCTGAAAAGGTCAATCATCGCGGGAGTGCGGCCGTAGTTCACGGCGAGGCGATCGCCGCGATCCTTCGGCGCATAGTAGTCGACGGGGATGTTCCGCCAGGTATCCTTGGCTTCGGCGAACTCGCCGGCGACGACGGTGATGAGATAGGTGGAACTGGGCTGCGATTCGCGCCACGTCCAGGTCTTCAGACCGCTGCCCGCGTCGGTAACGCTGATGAGTTTTCCATTGGAGACGGTGAGCCACTCCGCCGGCACGGTGAGAATTGTTTCCGTGGTGAGACGATCATTCGGGTAGTCGTAAGTGGGCAGGTAGTAGCGCGTGTCCTCCGATTCGCCCTGCGTCCAAATCTGTTTGGGGCGATGGGGATAGTCCTTGTCGGGAAGGATGAAGTAGAGTCCCTTGGTGGGCTTGCCTTCGTACTTGATCTCGACGGTGAATTTTTCGCCGGGTTTGGCGGGTTTGGGAAGCGCGATGCGAAGCTTGTCTTCGGAGGTCTCAAACGTGGCCGCGGCTTTATTCAGGGTGACGCTCTGGATCTGGAGGCCGGCGGAATCGAAGGTAATGCGTTCGGTGTCGCGGAGAATCGTGAGCGTGTGCGTGACGTCTCCGATGACCTTTTTCTGTTCCAGGTCAAAGCGCAAAGCGATGCGGGAGTGCTCCAGGTCATAATCCTTGCTGCGCGCGAAAGGCTCATCGGCGTGCAGAAGAGGTGTTGCGCCAAGCAAAGCGAGGAAAAGGCTCAGTACAGCGACGAAACCTGCTTGCTTGCGCGTTCCGCCGATGATTCGGTTTTTCATTCCACTGTCTCCTTGGTTCAGGAAAACACTCACACCAATTGGATGAGGACTACGGCTGCTGCCGCTGCTCCATGGCCCACAGACTCGATTGAGGGTGCTGTCCAAAACTCCAATTTTCTCGCGAAAAGCAGGCGTGCGTCAAATGCAACGGCGGTGAATGGTAGCGGTTCCGGGTTGCGAGGCGTGCAACTCATCCGGTCAGGCTAGCGAAGGTCCCTTTTTTTGTGCGACGTCAATCCATCCAAACAAAACTGACCGGCCGTCTCTTGCCAGACCGGCAGACTCGCTCCCTAGGACTCGGGGGATCGGAATCTGGCGCGCCAGTTGGCGCTTGTTTGGCGGGCGGAAGGGATGGCCGCTGGGCAAAGCCAGCGAAAGGGTTTGCGCGGAGGGCCGCAGGGAATTAAGATGCGAGGTGGCACAGGGTTCGCATGAAAGCTCTCTAAAGATACAGGAGGTAAGCATGACACGCGCACGATTTCTTACTGGCCTGTTTTTGCTTGTGGCGATTTTCACTCCCGCCAGCAGGGCACAACTCGGCAAGACTGTTCCGATTCCCATGGGTTCGGATGAGGCCCGGCAACTCGAGGCCATCAGCGCGGCGACCGACCCAGCGGAGAAGCTGAAGCTGATCAACGAATTCTCCACAGCGCATCCGGATGATGATTTTCAGATCCTTGCGGATGAACAATACGTGATCTACTACATCACCGCGAAGCAATATGACAAGGCTTTCGAGTACGGTGACAAGCTATGGGCACGCGACCCGGACAACTATGCTAACGGGGTGAACATGGTGCGCGCAGCAAATGAGCAGGGAGATGTGGAACGCGTGTTTGCCTACGGCGAAAAGGCGGCCGGGATCCTGCAGCGATACAAAGCAGCGCCCGCACCGGCGGGAACGGAGGTGGAGTATTGGGATCAGCAGAAGCGGCTGAAGCTGGAGCAGTCGAAAGATGACCAGGATTACATAGAGCAGTCCATGCTGAACGCGGCGTACCAGGCGAAGGAGCCGGCGAAGAGGGCTGATTACCTGGAACGTTTTGCGAAGACTTTTCCCGATTCGCCAAATGCCCAACGCGCGCTGATTGGCGCCGCCTATTCCTACCAGCAGGCACAGAACCCGCAGAAGATGCAGGGGTTGGTGAATGGTGTTCTGGCTAAAGATCCGAACAACGCGGGAATGCTGGTGGCCGCGGCGGATATCTACAGCGAGGCCGGCACGCAATTAGACAAAGCGGAGGAGTATGCGAAGAAAGTAGAAGCGCTCTGCGATACGGCGAAGAAGCCGGAAAATATGACCGAGGAAGATTGGAAAAAACAGAATGACCTTCAAAAAGGGCTGGCGCTAAGCGCGCTGGGGCAAGTGAGCCTGCAAGAAAAGGACAGTGCCGGAGCGGTGAAGTATTTCTTAAGCGCGGCGCCCCTGCTGAAGGCCGATGCCACGAACTATGCCCGAAATCAGTACCGGCTGGGGTATGCGTACGTGAACCTGAAGAAGAAACAGGAAGCGATTCAGGCGTTCACGGATGCCGCTTCCGTGGATTCCCCATTCAAAGAAACAGCCGCGGAAAAGGCCAAGGAACTAAGTGCCTTAAAGCCCACACCAAGGCACAAGCCTGAGTAACTACGCAGCGAATCGAAAAACACGGCTGGCGCATCCAACAGAGCGAATACAGGTGTGGAACAACGAATCGAGGGGAGGAGCATGACTGAAATCGCAACGTTTGGAGCGGGGTGTTTCTGGGGAGTGGAGGCGGCCTTCCGGCGCGTGCCGGGAGTGCTGGATGCGGTGTCTGGCTACAGCGGCGGGCGGACGGAGAACCCCACGTACAAGGAAGTGTGCACCGATCAGACGGGTCACGCCGAGGTGGTGCAGGTGACGTTTGATCCGTCGAAGGTCAGCTACGAGCAACTGCTGGGGGTGTTCTGGAAGATCCACGATCCCACGCAAGTGAACCGGCAAGGGCCCGACTTTGGGAAGCAGTACCGCACGGCGATCTTCTTCCATACGCCGGAGCAGCAAGCAGAGGCTCTGAAATCCAAGCAAGCGCTGGACGCGAGCGGGAAGTTACACCGGCCGGTGGCAACGGAGATCACGCCGGCGGGTACTTTCTGGCGCGCGGAGGAGTACCACCAGCGGTATTTGGAGAAGAAAGGACAGGATAGCTGCCACATTTAGGAAGCAAGAAAAATTGCCACGGCAAAAGGAGAGGGTTTCACCTCTCCTTTTTTATTGGCGACGTGGAACCGGATTCCGCGGCCTTAATGTGGCTGGGAGTGCGGGCGGAATTCAGGGACCAATGGGATCACGCGAGCGGGCACACAACAACGGGCAAGTGGCTGAGGCAAAGACCTGCGTCCGGGCGTCACGCAAAGCAGCAAACGGTCGGATTCGCAAGACGCAGGAAGTCGTCGTAGCGCAAGCGTACGGCATCGTGGTGCGTGCCAGCGTTAAAGACGATTTCGACGTCTTGGGCCAACGATTCATCCACGTAGACGGGCAAATCGTACAACGAGCCGAACGGCGGCATGGCACCGAGTTCGCAATCGGGGAAAAGCGTGCTGAACTCCAACTCGGTGGCCAGACGCACCGGCTTGCCGATGGCCGCGGACAGTTTATCGAGTTTCACATGCCGGGGGCCCGGCAGAACCGCCAGAATCGTTTCATCGCCCCGCTCGCCAGCGCGCAACACGACGGTCTTGGCCATCTCTTTGCCGGAAATTTGCATGACCGCAGCCACACCCTGAGCGGTGTACGAAGTCGAGTGAGTGAGCGATTCGTAGGGGATCTGCTTGCTATCCAGAAAAGACTTCAAACGCGAGGAAACACTCATGGGCGTACTCCTTTCGCCCAAAACCTACAGCCGGATTATAGACCGGCATGAAGGGGAGGGAAAGGAGTGGGGCCGATCTAAAGATCGCCACTACAAAAGGAAAGAGCGCAGAGAGCGGCGGGTATAGAGTGTAAAAGAGCGAGAGCGAGGGCAGCATGAGCGGAAACAAGAATTGGGGGAAGCGGCCGTGGACAGTGGAGTTTCACGCCACGCCCCGCGCGATGCCGGCGGCTGTGGATTTTGCCGTGGTGGGAGGCGGATTCACGGGATTGGCGGCGGCTGCATGGTTGAAGCGTCTGGCGCCAGAGAAAAGCGTGGCGCTGTTTGAGGCGGGGCAGTTTGGCTCGGGATCGAGCGGGTACACGGGAGGCGTGGCACTGGCGGAAAGCGCGGCGGGTGATTTGCCGGGGCTGGGCGATGTGCTCGGGGGACATCAAAAGATTCTGCGCGAACTGGAAGTGGATGGAGAACTATCGTTACCTGGCGCGTACGAATTGGGGAGAAGCGCGCCGCTGGCGAACGCGCCGATCCGCTGGAAAGATTCGGGAGACCTCTGCGCGGTGAAGGAAGTGCCCGGCGGCACGATCAATCCGGGAAAACTGCTGAGCGGGTTGGCGCGCGCCGCGGAGCGCGCCGGCGTGATGCTGTTCGAGGATTGCGGCGTGGCTGACGTGCAGTTTGCCGGCCAAATGGAGCTGCGAACGAAAAACGGCGCGGTGCAGGCTGGAAAACTTTTGTTCGCAACGAATGCGTTTGCGCTGGAAATGGCGGGATTGCAAGAGAGGGCGGGAGCGGCTTTCACGTTGGCCGTTGCGACACAGCCCTTGACGGACGCGCAGTTGCTTGAGATTGGGCTGGCCGATCGGAAACCGTTTTATACCGTGGACCTGCCATACCTGTGGGGACGGCTGCTGGCGGGGAATCAGGTGATTTTCGGGAGCGGGTTGGTGTTCCTGCAGGATTGGCGAGAATTGGCGATGCTGGATATCGAACGCGGTGAAGCTGCGGAACTGATCGAGCTTCTAGAGAAGCGGGTACATAGGCTGCATCCGGTGTTGAAAGACGTGGAGATCACGCACCGCTGGGGCGGACCGATCTGCATGACGTGGGAATGGAAACCGGTGTTTGAACAGCATCCCGCAAGCGAAAACGCGATTGTGCTGGGAGCGTACTCAGGCCATGGTGTGGCGCAATCGGTATACTTGGGATGCTGGGCGGCAGAAGCGATCCTGGGGAGAAGAGCGTTGCCGAATTGGAAGTAAGGAAAAGTCGGGTCGCAAAAGTCAGCGGACCATCGCTGGGCGGGAGCTCAAAAGCGCGGAAACGCCATTCCAGAAGATTTGCACGCCGATGCAGACGAGCAGGAATGAGGTGAGCCGCATGATCACGGCCATGGCGGTGGGGCCGAGGATTTGCGCGAGACGGTCCGCAAAGGCATAGC
>Ga0326728_10003836_pt1 | contig 45676 bp, 33 predicted proteins | sample MB3enrmetagenome_FD_207602 | JGI IMG/M metagenome (GOLD analysis project Ga0326728, IMG submission 207602) | Lab enriched peat soil microbial communities from McLean, Ithaca, NY, United States - MB31MN | ecosystem: Environmental > Terrestrial > Soil > Wetlands > Peat | place: USA: New York...
AAGGCTTGCGCGGCGCGGTTGAATTTCTTTCTCCGGCGATGCACGATGCCGACGGGGCGCACCAGGCCGGGGGCTTCGAGGTCCACCGCGACCAGCCGTCCCTGTTCGATCTCGGCCTGCATGCTGCGCGCGGGCAGAATGCTGACGCCGGAACCCAACGCGACGGCTTCCTTGATCATCTGGATATTGTCGAAGTGCATGACCATATGCACCGTGACGCCCCGCGCGCGCAGGAAGCGATCGATCTCGCGGCGAATCGAAAGATCTTCGTCGAAGCCGATGAAATCGATGCCCGCAAGGTCGGCTGCCAAGACAAGCCGGCGGCCTGCGAGCGGGTGCTCCGGCGGCGCGGCAAGCCGCATCTCTTCGTTGCGCCATGGAATCGCGGCAAGCTCGCGGCTCGACTGCGGATAGCTCACCAGGCCGAGGTCGGCTTGGCCGCCGCTCACCGCCGCGTAGACTTTGTCCGGCCGCATGTATTCCACTTCCAGGCGCGCGGTGGGGTGACTCGAGGAGAACTCTTCGCTCAGGCGGCTCATTTCGGAAAGCCCGACCGAATAAATCGACGCCACGCGCACGGTGCCTTCTACTTCCTGCTTGAGCCGCTCCAGGGAGAGTTGGAACTCGTCTTCCTGCCGCATCACATCGCGACAGAAATCGGCGTACAGCTTGCCGGCGGGCGTCAGTTCCAGCGGCCGCTTGGAGCGGTCCAGCAGGGGCGCTCCCAGGCGCCGTTCCACCTCCTGCACGTGTTGGCTCGCCGCAGATTGGGTGACACCGCAGAGCTTGGCCCCCTTGCTCATGCTGCCTGTGACAGCTATCTCTTTGAAAAGCCGAAGCTCCCAGAAGCTCACGGGTCAAGCATATCATAATCTGTACTAATGCTGTCAAGCCATCAATTTCCTATTGCCTAATACTAGAGGTGCTGGTAAACTGTTCCTAAGGCAACCGCCGACACTCCACCCAGTCGTGGCGCAGACTTACCTCCAGGAGTCGTGGAGGAATTCGGGATAACTTATGAACAACACCCTAACGCCTCGCGGTCTACCCCAGCCACAAGGTCTGTATGACCCGGCCCAAGAACGCGACTCCTGCGGTATCGGCTTCGTCGCCAATATTAAAGGCCAGAAATCGCACGACATCATCGTCAAGGGCATACAGGTTCTGATCAACCTGACCCACCGCGGCGCCTGCGGCTGCGATCCGGAAACCGGCGACGGCGCCGGCGTGCTGATTCAGATCCCGCACAAGTTCTTCGCCCGCGAGTGCGCCAAGCGCGGCTTCACGCTGCCGGCCGCGGGCGAATACGGAGTGGGCATGACGTTCCTTCCGGTGGAGCGCCACGACCGGCTGCAATGCGAAGGCATTCTGGAGCGCATCGTCACCGAGGAAGGCCTGACCGTGCTCGGCTGGCGCGACACGCCCATCAATGGCGCCGCTATCGGGCGCGAGGCGCGCAACAGCCAGCCCTACATCCAGCAGATTTTCGTCGGCCGCGGCAAGGGGATGACCGAGGACCAGATCGAGCGGAAGCTGTACCTGATCCGCAAACGCGCCGAAAACGAAGTGGCCAAGTCGGATCTGCCCGAGAAGAGCTTCTTCTACATGCCGTCCTTCTCGTGCCGCACGATCGTCTACAAAGGCCTGCTGCTGGCGCCGCAAATCGCCAATTTCTATCCCGAGCTGAGCGACCCGGAAGTGATCAGCGCACTGTGCCTGGTGCACCAGCGCTTCTCCACCAACACCTTCCCCACCTGGCAACTGGCGCACCCGTACCGGTTCATCGCGCACAACGGGGAAATCAACACGCTGCGCGGCAATGTGAACTGGATGCACGCGCGGCAATCGGTGCTGGAATCGCCGTTATTCGGCGCGGATATCAAGAAGCTGTTCCCCATCATCCAGCCCGGCGGCAGCGATTCGGCTGCGTTCGATAACGCGCTGGAGCTGCTGGTGATGGCCGGCCGCGACATCAGCCACGCGATGGCCATGCTGATCCCGGAAGCGTGGTCGGGCAACCCGGACATGAACCCGCAGAAGCGCGCGTTCTACGAATATCACGCGTCGCTGATGGAGCCTTGGGACGGCCCGGCGGCGATCGCCTTCACCGACGGCCGTTCGATCGGCGCCACGCTGGACCGCAACGGACTGCGCCCGGCGCGCTACCTGGTGACCAACGACGACCTCATCATCATGGCTTCGGAAGCCGGTGTGCTCCCCGTCAAGCCGGAGGACGTCAAACTCAAGGGCCGCCTGCAGCCGGGAAAAATGTTGCTGGTGGATACGGTGGGCGGCCGCATCATCTCCGACAAGGAACTCAAGGCCAGCCTGTACGGGCGCAACCCGTACCAGCTCTGGATCAAGGAAAACCAGGTCAATATTCACGAACTGGCCGAACCGCCGCGCGAGCACGGCACGGATCTGAAAACCTTGTTGCTGCGGCAGCGCGCTTTCGGCTACACCGACGAAGATTTGAAGATGATCCTCGGCCCGATGGCCGCCAAGGGCGAGGAGCCGATCGGCTCGATGGGCGCCGATACGCCGCTGGCGTGTCTTTCCGACAAGCCGCAGCCGCTGTTCAACTACTTCAAGCAGCTTTTCGCGCAGGTCACCAATCCGCCGATCGATCCCATCCGCGAAGAGATGGTGATGTCGCTCATCAGCTATATCGGCACAGAGCGGAACATCCTGGCCGAAACGCCGCAGCACTGCCACACGCTGCGCCTGCCGCATCCCATCCTCACCAACCGCGACCTGGAGCGGCTGCGGCGCGTTTCGCAGGGCAGTTTCCTGGCCACCACGCTGCCCATGCTGTTCGCGGTCGAGGAAGGGAATCGCGGCCTGGAGCGCGCGCTCGATCAACTCTGCCGCCGCGCCTCGCTCGCCATTCAATCCGGCTACACGCTGCTGATTCTCTCCGACCGCGGCCTGGACCAGGACTACGCGCCGATTCCCAGCCTGCTCGCGCTTACCGCGGTGCACAATCACCTGGTGAGGGAGGAGACGCGCACGCAGGTGGCGCTCATCATCGAATCGGGCGAGCCGCGCGAGGTGCATCATCTCGCGCTGCTGATCGGCTACGGCGCCAGCGCGGTGAATCCTTACCTCGCCCTCGAAACATTGCAGGCCGGCCAGCTTCAGGACACCGGCGTGCAGCCGGAAAAGGCGGTGGCCCATTTCATCAAGGCCATCAACAAAGGTCTGCTCAAGACTTTTTCCAAGATGGGCATTTCCACCTTACAGAGCTATCGCGGCGCGCAGGTGTTCGAAGCCATCGGGTTGTCCAAGCGCCTGGTGGACCGCTATTTCACGGGCACCGTTTCGCGCATCGAGGGGGTGGATCTGGACGTCCTGGCGCGCGAAGCCATTCTCAAGCACCAACACGCCTTCGAGCCGGTACACGAATCGGATACGGAACTCGCCATCGGCGGCACCTATCAATATCGCGCGCGCGGCGAGCACCATCTCTTCAATCCGCAGACGATCGCCAAGCTGCAGCACGCGGTGCGGCAGGAAAGCTTCGCGACCTTCCAGGAATACACCGAGCTGATCGACCGGCAGAACCACCAGCTCACGACGTTGCGCGGGCTGCTCGAAATCAAGAAGGCGGACGAGCCGGTTCCGATAGAAGAGGTGGAGCCGGTGGCTTCCATCGTCAAGCGTTTCGCCACCGGCGCCATGTCGTTCGGCTCGATTTCGAAGGAGGCCCACGAAACGCTCGCGATCGCCATGAACCGCATCGGCGGCAAATCGAACACCGGGGAGGGAGGCGAGGACGAGGAGCGCTTCGGCGACGGACGGCGCTCCGCCATCAAGCAGGTGGCTTCCGGCCGCTTCGGCGTCACCGCGAATTACCTGGTGAACGCCGACGAATTGCAGATCAAGATGGCGCAGGGCGCCAAGCCCGGCGAAGGCGGCCAGCTTCCGGGCCACAAGGTGGATGAAACGATCGCGCGCGTGCGCCACTCGATTCCCGGGGTGGGATTGATTTCGCCGCCGCCGCACCACGACATCTATTCCATCGAAGATCTGGCGCAGTTGATTTACGATCTCAAGAACGTCAACCCGAAAGCGCGCATCGCGGTGAAACTGGTGGCCGAAGTGGGGGTGGGCACGGTGGCGGCCGGCGTGGCCAAGGCGCACGCCGACGTGGTGCTGATCGCCGGCGATTCGGGCGGCACCGGGGCTTCCCCGCTGAGCAGCATCCGGCATGCCGGCATACCGTGGGAGCTGGGCCTGGCCGAAACGCACCAGGTGCTGGTGCTCAACGATCTGCGCGGCCGCATACGAGTGCAGACCGATGGCAAGCTGCAAACCGGCCGCGACGTGGTGATTGCGGCGCTGCTGGGCGCCGAGGAGTTCGGCTTCTCGACCGCGCCGCTGGTGGCGCTGGGCTGCATCATGATGCGCAAGTGCCACCTCAACACCTGCCCGGTGGGCGTGGCCACGCAGGACCCGGCGTTGCGCGCCAAGTTCCGCGGCACGCCGGAGCACGTCATCAACTTCTTCTTTTATATCGCGGAGCAGGTGCGCGGCTACATGGCGCAGATGGGCTTCCGCACCTTCGACGAGATGGTGGGCCGGGTGGACATGCTGGAGACGCGCGCGGCGCTGGACCACTGGAAGGCCAAGGGCCTGGATTTGTCGATGCTGCTGCACAACCCGCAGGTGCCGCTTCGCATCGCGCGGCGCTGCATACAGGCGCAGGACCACGGGCTCGACCAGGCGCTCGATTACAAGCTGATCGACCACGCCCGCGAGACCATCGAAGGCGGCGCGCCCATCGTCATCAAGCTGCCCATCCGCAATATTCACCGCACGGTAGGCGCCATGCTCTCGGGCGAGATCGCGCGACGGCACGGTTCGGCCGGCTTGCCCGACGGCACCATTCACTTCCAGTTCACCGGTTCGGCGGGCCAGAGCTTCGGCGCGTTTCTGGCGCATGGGGTGACGCTGGAGCTGGAAGGCGACGCCAACGATTATGTCGGCAAGGGCCTCTCCGGCGGCAAGCTGATCGTCTATCCGCCGCGCGCCTCCAACTTCCTGCCGGAAGAGAATATCGTAATCGGCAACGTGGCGCTCTATGGCGCCACCAGCGGGGAAGCGTTTCTCAACGGCATGGCCGGCGAGCGATTCGCCGTGCGCAACTCCGGCGCCACCGCGGTGGTGGAAGGGCTGGGCGATCACGGCTGCGAGTACATGACCAATGGCCTGGTGGTGGTGCTGGGCAAGGTGGGGCGCAATTTCGCCGCCGGCATGAGCGGAGGGATTGCCTACGTCCTCGATGAGATGGGCGATTTCGCCGAGAAGCGCTGCAATACCGCGGCGGTGGACCTGGAAAGCGTGGGTGAAGCCGATGCCGGCCTGCTGCAGGGGCTGATCTATCGCCACGTGGAGGCGACGGGCAGCCCGCGCGGCACATGGATACTGGAAAACTGGGAGCAGATGGCGCCCAAGTTCGTCAAAATCTTCCCGCACGAATACAAACGCGTGCTGGGCATCCGCCGCGAAACCGCCGCGGCGGCGTAGGAAGCCGGTAACGCCGGCGGCAAAGTCACCGGCGGCAAAGACCGCCGGCGTTACCGGCGGATCGATAACGGAGTCGAGATGGGAAAAACAACCGGGTTCATGGAGTACACGCGCGAAGTGGCGGAACGGCGCCCGCCGGCCGAGCGCATCAAAGACTGGTTTGAAATCTATCGCCCCTTCCCCGAGCCGAACCTGCGCAGCCAGGCCGCGCGGTGCATGGATTGCGGGGTCCCTTTCTGCCACACCGGTTGCCCGCTCACCAACCTCATCCCCGATTGGAACGACTTCATCTACCATGGCCGCTGGCGCGAGGCCGTGCGGCAATTGCACTCGACCAACAATTTCCCGGAGTTCACCGGCCGCATCTGCCCGGCGCCGTGCGAAGCGTCGTGCGTGCTGGGCATCAACGAGCCGCCGGTGACGATCAAGCAGATCGAACGCTCGATCGTCGATCGCGGCTTCGAAGAAGGCTTCATCCTGCCGGAGCCTGCCGCCGTCAAGACCGGCAAGCGGGTGGCCGTGGTGGGATCTGGCCCGGCGGGCCTCGCCGCCGCGCAGCAACTGGCGCGCGCCGGTCACGCAATCACCGTGTTCGAAAAGAACGACCGGATCGGCGGCCTGCTGCGCTACGGCATCCCCAATTTCAAAATGGAGAAGCACCTGATCGACCGGCGCCTGGAGCAGATGCGCGGCGAAGGTGTCGCGTTCGAGACCAACGCGCACGTCGGCGGCAATATCCCGGTGCAGGACCTGCGCAAGGAGTTCGATGCCATCCTGCTGGCCGGCGGCGCCGAGCATCCGCGCGATCTCAACGTGCCCGGCCGCAATCTGAAGGGCATCCACTTTGCGATGGAGTTTCTGCCGCAGCAGAACCGGCGCAACGAAGGCGACACGGTCCCGGAATCCGAAGCCATCCTGGCGACCGGAAAGCGCGTGATTATCATAGGCGGCGGCGACACGGGGGCCGATTGCCTGGGGACGAGCCACCGCCAGGGTGCGGCGTCCGTCACCCAATTCGAGTTGCTGCCCAAACCGCCCGCCGAGCGCTCGCCGTCCACGCCGTGGCCGTTATGGCCCATGCAACTGCGCGTCGAAACCTCGCATGAAGAGGGCGGCACGCGCGATTGGGGCGTCGCCACCACCGGGTTCAGCGGGGACGAGTGCGGGTCCGTGAAGCAACTCGACGCCGTGCGCGTTGGCCCGCCGCCCAAGTTCGAAGCCATCGGCGGGAGCGAGTTCACTATCGATGCCGACCTGGTGCTGCTGGCGATGGGTTTCCTCGGGCCCGTGAAGAACGGCATGATCGAACAGCTCGGCGTGGCGTTGGACCAGCGCGGCAACGTGGCCGCCGACGCCGATTACATGTCGAACGTGCCTGGCGTTTTCGCTGCCGGCGACATGCGCCGCGGCCAGTCCCTGGTCGTCTGGGCCATCGCCGAAGGCCGCAAGGCCGCGCAGGGCATCGACCGTTTCCTGACAGGCGCGACGAAGCTCGAGTAGGTACCGCCGCAGGTCGCAAAACACCGGCGGCAAAGGCCGCCGGCGTCACGAAAAAGCGTCCGATTCGCGGTCCCCCGGTCCGCGGAGCTGAGCCCGCTGCGGAGCTTCAACTATGGGATACTGAGCGGTTCACATGAATACGCAGCCGGCAATGCATGGCGGGACATCTCGAGCCACGCGCCCGGCCGTTGGCTTATGTTGAAGGCACAAGATGGCGCCGGCGAGAGCCGCCAAACCGGCGAAACCGGATCCCGGTTTCCGTGGTACCTCTGGACCATACTGGGGGTTTGGGGGATAGCGGCCATCTGGCAGTCCGGAGGCGGCGGCTTGAACCAAGAGCTTGAGCAGTATCTGCCATATCATCTTTCCAGCAAGCCGTTTCTCAATAAGATATACGACAGCAGGATCCTGGACGCGAACCAATATGTGTGCCGCGAACTGAGCTACGCCATCGATGAGATGGACTGCCGCTTCCTGGCCTGGAGCGTGCACATGGGGGTTCCGCACTTCCTGTCCCTCAGTTACTTTCTCTGTGTCTTCGGCATCTCGCTGTTGCTGTGGCGTTTTTTCGTCGCGGATCTCAAGCTCGACCGCACGGTTGCCTGCACCCTGCTGGCGCTTTATCTCACGGCGCCGTGCGTTTACTTTTCCACTTCTTGTTTTCGGGCCGGGAAAATCGCATTGACCCTGGCACTCGCGATTTTGGCGCGTCAGCTTTGGCGCGGCCTGCGCAATAACGACAGCGGTTACGCACGATGGACCCTGTTTGCCGTGGTGGCTTTCGCCGCTACGATTTGCGATCGCCAAGGGTTCTATTTCATGCTGGTAACTGCCGTCTGTCTGGCAGTGCTCTGCGTTCTGCGCCGGACGCGCGCCGTGGTGGCTGCATTGGCCGCAAGTTTGGCGGTGGTCGGACTATCGACGGTGTACAACCACCTGATCGGCCCGTATCTTACGTTCAGGCTCAACGGTTATTGGCCCGATCTCACTTTTCAGAACCTGCCTTGGCAGGTCTTCCGGGCGGCACCGGGCGCCTATATTTGGGCTGGGGTGGGGGAGTTGCTGGACACGACGCGGTTTATGTTCGGGAGTTTCCCGGAGGTGCTGGTTCTTCCCTTCCTGGCTGCGATCGTGTTTTTCATCGCAAAGCGCCACGGCCCGGTGTGGGCTGGCATCGCTGGCTTGGTGCTCCTTTCGCTGGCGGCGATGAACACTCTGATGACGCTCCGCCATCCCCCACTGATCTGGCCGGATATCCGCCGTGTTTACTATTGGCTGCCGGAGACGTTGCTGCTTGCGATGGTAGCTGGAATTGGCCTGGCGGCACGGTTTCCGAAAAGTAATATCGCAGTGCGTTGCGCGCTGGCTGCCGCGCTCATCGGCAATGTCATTGCGATTCCGGGCCACCTCGCGGTATTTGCGGCAGGCCATCCGCAGGGGCCGCACCCATCTAACCCGTATATCCGCGTGATAGACCATCCGCGGAGCCGGACATATAACGTGGACCTCCGGCGCGCGTTAGCTACGAGGAAGCCGACTCCGGAAATCGCGGCAGACCCGATCTACCGGGGGCTTACACAATAGCCGCGTTGCGTCCTGCCGCCCCTGAAGTCCGGTTTTCGGGGTCAAGGCGTATATAGGAGTAAAGACAAAAAACACCGGCGGCAAGAGACCGCCGGCGTTACCGATTCCCGGCGGCCGCGGCTCCCAAACGTTCCGGAAGCCACGGCCGCCAGCGAGCGGCATCGATTATTCCTTGTTTTCGCTCTCGATCCGCATGCCATAGAAGCTGCGGTAAACAAAGAACGCCGAAACCAGGAAGAAGACGGCCGACAGCACGGTGGTCAGGATATGGCCTTGCTTGTTGCCGACATCCACGGCCAGCGACACGGCCAGCAGGCCGAACAGGGTGGTGAACTTGATGATGGGGTTCAAGGCCACCGAGCTGGTATCCTTGAACGGATCGCCGACGGTGTCGCCAACTATACAGGCGTCATGCAGCGGCGTGCCTTTGGCGTGCAGCTCGGTTTCCACCACCTTCTTGGCGTTATCCCAAGCGCCGCCGGCGTCGGCCATGAAGATGGCCTGGTAAAGGCCGAACAGCGCGATCGAGATCAGGTAGCCGACGAAGAAGAACGGTTCGATGAACGCGTACGCCAGAGTGGCGAAGAACACCGTGAGGAAGATGTTCAGCATGCCCTTCTGCGCGTACTTCGTGCAGATCTCGACCACCCTTTTCGAATCCGCGACGGAGGCCTTTTCGGCGCTCTCCAGGTTGATGTTGCGCTTGATGAACTCGACCGCGCGATAAGCGCCGGTAGTGACTGCCTGCGCGCTGGCGCCGGTGAACCAATAGATGACGGCGCCGCCCGCGATGATGCCGAGCAGGAAGGGCGCGTGCATCAGCGACAGGTTCACGATGTACTGCGGCTGCAGGCCGTGGGTGAGCGCAACGATGGTGGCGAAGATCATCGTCGTGGCGCCAACCACCGCGGTGCCGATCAGCACGGGCTTCGAAGTGGCTTTGAAGGTGTTGCCCGCGCCGTCGTTCTCTTCCAGGTTCTCCTTGGCTTTGTCAAAGTTGGGAGTGAAGCCGAAGTTCTTCTGAAGATCCTCGGAGATACCGGGCAGGGTCTCGATCATAGACAGCTCATAGACCGATTGCGCGTTGTCGGTGACCGGGCCGTAGCTATCGACCGCGATGGTGACAGGCCCCATGCCGAGGAAGCCGAACGCCACCAGGCCGAAAGCGAAGACCGCCGGGGCCATCATCAGCGTTGCGGGGAACGACAGGCTGACCAGGTATCCGACGGACATCAGGGCCAGCATCACCATACCCAGCCAGTACGCGCTGAAGTTGCCGGCCACGAAGCCGGAGAGGATGTTGAGCGAGGCGCCGCCTTCGCGCGAGCTGGTGACGATTTCGCGCACGTGCCGCGAATTGGTGGACGTGAACACTTTGACGAACTCGGGGATCAGCGCGCCGGCCAGCGTGCCGCAACTGATCACGGTCGCCAGTTCCCACCACAGGTTGGGACTGCCGGCCAGGCCGGGGATCATGAAGTAACTGACGACATAAGTGAGCGCGATCGAGAGGATCGAGGTCAGCCAGACCAGGGTGGTGAGCGGCGTTTCGAAATTGAACTTGGGTGCATCGCCGAAGCGGACCTTGGCGATGACGCCATTGATGAAGTAGCCGGCCGCCGAGGAGAGAACCATCATCACGCGCATCGAGAAGATCCAGACCAGGAGCTGGACCTTGACCAGGTCGGTGTGAACGGCGAGCAGGATGAAGGTGATCAGCGCCACGCCGGTGACGCCGTAGGTTTCGAAGCCGTCGGCCGAGGGTCCGACCGAATCGCCCGCGTTGTCGCCCGTGCAATCGGCGATCACGCCGGGGTTGCGCACATCGTCTTCCTTGATTTTGAAGACGATCTTCATCAGGTCGCTGCCGATGTCGGCGATCTTGGTGAAGATGCCGCCGGCGACGCGCAGGGCGGCGGCGCCGAGCGATTCGCCGATGGCGAAGCCGATGAAGCACGGGCCGGCCAGGTCGCCCGGAATGAACAACAGGATGCAGAGCATGATCAGCAACTCGACGGAAACCAGCAGCATGCCGATGCTCATCCCCGCTTGCAGCGGGATGTTATAACAGGGGAAGGCCTTGCCGGTGAGCGAGGCGAACGCCGTGCGCGAGTTGGCGAAGGTGTTGACCCGCATGCCGAACGCCGCCACGGCGAAACTGCCGGAGATGCCGACCACGCTGAACAGCAGAATGATGATGACCTTATAAGCCGCCATCCCTTGCAGCAGGCCAAAGTAGAAGACGATGATGACGGCGATGAAGATCTCCAGCACCATGAGGAACTTGCCCTGCGTAGCTAGGTAGGTCTTGCAGGTTTCGTAGATCAGCTCGGAGACTTCCCGCATCGACGTGTGAACGGGCATGTTGCGCAGGCGGACGAAAATGACGAGCCCGAAAACCAGGCCCAGAGCGCTGACCAGCAAGCCAAAGAGCAGCAGATTGTGACCGTTGATGCCGCCAAGGATGCCGCCAAGAAAGTTGGCGAGGCGCAGATCGGGAAGGTGGAGATTGGCCTCTCCCCCTCCCTGTTCCTGCGCCATCACCGGCGCGGCGCCGGCCGCCAGGGCGAGCAGGGCGAAAAAGACCCGCAACAGGGAGCTGGACAGGACCCGTGCGGCTCGAAGTGGCAGGACACTACGCGTGTCCGAAGTACCGACCATCTGGTTAATCCTCCTCGGGGATTACGGAAGAATCCGTGTGTGCAATGGAATACTCAGTATAAGAGATGTACGCGTCGGATTTCAAATGGCGGGGCCGGGTGGGGTGCGCAGCGGGCAAATCGCCGCTGGCGGCCAAACCAGGGTGAATCGCTCGCCGGCCGCCTGCCAACCGCGAAGTATGGGACGTTACGACTTGGCCTTGACAAAAACGCGACAAAAGCGCGAAGTATAGTTGCGCCCGCGCGAGCGTTCCGCTATACTCCGCAAGTACCACACTTTAAATGCATGACTTACGGTGTGGGCAGTAACGGGCAGGAGGCGTACGTGGAGAAAAACTATCGAGCTTGGAGTGGGATGACGACCGCAGCCCTGGCGGGTCTGCTGGTCGCGGCGGGCCTTGTCCAGGTAGCCGCCGCCCAAAATGCTCCAGCCGAAAAGAAATACAAGGACGGCGAGTTCGACATCTACAGCGCGGCCGCCAAAGACGTCAACGGCAACAATTTCGCGCAGGCCCTCAAGGATCTCGACAACTGGAAGCAGAAGTTTCCCGAGACGGACTTCAAGACCGAGCGCCAGTTCCTCTACATCGTGGCGTATTCCGGAGCCGGCCAGTTCGACAAGGCCGTGGATGCGGCGGCTCCGACGATCGCGGCCGGCGTGGACACGGTGTTCCCCGATCCCAAGACTGGCCCCGGGGAGGCGATCCGGGTGCTGTTCGCGGCCGTCACGTCGATCGTGCGCATCCCCAACCCGAGTGCGGATCAACTGGCGATCGGAGATAAGGCAGCCCACCAATTGCTGGACTACAACCGCAAGCCGGCGGGCGTGAGCGACGCCGATTGGAGCAATGCGCGCACTCAGTTGCAACCTCCGGCCAAGGCGGCTCTCTTGTACATCGCCATGCTGCCTGGCAACCAGGCGATGGCGAAGAACCCCAAGGACTGCCCCGCGGCCGAGGTCGCCTATACGAAAGCGCTGGGCGATTATCCAGACCAGACCGCCATTGCTTACAACCTGGCGCTGGCGCTCAGTTGCCAAAAGAAGAATTCCGAAGCGGTCTATGAGTTTCAGCGGTCCGCGGTCCTGGACGCGACGCTGGGCGGGACCCAGCCCGATCCGGGCAAGATCAAGACCTTTGCCGACAATGCGTACATCAAGGTCCACGGCACCGACGAAGGTCTCGGCCCGCTCAAGGACCAGGTCAAGTTGTCGCCGTTATGGCCGGCCGGCTTCCACATCAAAACGGCCACGGAGATCGCCGAAGAGAATGAAAAGGCATTCGAGCAGTCTAATCCGGAGCTCGCGATGTGGATGAAGATCAAGGCCGCGCTGAGCGACAGCAACGGGGCGCAGTACTTCGAAGAAATCAAGGGCGCCGACGTCCCGAAGCTGAAGGGCAAGCTGATCGATGCCAAGCCAGCCTGCAAGTCCAACACACTGCTGATCGCCGTGCCGCTTCCCGATGCGCAAGGAACGCCGGTGGCCGAAATCGCCCTCAAACTGGATGCCCCGCTCACCGGCAAACCGGCGCTCGACACCGAAGTGCAGTGGAAGGGCTTGCCCAGCGCGTTTACGCAGTCTCCTTTCCTGCTCACCATGGACACCGAGAAGGCCGCGATCGAAGGGCTGAAGGTCACGCCGTGCGCGACGCCGGCGCGCCCGGCAGCGAAGAAGAAGTAAGCGTAGCTGTGGGGCCCCCGACCAGTGCACTTAAGTAGCTGCACCGGGCCGGTTGTGCAAGCAGTGGGGCAGACGCCTCCTTTCGCGGCCGGGGCCCCCTGGCCGGCCTTACGTGGCCGGTAGTAGCACTTGACTCTTCGGCGAACAGCGGGTCCAGGGGGACCCGCGCGGACCAGGGGGTCCGCCCCACGGATTCGGACAGGATTTACTGCAAGTCCTGATTCAGCACCGCGGCCAGGCGGGCGCCGGCGCGTTCGATCTGCAGTTCGATCACCGCGTCGGCCCGGCGTTCGTAGTCCGCGCCAATCGCCAGCGGCGCGCCAGGAGCGGCGACCGGCAGCTTGCCGTAGACCATCTGCTGGGCCAATTTGTGAGCCTGCTCCGCCCAATCGCTCACCGTGCCCTTGGCGAATTTCTTGCGGTGGCGCGCGGATGCGGCGGAAAGCTTAGGAAACAAGTCATCTTCCTTGCCCATCCGCGCCAGCAGGGCACTGTCCCACAGTCCGTGCAGATTGCCGGGTTGGTCGTGGAATACGATGTGCACTTCGTTGCCGCCGCGATCCCGGTTGTTGGAGCTGTGCAGCGGCTGGTGCATGTCGCCGACGAAATGGATGACGAACATCAGCGCCTCGCGGCGTTGCTCCGCCGACAGGTCCGGGTCCCGCAGTTTCGCTCGCATGGCCGCGATCGCCGCAATCACGCAGTTGCCGTTGGGGCAATCCCGCGCCATGTCCAGGCCCGGCTTGTCGATGGGGATGTCCACATAATGCCACGGCCCCGTTTCCGGGCGGCTCCGCCGGATTTGGTCCGGCCAACTGGAAACCGAGGCCATGGTGCTCGCGGGCCCCAAAATCTCAGCCACCCGCGCCCGTGCTTTAGGCGTCAACTGGGCTTCGGCGATGCGGGCCACCAGATCATGGCCTTCGGGGCCCCAGGCAAGGGCCGGCAAGGCGGCGCAGAGGAGCGCCAACAACCGGTATTTGCGCATTTCTCCGCAAGGGTAACACAGGATGCGGCGAACGATTCCTCGCCCGTAATCGTAATCCCATGTGTGCCGGTTCGAAAACGAACGCTGTGGATCGGAGCCGCTGCTGGAATATTCTTGCTCCTGTTGTTGACAGCGGCCGCGGCGGTGTTTTGTGAGGCGACTTTGCGCGTCCCGCGGCGCGCGCCGGGCAATCTCGAGGCGGCGAAGGCGATCTATCCTGGCGCGGCCTGGAGGACTGTCCGCATCCGCGCAAGGGATGGCGCCGTTCTGGAGGGCTGGTTCGCCCGGCCAATTGCGAAACCAAGCGGCAGGTGCGTGGCCGTGCTGCATGGCATTGCCGATTCCAGATCCGGCGCCGCTGGATTCGCACCGATGTTTCTCGCCGAAGGCTACGCTGTCCTGCTGCCCGATAGCCGGGGGCACGGGCGCAGCGGCGGCGAGTTCGTCACCTACGGGCTCCTGGAAAAGCGCGACGTCCTGGAATGGGCGCACTGGATGCGAAGCGAAGGCTGCGCCGAGATCTCTGGCTTGGGCGAATCGCTGGGAGCTTCGATCCTGATTCAGGCTTCGGCCATCGAGCCGGCATTCCGGGCCGTTGTTGCGGAATGCCCCTTCGCCGATCTCAAGGCCGCCGGGGAATACAGGGTACGGGGGATGCTGCCTCTGCCTGGTTGGATCTCCGAGCCGGTTGCGCGGGTCATCGTCGCGAGCGGCATTGTCTACGCCAAGCTGCGCTATGGGCTCGATTTCGGACAGGTGGCGCCGATAACCGCGATGGAACAGACCAAAACACCGATTCTCTTAATTCACGGGATGGAGGATCGACGAACGCCGTACTGGCATTCGCAGCGATTGGCCCAAGCTAACCCGAGCGCGGTTCTCTGGCTGGTGCCACATGCCGACCACGTGTCCGCCAGCCCCACCGATCCTAGCGGTTTCCGGCTGCGAGTGCTGGACTGGTTTGCGCGGCACTGAACGAAACTCGTGGGCTTCGGGAATGCCAGCAGCAACCGCTCCCTCACGGTCGCGGCTCCGATTGATGGTCGCGCTCCGGTGCTTGGTTTTTCAGAGCCGCGACCATAGAGTGCCTTCAGCCGGCGCGGACTGTGAAGCTCAGCGGCCGGTTGACGTTCGCCCACGGGGCCAGCAACATGGCGCTGCTGTCCTGCTGGTCGTCATCTTCGGGTTCAACGTAAAGGTGCACGTAATAGCTGGCGAAACCGCAGCCGACCAGCAGCACCAGCAGGATGCCGAGCCAGCGCAAGGTCTTGCCGTTCCAGGCGCGCTCGCCCGACACCGCGGCCGCCGTGGCCTTGACCACCGAGAATGCGGCTGCGCCGCCCAGCAGGAGCTTCGCCTGCCACGCCATGTAATCCAGGTGGCTCTGCCCACCCACCTGGCTCCAGAGCACGAAAATGGCGATCAGCGCGATCAGGAACTGGGTGGCGTAAGCGAGGCGAAGGAGGGGCATCGGCGGCGAACCTCCATCTTACGCGATTGGAAGCGGGGGAAGGGAAGACAGGAGTCGGAAGACAGGAGTCAGGAGTCAGGAGACAGAAGTCAGGAGACACAAGTCAGAGACAGAAGAAGGCGGAAGTTAGGGTCGAAAAACCGCCCCGACGCTTGGGGAATCCCGGCGAATCACCGACGGCAAGACAGCCGGCGTTACGGGAGTTTTTCGTGGAATTTCGCGGGCTGACGGCCCATCCCGGCACAAGGTACATTCTGTCTCCTGACTTCTGTCTTCTGACTTCTGTCTCCTGACTCCTGACTCCTGACTCCTGACTCCTGTCTTCCCTTATCGGGTTCCCTGTTCGGCGTCCACCTGGAACGTGCCGAGGAATCCGCTGCGGCGGTACATGCTGGTCCAGGTTTCGCCCAGGGCGTCGCCCTGGTAAGAATCTTCCACTGTGTAGGCCGGCATGGCGTGACGCAGCTTGTTGAGCGGCGGATAGAATACATCCTCGTTGCCGCAGATGTGGTCGCCAGAGTTGAGCGCACGGGTCCGGATGGTGGCCAGCGTTCCGGCGGTGAGCGTGGCGGCGCCGCCGTGAATATTGCCGTTCTCGATGGTCAGCTCCACGGGCTGGTAATCGATCCGCACTACATGGTCGAGCAGATCGCCCGCCTGCGCCTTGGCGAAGCTCACCAGCGCCACGCGTTGGGCGGCGCTGGCGCGGCTGTCGACGATCAACACCGCGACCGCCGGGTTCACCGGTTCGTAGGGATTGCCCAAGGTATGCTCGGCATGGACCACTCCCACCACAGCCAGGCCGGCCAGATCCACGCCGCCCCAGTTGCCATTCGCGATCTTCCACGCGAACACCGCTTCCCGGCCGTTCATTTCGATTTCGCCGTTGGCGAAGCACGGGCCGGTATAGACGTCGGCCGTGCGAGCCTCAATGTAGTTGCCGGTAAGGCCGCCGGCGGGAATGGCCGCGGCCGAGGAAACCAAAGCAGCCGCGCACGTAAGCGCAGCGGCGCACAGAATCATCCGCATCCCAGTAATCTCCCTCTGTCTTGATTATAGCGGGTGTGGCCGGGCAAAGTAGGATGGACCCGTAGTCTGCGCGCCCGGCCCCCCGGCCGTGCGCAGGCGCTGATGGCAGATATCTTATTGGCGGAGCGCGCTAGGAGCCGCCCGCCGCGGCCGGCGCGGTCTTCCGGGCCTGGAAGCATTCGCGGCAATACACCGGGCGTCCTTGCGTGGGCTTGAAAGGCACCGTGGTCTCGCGTCCGCACTGCGAGCACGCCGTGTGCGTTTCGCTCTTGGCGAAGCCGGATCCCGATCCGCCCTGGCGCTTGGCCTTGCAGCTCTTGCAGCGCTTCGGCTCGTTTTTGAAATTCTTGTCGTGGTAAAAGTGTTGTTCACCCGCCGTGAACACAAAGTCCGCGCCACAGTCCACGCACTTGAGAACGCGATCCTGAAATTCCGCCATAACTGGCCCCCGTTTGCGACCCTGACAACTTAATCCCGACGGAAAGCGGCGGAGACGCAAATCCCCGCCGCTCCCAAATTACTCCACGTCCCGGCGAGTCTTCTTCCGGTTCCGTTTACGGGCCAGCGCCTGCTTGACCCGCGCCTTCTCACCCGGTTTCAGGTAAAAAGAGTGCCGTTTGACTTCCTTGATGATGTCCTCTTGTTGCACCTTGCGCTTGAAGCGGCGTAACGCATTTTCCAGCGTTTCGCCCTCTTGCAGCTTCACTTCAGCCAATCGAAAAACACCTCCCCACTACACCTCGCATTACAGTGCAGGAGCGGGGATCTTTTGTAGCGAAATCCACCCTTTTCGAAGGGGCGGACACAACTCCGCAGAAATTCCCTCGCCCTGCATAGAAGGTACTGATATCATAGGTGGTTGAGCGCCAAAGTCAAGCCCAAATTTCGGCCGGGCGCGGCCGCGGTCTGGCGCGGATCGGTGAACCGTTTTCTTTTCATAAACTTATACTGAAATGGAAAATGTCCTCGCAATTCTACTGGCGGGGGGCGAAGGGGGACGCCTCCACCCGCTCACCAAGGAAACCGCCAAGCCGGCGGTCCCTTTTGGGGGCGTCTATCGCATTATCGATTTCACCCTCTCCAACTGCATCAACTCGGGCGCGCGCCGCATCCTGGTGCTGGCGCAATACAAAGCGCTCGACCTGATTCGCCACATACGCGACGGCTGGAACATTCTGTCACCCGAGTTGGGCGAATACATCGAAGTGCTGCCGCCGATGAGGCGCGTGCACGACGACTGGTATCAGGGCACGGCGGACGCGGTGTTCCAGAATTTTCAGAGCATCGAAGCGGAGTCTCCCGAGCTGACGCTCATCCTGGCCGGCGACCACATCTACAAGATGAATTACGGCGAGATGCTGGAATGCCACCGGCACCACCAGGCCGACATCACCATCGCCACGCTGCAGGTTTCGCCGGAGGAAGCGGGCCGCTATGGCATCGCCGAAATCGACGTTGGCCATCGGATCGTGGGATTCGAAGAGAAACCGCAGCACGGCCACGCCAAGCGCTCGCGGTTCGATCCCACCATGGTGAGCGCGTCGATGGGAATCTACGTCTTCGATACCGGCGTCCTGTTGCAAGCGTTGCACGAGGACGCCGAGGATGCGGCCTCGGGCCACGATTTCGGCCACGACGTGCTGCCGCGGCTATTGGGCCGACGGCGCGTGATGGCTTACGATTTTCGCGATATGAACGCCAAGCAGGTGCGCTACTGGCGCGACGTCGGAACGCTCGACGCGTACTACGAAGCCAACATGGACCTGGTGGACGTGGAGCCGCTGTTCAACCTCTACGACCGGCGCTGGCCCGTCCGCACCAACCTGACGCAGCAGCCGCCGGCCAAGTTCGTCTTCGCCCAGGAAGGCCGCCGCATGGGCGTGGCGATGGATTCGATCGTCAGCGCGGGTTGTATCGTTTCCGGCGGCCGCGTGCTGCGCAGCGTGCTGTCACCCGGCGTGCGCGTCAACAGCTATTGCGAGGTGGAGTTTTCCATCCTCATGCCGAACGTGGAGATCGGCCGCTGGAGCCGGCTGCGGCGCACCATCGTCAACACCGGAGTCAAGATTCCTGAATCGAGCACCATCGGTTTCGACCTGGAAGCCGATCGGGCGAAAGGCTACACCGTGACCGACGCGGGCGTGGTGGTGGTGGGATGAGGTGCTGTCGGCAGGTCGGGGACCTGCCCCACTCTGGTGTCGGGATGAGGTGCTGTAGGCAGGCGGAAGCGCCTGCCCCACTTGGTGTCGAAGATTTGCAAGGCGAGTGGGGCAGGCGCTTCCGCCTGCCAACTCTTACTCAAGGAGCATTACTAACATGAAAATCCTAAGAACCAATCCTTCCGCGCCGGCGCGATTCGCCGGCAGAAAGGCGTTCGGTCAATGAACAAAGTGGTTTTGTTGCGCCACGGCGAAAGCTCGTGGAACAAAGAGAACCGGTTCACCGGCTGGACCGACGTGGATCTTTCCGAAAAGGGCCGACAGGAAGCCGGGGAGGCTGGCGCCGTGCTGAAGGCCGGCGGGTATGTGTTCGACGTGGCCTACACTTCGGTGCTGAAACGCGCCATCCGCACGCTGTGGATGGCGCTCGACGAATTGGACCTGATGTGGATCCCGGTATACCGCTCGTGGCGGCTCAACGAGCGGCATTATGGCGCGCTGCAAGGCTTGAACAAGGCCGAAACGGCGGCCAAGTTCGGCGAGGCGCAAGTGAAAATCTGGCGGCGCAGCTACGATGTCCCGCCGCCCAAGCTCACGCCCGACGACGAGCGTTTCCCCGGCCACGACCCTCGGTATGCGGGCCTCAGCGCCGCAGAACTGCCGCTCACCGAATGCCTGAAGGATACGGTGGCGCGTTTCCTGCCGCTGTGGCACGAGACCATCGCTCCCGCCATCCAGAGCGGGCAAAAGGTGTTGATCGCGGCCCACGGCAACAGCCTGCGCGCGCTGGTCAAGTATCTCGACAACGTCTCCGAAGCCGATATCGTGGAGCTCAATATTCCTACCGGCATGCCGCTGGTTTACGAGCTGGATGACAAGTTGCATCCGCTCAACCGCTACTACCTGGGCGATCCGGAGAAAGTGAAAGCCGCGATGGAAGCCGTGGCCGCGCAAGGCAAAACAAAATAAGTGGTAGGACAGACCATCGCCTTTCGTGGTCTGTCGCTCGTTCGCCAGAGCACGAGACAGACGACGGAAACCGATCGTCTGTCCTACCTCGCTTGCCTGCGCCACCATGCGATAATCACACTTCAATGACCTGGTTCCGGGTTCGTGTGCCGGCCTCCAGCGCCAATCTGGGAGCGGGCTTCGACGCTTTGGGGATGGCCCTGGGCGTTTATCTGACGTGTCGTTTCCGCTCAAGCGCGGCGCTAACTATTCGCGCCGCGGGGCGGGACGCCGCTTGCATTCCCACCGGTAGCGATAACCTCATCTGGCAGACGGCGGTGTCCGTGGCCGAAGCGCACGCCTCGGCGATGCCGCCGATCGAGCTCGAGATCCAGAACGATATTCCGATCGGCAAGGGCATGGGGTCGAGCGCCGCCGCGCTCACCGCCGGCGTGGTGATCGCCGACCGGCTGCTCGGTTTCGGCTGGAAACCGCTGCGCATTCTGGACGAAGCGGCGCGCCTGGAAGGCCACCCGGATAACGTGGCGGCGTGCACGCTGGGCTCGATCGTGGCCAGCGCCATCGATGGCGGCGGCGTGGCGCGCGCGGTGCGGATGGAGTTGCCGCAGCGCTTCGGCGTGGGGATAGTGGTGCCGGACTTCGATCTTCCCACCGCCAAGGCGCGCGCCGTGCTGCCCGCCAGCTACAGCCGCGAGGACGCCGTGTTCAACGTGCAGCGCGCCTCGCTATTGATCGCCGCGTTATCGGCCGGGGCGACCTGGGCCTTTCCGGCGGCGCTCGAGGACCGCTTCCATCAGCCGTATCGGATTCCGCTGGTGCCCGGCCTCGGCGAGATCCTCAAGCTGCGCGCGCCCGGGCTGCTCGGCTGCGCGCTGAGCGGCGCCGGACCCTCGATCCTGGTATTCTACGAGCGCGGCTGCCAGGATGTGTGCGGGCTGGTGCAACAGATTTTCCGCCTGCACAACCACGAATCCGAGATCCTGCTCGCCGGCATCGCCGAGCATGGATTCGAGTTGGTGGAAGAGGCCGGGAGTGCGTAGCGCCGACATGTGTCTGTTCCGCTCTGGGGTATGATGAAGTTGTGAATGTGACGATCGATCTGGAGCTGGAAGAAGACGGCCGATGGATCGCGGAGGCTCTTGAGCTTGCGGGCGTCATGTGTTACGGCAAGAGCCGGGACGAAGCCATCAGCAATGTCGAGCGCCTCGCGATCGAAGTGATTGCGGACCGCATCGCCCACGGCGAGCTTCCGTCTTCCGCCCTTGGCGTTCGCTTCACGATTCCCGATGAGCAACTGGCCCGCCACTAAGGCAAAGCGACTACTCGCCGCATTGGAGAGGATCGGCTGGCGAGTGAAACGCCAGCGTGGTTCTCATCGGCTGCTAACACGTCTGGACTGGCCGGACTATGAGTTTACATTTCACGATCAGGAGGAGATTGGACCGCGGATGCTGGCGCGAGTCGCCAAGCGGACGGGATTGAGACCGGAAGATCTCTGAGTCAAATCCCAAGTTTCTCAACCACAGCCTCGATCGAGAGTCCGCTCCGGCGCTGTCTTGCGGCCAGCAGGCGCTGCGTCATCGTCTCGGACTTGAGCAGATACGCCGTCTCCCGCTCCGATTGGATTTCGCGCCAGAGTCCAATCGGGACAATGACGGCGGTCGGTTCACCAGCCTCATTGGACACGATCTGGATCTCGGCGTTTTCCATGCCTTTAGTGTACCGCTGCCCGCCGCTGCCCGACTGCTGCCGGATCGCCTCCGGTTGCATCACCGCGGCAGGGTCTGCTATAAACGCTTGAGTCCCGTAGCATAACTGGGCTCGTCCGATATGCCGGATAAAAAGAAAACTCCGCCTGCCAAGAGCGATGAGAAGCGCGTGACGAGGCCGCCGGCCACAAAACCCGCCAGCCCGGGACCGGCGCGTGACGCCGAGGCGGCGCCGGCGCTCGATGCCGGCGAGCAGTTTAGTGCGTTTGAAGCCGCCATGAAGCAGTTCCACGAACGCCGCCTGGCGCCGGCGCGCGAGTTGTTCGCCGCCGCCGCCGAGGGGCCAGAACGGGACGTGGCGAATCGCGCGAGGCTGCACATGGCGATGTGCGACCGCCGCCTCCAGCAGGAGACCGTGAAGCTGCAATCGGCCGAGGACTATTACAATTACGGGGTGGCGCTGATCAACACTCGCAGGCTCTCCGAGGCACGGCAAAACCTGGAGAAAGCGTTGGCCATGAACCCGCACGCCGATCACGTTCACTACGCCCTGGCGCTGGCGCAGGCGCTCGGCGGCGACCTCGAGAACGCCCGCGGCCACCTCACGCGCGCCATCGAACTGGAACCGCGCAATCGCCTCATCGCGCGGCAGGATGCCGATTTCGCGTTCATCGCCAGGCACCCCCTGTTCGACGCTCTGCTCTATCCTGAGAAAAAGGGCTGGTAGCGCGGCGCTGGGCCGCGCACGGATTGTATGAATCGACAAGCACCTCTGCGCGTAGTCGCGATCGGCGGCGGGACCGGGTTGTCGGCGCTGCTGGGAGGGTTGAAGCGCTATACCCGCCCGGGCGCCCATGCGCAACCCGCGGTCGATATCACGGCCGTCGTCACGGTCACCGACGATGGAGGATCGAGCGGCCGTTTGCGGCGCGAGTTCGACGTTCTGCCGCCGGGCGACATCCGCAACTGCATGGTGGCGCTGAGCGAAGACTCCGGCCTGCTGGGGCGGCTCTTTCAGTACCGCTTCGCGGCCGGCCGCGGGCTCAAGGGCCACAGCTTCGGCAACCTCTTCCTAACCGCGATGACGCACGTGATGGGCGAATTCTCGGGCGCGGTGCGGGCGTCCTCGGAAGTGCTCAACATCGGCGGCCGTATCTTCCCCTCCACCGACGCCAACGTGTCGCTCGAGGCGGTGCTGGCCGACGGCACGCGTGTGGCCGGTGAAACCCGCATCAGCCACAGCCGAAAGAAAATCCGCGCGGTGCATCTGCGGCCTTCCAGAGCGCGCCCTCTGGCGGCCACCCTGCGCGCCATCGCCGCCGCCGACGTCATTACGCTGGGCCCCGGCTCGCTATTCACCAGCGTCATACCAAACCTGCTGGTGGAAGGCATTCCCGCGGCCATCCGCCGATCGCCAGCGGTCAAGGCCTGCTTCATCAACCTGATGTGGCAACCCGGGGAAACCATGAATTTCAGCGCCAGCGATCACATCCGCGCCATCGAGCGCCACGCCGGCGGCAAGCTGCTGGACTATTGCGTCGTCAACACCCGGCCGATTCCTCCGGCGATGCAAAAGCGTTACGCACGACAGGCCGCATTGCCGGTGGAAAACGATCTCGACGCGCTTTCTAAAATGGGCCTCAAGGTGATGACCGGCGACCTGGCGCAACTCACCGGCGTTGTCCGTCACGACCCAGCCGCCACGGCCGCCGTGGTGGTGAAGCTAGCCCAGGAAGGCCGCCGGCGCAGCGGCGCCCGAAGCTGACAACATGGTGGCGGTATGAGTTCGCACTGATCGGCCATCTGGGATCAATCGGCAAACGGAGCGCATCGTTTCCAATTGGCCCGGACTACCCGCGCGCCAGCCGTAGTTATCCATCCGAGGTAGTATACATTAACCAATATCAGCAATTATTTTAGCAATTTGTCAACATTTTTTTACCTTTTTGTCCGCATATACTTGCCTTATGGTAGAATGAGCCGAATGGGCTAAGGTGACCTCTTTGTACTGCCGGTATTGTGGCGATAAGATCGGTCCCTCGTGGCTCCTTAAAGACGCAGCGTTTTGCTGCGAAGCTCACCGTCAGGCACACGGTGAGCGGCCGAGCGCGCTGCCGGAGCAGATGAAATCTGTCAGTGTGCCTGCACAGTCGGCTGCGCCGTCGCTCGCACCGCCAAGCCCGCAGGACGGCGCACCCGGGCATCCCCACCTCAAGTTCAAACTGCGCTTCACGGAAAAGCCGGAAAAACTCGATACTATGAATGCGATTCTGCCTCGCGCTTCGACGTCGTTGGCGGCGGGTCCGCCTCCGCTGGCCGGAACCGCGCCATTAGCGGCGGCCGCCACCGAGCGCCTCATGGCGCCCGCGGCGAGCGGTTGTCTCTATGCGCGGCAGCCGGATCCGGAATTGCCCGCGTTCGCCCTCGGTCTTGCGAGCTTGTGGCACGAAGCGTGGATGCGGTCCCCGGCCGCCGCGCCCGTGGAGCGAATCTCGATGGCGCACGCCGCGGTTGGCCGTCTTTGTGCGGCGCAGGAAGAACTGGAGTTGCCCGCGTTCGCCCTCGATCTTCCCAGCCCAATGCCGGCCAGAGGACTGGCGGACGAAGCGTGGATGGAACTTCCGGCCGCCGCGCCGGCGGAGCGCATTTCCGCTGCACACAGCGCGGCTGTGCTCGCCTTCCCCGGGTTCAGTGCGTTGCAGCCCGTGATGGGATCGCTCGCCTTGGCGGACCCGGGTTCCTCCATGGCTGCGGATACCCGGCACGGCATGCCCGAGCCGAGAGCGGCCACGCCGGTTCCGAGCACGGCTGGGCCGATGCGGACGATCGCGATCGTGGCTCCCGCGGCGCACAAGTCGGTTCACCGCGGATACTTCCCGGAGGGGCCAGAACGGGCGGTGCCGGCATTGCCGGGCGCCGAGAGTGCCCGCTCGCTGGCGACGCCGGTTTCCGGCACGGTTCCCGCCGCGCCTCCTTTGCGCCTGCCCCGTTTCGGTGGCGACCCCATGCCGAACCAGGGGCTGCCGTCGGCGCCTTTCGTTTTAGCCGCGGCCCACCCAGCCGCCGAGACCGCTATGCCAACTCAAATTCCGCAAGCGCCTGTATCCACCGTTACCCTCCGGTCTCCACAACCACCAGAACCATTCAAGCCCGCTGCGCTGGCTGTGGCGGGACTTATGCCGCTCGAATACTTCTGCTCGCGGGGGCCGCGCGCGGCCGCCCATGGCATGGGTTGGATCATTCCGTCGATGGCTGTCACCGCTCCCCGATTCACCGCCCCGCTGACGGTCGAACGAGTTGAACCGCTGCCGGCTCCGCGAATCGAAAAGCGCAAGAGGCCCGCTCTGGCGGAGATCTTCACGCTCCCCGAAGCCGCCGGCCGGCGTTCCACGGCGATTCGCGATTGGAGCGCGAGAATCGCCGCCTGCCTGGTTATCGGGGCGATGCTTTGGTACGGAGTAAGCTACCTGCGGTCGAACCACGGCGCCGTCATCGGCTCGCTCGCTCCCACCGGCGGGCGGATTTTGTCGGCGGAAGACTCACCCGCCCTCCACGGCAATCCCGCGGCGGGATCGGGCGGATTCATCAACCGCGTCCGCTACGCCATTTCCAACCGCGCCGAGACGCATCTGGGCGATGGCTTCCATGAGGGCATGGCAGCCTGGGGCGCCCCGCAGAGTTCCTGGGCGCAGGGCTGGGTACGCCATCCGGAAGGATATGTCACGCCGGGCAAGCTGGCGCTGTTTCAGCCTACACTTCGTTATACCGACTATCGCCTGGAGTTTTTCGGCCAGATCGAATCCAAGAGCATGGACTGGGCCGTGCGCGCCACCGACGACGCCAATTATTACGCTATGAAGTTCGCCGCGGATGGCCCCGGGCCGCGCACCGTCGTGAGCATGATCCACTACCCCGTCGTGGCGGGCGTGAAGGGTCCCCGCGTGGTCACTCCCCTGAATGTCATGATCCACGACCACACTGCCTACCACGTGGCGGTGGATGTGCGTGGCGACCGCATCACTACCTCCATCGAGGGCGAGGAGGTCGATAGCTTCGTGGATAGCACGCTGGCCCGCGGCGGAGTTGGCTTCTTCGCCGATGCCGGCGAACAGGCGCGTCTGTACTGGATCAAGGTTTCCAAGAATGAAGACTTGCTGGGACGGGTTTGCGCATTCCTGAGCGGCGGCAGTTCGGAGACCGCGCAGTTGCGGCCCCCGGCCGGTACGGTTCCCAACCCAGATTCCGGAGCTCCTATGCCCGCCAACCAATTGGCTCTGGCGGCTGGTTTTGGCCTTATGCGCCGCAATGCGTTCAGCCGAATCTCGGATCACCGGAGGTTTTGGTTATGTCGTTCCTGACCGGCTCGGATACTAGCATGACTAGCTTAGGGTCCTTTCTGGACCCGAGTGTGACTTCGATCGATCAACCCCTCAAACAACCGGACCGCGGCAACAAGACTCTGTCTCGCGCCGTGGCGCTCCACCTGGAGGGCAAACGCGAAGCCGCCGCGCGGACTTTGAGCAAGGCGATCGAGGCGGGCGAGCGCGACCCGGCCCTGTACGCCGCGCTGGGACACGTGCAGTTCGAGTTGCGCGATTTCGAGCACGCCGCCGCCACCTACCGGACCCTGACGGAGATGGAGCCGGCCCATCGCACGGCGCACTACAACCTCGGCGTGTGCCTTGGAAACGCACAGCAATGGAAACTGGCCGCCGAGGCCTTCCGCAAATCCCTAATCGCCGATGCCACCCATGTGGATGCACACCTCGGCCTGGGGATTGCCTTGATCCGGAGCGGCAGCCCCGCGCAAGCCCAGGAATCGCTCGATAAGTACCTTTCTCTGTTTCCCGATCATGAACCGGCCATGTTCGCTCGCGCCGTGACTCTGCAACAACTCGGCCGGCACGGCGAAGCTGTCGACCAATATCGCAAGGTGCTGGCGCGGAATCCGCGCAGCGAGGAAGCTCTGTCGAACCTGGTGGCGCTGTTCCTGGACCGCCGCGACGGCGAATCCGTGCGCCGCTATGCCGCCATGCTGGCCGAACTACGGCCCGGCTCCACGGTGGCTCTGGAGGCCCTCGCCACGCTGGCATTCGCCGACGAGGACTACCCGGCTGCCGCGCGCTACGCGCGCGAGCTCGCCACCGCCATGCCCGACCGGTATGAGAACTGGTTCAACCTGGGCGTGGCGCATCACCAGATGGGAGACCTGGAAAGCGCGGCCGACGCCTATTCGCGGGCCACCGTGCTCAATCCCTCCTCGGCGCCGGCGTTCCTCAATCTGGGCGTGATCCGCCAGGAGCTCGGCGATCTTCCCGTGGCGCGCGACTGCTATGAAAAGAGTCTCACGCTCGAGCCCGATCAGCCCAGCGCCACCTGGAACCTGGCGCTCGTGCTCGAACAACTCAACGACCGGCAGCGCGCCGAAAGCCTCTATGCGCAGGTCCCCGAGACGGCGTTCGAATGGTGCGACGCGCACTTCCGGCTGGGGTACCTCCGCTTGCTGCGCGGCGACTATCACGGCAGCGCGGAAGCGTTTCAGGCGGTGCTCGCCAAACAGCCCAACTGGGCTGAAGCCTGCCTGAACGCCGGCATCGCGTTTGCCCGTTCCGGCGATCCCGTAGCGGCCCGCCAGTTCTTCACCGAAACCGTCATGCTGCGTCCCGATTCGAGCGACGGCGTGCGCGGCCTGGCTGCCCTGGCGCTCGAACAAAACGAATACGAGGAAGCCCTGGAACTGCACGAACGCCTCATCGAAATGGGAGAGCGCAGCCCGGAAGTGTTCTACAACGCCGGGCTGATTTGCCAGAAGCGCGGCCATTTTGCGGATGCGATCAGCTTCTACCAGCAGGCCATCGAGGTGGATCCGCAGTTCGCCGAAGCCCTGCTCAATATGGGCCACGCGCAGATGGCATTGGGCAACGAGGACCAGGCCCTGACCTCGTGGCGCCGCGCCATCAAGGAAAAGCCCTCGCTGGCCGATTCGTATTTCGAACCCGTCGACCCGCACGCGTAGGCCGGTAGGGCCGCGCCTTCCATGGAAGAACACACAGAGTTCATCTGTCGGAAGTGCAATACGCTAGTCTTCAACCCGACCGAACAGCGGCAACTGTGGTGGAAGGTGCTTCTCTGCCCACGGGGACACCGGGTTGCCCCTCATGTCAGCGAGCGGCCGATCATAACGTTCGCGAAGGGTTTTTTGGTGACGGGGGGAACGGTGTTTTGGTGCGGGTGGGCCCTCGCGCTCGTGACGCCGCATCGACTCTTTGTGCGACTTGCGACGCTGCTCCTGCTGGTTGTGCTGCTGGTGATCGTCCCCGCCCTCTTGAAGTGCGTCCGATTCCGCAAACTGTCGGAACCCGCGAAATGGCTCGTGATGACTACAACATATGGTGCGGCAGGAGGCCTCGCCGCATGCGTGGCCGGTTTTGCCTTTCTTGTTTTCTGGGCTGTTGCACGGCATCCATAAGCTGATCTCACGATCAGGGGCTACCGTTCCTACTTGCACCGCGCGCCGCTCTTCCCCTCGCTCGGCCAGTCGCAGGCAGGTTCATCCCTCCGCTGGTAAAATAGAATCTCCAACTCGAGGAGGGAATCTGATGGCGCTGGGTGCCCGCCGCAAGGCGGTGGTTGCGGACGTTGGCGGGGTCAAGGTGGGCGGCGATCATCCGATTGTCGTGCAATCGATGACCAACACCGACACCGCCGATGTCGCCGGCACGGTGAACCAGGTAATGGCGCTGGCCGCCGCCGGCTCGGAGCTGGTGCGCGTCACCGTCAACACGGAGCACGCCGCGGCGGCCGTGCCCAAAATCGTCGAGACCGTGCGCCTGTTCGGCTCGCGCGTGCCCATCATCGGGGACTTCCATTACAACGGCCACATCCTCTTAAAGAAATATCCCGAGTGCGCGCGGGCCCTGGCCAAATACCGGATCAATCCCGGCAACTCGGACATAGGCCGCAAGACGGACGATAATTTCCGCACCATGATCGAAGTCGCGGTCGAAAACCACAAGCCGGTGCGCATCGGCGTCAATTGGGGATCGCTCGATCAGCAATTGCTCACCCGCATGATGGACGAAAACTCGCACGCCGCCGAGCCCAAAGATGCGCGCCAGGTGACGCTCGACGCCATGGTCGCCAGCGCGGTTGAATCCGCCCAAGCCGCAGAGCGGTATGGACTGGCGCACGATTTGATTATCCTCAGCGCGAAGGTGAGCGGGGTCGAGGATCTGATCGACGTCTACCGCGCGCTTGCCGGGGCCTGCGACTACCCGCTGCATCTCGGCCTCACCGAGGCCGGCCTGGGCAGCAAGGGCATCGTCGCCACCACGGCCGCGCTGGCGCCGCTGCTGCTCGAAGGGATCGGCGATACGATTCGCGCGTCGCTCACGCCGCTGCCCAATGGCGACCGCACCGAGGAAGTGATCGTCTCGCAGCAGATTTTACAATCGTTGGGCATGCGCAGTTTCACGCCGCAGGTCACCGCGTGCCCTGGCTGCGGCCGCACCACCAGCACTTTTTTCCAGGATATGGCCGACCAGATCCAGACCTACCTGCGCGAACAGATGCCGAAGTGGAAAGAGAACCACCTCGGCGTCGAGACCATGAAGGTCGCCGTTATGGGCTGCGTGGTCAACGGTCCGGGCGAATCCAAGCATTCCCACATCGGGATTTCGCTGCCCGGCACTTTCGAAGAGCCCAAAGCTCCGGTGTACGTGGACGGCCGGCTGACCGTTACGCTCAAGGGCGACCACATCGTGGCCGAGTTCATCGAAATCCTCAACGCGTACGTGGCCAGCCACTATGGCGCGCCCGCCGAGGTAACGGCCGGATCGTAAAACGAACCGAGCCGCGACCAAACCAAACGGAGACGCGACCGACAGGGAGCGGTCGGCATAGAGACTTGACCACTGCCGGTGGTACGGTCCAGCCGCTCGTGTGATTGGAGATCCGTTTATTGCCGCAGCCAGACCGCTCCCTGACGGTCGCGGCTCCGTTGCGCGGTCGCGGCTCCGTTTTGCCGGCAATTGTGTTATGCTAAAAAACGTAACGAAACGAGAATAAGAGAAGACAAGGAGCAGTACTCCAAGAATGGCACTGGCGGTCGAAGCAAAACGGCAGGTATTTACCAACAATCAACGCCACAAGACCGACACGGGGTCGCCAGAAGTGCAGATTGCCCTGTTGAGTCAGCGTATCACGCTGCTCACGGAGCATTTCAAGGCGCACCAAAAGGATCATGGTTCCCGCAAGGGCCTGTTGACCCTGGTAGCCAAACGGCGCCGGCTTCTGACCTACCTGCGCAATACGGACCCGGAGTGTTACAAGGCAGTCTTGCAACGCCTGGGCATCCGTCGTTAGTCATTCTCCGGAAGCAGTCCTGTTTTCCACACGAAGAAGCGGGTGCTTTCGAGGACCACATTCCATCCGACCTGGAAGCCGGCGCGGCTTGCGCCGCATAGCCGGGTTCCCGATTACGTCAACTCCATTCTCAAATGGCTCTTTCCTTCAGGAGGGGCCGCAATGCGACTCGTGCGGGGCTCGCAGCCCGGCCGAGACTTAGAGGTTTTTGAAAGATTATGATTCACACAGTTGAAGTTGACCTGGGCGGCCGCAAGCTTACCTTTGAAACCGGTAGGATGGCCAAACAGGCGAACGGCGCAGTCGTCGTTCGTTCCGGTGACTCGGTAGTTCTGGTCACCGCTTGTATGGCCGAACAGGCCAAACCGGGAGCGGGCTTTTTTCCGCTCACCGTAGACTATCGCGAGTACACCTACGCCGCTGGCAAGTTTCCCGGCGGTTTCATCAAGCGGGAAGGGCGCATGTCGGAGAAAGAGACCCTCACGTGCCGGCTCATCGACCGTCCCGTGCGCCCATTGTTCCCCGAGGGTTTTCTGAATGAGACGCAGATCATCTGCATGGTGCTCTCGGCCGATCCCGAACAGGATCCCAACAGCCTGGCCATCTGCGGCGCGGGAGCCGCGCTGGCCATTTCCGATATTCCTTTCGAACACGTGCTGGGCGGCGTCCGCGTCGGCATGAAGGACGGCGGGTATCTGGCCAACCCGACCTATACCGAAGGCCGCGAATCGAAGCTGAACATCGTGGTGGCCGGCAGCGACGGCGGCATCGTGATGGTGGAAGCCGGAGCGCAGCAGGTCTCGGAAGCCGAAGTTCTGGGCGCCATCGAATTCGGCCATGAGTGCTGCAAGAAGATCGGCCAGGGCATCCGCGAGCTGGTCAGGCTGGCCGGCAAGCCCAAGCGCGAGTTTACTTCGCCCGTGCTCGACCAGGGAATTTACGCCGCCATCGAAAAGGCCGCGCGCGTGGATCTCACCGACGCGCTCAACACGCAGAAGTACCCGAAGCTGGAAAGCTACGCCAAGGTGCACGCCGTGCGCGAGCGCGTGCTGGAGCCGATTGCGGAGGAGCAAAAGGCCGAGGCAGGGAAGTGCTACGACGCGCTCAAGGAGCGCATCTTCCGCGATGAGATGCTGAAGAACCGCCGCCGCCCGGACGGCCGCGCGTTCGACCAGGTGCGGCCGATCGATATCGAAACCAGCGTGCTGCCGCGCACTCACGGCTCCGCGCTTTTCACCCGCGGCGAGACGCAGGCGCTGGTCACCGTGACGCTCGGCACCAAGGACGACGAACAGCGCATCGAGCTGCTCGAGCCCGGCGAGGTCACCAAGCGTTTCATGCTGCATTACAACTTCCCGCCGTTCAGCGTCGGCGAAGTCGGCTTCATGCGCGGTCCCGGCCGCCGCGAAATCGGCCACGGCGCGCTGGCCGAGCGCTCTCTCTCCGCGCTCATCCCGGATGAGGCGACGTTCCCCTACACCGTGCGCATCGTCAGCGACACGCTGGAATCGAACGGTTCCAGCTCGATGGCGGCCATTTGCGGCGGTTCGGTGAGCCTGATGGACGCCGGCGTTCCGGTCACCGCTCACGTGGGCGGAGTGGCCATGGGCCTGGTCATGGAAGGCCATCAGTACGCCATCCTCACCGATATCGCCGGCGCCGAGGATCATTACGGTGATATGGACTTCAAAGTGGCCGGCACGCGCGAAGGCATCACCGGCATGCAGATGGATATCAAGGTGCCCAATGTCTCGACCGCCATTCTGCAGGAAGCGCTGGAACAGGCGCGCCGCGGGCGGCTGTTTATCCTCGATAAGATGTACGCCGCCATCGGCGAACCGCGCGCCAGCATGTCGCAATACGCGCCGCGTATTTACACCATCAATATCCCGACCGATAAGATTCGCGACGTGATTGGACCCGGCGGCAAGATCATCCGCGGCATTGTCGAGCAGACCGGAGTCAAGATCGACGTCGAGGACGATGGCACCATCCGCATCGCCTCCGCCGACGAAGCTTCCGCCAACAAGGCCATCCAGATCATCTCCGATATCACCGCCGTGGCCGAGGTGGGCAAAACCTACCTGGGCAAGGTGGTGCGGCTGGTCGATTTCGGCGCTTTTGTCGAGATCTTCCCCGGCACCGATGGCCTGCTTCACATCAGCGAAATCGCCGAGACCCGCATTCGCGACGTGCGCGACGAGTTGAAGGAAGGCGATCAGATCCTGGTCAAAGTGCTGGCCACGGAAGGCAACAAAATCAAGCTCAGCCGCAAGGCCGTGCTGCGCGAGCAGCGCGAGAAGCTGAAGCCCGGCAAGGGCGAGCCAGCCAAGGCCGAGCACACCCGCTAAGCGGGAGCGACCGTAGGGGCCGGGTAAGCCCGGCCCGCGGCGGCAAGAATGCCAACGTTGCCCGGTGTGGTGCCGTTTCTCCGTAACGCCGGCGGTCTTTGCCGCCGGTTCTTTTTTTCGGCCATCGTCCAGCGTTCGCGAAACGCAAATCACCGGCGGCAAGACCGCCGGCGGTACCGGCTCTCCCTTAATTTCACCCTTGTGAACTCCAAAATTAATTGTAGATTTTTACGACAAACAGGTCTTATAATATGGCTTAAGGAATCCAATTCCACATCTCAAAATCCCGCAGGAGGGAAAGTTGTCCAGTACATCAGCCAACCGGCCAAAAGTACTTGTCGACGGTAACGAAGCCGCCGCGTACGTTGCTCATAAAGTCAGCGAAGTCATAGCGATATATCCGATTACACCGTCGTCGAACATGGGCGAATGGGCGGACCAGTGGTCGAGCGAAAACCGGCCGAATATCTGGGGAACGGTGCCCACGGTGATCGAAATGCAAAGCGAGGGCGGCGCCGCCGGTGCGCTGCATGGAGCGTTGCAGGCTGGGTCGCTAGCCACCACCTTTACCGCCTCGCAAGGTCTGCTGCTGATGATCCCGAACATGTACAAGATCTCGGGAGAGCTGACTGCGACCGTGTTTCACATCGCGGCGCGGGCGCTGGCGGCGCAGGCGCTTTCGATTTTCGGCGATCACAGCGACGTGATGGCGGCGCGCTCGGCCGGGTTTGCCATGCTGAGTTCCGGCTCGGTGCAGGAAGTAATGGACATCGCGTTGATCGCTCACGCGGCCACGCTCGAAGCGCGCGTTCCGTTTCTGCACTTTTTCGACGGCTTCCGCACCTCACACGAGGTCGCCAAGATCGAAGAGCTGACCGACGAAGATCTGCGCGCCATGATCGACGACGATCTGGTGCATGCGCACCGCGCGCGGGCGCTTTCGCCCGACCGCCCGGCGATCCGCGGCACGGCGCAGAACCCCGACGTGTACTTCCAGGCGCGGGAAGCAATAAATCCGTTCTATCTGGCCACTCCCACCATCGTGCAGAATACGATGGACAAGTTCGCGGCGCTGGTGGGCCGGCAGTATCATCTGTTCGATTACGTGGGCGCGCCGGATGCCGAGCGCGTGCTGGTGATGATGGGCTCGGGCAGCGAAGTGGCGCATGAATGCGTGGAAGCGCTGACCGCGAAGGGTGAAAAAGTTGGCCTGTTGAAAGTGCGGCTGTTCCGGCCGTTCGCGATCGAGAAATTCGTCGAAGCGCTGCCCGCTTCCGTCCAGTCGATTGCGGTGCTTGACCGCACCAAGGAGCCGGGCGCCACGGGCGAGCCACTGTACACCGAAGTGCTCACGGCATTAGTCGAGATGGATGTAAAGAAGAAGGTGATCGGCGGGCGCTACGGACTTGCATCCAAAGAGTTTACGCCAGCGATGGTGAAGGGCGTTCTCGACGAGCTGTCGAAGCCAAAGCCGAAGAACCATTTCACCATTGGCATCGTGGACGACGTCACCCACACCAGCCTGGACTACGACCCCGAGTTTTCGACCGAGCTCCCGAGCACGATTCGCGCGCTCTTCTTCGGGCTGGGCGCGGATGGAACCGTCGGCGCCAATAAGAATTCGATCAAGATCATCGGCGAGGAAACCGACAACTTCGCGCAAGGCTATTTCGTTTACGATTCGAAAAAGTCCGGCGCCATCACGACTTCTCACCTGCGCTTTGGGCCCACGCCGCTGCGCTCCAGCTATTTGATTGCCAAGGCCAGCTTCATCGCCTGCCACCAGTTCTCCTTCCTGGAGCGGATCGACATGCTGAAGGCGGCCGAGCCGGGCGCCACCTTCCTGCTCAACAGCATCTACGGACCGGACGAGGTGTGGGACCACCTGCCGCGCACGGTGCAGCGGCAGATCATCGAGAAGAAACTGAAATTCTATGTGATCGACGGTTACCGGGTGGCGGAAGACACCGGCATGGGCGCGCGCATCAACACCATCATGCAGACGTGCTTCTTCGCGATCAGCGGCGTGCTGCCGCGCGAAGAAGCCATCGCCGCCATCAAACACACCATCGAGAAAACTTACGGCAAGCGCGGCGAAAGCGTGGTGAAGAAGAATTTCGCGGCGGTGGACGAGGCTCTGGGTCACTTGCACCAGGTGAAAGTTCCGGCCGCGGTGAGTGCTCAGTTCGACATTCGGCCGGCGGTCCCTGCCGCCGCGCCCGAATTCGTGCAGAAGGTGCTCGCGCGAATCATTGCCGGCGAAGGCGACGATCTGCCGGTGAGCGCGATGCCCATCGACGGCACTTTCCCCAGCGCGACGGCGCAGTGGGAAAAGCGCAACATCGCGCTGGAGATTCCGGAATGGGACCAGGAGCTGTGCATCCAGTGCGGCAAGTGCATACTGGTGTGCCCGCACTCGGTGATCCGCGCCAAGGTTTACGACGAGAAACACCTGGCCGGCGCGCCAGCCTCGTTCAAAGCGGTTCCGGCGCGTTGGAAAGACATGAAGGACAAGAAGTACACGCTGCAGGTGGCGCCGGAGGATTGCACCGGCTGCACGCTGTGCGTGGAGTTCTGTCCGGTGAAGGACAAGACGCAAGTGAAGCGCCGCGCCATCAACATGGTGGCGCAACCGCCCATCCGCGAAACCGAGGCTGCCAATTGGGACTTCTTCCTGGGCATTCCGGAGACCGAGCGCGCCGCGCTTTCCATGAGCCAGGTGAAGGACGTGCAGCTTCTGCGCCCGCTGTTCGAATTCTCCGGCGCCTGCTCCGGCTGCGGCGAAACGCCGTACATCAAGCTGATGACGCAACTGTTCGGCGACCGCGTGTATATCGGCAACGCCACCGGCTGCTCGTCGATCTACGGCGGCAACCTGCCCACCACGCCGTATTGCATCAACGCGGAGGGGCGCGGTCCCACGTGGTCGAATTCGCTGTTCGAAGATAATGCCGAATTCGGCCTGGGCATGCGGCTGGCCGTGGATGCCCAGAACCAATACGCGCGCGAACTGGTGACGCGGCTCGGCGGCGCGCTGGGCGATGAGCTGGTGGAAGCCATCTTGAAAGCCGATCAGACCACCGAACCCGGCATTTTCGCGCAGCGCGACCGGGTGAAGATTCTGCGCGAGAAGCTGGCCGCCAACGGCGGTGGCCGCGAAGCCCGCGACCTGCTGGCGGTGGCCGACGCGTTGGTGAAGAAAAGCATATGGGTTGTCGGCGGCGACGGTTGGGCCTATGACATAGGCTACGGCGGGCTGGACCACGTGCTGGCCAGCGGCCGCAACGTGAATGTTCTGGTGCTCGATACCGAAGTCTATTCGAACACCGGCGGCCAGGCATCCAAAGCCACGCCGCGCGGCGCGGTGGCCAAATTCGCCGCCGGCGGCAAGCCGGTCGGCAAGAAGGACCTGGCCATGATGGCGGTGAGTTACGGCAGCGTCTACGTGGCGCGGGTGGCCATGGGCGCGGGCGACATGCACACCGTCAAGTCGTTCCTGGAGGCGGAAGCCTACCACGGGCCGTCCATCATCATCGCTTACAGCCATTGCATCGCCCACGGCTATGACCTGGCGCACGGCATGGACCAGCAGAAGCTGGCGGTCAACACGGGTTATTGGCCGCTGTTCCGCTATAACCCGGACCTAGTGGCGCAGGGCAAGAATCCGTTCCAGCTCGATTCCAAGGCGCCCAGCGCCGCACTCAAGGATTTCATTTACAACGAAACGCGCTACACCATGCTGGTGAAGAGCAATCCCGAGGAAGCGAAGAGGCTGCTGACGCTGGCGCAACAGGATGTCAACCAGCAATGGAAGCTGTACGACTACATGGCGCACGAACCGGCCACCGCGGAGGTGAAGAAATGATCGACCTGAGCAAGACTATCGACCTATCGACAACCTATCTTGGGTTGAAACTGAAGAACCCGCTGGTGGCCTCTTCGTCGCCCATGTGCGAGGACGTGGCGAACATCCGCCGCATGGAGGACGCGGGCGCGGCGGCCGTGGTGCTGCACTCGCTGTTCGAGGAGCAGATCGAAATCGAAAGCGATGAGCTCGATCGCTTCATCACGGAAACTTCGTCCATATCGTCGGAAGCCCAAACCAACTTTCCCGAGCTGAACACACCGGTGCGCAGCGCCGACGGTTACCTGGAACATATCGCCAAGTGCAAAAAGGCGGTCAAGATTCCGGTAATCGCCAGCCTCAACGGCACCACCAAGGGCGGCTGGCTGCGCTACGCCAAGCAGATCCAGCAGGCCGGCGCGGACGCGCTCGAGCTCAATATCTATTACATCCCCACCGACGCCAACATCACCGGCGAGCAGGTGGAGCGGCAGTACATCGAGCTGGTCGAGGCCATCCGGGCCGAAGTGCGCATCCCGCTCGCCGTCAAGCTGGGACCGTATTTCAGCTCGCTGGCGAACATGGGCCGCAAACTAGACGCGGCGGGCGCCGACGGCCTGGTGCTGTTCAACCGCTTCTACCAGCCGGATTACGATCTGGAGGCGCTGGAGGTGGTGCCCAACCTGATCCTTAGCAACTCGCATGAGCTGCTGCTGCGGCTGCACTGGATCGCGGTGTTGTACGGCAGCATCAAAGCCGACATGGCGCTGACCGGCGGAGTCCATAGCGCCACCGACGTGATCAAGGCGATGATGGCCGGCGCCAAAGTAGCGATGATGACCTCCGCGCTGCTGAAGCGCGGCATCAGCTACCTGGACACGCTTTGCACCGAGCTGCTGGTCTGGATGGGCGAGCACGAATACGATTCCATCAAGCAGATGCAGGGCAGCATGAGCCGCAACGCCGTGCCGCAGCCGAAGGCCTTCGAGCGGGCGAATTACGTGAAGGTGCTGAGCTCTTACGCGATGCGGTAGTGAGGTAGGTCCTCGACGGTCGCGGACTCGCCCCACTGCTCAGCGCAATGGTGCCAGCAACTTGTCACGATCCGCGACGCCATCGAAGACTTCGCCTTTACGATTTTCGTAACACGGGTGGGTGACGAGAGGCGGCTTGAACCACTCGCCTTCCTCAAAGAGCGCCGTTTTCAAAAAAACAGAATTCCACGCCACGGTGCTGCCGGGTCCGGTTGACATCGAGCACCTGCGTATAGTTATCCCGCTCCATGTACTGCAAGCGGGAAAGAGTGTCTAGCTCCTCTTCAAATCGTCCGCCGCCCAACGCGAACACGTGAAGGGTGGTTAGAAAGGTTCCCGCGCCACCGGAGTCCGACTCAACCACGAGCTCATCCGCGCCCTCGCCGGTGAGGTCCAGGAGTTCGGCTCGCTGCAGCGAAAAATGGTGGGTTGTGTCCAGCAGGTACTGCTCGCGCACATCCCAGTTTGCCGCATTCCTAGCCAGGTGAACCAAAAGGCCGATGGACGGACACGACATCGCCGGACTGGCGCCGAGGAAATCGTACTGGAGGACAGCCAGTAACCCAGCGTCACCCTCCTTCGGCCAATGAAACAATCTGAACCGCACCTGCCGTGTATTCGAGAGCTTTTGGGTGGCGATATCCTCCGATGCCCACTTCTCCGCTTCGTTCTTCGCCGCTCCAACTACCCGATACACATTTTCGTTCGCAAAGGCGTCGGGAACGAACATCTCACCAGGCTTCGGCTTCTTCGGCCCGGAGTCGTCAATCCTCTTGCCCGGTTCGATGGATACCTGCATCCCGGTGAAGATGGCCCGCAGCGCAACGAGTCGCAATGCTTCATCGGAGACAGGTTGCCCCGTGTCGCCAGCCATCGCAGATGCACACAGGGCGGCTGCGATGCAGCCGATCGAAACCTTACTCAAAGCAGACCAGGACACGCCTACAGATTAACCGGCACGGCACTCAGTGGCAAGTTTTCGGATTGTTCGGGGTCGGTCATCGTTTTCGCAAAGAACCTTGCAGGTCGGCTGTCAAATCGGATAACCTCATCTTATATGCGCTTAACTGCTATTGTCCGGGCGGCTCTCCGCGTGGCAGCCGCACTGCTGATTGGGTCGATTGCTTTCGCCCAAAGCACGTCCGCGCCTCCTCAAACGGCGGGAGCCGCTGGACAGACTTCAGCGCGGTTCGACGGCAAGTGGCTCACCAAGCTCAGTTGCCCTGCCAAGGGGAACACCGAGGGCTACACCTGGCAGTTTCCGAGCGTCATCCAGAACAGCAACCTACGTGGAGAGCGCGGCACGGCAGGGGAGCCCGGCTACCTGCTGATCGAAGGCAAGATCGCCGACGACGGCAGCGCCAAGCTGTCCGCAAACGGCATCGTCGCCTCCAGGCAATACGCTCGTGGAGTCCTCGCGCACAAGGGCGCGGATTATAGCTACAACATCAAGGCTAAGTTCCAGGATTCAGAGGGCACAGGCACCCGAGACACGGGCCTCGGCGTGGTAGGCCGCCCCTGCACGTTTGACTTCGTGAAGCAGTAGGCGGCGACACGCGCCGCTACTCTCCTTTCTTAGGCTTCTCCGCCGGCTTCACTTTGGGCACGCCGAAGTGGCCGCCCAGCTCGGACAGGGTTTCGAGATCGATGTTGCCGGCGATGTTCACCACGGTAATTTCCTTTGGCTGGGTGGCGACGATCGCCACACCGACGGATTTGTTGCCGGATGTGCGCAGCCAGACCTCGGCTTTCTCGCCATCTTCGGAACCGGTGCCGACGATTTTCGACCAATCCGGCCCGTGCAACTGGGCGCGAACCGGCTCCAGGTCGGCATCGCTATAGGCGCCCGCAGACTTGAAGTTGAAGTGGCGCACGTAGATGCCCTCGATGCCGACCAGGAGCTTTTTGACTTTCGCTTCGTCCGGGTCGTTCGCATTGAGAAACTTGGCGGCGAACTGCAAAGTGGAAGCGTTCAGCGACACGTCCACGTGCTCGGAGGCCTTGGCTGCCACCGAATCGAGATTGAGCTCGAACTGCTGCGGAGCGGCCATCGCCGGCAGCGCCAAACACGCGAATATCAATAGTCTTTTCATTGCGTTATACCCCTGACTTCAGATTGAATGCGATTGATCGGCGCGGAGGCGAGCCGCAGCGCCAGCATCATTTCCCGTTTCGCTTCGTAACCCTGGTGCTGGCGCCAGGCCCCCGCGGCGCCAACCGCCACCACCACTATGGCCGCCGCGGCCAGCCAGCGCCGCGCGTTCGACGGCCCACGCGCACTGCGCGCCATCACACGCTCGGCGAAACCATCCGGCGGATCTTCGCGCGCCAGGGCTCGCCGCAACTCGTCTTCTAACCAGTCCATTCACTTTCTCCTACGCCGCGCCGCGCCAGCTTCCCGCGCAGCAATGCCAGCGAACGCTGCAAATGACTCTTCACCGTGGCCACCGGCATCTCGAGCGCGGCGGCGATCTCGGACGGCTCCAGATCCTCCTGGTAGCGCAGCACCATCACCATGCGCGGCGCCTCTGGTAGCGTCGCCACCAGCTTGCGCAGCAGCTCGCTGAGCAGCGGATCGCCCGGCCGGACACCGGCGGCCGGCTCCGCCACCTCCGCCAGCGCGACTTGGGGTCTGCGGCTGCGGCGCCGTCCTTCGTCGATCGAACGTTGCACGGCCACTTTTCGCAGCCAGGCGGCGGCGTGCGAGGGCGTTTTGATCTGGTGCAAATTCCGGTGCAAGCTGAAAAACACTTCCTGTGCCACTTCCTCGGCGGTGGCCCGATCGCGCAGAAAATGGAGCGCGATGGAGAACACGGTGGACTGATGCTGCAACACCAGCGCTCTGAAATCGCAACCGGTTTCCACCGCCTCGGTCAGCACGTCCTATTTTTCATCCTTCTCAAAGGCGATCTGGCTGTTCACGTCCGCGTGCCTAAAATCGCTATTGACCAACGAAATGCTCATGGTGCGCTTGTAGAAGAACAAACCCGTTACTTCAAATTCTCCGCCGTAACTGACTGGAAACCAAACACCATCCGCGACTTTTTCATAGCTCAGACTGAATCCGAGCCCCTTGATATTGGTGCCGAGCAGGATGCGGATTGCGGCGGGCATCTTCCAGGCCAAGCTCGTGGTCACGGCAACCGGCTGGAACTCCTGGGCGTCGATCAGCGCCTCGCCCTTCCAAGAGCCATTGCCCTCGTCGTCCGCATCGACGATGCTGGCGTGCCGCTTGGGTTCGAAAGCGACCTTCCAGATCTGGTGCCCGCGATACTCCTGGACGCCGCCCTCAAGGCGAAAGTTATACTTAAGCTGCTGATGGTAAGTCAATGGAAATAAATCAGATTCAATTCCATCGACTGAGTCTTTTTCGTTCGTCATGTCTTCCGACATCTGGCCGATCAGGCTGCCATCGAGATCCAGGCCCTTGTATTCGTAGCCAGGCTTGTCGTAGCTGATATAAGTGCCGTGTTGCGAATATTTTCCATCGAACTTCGTGAGCTCTTTCTTGACCCCTCGGCGGTCCGGCAGCACCAGGTATTCCCGGTGCTCCTCGCGGGCGATTTTGCCGCTCGAGCGGACCATGCGCAGGAGCTGTTTTTGCTGGTAGATCCACTGCGCGCGCTCTTCCCGGCTCTTGGCCTGGTTGATGCCAACCTGGGCCATGATGGAGTTTACGTCGGGAGTCTGCGCCGCCAGAAATCCCGCCACGGCACCGGCCAGAATCAGAAGCTTCACGGCAACCTCCATTCATGTATACGATAGCGGAGGCGGGGAGAATGCAGGATTGTGGGGGAAGAGACGCTGGGCGCGCGAGATGTTTCCTCCTACAGGCCAGACCAGCCAGTATTGGGGCGAGCAAAGAGGGCGCCCAGGAGACTTCGCATCAGGTACTCCGGGGGAGCCTCTTTGTACACGGCGGGGATGGTGAAAACCTCTTCCGGAACAGGGTCGGCGGAGAGTTCCTGCGCTACGATGAAAGTTGAGACCAGCCATGCTTTGGGGAAGGGTGTCTTCAGTTCTCGCGGTGCTGGGCCTCTGGGCCGCGAGCGGTGCGCTGGCCAGCGCCCAGGTCGTCAACGTCTGGCTGACCACCGACGATCGGCAAACGCTGATGGCGCCGCAACCGCCGGTGTCGTTTGCGCCCGGCACTTCCAGCCAGCTTCCGTCCATCTTCATTTCCGAATCCCAAACCGGGCAGACCATCGAGGGGTTCGGCGCTTCCATGACCGATTCCGCGGCTTACCTGCTGAACGAAGTCGTCCCCAAGACCGGGCTCGGCGGCGTGATCGAATCCATCTTCGGCCGTACCCAGGGAATCGGCGTCAGCTTCCTGCGTAACCCCATGGGCGCTTCCGACATCGCGCGGTCCATCTATTCCTACGACGACCTTTCGTACGGCGCCACCGATCCGAGTCTGGCCAGCTTTTCCGTCGCCCACGACCAGGTCGACATCCTCCCGTTGCTCGCGCAGGCCAAGGCCATCAATCCGCAAATCAAGATGCTCGGCACGCCGTGGAGCCCGCCTGCCTGGATGAAAGGGAACGATTCCATGCTGGGCGGCACGTCGTCCACCTTATCCCAGTTGCTCCCAGCGCAATACACCGCCTTCGCCGACTACTTCGTCAAGTACGTGCAGGCGTATCAGGCCGCCGGGGTCAAGGTAGACTACCTCACCATCCAGAATGAACCGTTCAACGTTCCCACCGGTTATCCGGGCTCATACATGGGTCCTCCGGACCAACTCAATATTTTAAAGAACTACGTCCTGCCCGCGCTGGCTGCGGCCAACATCGACACGAAGATTCTGGTTTACGACCACAACTGGGACGCGCCGTCGTACCCGGAGACGGTGCTCGCGGATGCGACACTCGCCGGCTCAACGCAAATCGCGGGCGTCGCCTGGCATTGGTATAGCGGCCCTCCCGGCGCCATGACCACCCTGCACAACCTCTTCCCGCAGTTGAATCAGTATGTCACGGAAGCCTCGGGCGGAACGTGGATCTACGACGAAGAGCAGACCGATTTCGAAATGATCATCCACTCCATGCGGAACTGGAGCCGGTCTTTTGTCAAATGGAGCCTCGCGCTCGATGAGAACCGGGGTCCGTTCATCACGGGCGGCTGCGACACCTGCAGCGGCCTGATTACGGTCAACTCCGTTACCGGCGCGGTCACAAACAACATCGACTATTACACGCTGGGCCATTTCAGCAAGTTCGTTCTGCCAGGAGCGGTGCGCGTGTGGTCGAACAACGCACCGGGTCTTATCAGTGCGGCGTTTATCAACCCGCTTCGCCACACCGGCATCGCTGGCCCCGATCGCTCCGAATCCCGAGACCGGCCGCGCGTGCTGGTGGTCTACAACGATTCCTTGTCAACCAAGACGTTCCAGGTAGACTGGTACGGAAAATCGTTTCAGTACACCCTGCCCTCTTACGCCGGCGCCACGTTTCAGTGGGACACCGGCCAGGGAGACTCCTGCCGGCGGGAGTGCTGGGCTCCCGTAATGCCCGCGACCGCCCAGATCCAGGCGTCCAGTTACAATCAGGTCAGCACTGCAACGCTGTCCAGCGGCCTCCAAACCGAACCCTGCGCCGACACGGACGGTGGCTTCGACATGGGATATGCCACTCCCGGCTACTGGGCGGAATACAAGAACATCGATTTCGGTTCAGGCGTCCATTCGGTCTCAGTGCGGGTGGCGAACGGCAGCGGTAGCCCCGCCGCCATCGAGTTTCATTCCGGCAGTCCCACCGGACCGCTGCTCGCGCAGGCCACCATCCCCAATACCGGCGGCTGGCAGACGTGGCAGACCGTCACAGCAACCGTTTCCAGCGCCGCGGGAGTGCAGAATCTGTATCTCGTCTTCTCCGGCGGCGATGCCGGCTCGGCGGGCAATGTGAACTGGTTCCAGTTCCAATGAAATTAGTTGACACCCGCGCCAACACCAGCCTGGGTTTCGGAAGGAACGACGGGCGAACCCTGCGCCGCTTGATGTTGGTCCTGGCCGCAACTGGTTTGGCCTTCGGCCAGACCTACACCATCGACACAATCGCCGGAGGCGGTCTGCCGGTCAGTATTCCTGGCACTTCCGCCGGTATCGGCAGCGCCTTCGGGGGAATCGCGGTTGATTCTGCTGGCAACGTCTTCTTCGTCGCGCAGGACTACAACATCGTCCTGCGGCTGGATGCCGCTTCGGGTGAGGTGACGCTGGTCGCGGGAAACGGAACCTACGGCTTCAGCGGCGACAACGGTCCGGCCGGCAGTGCCCAGTTGGCCTTCCCGGCGGGCGTCGCTGTGGACTCCGCTGGCAACGTGTACATCGCCGACCCGGGTAATGGCCGCATACGGAAGGTTTCGAATGGAATCATCACCACCGTGGCCGGCGGCGGCGCCTCGCTCGGCGACAACGGCCCGGCCACCAGCGCTCTCTTGTACACTCCCGTTGGCATCGCCCTCGATTCGGCCGGCAACCTCTACATCGCCGACGCAGCCGGGAACCGCATCCGCAAGATTTCGAATGGAATGATCACCACCGTGGCGGGCAGCGGGACACCAAGCTTCGGCGGTGACAACGGTCCGGCGACCAGCGCCGAGCTCAATCAGCCCGCCGGTGTCGCAGTGGACTCCGCCGGCGACATTTACATTGCCGATACGCTGAACGATCGTATCCGCGAGGTTTCGAACGGAATCATCGCCACCGTGGCGGGAGCCGGCTTGTGCAGCGCCTTCATGCGTTTCGGCCAAACCGGCAACGGGGACAACGGCCCCGCCACCAGTGCCCAATTGTGCGGCCCGGAAGGCGTCGCCACTGACTCCGCGGGAAACTTTTACATCGCCGACGGCTGGAACCTTATTCGCGAAGTTTCGGGCGGAATCATTACTGCCGTCGCCGGCGGTGGCGCCTCGCTCGGCGATTACGGCCCGGCCACCAGTGCTCTGTTGGGCTCCGGGTCGGGGATCGCCTTCGACTCGTCAGGCAACCTGTACATTGCCGACGGTTCTAACAACCGCATCCGCAAAGTCTCTGGCGGCATCATTACCACCATTGCCGGGAATGGAACGGGCTTTGGCGGCGACAACGGACCCGCCACCAGCGCTCAATTGGATTTGCCCTCCGGCGTTGCCGTGGATTCCACCGGCGATCTCTACATCGGCGATGCTCGCAACGGACGCGTCCGCAGGGTCTCGAATGGCGTGATCACAACCGTCGCCGGAAACGGGACTCCGGGCTCCAGCGGCGACAACGGCCCGGCCACTGCCGCGCAATTGAACGGTACCACGTACGGCCTCGCCGTCGATTCCGCAGGCAACCTTTATATCGCCGACGCGTACAATTGCCGCGTCCGCAAAGTCTCAAACGGCGTGATCGCCAACATCGCGGGAAATGGATTTTGTGGCTTCAGTGGTGATAACGGTCCGCCAAACGCCGCCCAACTCAACGTCCCGTCCGGTGTCGCAGTGGACTCCGCTGGCAACATCTACATCGCCGACACGAATAACCACCGCATTCGCGAGGTTTCGAACGGGGTGATCATAACCGTGGCGGGCAGCGTGACCGGCGGTTTCGCCGGCGATGGCGGCGATGCCATCAATGCCGAATTGAACTTCCCCGAGGGCGTTGCCGTGGATTCCGCCGGCAACCTGTACATCGCGGATACGAACAATTCCCGTGTCCGCAGGGTCTCCGGCGGAGTGATCACGACTGTCGCGGGAAACGGGTCTGGCTACAGCGGGGACAATGGCCCGGCCATCAGCGCCGGGTTGAGCTACCCATCGAGCGTCGCCGTGGACTCGGCCGGCAGCCTTTATATCGCGGGCGATCCTTACCGCATTCGCAAGGTCTCCGGAGGTGTAATCACGACTGTCGCCGGAGCCGGTGCAACGGTGGCAGATGGCACTCCACCGGCCAACGCAGCCCTGAATGCGCCGTCCAGCATTGCCGTGGACCCTTCCGGCAACGTCTACATCTCGGATACCGGCAATGATCGCGTGCGTGTGCTGACTCCTTCCGGCGCCTCCTGCGCGTATACCGTCAGCCCGCTCTCGTTTTCGGCCGTCGGTTCCTCCGGCGGCAACCTCGTCGCCACTATCCAAACAGCGTCTGGCTGCACTTGGGCGGTTCAAAGCCTGCCCCAATGGATCGCCTGGTCCGGCAATACCGTAGGCACTGGGGCGGCGACCATCACGCTCGCCGCCGCCGCCAACTCCGGTGACGATCGCTCGGCCGTGATTTCCATTGCCGGCGTGCCGATTCTCGTAACCCAAACGGGTACAGGCAGCACTGTGAATGGCGCCAGTTACTCGGCCGCGGTGGTCCCCGGCAGCGTCGCCTCGGTATTCGGGAACTTTCCTCTCTCCTCGCCGGTCAGCGCCACCGAATACCCGCTACCGACCAATATTTCGGGACTCTCCGTTCAACTCGGCGGCAGCACTCTGGCGCCCCTGTTGTTCACCTCGAGTGGCCAGATCAACTTCCAGGTTCCCTGGGAATTGGCCGGACAATCGCAAACCACCTTGGCTGTCGTTGTGAACGGCCAGGCCGGCACTGCCCAGGCCTTGAGTCTCGCGCCGTTCGCACCCGCAATCTTCAGCGTGAACGACCAAGGCACCGGCCAGGGGGCGATCCTCGATCTGTCCAACCGGCTGGTCGATTCCACTAACCCCGCGGCCGCCGGCGACTGGGTCTCGATCTACTGCACCGGCCTCGGCGCGGTCGGCTACCAGCCCGCAACCGGTTCGCCTGCTCCCATCCCTACCGGCCCCGACTTTCCGCTCTCCTGGACCCTGACCGAGCCGGC
>Ga0326728_10003838_pt1 | contig 45669 bp, 30 predicted proteins | sample MB3enrmetagenome_FD_207602 | JGI IMG/M metagenome (GOLD analysis project Ga0326728, IMG submission 207602) | Lab enriched peat soil microbial communities from McLean, Ithaca, NY, United States - MB31MN | ecosystem: Environmental > Terrestrial > Soil > Wetlands > Peat | place: USA: New York...
TTCGTACTCGGCGTACTGTCAAGTTCGTCATCGTGCGGGTCGGATTTTAAAGCGGCGTCGAGCCGCCGCACTCCAAGGTGCTTCGCACAGAGGCTTGGGGAAAGCGCATTTTTCAACGGATTCAGAAGCGGACTTACTTTAGGACATGAAGTGTCTTAAAGCTAATATAACACCATGTAATAAAATATCTTAGTCGAATATATGATGCGGACATTAGTTCGGACATAAGCGGCGCAAGGAAGTGGTCAAACGCCTGCACACCATGCCAAGTCCACCTGATGCACGCGGCCATTATGAGCGGCGAAGCCCCGAACGTACCGCAGGCGTCCCGCCTGCCCCCGAGTGCAGGCGAGACGCCTGCGGTACGGCTGCACTGATAACTGAAGACTGAGAGCTGACGACTGACGTTCTGTGCAAATTCTCACTCTCATGACTCCCAAATTTGAGCCATTTGCCCCATCTAAGGCACTGAATCGGCGCGCCTTCATGCCCATAAGGCTCATTTAATGACACTACGCCCGTCCTCATCCGGCTGGGGCTCTGGTCATCAACGTGCGATGCCTGCCCAACAGGCAGGCAGGGGTTGCTTGCCACTCGTTTGTGGGGCGTTAGAACTCGCAAACCGGGACTTGTAAGCTACGGAAACTGGACGGCCCGTAAGTTATTGTTTTTATACCATTAATACGTGATTTGTGGTTTCCGTTGATAACCCTGTCCAGCATCCTGTTAACCCGGGCAGGGAAGCTAAAGGTTGCCGGAGGCGAGGTGAAATCGGTCAAAAGCCCTGCGAAGTTTCACCCCCTGAATTGTCGATTGACGATCGTCGATTGTCGATTGACAACCAAGAAGTTTGCCTCTGGTGTAAACCCTCGATCGGCAATCGGCATTCGGCTGATGACAAATCGTCCGTTGACGATTGTCGATGACCGATGGACAGCAAGGAAATCGTCCTCGGCTGTCAATCCTCAATCGGCAATCGGCAATCGAAAATCGGCAATGAACAGATGCTGACCCGGCAAAAGCTGCTGCAAACGCTTCCCGCCATCGAGCGGTACGCCGCGACCGTCCTTGCCGTAGTGTGCACGTTAGCGATTCGCCTGGTTTTTGAACCGATGCTCGCCAACCGGGCGCCCTACTTGTTCTTTGTCCTCACCGTTGTGGTCGTCAAGCGCCTTTGGGGCCGCGGACCAGGGCTGCTGGCCACGCTGCTGGGAGGACTTTCCGCCTGGTACTTTATCCTCGAACCCCGATTCTCCTTCGCCATCGCGGACCGAGCTGAAATGCTCAACCTGGCGTGTTATTTCGCCGTGGGAGCAGGCATCAGCTTCCTGGGTGAAATGTCAATCCGCTTGCCGGCTTCCATATCCTTGGCGGGGAGGAGCATCAAGCCGCGCGTCCTCCGCCAAACCGCGGTTCTCGCCGGCGCGGTGGTGGTGCTGGCAGGAATGGTCTTGCTCCTGGAACATGACTTTGAGCGCACCCAGGACGCGGAAGAGTGGGTGGTACACACCTACCGGGTGATCAACTCCGCGGAGTCTCTGCTCTCCACGATGAAGGACGCCGAGACCGGACAGCGCGGTTACCTGCTGACGGGTGATGAAAGCTACCTGGCGCCCTACAATTCGGCGATCACTGCCCTCCCAAACGGCCTGAAAGATCTGAAGGATCTGACCTCCGACAATCCCCACCAGCGGACGCGTTGGATCGAGATCAATCAGCTTGCCGGCGAGAGATTGAGCGTGCTCAAGCGTGCCATTGAGCTGCGCCAAGCCTCGCAAATCGATGCCGCCCTTGCCCTGGTGCGCTCCGGCGAGGGAGTGCAGTCCATGGATGAACTGCGCTCCACCCTGGATGCCGTCATGAGTGAGGAGCGCCGGTTGCTCGCCGCGCGCACCGCCGAGGCCGAACTCCGCGCCTCCCGGGGGCGATGGGTGCTGGGGCTGGGCAGCGGGGCGCTGGTGCTTCTCCTGGTTTTCGCCAGCGTGGTCATTGAACGGGAAACCGTCCGGCGTGAGGAAATCACCGAGGCTCTACGCCGTCACGCCGAACTGCTTGAACAAGCCCATGATTGTCTGTTCACCTGGCCGCTAGGCGGCGCCATTAACTACTGGAGCCGCGGCGCCGAAAATCTGCTTGGCTACACGCGGGAGGAGGCGCTGGGGCGCCCCCCCCATGAGCTTCTGCAATCCGAACATCCCCTGGGCATGGCCCAGATTGAGACCGTGCTGGAACGTGATGGTCATTGGAAGGGAGAGTTGATCCAGACCACCAAGGATGGGCGGAAACTCAACGTCGCGTGTAACTGGACGTTGGCCGTGGACGCGGACGGCCGCAAAACGGTATTGGAAGCCAACCGCGACATCACCGAGCGCAAGCGGGCGGAGGCGGAGAGAGTGCTTCTGTCCACCGCCATCGAGCAGGCCGCGGAAACCGTGGTGATCACGGATCGCGACGCGAATATTCAATACGTCAATCCGGCCTTCTCCCGCACCACGGGTTACACTCGCAGCGAGGCCATTGGACGGAACCCGCGCGTCCTCAAGTCCGGGCAGCACGACGCCAAGTTCTACCAGGAGATGTGGGCCACCCTCACCGCCGGAAAAATCTGGCACGGAGAGTTCACGAACCGGCGCAAGGAGGGCACGCTCTTCGTGGAGGAAGCCACCATTGCCCCGGTGCGCGACGCCTCCGGCGAAATCACCAACTTCATCGCCATCAAATACGACATCACCGAGCACAAGCAGGCGGAAAAAGCCCTGGAGGAAAGCGAGTTGCATTACCGGCAACTGTTCGAGCGGTCGGAAAGCGCGCTGGGGATTTACCAGATGGTTTCCGACGCGCAGGGAGATCCCCGCGACTTTCGCTTCCTCAATGTCAACCCGTCGTTCGAGCGCATTACCGGCCTCAAGCGCAGCCAAATCGTGGGGCACACGGCGCTGGAGATAACCCCCGGCCTCGAGGATTACTGGATCAAGCTCTTCGGCCGGGTGGCGGCGACGGGTGAGCCGGCCACCTTCGAACATTATACGCAACCCCTGGACCGGTACTATGCGGGAACCGCGTACTCGCCACGCCCCAATCAAGTCGCCGTCACCTTTATGGATGTCACCGAGCGGCGAAAAGCGGAAGAAGAGGTCCGCCTGCTCAACGTCGAACTCGAGCAGCGCGTGCGCGCGCGCACGGCGGCGCTGGAAGCGGCCAACCGCGAGTTGGAAGCCTTCGCGCACTCCGTTTCGCACGACCTGCGTGCTCCCCTGCGCGGCATCGACGGGTGGAGCCTGGCGCTGCTGGAAGATTGCGGCGAGCGCCTCGACGCGCAAGGACACATGCACCTGGAACGGGTTCGCTCCGAAGCGCAGCGCATGGGCAGGCTGATTGACGACCTTCTGCACCTGTCACGCGTCGGACGGACGGAACTGGTTCCCGGTACCGTTGACCTCTCCTGTCTCGCCGCCACCATTGCCGCCCGCCTGAAGGAGGCGAACCCCGAGCGGTGCATCGAATTCATAGTGGCTCCGCAGCTTAAGTGTACTGGAGATGCGCGGCTGCTGGAGATCGCGCTGACCAACCTGCTCGAAAACGCCGTGAAGTTCACCGGCCCGCGCACCCCGGCGCGGGTGGAGTTTGGCCAGACGGAGTGCGAAGGTCAGCCGGCCTTTTTCGTCCGCGATAACGGCGTGGGTTTTGATATGGCCTATGCCAAAATGCTTTTCGCGCCCTTCCAACGCCTGCACAAAACCAGCGAGTTCCCCGGCTCGGGCATTGGCCTGGCCACCGTGCAACGGGTGATTCACCGGCATGGCGGGCGCATCTGGGCCGAGGCGCAGGTAGGCGTGGGGGCTACGCTGTATTTCACGCTGGGAGAGAACAAAGCATGATGGATAAAACCATTCTTCTCATCGAAGATAATTCCAGTGATATCGAGCTCACCAAGCGCGCGCTGGAGAAGGGGCACATCCTCAATGACGTGGTCGTTGTCTCCGATGGCCAGGAGGCGTTGGATTACCTCTTTGGCACGGGCGTATACGCGGGACGCGACACCTCCGATTTGCCCACCCTCACCCTGCTGGATCTGAAATTGCCCAAGGTGTCAGGCCTGGATGTGCTGCGGAGAATTCGCACGGAAGTGACCACCCGGCGCATGCCCGTGGTCATTCTCACTTCCTCCCGGGAGGAACAGGACATGGCGGCGAGTTACGACCTGGGAGTCAACAGCTATATCCGCAAACCGGTGGACTTTGAGAGCTTTGTGCAATCGGTGGGGCAGTTGGGGTTGTACTGGTTGGTACTGAATGAGGAGCCGCCGAAGGTGAAGTGACAAAATGTCAGAATTTACGCCTGGGCTTCCCCCGCCATACCACCGGGAAGTTGCATCGAGTAGCAGGTAGTTGCGGAATATCCATAATCAAGTGAGGCGCTATGAGCAAACCCTTACGACTTTTACAAATCGAGGATTCGGAAAGCGACGCGGACATGATCGTGCGCTTGCTGATGCAAGCTGGATTCGAAGTCTTCTGCCAGCGGGTGGAAGACGCTGAGGGTTTGCGCCACGCGCTGCTGGACCCCACCTGGGACGTGGTCATTGCGGACTACTACCTGCCGGGGTTTGATGCGCCCGGCGCCCTGCGCCTTCTCCAGGAGTGCGGCCGCGACATTCCCTGCATCGTGGTGTCGGGCAAGATGGGTGAGGACACGGCCGTCGAGATGATGAAATCCGGGGCGCACGATTACCTCACCAAGAATAACCTCACGCGCCTGGCGCCGGCCGTCGAGCGCGAATTGGCGGAAGCCGCGGCGCGGCGGGAAAGCAAGCAAGCGCAGGAAGAATTGCGGGGGAGCGAGGAACGACTGGCGCTGGCGGTGGAGGCCACGCAGATCGGCACCTTCGATTACTATCCCCAGATCGGCAAGCTCATCTGGTCGAAGTTTGCCCGCCAACATTTTGGGCTGTCCTCGGAGATGGAAGTCACCTACGAAACCTTCCAGCATGCCCTCCACCCGGCCGACCGCGAGCGCGCCACGCAGACGATGCAAGATGCCCTGCGATACGAGCATGGCGGGGACTACGCCGACGAGTATCGAGCGCTGGGCATCGAAGATGGCCAGGAACGCTGGCTTTCCAGCCGCGGGCGGGTGTTCTTCGATGAACAATTGCAACCCATCCGCGTGGTTGGGGTGATTCTAAATGTTACCGAGCGCAAGCGGCTGGAACAGCAACTTCTGCAAGCGCAGAAGCTGGAGAGCATCGGACGGCTGGCGGGAAGCATCGCGCACGATTTCAACAATCTGCTGACCATTATCAACGGCTACGCCCATCTGGTCCTGGCAGATATGGACCCGCAACACCCTCAACGCGACGCGATGGAAGAGCTCTCCAAAGCTGCCCTCCAGGCGGCAGGCCTGACGCGCCGGCTGGTGTCCTTCAGCCGCCGTCAAGTCACCGAGCCCAAGACCATTGTGGTAAACGAGTTCGTTAAGGATTACGAGGACATGCTGAAGCGGATGCTGGGCCAAAACATCGAGCTGGTCCTGTCGCTCGATGCGCACGTGGGGGCTTTCCGCGCCGACCCCGGGCAGTTGGGGCAGGTCCTCATGAACCTCGCCGTGAATGCCAAGGATGCCATGCCCGACGGCGGCAAGCTGACGATAGAAACCTCCAACATGGTGGTGGACGACCACTTTGCGCGCAATCATCTCTACGTCAGCCCCGGCCAGTACGTCGTGCTGGCGCTCACGGACACGGGCACGGGAATGTCCGCGGAGGTGAAGTCCCACCTTTTTGAACCTTTCTATACGACCAAGGAGCATGGGAAAGGCACGGGCCTGGGTTTGTCCACCGTCTATGGAATCGTCGTCAACCAAACCGGTGGGGCCGTTTGGGTCTCCAGCGAACTGGGCAAGGGAACCACATTCAAGGTGTTCTTCCCCTCTTTCGCTATGGAAACCGCTGTCGGCACAGCGGTCAACATCGAACGTGTCTCCTCCCAAGGCGAAACTATCCTGCTGGCGGAAGATGAGACGGGTGTGCGGAAATATACGCGGGACATCCTGCAACGCTACGGTTATATCATCCTGGAAGCGAGCAACGGCGCGGAAGCTCTCTCTGTGGCCCAAAACCATCCGGGGCCGATTCACCTGCTGCTGACGGACATTATCATGCCGACGATGGGCGGGGTGGAATTGGCGGAGAAGTTCAGCGCGGAGTTCCCCGACGTACCTGTACTTTTCATGTCGGGCTATTCCGACCAGATCATGCGGCATTGGAACACCCTCAGCGCTTACATCCAAAAACCCTTCACCCTGCCCGATCTTTTGACCCAGGTGCGCGAACTGCTGGATCGCGCCGCGCCCAGTTCCTTCCGCGCCGAAGACTATCCGGCGGCAGGGTAGACAGGCGCCCCCGTAAAGCGGGCGGAGTCAACTTACAATCTATGGCTTTATCGCGAGGATCCCGGTTATCCCGGTGGGGAACCGGAATCTTCCGTATCCCCTCAGGGTGTGAGCATCGAAGCCGCATCGAGCGAGAGCTCCGAGGAGGTCGGAAGGGCGATAGAGTTGCAGATGGTGGATTTCTTCACTCCGCCTGTATAGCCTGCCGACCTTGCGGAAAGCGATTATTCGACGGCAGAGAGTTTCCTTTTCCTTATCCACCGAGGTGTTTACCAGCACCGCCCAGTCGCGTCCCGTCCGCCAGATCTCCTGCGGCGTCTTCTTGCGGAATCTGGTTGGGCCAGCAACGTCGAATATAAACACGCCACCTGAGCGCAATGCCCGATACGCCCGCTTGAACAAGCAAACCAGCGCGTTTCGACTGTCCCTTTCTTCGAATCTGTAATTCAGGCACTCTCCAATCGACGTGATGGCATCGCAGGGCGGGAGCTCCACCGTGAAATTGGATGCAACTACGAACTTCGACTGCGGCGCTTTCTGGCGTGCCAGCCTGATCATCGATGGTGACCGGTCGACTCCCAGAACCCGGCAGCCGGCTCGATTCAGTTCCCGGGCCCAATGCCCGCCGCCGCAGCCCAGGTCGACAACCAAACCTTCCTTCACGCCGCAGGCGCTCAGAATCCGCAGCAATACCGGGGCGGCCTTCCGAGCATAGTCGCTGAAACCGACGTCGTGGATATAAGCCAAATCAGCCCTGTAACCTCGCATGTTCACATTGTACGACATCGCGCACCCGGGCAGTTGTTTCGCCCGCTCGGGGTCTATACAATAGGGGCGCAAAAGGCGGACCGGTCAACAAAGGCTGCGGCATCGAGATTGCTTCAAGGATGGTGTTTATGAAAAGAAATAGCGGCGTGAGTCGAAGAGAATTCCTGGCGGGGTGCGGCGCGGCCCTGGGAGGTGTGGCGCTGGCGGCGGGCGAGCCTCAAACCCCGCCCAGCGTGCGCTTCGGGGTTCGCACTCCCCTGCCCAAAGAACTGACCTTGCGCGAGCGGGCGCAGTTGGTGAAAAAGCTCGGCTATGACGGCATTGAGCTGGGCGGGGAATGGCTCAACCAGCCGGTGGAATCGATTCAGGAGCAACTCGCCGGCATCGGAATCGCCGTCAGCGCCATCACCGGTTCGATCAAACTTCTGGACACGGACCCCCAGGCTCGCGCCCAGGCGGTGGAGACGGACCGCAAGCGCCTGGAGATGGCCCGCACGCTGGGGGCCAACGCTGTCCTGGAAGTCCCCACCTTTGGGCCCAATCGCTTTCAGGACATTTCTCCCATCATGACGCCGCGGGAGATTGAAGAACGATTGTTGGTGACCGAACTCAAGGAGTTGGCGCCGGACGTCCAACGCACCGGCATCAACCTGATGCTCGAGCCGTGCAACCGGAAGGAAACCCACTTCATGTACCTCCAAAGTCAGGCCGCCGGGTTCATTGAAGCCGTGGGCGCGCCGGGCTTCAAGCTGATCAGCGACTTCTATCATATGCAGTTGGAGGAGAAAGACATTGCTGCCACCTTGCGGCAGTACGGCAAATACACGGTCTACTGTCACCTTGCGGATGGTAAGGCTCGCACGGCGCCGGGCTCGCTGCCCTTCGACTATCGCCCGGGATTCCGCGCGCTTAAAGACTGGAAATTTTCGGGATGGCTGAACATGGAATTCCGCGCTACCGATAATCCTGAAGCGGAGTTAGCGAGCGCGCTTGCCTACATCAAGAAGCAATGGGCTGAGGCGTAACACGACCGGGAACGAGCGTTGGGGGGGGTAGTGACCATCCCATGAACCCCGAACCAGGAGATAACCCATGAAGCGGCGAGGCGCGTGGCGGGTAGGTTCGCTGGTCGAATGTCTTTTGCTGCTGGCCTGTGGAATCGCCAACGGACTTGCGGCCACTGCACCGGCACACCAGTATGACGGCAGCATCCAATTTGATGTCAACAAGATACCTTTCAGCCGGTACGGCTCTTATATTGCCTTTTCCCATGCGAAGGGTACGCCGAGGCTTCCCGAAGGCCTTTACCTGCGCGATCTGCATCCCTCGGGTTCATCCAGTGAACTGTTTCGCGTCGAGCTTCTGCGTGGCCGAAATCCCATCCCTTATAAGGAAGTCGCCTCGCCTGAGTTGCTGCGCCTCGAGGCGCCCGAAGGTTATGTGGAAATCTGCATGGCGGAGCCTGCCGTCATCCTGGTCCGAGGGGTCGGGGTCGGATTTCGTTTGGTCATACCCCCGCCCAATTCCGATTTTGCTTTCCCCCTCTCCACCTCGCAGTGGCAAGTGGTCAGCCGCACCCACCACGTCAAGTTCCGGCTCACTGCCCGCACCGGAAGCCTGGATGTTGATGCGCCTTGGCAGGGCACGCACGCGGAGCGTGTGGTGGCGGATTTTCTGCCTGACCCGGGGTCCGGCAAGTTTCAGGGTGTGCTGGAGGAAATTGCTAGTGTGGAACCATCTCAGCCCTATCAGAAAAGCTTCGACGATGCCCTGGAGGGCCTGCGTGGGGAATATCGCCATTGGCTTGGGGAGATGCCGGAGGTTCCCGAAGAATTCGCCTCCGCCGCGGAGTTGGCCGCCTACGTCGATTGGGAAAGCGTGGTGGCCCCCGAGGGTCATCTCACCCGGCCGGCCATGCTCATGTCCAAAAACTGGATGTCGAGACTTTGGAGTTGGGACAACTGCTTCAACGCCATGGCCCTTGTCGGCGGGAATCCCCAACTGGCTTGGGACCAAATCATGCTTCTGTTCGACAATCAGAACTCACAGGGCGCATTCCCGGATTGGATGGACGACCAGGCCGTCTCCTGGCTTCACACCAAACCGCCGATCCACGGTTGGGCGCTCGCCTGGATGATGAAGCGCACTCAATTCATTGGGCCGGAACAATTAGCCAAGGTCTATGAACCGCTCAGCCGTTGGACCGACTGGTACTTCCAGTATCGTGACATCGACCATGACGGAATTCCGGAATACGACCACGGCAATGACTCGGGCTGGGATAACTCCACGATCTTTTTGATTCGTCCGCCCGTGGAAGCGCCTGACCTCTCAGCGTATCTCATCCTCCAAATGGATGCGTTGTCAGACATCGCTCGGACCCTTGGAAAGCCTGACGAGGCGCGGAGTTGGAAGAAGCGCGCCGATGATCTGTTGGTCAAACTTCTGGCGGGTAGCTGGAAGGAAAATGCGTTTGTGGCTCCGCAGTCGGGAAGCCACGCCAATTATCCCTCCCAAAGTCTCATCCTCTATCTTCCCATCATTCTGGGCAACCGGTTGCCGAAGCCGGTCCTCGCGCAACTTGTCGCTGGCTTAAAAGAAAAGGGCAAGTTTCTGACTGAGAACGGCCTGGCAACAGAAACCCTGAGAAGCCCCTATTACTTGCCGGATGGATATTGGCGTGGCCCCATTTGGGCGCCTGCCACGATGGTTATAACTTCCGGCCTGGACGAAGTGGGTGAGAAAGCGTTCGCCGATGACCTTCGGCTGAGGTTTTGCCGGATGGTTGCAAAGAATGGCATGTCAGAAAATTTCGATGCCATCACCGGCGCGGGGCTGCGAGATCCAGCGTACACCTGGACTTCCAGCGTTTTTCTGATTTTTGCCCACCAATTACTCCTGGAGAATGCCGGCCCCGCCGTACGCTAATTTCCTCACGCCCGCGCGAATCCGATGCGGTATAATGGTTCCCGCTCGGGGCGAGCATCAGATCGAGGCAGAAAATCCTTGGCAACGATTTTGGGCGTTTCTGCCTTCATACATTATGGAGTCTGTAAGGCCGCCGGCCACGGCTCCGCGCCAGACAGGGCATCTGATCCACTAACCAACCCCGCTGAGGACGAGCAGTGGTCTGCTTCGCCCGCCTGACGGGGCCCCCGTAGCACACTCCTGCCGTGGAGCAAGCCGGACCGTAACTTGGGATCGAAAAGGCCATAATTATGTTCAGGCTGGATGCCGACAAGAAATGTCATTTTTGCGATGGGGTCACGCGCCGCGACTTTCTCCACGCCGGCGCGCTGGGGTTCATGGGTTTGACCCTGCCGGAATTCTTTTCGCTCAAAGCTTCGGGCGCGGTCAATCCCGACAAGGACGTCAACTGCATTCAGTTGATGCTGGTCGGCGGGCCGAGCCAACTCGACACCTGGGACATGAAGCCGGACGCGCCCGCCTCCATTCGCGGTCCCTATAAGCCCATCAGGACCAACGTTCCGGGCATGGAAATTTGTGAAATCTTTCCGCGCATGGCCAAACACGCGGACAAGTTCGCCTTGCTGCGCTCCATGTACCACACGGGGGCGGCGGTGCACGATACCGGCGTCCAAATGATGCAGACGGGGCGATTGTTTCAGGGAGGATTGGAGTCGCCCAACTACGGCTCCGTACTGAGGTATGAGCGCGGCCCGCGTGGCGATATGCCTCCCAATGTTTTGATTCCCTACATCATTGGAGAACTCGGCGGCAACCTGCCGCACGGTGACTCCGCCGGCTTCCTCGGCAAAGCCTACGATCCCTTCGTCCTTAACGCGGATCCCTCTGCCGCCAATTTCCAGGTGCCCGACATGCTGCCGCCCGATTACATCTCGGCGGTGCGCGTCGATCGCCGGCGCAGTTGGCGCCAGGTCATCGACCAGTCGGTGCAATACTTCGAGGATACCAACCAGGACGCCAAGTTGATGGACGCCACCTTCAACCAGGCTTACACGCTGATGACCTCGGCCAAAGCGCGCGAGGCTTTCGAGCTGACCCAAGAGCCCGAGGACGTGCGCAATCGCTACGGTATGACGCGCATCGGCCAGGGCTGCCTGCTGGCGCGCCGCCTGGTGGAACGCGGCGTGCGCTTTGTCACCGTGAACATGTTTGAGACCGTCTTCAACGACATCACTTGGGACATTCACGGCTCCGCTCCCTTCAGCCCCATCCAATGCTATAGCGACCTCGTGGGGCCGATGTTCGATAACGCTTACAGCTCGCTGTTGGAAGACTTGAACGATCGAGGCCTGCTGGAGAGCACGCTGGTGTTGGCCACGGGAGAATTTGGACGCACTCCCCGCATCAACCCCGCCGGAGGCCGCGACCACTGGCCGCAATGCTGGACCGTCGTCCTGGCGGGGGGTGGCATCAAGGGAGGCCAGATCGTGGGCGCGTCAGACAACATTGGCGGCGCACCCAAGGATCGTCCGGTCATGCCCGCGCATGTGGCGGCGACGGTGTACAAATGCCTCGGCATTCCCATCGATACCGAGCTCAAGACTTCGCAAGGCCGCGTTGTCCGCCTCGTGGATCACGGCTTTGATCCGATTGATGAACTGCTGGTCTAAAAGATAGTGACGAGTGAAGAGCAAGGCGCCTCTGACCTGTCACTCTTCACTCATCACTCGTCACTGTCCTCTGAGGGAAGAATGAATCCGCGTCGTTTTTTGCTCGTCGTTATTTTCGTGTGTACGTTCATGGTGTTTTATGCAGGCCACGGGTCGAATGCACAACAGTCGACTAGTGCCGCATCCCCGCAGATGCAGAAGGATGCTCCCTTTCACCCCGGCGGTGATTACAAACCCCTGGTGACGCAGCGCGGTGGGATGCGGTCCTCCTTGGTCGCCGACCACACGTCTTACCCCCAGGTCCCCTTGGCTAAAATCGACATTTTGCCCGACGCTATCGCCATTTCCGGCTCTCATTACAGCCAGCGACTTATTGTCGAGGGGACCTTCACGGACGGCCACCAAGAAGATTTGACGGCCCAGGCGACCTTCGCATCCTCGAATCCCCAGGTGGCGCGGATCAGCCAGGACTTTGCCATCGCCCAAGGTGACGGCCAGGCGGCCATCACCGCCACCCTCCATGGGCACCGCGCTAGCCTCCCGATCAGCGTGAAGAATTTCTCCGCTCCGGCGGTGTGGAGCTTCCGCAACGACGTCCAGCCGGTGTTGACGAAGATGGGGTGCAACTCCGGTCCCTGTCATGGCGCGGCGGCGGGAAAGAATGGCTTCAAACTGTCGTTGCGAGGCTACGATGCTCAGAGCGATTACCTGATCTTGACTCACCAGGCCCTCGCGCGGCGCACGGACCGCATTGAGCCTGCCAAAAGTTTAATTCTGCTGAAGCCCACGCTCACCATCGCCCACGGCGGCGGAAAGCGCTTCGCGGTTGACTCACCCGAGTACCAGGTTATTTCCGGATGGATTGCCCAGGGCATGCCCGCCCCCCAGCCTTCTGACGCGCGGGTGACGCAGATTGAAGTTTCCCCGCAGGAAGCGTCGCTGCGCCCCGGCACCGAGCAGCAACTTATCGTGACGGCGATTTTCTCCGACGGGCGCAAGGAAGACGTGACCCGCTGGGCCAAGTATGACAGCGGCAACGAAGGCGTGGCCACCGTCGACAATGATGGCCACGTCACGATGCACAGCTTTGGCGAAGCGCCGGTGACGGTATGGTACCAGAGCCACGTCACTTTTTCCCGCTTGCGCATTCCCTTCCCTTACAAGCTGGCGGAGGCGGTGTTCACCAAGGCGCCGCGCCATAATTACATTGATAACGACATCCTGCGCCACCTCGAGGTGCTGCACATTCCGCCCTCGCCCGCCGCCGGCGATGCGGAATTCATCCGCCGCGCTTATTTGGACGCCGCCGGCATTCTGCCCACTCCCGCCGAAGTCGAGCAATTTCTCAAGGACCCTTCGCCCGACAAGCGTGACCGGCTGATCGACGCGCTCATGAAGCGGCCGGAATTCGTGGATTATTGGGCGTACAAGTGGTCGGACATGCTGCTGGTGTCGAGCAACCATCTTTCCAACGAAGAGATGTGGAGCTATTACGATTGGATCCGCGACAGCGTGGCCACCGACAAGGCGTGGGACAAATTCGTTTATGAAATCATGACCGCCACCGGCAACACCATTGAGAATGGCGCGGCCAATTACTGGGTGGTCCACCACGATCCGCTGGACACCACGGAAAACGTGGCGCAGGCGTTTCTGGGAATCACCATCACGTGCGCGCATTGCCACAATCATCCCCTGGCCAAGTGGACGCAAAAAGACTATTACGGCATGGCCAACCTCTTTGCGCGGGTGCGGCTGAAAACCTATTCCGGCCAGAGCGCGCGCCCCGGCATCGGGCAGATTCTCAATAACGTCACCGTTTATTCCGCGCCCACCGGCGAGTTCATGGACGACCGCTTCATGATGCCCCTGCCGCCCAAACCTCTGGACGCCAGCGCGCTCCCCGAAACCACCCCTGGCGACACGCGCGTGTATTTTGCCAAGTGGCTCACTGCGCCGCAAAACCCCTTCTTTGCGCGCAACATCGTCAACCGGATTTGGCGCAACTTCATGGGGCGCGGACTGGTGGAGCCGGTGGAAGACCTTCGCGACACCAACCCGGCCACCAATGACCAGTTGCTGAACGACCTGGTGAAGGATTTCGTGGCGCACAACTTCGACGTCGATTACCTGATTCGAACCATCATGCAGTCGGCCACCTACCAGGCTTCCTCCACGCCGCTTAAGGAAAACGCTGACGACGATAAGTTCGGGTCGCACTACGTCATCAAGCGCTTGCCCGCGGAAGTTTTGCTGGACGCCTATTCCGAGGTCACCAAGGTGCCGGAGAAGTTCGAAGGGTATCCCGCCGGGACGCGCGCTCTGCAATTGCCCGACACGGCGGTGGATTCGTATTTCCTCTCCGCCTTTGGCCGGCCCGTGCGCGCCCAGACGCGCGAAAGCGAGCGCACCTCCGTGCCCACGGTTACCCAGGCGCTCCATATTTTCAACGGCGATACGCTGAACAACAAGCTCCGCGCCCCGGGCAGCTCCGTCGACATGCTGCTCAAGCTCGGCTTCACCGACGATCAGATTGTGGATTACCTTTACCTCGCTTCTTTCAGCCGACACCCCCGCGACAAGGAGCGGAGCGCTCTGGTCAACGCGCTGAGTTCGGCCGAGCAGCAAAAAGGGCAAACCGCCGACGACACGCGCCGCGCCGTCCTGAACGACTTAACATGGGCCATGTTGACGAGCGAAGAGTTTATGTTCAACCACTAAGTGCGGGGACAAGGGGTAAGGGACAAGGGGCGCGGGCTCCAGGCCGTGGTTGAAAATAAGTTGACTGCGGTGGTTGAAAACCAGATGACTGCGAAGGCATCAAGACAGCTCGAACCTGGCAAGCACACGGATGCGGCCTTCCTCATGGTCTTTATCTCCCTGCTCTTCTTAGTGTCTTGGTGCCTTGGTGTTAAATCTCCCCAAGTCCGCGCTGACTCCACGCCCAATTTCACTTCCCAGGTCGCGCCCATCCTGCAAAAGAATTGTCTGGCCTGCCACTCCAGCGCCTCCAAGATGGGCGGCTTGGTGATGGAAAGTTACGACGCGCTGATGAAGGGTGGCGCGCACGGCGCGGTGATTGTTCCGGGCAAAGCAGACCAGAGCCCAATGATTCTCATGCTCGAAGGGACAGTTCAGCCGCGCATGCCTTTTGGCGCTGAGCCTTTGCCGGCGGCGGACATCGCCACGTTGAAAGCCTGGGTGGATAGCGGCGCGCTGGGGCCCGCTCCCGGCGAAGCCACCAAGGCGCTGGCGCCCCTGGCGATCCCCGACATCAAGCCGCAGGTTGCCGTGGTCTCCCCCGTGGCCTCGGTGAAGTTTTCTCCCGACGGCAAGTTGCTCGCCGTGGGCGGCTATCAGGAAGTTCGGCTAATCGATTCCGCCAGCGGCAAGCCCCTGGCGACGCTCTCCGGCCACGCGGATTATGTGCGCTCGCTCGCCTTCAACCCCGACGGAAAGATGCTGGCGGCAGCGGGTGGACCGCCTCAGCGCGGCGGCGAGATCAAGATTTGGGATGTCAATTCCCACCAACTTCTCAAAACTCTGCTCGGCCACAAGGATTGCATTTATTCCGTTGCCTGGAGCCCGGACGGAAAGCTCCTGGCTTCCGGCAGCTACGACAAGATGGTGAAGTTATGGGACGCCGCCACGGGCGCGGAAGTGAAAAATCTCCAGGACCACATTGACGCGGTCTTCGCCGTAGCTTTCAGCCCCGATGGGAAGCACTTGGCGTCGGGCTCGCAGGACCGCAGTGTAAAAATCTGGGACATCGCTTCCGGGCAACGGCTGTACACGCTGAGCGATGCCACGGACGGCCTCACCAGCATTGCCTACTCTCCGTCGGGAAAACAGATTGCCGCGGCGGGGTACGACAAAACCATTTACGTTTGGCAAGTGGGAGACACGGATGGCCGCCTGCTGCGTTCCTTGATTGCCGATGAGGACAGCATCCTCGCCATCGCCTGGTCGCCCGATGGAAAGCTACTGATCACCAGCTCATCGGACGGATCCATCCGCTTCCGCGATGCCGCGACGCTGGACCCGGTGGGGATCATCGCTCACCAGCCGGATTGGGTGGAAGCGCTCAGTATCAGCCCCGACGGAACGCGTTTGGCAGCCGGCCGCTTTAACGGCACGCTGAGTTTGTTTGACATGAAATCGTTCAAAGAAGTGGGGCTCGGGATTAGGGATTAGGGGTTAGGGACGCGGCGTTCGGGTATTAGCCGGTTGTGATGGTCTGTGCGAAGCACCTTGGAGTGCGGCGGCTCGACGCCGCTTTTGCCTAACGCCGAGGACCAAGTCCAAGGCGGCGTCGAGCCGCCGCACTCCAAGGTGCTTCGCACTGTTATTTCGAGGTTGTCTATGAGAAACCAAATTCGCTTCGCACTGATTCTGTTCGCGCTGGGAGTAATTCTCCCACCCTCAATGCGCGCCGATGACCGCGTCATTCCTCCCGCCGTCTCCAAGGTTTGGCCCGTGGGGATGCAACGCGGCACAACGGTTACCTGCACGATTGATGGGCGCAACCTTTCTGATATCAAAGCGGTAATCTTCGACTCACCGGGCATTACCGCCAAGGTGACGCAGGTTACCGACAAGGAAGAAGAAAAGCCGATGGGCTTCAGCACGGTTGCCCCCGTCCCCAAAGGGAAAAAGCAGACCGCCACCCTCGAGGTCACCGCGGCCCGCGACGTTACGCCGGGGCTCCACTGGTTCCGCGTCCGGACGCTGCTGGGAACATCAAACCTGATGCCCTTCGATGTGGGGTTTCTCCCGGAAGTCTATGCCCACGATAAATCTATGGGTCACGCGGAGACGCCGCCGGAGCCCGCCACCCTGCCTGCCACTCTCGTGGGTACGATTGCCGTCCCCGGCGAAGTGGACAACTACGAGTTTGATGGCCGGGCGGGCGAAGAGCTGGTCTTTAAAGTGATGGCATCACCCCTGGGCTCGCGGCTCGAATCACGGCTGACCTTGCGGGATGATTCCGGCAAGGCGCTGGCCGAATCCGGCGAGTATGAGAACCGCGCCGACGCCGTGCTGACTTACAAGTTGCCGCAGGCGGGCAAATACACCTTGTCCGTCGCCGACCGGGAAAAAGGCGGCAGCGAAGGTCATTATTATCGCGTCGATGCCGGCCCTCTGCCTTACATCACACAGGTTTTCCCGCTGGGAGTGCGCGCGGGAGAATCGGCCAGCGTCGCGGTGAGCGGCGTTAACCTGGGCGATGCGCGCGAAGTGAAAGTTGACCCGCCCAAATCGGCCCATGGCTGGACCACCATGCCGCTCCAGGTGAAGAGCAACGAGGGTTCGTCACTCAACACCGTGATGCTTGCCGTCGGCAACGATCCCGAGGTGCTCGAACAGGAACCCAACAATTCGCCGGCCCAGGCCCAGGCGGTTTCCCTGCCCGTTACCATCAACGGACACATCGCCGGCGGAGCTACAAATGGCGGCGCGGCGGACGAAGACTACTTCCGCTTTCACGCCGCGAAAGGTGAGAAGCTGACCATCGAGGTGGCGGCGTCAAGGTTGGGCTCGCCACTCGATTCGGTGATTGAGGTGCTTGACGCGCAGGGCAACTCCATTCCCCGCGCCACCGTCCGCTGCCTTAACGAAACCGTCGCCACGCTTTCCGACCGCGATTCGCGAACCCCGGGAATCAGGTTCACTTCCACTTCGGGTTTCCACGAAAAGGATTACGTGATGGTGGGGGACGAACTCGACCAAATTGCCTACATTGCCGACCAGCCCGACGAGGACGTGAAACTTCGCGCCGCTGACGGCCTGCGCTGGGCGCTGCTGGGAACGTCGCCGGATGTGCATGCCGTGAACACGCCGATTTATCGCGTGGAGATTCTGCCGCCCGGCGCCGAGTTCCCACCCAACGGTCTGCCGGTGTTCCATCTGACCTGGCGAAATGATGATGGCGGGCCGGGTTACGGAGCGGACTCGCGGCTGAACTTTGTGGCGCCGCAGGACGCCGACTACATTCTGCACCTCAAGGATGTGCGCGGCCTGGAAGGGCAGGACTTTGCCTACCGCTTGTCGATTCACGACGCCAACCCTGATTACCAACTGCGCGCCGACCCGGAGAATCCCAATATCCCCAAAGGGGGGTCCGCTTTCGTCACCGTAACTGCCAATCGCGTCGCCGGCTATGACGGCCCAATTGAGATTAGCGTGGAAGGCCTCCCCGCCGGGGTTAAGGCCAGCCCCGCCACCATTCCCGCCGGACAAGACTCCACGTTGATCCTGCTCTCGCCTGACGCGGGCGCGCCCGCCGATGCGCTCTCCGCGGCATTCAAGATTGTGGGGCACGCCGATATAAACGGTCACGATCGGATGAGAGTCGCGAGCGATTATGCGCCTCTCAAACTCGCCTCGGTTATCCCCGCGCCGGACGTCATCGTGACGGCAGATCCCACTCCCGTCACCCTCGAACCCGGGCAGGAAGTGAAGGTCACGCTCCACGTGGATCGCCGGAACGGTTTTCAGGGAAGAGTGCCCTGCACGGTGCGTAATCTCCCCCCCGGCGTTCGCGTCGTCAACGTCGGCCTGAACGGAGTGCTGGTGACCGAGAGCCAATCCACGCGCACCTTTACCCTGCACGCCGAAGATTGGGCCAAGCCCATCACCCAACCCATTTATGTCGTTGGCGAAGTCGAATCGAATTCGCCGACGATGCACCCCTCCGCCCCACTCATTGTCGAGGTGGTGGGGAATAAAGAAACCGCCGTAAACAGGGGGCAGTAGGCAGTAGGCGGTAGGCAGAAGGCGGAAAGCCCAAGCGGCGTAGCAGACCTGTTTTGTAGGTCCGCGGCTCTTCCGCCATGGCCAGGGAAAAGCCGCGGACCTACAAAACAGGTCTGCTACACTTCCGATTTACTCGCTCACCGCTAGCCCGCATCGCGGGCGGCAGAATGTGGCCCACGGCGCCAGCGCTGAATAAACCGGAAGGTGCGCTTCCGGCAAGGCTGCGTAATCCGGCAACACATGCCCAGCGATTGTAAGTGCGATGAGCACCTTTGTGGAATCCTTAGCAAAATGGCCGTGCGGTCCGGGGTGAAGATGCGGGGAGGAGGTTCCACAATGTCGGCAAGGAGGGTGATTCCCGCACTCATGGTCTTGTGTGGAATAGCGGTTGTTTCGCCCGGCCGATGCCAGCAAGAGGGATACGGGCAAGGTTCGCTGGAGGCGGACCGGCCTCAGCGTGTTTATGCGGATGATCCGCAGGATTCCTGGAATCGTATCTTTTATTGTCTGTTCACGCGAGCGGTGACGCTTCGGCTGACTCAGGATTTTACCGAAGGGGCACCGTTTCACGCGGCTTCCTCTACAAGTTTTCGTTCACTTGATTTCTTGGCACTGAGAGTGAGTGATCGATCGTTCCAGCGAATTGAATCGGGTGACCGCGGGATTGACCCGCTGTATCCTTCGTTTATCGATTTGCGCGGACCGCGGGCGCTCTTCACGGAGCCGCGCTATTCCGAATTCGAGAAGGCCTTGCGTGCCGCGCTGGATGAACGCAAGCCGCGTACGCCGGTCGAGCGTGCCCTGATGCAAGCCGATCTGTGGGCCGCCTACGACATTCTCTATAGGAATAGGCGTTGGTTGAATGACGCGCAGTCGGAGCAGCTTCTCAACCTGCTGGCCAGTTTAATCCGGAAGCTGGCGCTGACCCGGGAGGAGATTGCCGCTTTGCCGGACAATTACGCGGCCGGAGCGAATCGCCTTCACCTGCCTGACTTGTTTGGAGAACAGAGTCCGTGGATTGAGATCGAATGGAGTCGGGGCCGCTCGCACGACTTCAGTGCTGACTATCGCCGATGCACGCGCATTTTTCTGAATCCAGGATCAAAGTTAACCGATCCGCATGGATTCCCCGAGGGGTTTCGTTTCGACTCTCACCCGCACGCGCCGCTCGCAGCGGTGGCGCTGGTTACGCAGAGCTTGCTGATCGACAACTCGGGCAACTTGGTGCCGAGCCGAATCACCACGGAGGTGCAAGTGCGCGATTTCTCCTGGACAGCCAACGGGCAGCTTGCAAAAACCGCAATCGCCGAGTTCGACCTCAGCCGAAGGGCCCTGTTGACAGACCGCGCGTCGGGCGGGCTATTGCCGTCAGGCGAAACATCGCCGGCGTACCTGGCCGCAGCCGGAAACGATTACCAGTTTGCGACGAGCATCGACAGCTCTGACGGTCGAGCCCGGGACATTGCGATCATGGGATCGTTGAGGACGCGTTGCGCTGGATGCCACGGGCCAGAGGTGGGCACACTCTTCACCTTTAGTGTGCACGGTCGGCAATTGGGAGAGATTAGGAATCTGAATAAGCGGCTGAACGAGCACGCACAGTATGTGGTCGAGAAGAAGATGCAACTCGAATCCTGGAGGAGTCTCGAAGAGCGCTGGCGGCAGAACTGAAGCCGACCGTGTGCCTGGCCAAAAACCCTTGGCGATTTCGTCTTGCGGGAGCGGCGTAGCGCGGACCCGTTCTGTAGGTCCGCGGCTCGTCCACTAAGGGGAGGAAAAGCCGCGGCCTGCAAGACGGGTTTGCGCTACCCTACTTCACGGGCAGACTCGGATAAGGCAAGGTAAGGGGCGTAGTTTTACCACCGTAAAACATGGGCGGGTACTCGACCGTCTTATTTTACGATATAGGCTTATCGTAAAACAAGGATGGTGAGAAGCCCGCATGTTTCGGGCGCGTAAAACAAAGGCGAGTGCAAGTGCCGGTCATTTCGCGCAGCCAGCAAAGAAAAAGTCAGTATGCCCACGGGGAAGAGCTTTCCTGCCGGCGGTCGGGCTTTGCTTGTGCTCGGGCTTTCTGCCTACTGCCTTCTGCTTACTGCCTACTGCCCACTGCCTTCTGCCTACTACCTCCCGCCCTTCAGCGCTTCGTCAATGGCCTGGAAGTAGGCGTCTTCGGAGGGCAAGCCCACCAGCATCCTGCCATTGATGTACACGGTCGGCGTTTGATTCACCTCAATGCGTTTGGCTTCGTCCATATCGCGTTGCACACGGGGTTTTGACGATTTGGCGTCGAGGCAGCCGGCCAGCCGGACGCGGTTCACTCCCACCTCTTCTCCATAGCTCAGCAACGATTCCCGGAGGTTGGTAATGTTGATGAGGGTCTGATTACGGAAGATGGTGGATCGCAGGGGCACATAGGAGGCAGGATTGATTTCATAAGCGCACTGGCAGGCGATGGCCGCGTTCATCGACCAGTCATGCATGGCCAGGGGGAACTCCTTGAAAACGATGCGCACCTTGTTGCCGTAACGGGGCACCACCTTCGACTCCAGGAAATCGTGCATGCGCGCACAGGTGGGGCATTCCAGGTCCGCGTACTCGACAATGGTTACGGGGGCGTCCGCCGGCCCCTGCGTGGGTTCGTCGCGGAGCGAAATGGTGTGCAGCGCCAGTTGCCGGGGATCGATTCCCAGATTGAACATCTCACTCACGATCAGGTGTTTGCCATCGCGGGAAAGGAGGATCTCTTTTTCCTGGCGGGGTGTCCGGCCGTCATCCAGGGTTAGGGTGCCTTGCCGGAAGTCGGGGGAAGGCGAGGGCTTGAAACCTCCCACGGCAAGCTTCAAAGTGGGAGGGGTCTTGAAGGTTTCCTGAATGCGTTGGACCATCTCCGCATCGGTACTCTGGTGGAGCTCCATAATGCTTCCCAGGACCACGATCAGGTAACGCGAGTCATCGGAAACCAGCAGGAGCTGCGCGCGCTGTTCCTTTCCCTCGCCGGCAATCACCGTGGCCTCCTGAAAGTCGGGGGCCACCGCGGAAGGATGCAGCGGGCCCATCACCAGCTTTACGGTGTCAGGCACGCCAAAGCGCTCGCGGATGTACGTCAGGATTTTGTCGTGCGTGGCGTCACTGAGCTTGGCGCCTTGCGCGGCGGGCGCCGCCCGCGTGACCACCCAGGGGACCACTCCGCACAGCACCATGATGAGAATTGCCGCCAGCAACCAGACCCTGTTGTTTTTTCCGTTCAATTGACCTTTACCCTCTTTCCAAAATAACTTCGCTTATAGCCCTTAGATGATTCTAGTGAATTCCCCTCGCACAAAGCAAACGTGAATTTTGCGGGTTCGTGTCAGCGCTTGATTTGCCTTCCCCATGAGCCTAAAATCCGTTTTGACGAGGATGCGTCCCTTGCGCCGCAAGGGCCTTTAACGGCGGCCCGGATTGACCTTGCGTCCTTGCACCATAGGCTCGAATCATGCCGCGCGCATCTTCGCAATCCGGAGGTCTCCAGAACCACGACCGTGTCGCCATCGTCGGCGGTGGTCCGGCCGGCTCGTTCTTCGCCATCCATCTTCTACGGGAAGCCCGGCGTCTCCACCGACACCTCGACGTCGTCATCGTCGAGAAACGTGGTCCGGCCGATCTGGGCGCCGATGACTTCCAATGCAAGGGCTGCAACTTCTGCGCGGGCCTTATCTCGCCCAGGCTGAATGAGATACTCAACGCGCACGGTCTCGCCGTTCCGGATGAGATCATCCAGGGACACATCGACTACGTCTGGATCCATGGGCAGTGGAAGAACTTCCGGCTGCGCGTTCCCAAAGACGCGCGGATGTACTCCGTATTCAGGGGCTCGTTGCCCGGCAGAAGAATGGGCAGACCGGCGGGGTTCGATGGGTATCTGCTCGGCGAGGCGGTCAGGGAAGGCGCACGCATTCAGTATGGCGAAGTCCATGCCATTGCCTACGGCGCGTCGGGAATGCCCAGCCTGATGGTGAGGGCGCCCTCCGGGGAGGCGGTCTCGCTGGATGCCAGCTTCGTGAGTATCGCCACCGGAATCAATGCGCACTGTGGCTTTGATTACCGTGACGATGGGCTCATCGCCTCGGTCCAGCGGTTGAATCCGGAGTTCATTCCCGGCAAATCCCGAAAATCCCTCATCTTCGAGCTCGACGTGGGTGAGGACTATCTCCAGCGCAACATCAACCGGGAGATCTACTTCATTGAGTACGGCTCAAAACACCTCGCCCTTGAGCATACGGCCCTCATTCCCAAGGGCAGATTTTTGACCGTTGCCATGATTGGCAGGTGTGTCGACGAGGCGGTCTTGCCACGCGACACTCAGCAGATCGTCCACGATTTTCTGACGCTGCCGCAGATTGACCGCATCCTGCCCGGCATCGCCGCAGCTCCCCTCGCCTGCGCTTGTGCTCCCCGACTGACCGTAACCACGGCAACATTTCCTTTCGGCGACCGGTTTGCCATCATCGGTGACGCCGTGGGATCGCGGTTAAACAAAGACGGCCTGTACTCCGCCCACGCGACGGCGAGCCGCCTGGCGCAGACGCTGCTCCATGAAGGAATCGACAAGCAGGCTCTCGACAGGGGTTACGGGAAGACCGTCAAGTGGCTGGTGGCCGACAATCGCTTCGGACGGATGGTATTTGCCGCGAGCCGGGTAGCGTTCACCATGCCGGGCGTGAGCCGCATTATGTACCAGGCGTTTGCCACAGAGTTCAAGGTGCGAGATGAGCAGAGTCGGCCCTTGAATGTCGTGCTATGGAAGATCGCCAGCGGCACGGCGGACTACCGGGAAGTGCTCCGGGAGATGTGCGGCTACGCCGCGCTGCGATCCATTCTCACCGGGGCGGTGGTCACCCTGAGAAATGTGGCGTTCGAGGTGTTTTTCGGCCTGAAATGGGGGGCGTACGGGCGCTATCCCACCGTGGTGCTCAAGGAGAAGCGCGAAGTCCTCAAGAACCAACTGGCGTCAGGCCTGGGAAGGGAGCTGGGCAAGTCCCCGGACTTCGAACGGATGTACGCGATCAAGGTGCGAGCTTCGGAGGAAGAGATCATGGAGGAAATGGCCAAGTTCGGCCAACCCCAGGCGAAGTTCGTCCGCCCGCGATTCCTCGACATTCGGCAGATCCAGGGGGAACCCAACCAGGTCGGATCGGTGATTCGATACCGAGTGCCGCTCGTGGGGTTGGGCACGATACTGCGGCTGACCAAAAGAGTGGGCCTTGAAACCTTGCTTTATGAGGTCGATGAGCGGCTGGTGGACCGTGGGAAAATCATTTTCAATATCGCACCCACCAAGGACGGAAACCGCCGGCTCTCCATTTACACGGCCTTCGACTATAAGAGAGGCAAGGGCTTGGCGAGCCGGATGATGTGGAAGGGCGCCAGATTATTATTCCCAGGCTTCGTACACGACATCGTGTGGAACCATGCCCTGTGCACGATCAAGGAAGAGGTGGAGCGCCAGCACGACCATATTCTGAGACGGTAGTGGGCATAGGGACGCTCGGGTAGCGCCACTAAGACTGCGGCTTGGCCTCGATCTGGCGGATCTTTAAAACCAGCCCGGCGATGGCGACAAAGATGGTGATGAGGGCGACTCCCAGGCCTTTGCGGCGGATATTCAATTCCTGAAGGGCGGCGACCCCCGCCTGGTCGGCTTGCTTGGCAATGACCAAACCGGGATCGGTGATCTTCTGAACTTCCGCGTCGCGGAAGGTGTGAACATTGACGCGCGCTTTGATCAACGCTTCGTGCGCGCTGGCGAGTTGGAGTTTGGCGTTGGACACTTCCATGCCCGCGCGCTCCGCCGTATCCAGAACCGTGTCCGCCTGCGCGATGGCGAGGTCGAGCTTCGCCAGATTCTGAGCGATGGCCTGCGAACTCTTGAAGCCGGCATCGCCGGCCGTGTGGCAGGAGGAGCAAACCGAATTCGCTCCCGTCCCCACCCAAGTGTCCGAGGGCTTCACGATCTCATGGTTGGAATGGCACTGGACGCAACCCGGCAGTCCCATTTGGGCGAAGGCTGCCTGGTGCGGGCTCTTTTCAAAAAGCTGGGCAAAGAAAACGTGGCAGGTTCCGCAGACATTGGCTACGGATTTCACGCCCGGGGGAGTGGCGCCGTGATTGCCATGGCAGGTGGTGCAGGTGGGCGCGGAGGTGTCTCCCTGCGCGAGGATTTCGGCATGCACACTCTTCTTATAGTGTGCCACCTGGTCAGTGGGAATCTTGTATTCCTTCATGTAGGCAGCGTCCGAGTGGCAACGTCCGCACGTGGTGGCCACGTTCGAGGGGTTAACCGGCGCGCGCGTGTCAGCAACGGCGAGAATGTTGTGGACCCCGTGGCAATCCACGCAGGCGGCCACCTTGGCGTCGCCTTGTTTCAGCTTCTTGCCATGCACGCTGGTGAGGTATTCACTCAACTGGTCAACGCGCAACTTGGGATTGAAGGGATGCATGTAGGCGGCGTCGGAGTGGCAGCGCGCGCAGAACTCGGGGATGGCGGCCTTTTTCGGAACACCGCGAAAACCCTGGGCGGGGCTCATGGCGTTCAGGGATTCATCGTTGGGGTTGCCGCCGTGGCAATCCACGCAGGTCAGTCCGGCTTGATGATGAACGTCGCCGTCAAAGAGTTGCGCGGGCTTCAGCAGCCGTGCGTCCTCCAGCAACGAATGGCAGCTCACGCAGGAGTTCTTGGCGGAATCCGCCCCCGCCGAGCCCAGCACGCACATCAATACCAGGAATGTCGCAGCCGCAGTTTTCATGACAGATTCCAATTCTGACTTAAGAGGCCGATTCGAATTTACTTTCCTCGCCCCGCTCGGGGGGAGAGGCATTTGAGATTTCAAATTTGAGATTCCTTCATCACCTCAGCGCCAACCAGGAGAACACAACCATATATCCGATGACAAAGATCCCCGCGCCCGTAAAGAAGCGGGTGGTTCGCCCGAAACCAATTCGCCGGTCGAGAAAGGGGACGGCCACCCAGACCAGCGCCGCCGCCGAGAATCCGAATATTCCCAGCAATTCGCCGTCAATAAAAAGGACTTTCGAAGGAAGGTATTTCAAAGTTTGGAACATAAACAGGAAATACCATTCCGGGCGGATGCCGGCCGGGGCGGCGGCAAAGGGGTCCGCCTTGGCGCCCAGTTCCCAGGGAAAGACGGCGGCCAACGCTCCCAGCACGCCCAGCGCGGCGTACCAGCCGATCATGTCGCGCAAAAGGAAATTGGGGAAGAAGGGGATACTGCGTTTCGTCTCGCGCCCCTCGGCGATGGCCCGCTCGACACCCGGCGGCACACTCATTCCCAGTTGCTGCACCAGCATCAGGTGGATGGCCAGCAGGGTCGTACACAGCCCGGGGAGAACCGCGACGTGGAACCCGAAGAATCGCGTCAGGGTGGCGCCCGTCACTTCCTCGCCGCCCCGCAGGAAAACCAGGAACCACTTTCCCACGATGGGAACGGACCCGGCCATTTCCGTCCCCACCTTGGTGGCAAAGAACGCCAGGGTGTTCCAGGGAAGCAAGTAGCCGCTGAAGCCAAACCCCATGATGATGAAGAGCAGCAGCATGCCGCTCACCCAGGTGAGTTCGCGGGGCTTGCGGTAGGCCTTCAGGAAATAGACGCTGAACATGTGCACGAACGCCGTGAAGATCATCAGGTTCGCCGACCAACTGTGTACGGACCGGATGAGCCAGCCAAAGCGCACCTGCGTCATCATGTACTGCACGCTCTCGAAGGCGTCATTGGGGGTGGGCCGGTAATAAAGCAGCAGGAGAATCCCGGTGAGAACCTGGATGATGAACAGGAAAAGCGTCATGCCGCCGAAGTAGTACCAGATCGTATGGCGATGAATGGGTATGATTTTGTGGCGAAGGAACTCCTCAATGGCCCCCGCGCCGAACCGTTCATCCAGCCAGGTAAGAGCTTTGTGGGTTAGACCATTCATGGCTATGCCTTCCGCGTTACCACTACGTCCTCGCCCTGGACATGCACTTCATACACTTCCAGGGGCCGGGGGGGCGGGCCGCTCACGTTGCGTCCCTCCAGGTCGTAGAGTCCGTTGTGGCATGCGCACCAGATTTGATGGAGGTCGTCGCGATACTGCACCGTGCAGTTCAAGTGCGTGCAGACCGCGGTGAAGGCGCGAAACGTGCCGTCCGGCATCCGCACCAGGAGGGCAGGCTTCGACCCGAATTTGAAAATCTTTCCCGTGTTGTTCTTGAGCTCGGCGGCCCGGCCCGCCACCACCGACCGGCTGGTGGATTCCGCCACCGGGGGCGGAATGATGTAGCGAAGCGCCGGGTAAATAAACGAAACCACGGAAGCGGCCAGGCCGCCGCCGAGGAGAACGTTCACCCATCGACGGCCGGGTTGCACGGCCTTTTCGGGATTGTCGGGCACGGACATAGGAACAACCTCTCCTCTCCGCTTTCGCAGGCTGCGGAAAAACGCCTCACGGCTCACTAACACGACGCCCCGCGCGCCGCGACGCATGCGCGTCGGTCAGACTATCGCTCGTGGCACGGGCGTCCCGCCCGTGAACCGTCATGGCCGAGACCCCGATGAATCGGGGCAGGTCGGCCATGCCACGGTTCTTAGTTGCTCGACGGAGCCTTGCACTTGGCCAGCGAATGATCGTTTTCTTTATAGCACTTGCCGGTATCGTTCAGGTTCTTTGCACTCGGCGGTGAGCCGGCGGTGTGGCAATACACGCATTTCTTCCCTTCCTTCGTAGCATACTTGGGTAGGGCATTGGAGACCGATATCATGCAGCCACTGAGAATGGCAAGTGCAATCAGGACTTGGAACAACTTCATGGAATCCTCCTTGGATGACGAGCTTCCTTGCTCAGATTACAACCGAGACTTAGCCTTGTTCCCCGAAGGGAACAATATCATTAGCCGGTATACTTCTTCGAGGTTCCGGCCCAACCCCTTGAAAGGGGCTGGAAATCAAGAATCACCCTCTGCCTACTGCCTTCTGCTTACTGCCTACTGCCCGCCCGCCAGCTCATGCAAGATTTTGGGGTCGGGCTCGTCCATGGCCAGAAGCGAGTGGCAGGCGTTGCAATCTTGGGTAATCTCCTCGCCGCCTTTTGACTTGTGATTGCCATCGTGGCAGCGGAAACAGCCGGGAAAATCGTTGTGACCCAGGTTGTTGGGATAAGTCCCCCAGGTGATGTTCATTTCCGGAAAGACGTTTCCCTGGTAAATGTACAAAATTCCCTTCGCCGCCTCTTCGATGTCGGCGCGCTGGGAATTATAGATGGCGAAATAATTTTTCCGATAGTATTCGCGCAGGGCCTGGGGCAGCTCGGTTTCCGCCGCCAGACGGCTGGGATAATTCCGCTTGAGAAGATCGATGGCCACCTTGTGAATGAAGGGGAGGTTCGGGCTGATGCGGCCGGCGGCCATTTCCCGGTTCACGGCGTTCTCCGGCAAATCGAACGTATGCGTGGGACGGTTGTGGCAGTCCATGCAATCCATCGTGCGCTGCTCACCGTGCGCCACCAAATCCGCCTTGGGGGGAGTCTCCGTGGAGACGTACTCCGTCATCGTGCCGTCATCATGGCGATAGCGCACCAGGGGAATCTCCTGCCGCTTGGGGTCAGCGGCGAGGTAGGTCACCAAACCGAGGTGGCGGCCGTGAATCCCCACCAGCTTGCGGTCCGGGTTACGCCCGCCGATGTGCACCAGAAGGACGTCCTTGGTGGAGGAATTCTTTTCGTCGTCGGCATACTTCGTCCGGATTACCAGCTTGTCACCGGAAAAGCGCTCCGGCCAGTGGCACTGCTCGCAGGTTTCGCGCGCCGGGCGCAAATTGTGAATGGGGGTTTGAATGGGCCGGGGATAGAGATTGAAGGTCACGGCCACAACCTGGTAGCTGCCGGAAATCTTGGAGCGCACAAACCACGACGCCCCCGCGCCAATGTGGCACTCCACGCAGGCCACGCGCGCGTGCGGAGACCGCTGGTAGGCCGTGTACTCGGGATCCATCACCGAGTGGCAGGTCTGGCCGCAAAACTGGGTCGACTCCATAAATTCCGTCCCGCTGTAAGTGGCAACGGCGAAAATGGGGACGTTAATCGCCGTCATGATGCCGACAAACATCACGGTGCTGCGGATCCCGCGGTGGGATAAATCCACGTTGGGGTAAATCGCTGGAAGTTCGCCCGACCGGCCCTTGCGGCGATAGTCGCGCCAGATCCCAATCGGAATCAACACCAGCCCAAGGGCAAAGACCGCGGGCAAAATCATGAAAACCAGAATCCCGGCGTAGGGATTCGGGTGAAAACCGAAAATGAGCGACGCGAAGGCAAGAACCAGGGTGATGCCCGAGGTCGTGGCCAACACCACACCCGTACGGCTGATCAGATTCTGGCTCAAATAGAAGGCCGGACGAATCATGTGCGCCAGGCCTTCGCGCAGCTTCCCTAGAGAGCCCTGGGTATTATTGCTAATGGGTTCCGGCAAAACCAAAGTCCTCTCTTACCCTGCCATCACTGCCACCAACACGGGGCGTATTCTACCACCGCCGACCCCTCCGCACGATGGGTTTTGCAGGCGATGTCGTTGCCAGGCAGGCCCGTGGTCGTCCCCTTCCCCACTTCGCCGCAAGAGCCTTCAATTTAAGAAGGCTAGCGCAGACCTGATTGGGAGGCCCGCGTCTTCTCCCAGCCTATCGCGGACAAACCGCACACTTCGAGGACAGGTCGCGCTACACCTGCTTGCTCTCCAACCTTGGCCATGAACTGCTCTGGGCTAATTGCCCGATGGCGCCTTGTACCCTTCCAGGGAATGGTTGTGATCCTTGTAATACTTCCCGGCGTCCGTGAGCTCCTTAAACTTCCCCTGCGGATGGCAAAAAGTGCAGGCCTTGCCCTCTTTCTTGGCATACTCGGCTTTGCCCATTCCATAAGGCAGAGCCATGGTGATAGCGAAGGCTACCAGTAAAATTGGCCGAATTAGCTTCATGGGATTAGACCCTCCTCGAATTAGGTGCGCGGCGCTTGCGGACATAATGTCTTTTACCGACACACCCGTATTTAATGGAAGCATTCTGAATACCACCCGGAAGTTACTGTAGAATTTTTGTACAGTTAGGATATTGCAAAACTTAGCGGTCGGCGTGTTGTTGTAGCTGATAGCAAGGAAACCATTTGCGCGAAATCTCTGACACTTTAGCGGGAAATGACCCAGTCATTAAGTCTTCGCCATCATGAGACTTTGTGTCATCTCACCGTGCTATGAGTTTATCTGCATGAACACAAAGGACGAATCCTTTACATCGTTTGTTGAATTTCTACTCAGTTTTTGATCCCAGAATGGCAGCGTGCTTGCCCTTTTCTCCTCCCGTAGGCATTGATTCGCTAAGCGACATCGGCAGTTATTCGTGCCTTTTGATACCTTTTAAGCCTTTGTCAAGGATATTTTCGTCATGAATCTGGTTGTCGTGGGAATCAGTCACAAAAAGGCACCCCTTGAGCTGCGCGAGCGTTTTACCTTGAATGAGCGGATCATCCCGGAAGTCCTGCGCCAGCTTCAGAACGAGCCGGAGATCGAAGAAGCGGTGATCATCTCCACGTGCAATCGCGTGGAATTCGTCCTCGTGGCTTTCGAGAAGCAGAACGCCGTGGCCGGTTTCCGCCGATTTGCCGAATCGTACTACGGCGTACGGCTGGATGATTTCACGGAATGTTTCTATGTGCATCGCGAAGAGGAAGCGGTGCGCCACTTGTTCCGGGTGGCGGCGGGTTTGGATTCCCTGATTGTGGGCGAGCCCCAGGTTCTGGGCCAAGTCAAGCAGGCGTATTTTCTGGCGAAGGAAGCGGAGACTTGCGGCAACGCGCTGGAGTCGGTATTCCATCGCGTGTTCAACACCGCCAAGCGCGTGCGGACGGAAACCCGCGTGGCGGAAGCTCCGGTCTCCGTAAGCTCCGCCGCCGTCGAGTTGGCGGAGCAAGCCTTCGGCGGCTTGCAGGACAAGACGGTGATGATTGTGGGCGCGGGGCAGATGGGGGAACTGGCGGCGCGCCACCTGGTTTCGAAAGGCGTCGCCACGGTGCTGGTGAGCAATCGCACGCACGCGCAGGCGGTGGCCCTGGCGCACGAGTTGCGCGGCCTGGCGGTTCACTTCAGCGAGATTTGGCAAGCCATGCGCGACGCCGACATCGTGATCAGCTCCACCGGCTGCCCGCACTTCATCATCACTCGCGACGACATGGCGCGCCTGATGGCGGAGCGCCACGGCCGTCCGATTTTCCTGATTGATATCGCTGTCCCACGCGATGTTGACCCGGCGGTGCGCGAAGTACCGGGCTGCACGCTCGTCAACATCGACGGCCTGGAAGCGGTGGCCCACCACAACATGCAAGAACGGGAAAAGGCCATGGAAGCCGCGGACCGGATTCTGGACGAAGAAATCGAACTCTTCCGCGCGCGCCAGGAGCAGCTCAACGTCGTGCCCACCATCGTTTCCCTAAAGCGCCGTGTCGAGGAAATTCGCCAGGCGGAGATGAAGCGCTTGCGGCGGATGTTCGGCGAGCTCACGCCGGAACAGGAACAGGCGCTGGAAGCCTTGACGCAAGGTTTGGTGAACAAAATTCTCCACACGCCCTTCACCGAACTCAAGCAGGCGGCCCTGCGCCCGGACCGCTCGGAATTCATCGACGTCGTGCGCACCATCTTCCATCTGCAAGAAGACGCGCCCAAGCCGGCTTCCGCTGCGGTGAATTAGGTTTCAACTACTCCGTCTTCTCCTCCGTTTTCTCCACTGTTTCATCAAACACGCGATAGCCGGCGTTAGGCGGGAAGAGTTCGGCCATCAGTTCCATGCGGCGGCGCAATTGCGCGACGGGGAGGTGCTCCGGGCCGACGCGGATTTGCACGTCGTGCCAAAGTCCGTGGATATATTCGGCGGTGGTGCTGACGAAAGATATGTCCCGGTAGCGCTCAAATTGGGCGCGGAAACGGCGACCGGTACGGGTGGGCAGGTAAACCTGCTTGGCATTCAGGGCATCCTCGTCAATTTCGCCGCGCACCCCGTGACGCATTTCCTCCTCCAAAATCTCGCTGTAAGCCGTCACCTCGGAGTGGGTCAGGCGCGGGCGAAGTAATTCCGCCACGCTCCCCAGAAGTTCAAAGCCCGTGTCGTGGGCGTCCAGCTCGCGGCAGGCGAGCAGCAGGTTGATGCGTTCCGGAGTTTCCACCCAAGCGGCCGTGTGCGCCTCACCCTTGGGCTTCTGCCGGCTCACCACATCGCCGGTCTCGAGACAGGCAATATACGCCACCGCCAGCACGCGCAGTTTTCCCAGGCGCTGGGCAATCGCCGTGGGGACGGCCTGCACCGGCTCGCGCACCATGGTGCGCTCTTCCGCCGGACTCAGGGTGAGCGCGGAATGAAATTCCCAGTCATGCGTGAGACGCGAGATGGGAACAAAGCTCCCTTCCACGTAATCGGTGATGGGAGTCAGATCTCTCGGAGCGATCGGGGAAATTCCCATTTTCAACTCTTGAACTACTGCCGGTCTGACCATCGGCGAGCGGAACCCAAATCGAATTAAGGCCGGGCCGCATGGTCGTGGCCGCTGACGTGCCCTTCCACAACGCTCATCAAAGCGTTCAGTCGCTCATCGGCGGCTTTCTGCGCTTCGGCCAGTTCCACCATCGTTTGGTCAAGGCGTGTGAAGCGGTCGTCGCTGAGCTTGATTGATTCTTTAACGACCCCAGCGAGGTCCCCCACTGAAACCCTCAGGTCCGCAACCGATACCCTGAGGTTGTTGGTATTGGCTTCAGAACGAGCCAGATTGGCCTCAAACTGCGCCTGCATTTCCAGGATAAATTCAATCTTCTTGTCCATCTCTTCCAGCGTCATGGTGTGTCCTCTGAATCGCGATCTTACCTCGATCGGCCACAGAATGAGGTTATCATCAACCCCACCAAAAAGAAAATGCCGATGGCGGGCCGGTTGTTCAGGTCCGCGTTAGCTTCCCGCCGCACGGTTTCGACTTTCATTCTCGTTCGCGCAGTTCAATGACCGCGGCTCTCCACTCGGAATCAAGGCGCACCTGCAATCCCGCGCGGGAAAGAGCCTCCCCAGTCAAGTCAGGCGCAGCCTGTTCATCGACCAGGACGCGATAAGTCCTCGCGGGGTCAAGCCCGCGGAGCTTGAACACCCTCGCGGCTGTTCCATTCTTCAAACGGTAGGCAAAGAGCACGCTGTTTTTCCTGTCGGGCGAAACATACTGCACCGCCGACCAGTCTCTCGGGTCATCATGATTGGGCTGCACGGTTAAGTGATAAACATCGGCGCCCATAATCACCGGGCGGAGGCGCTTATAGAGCGCCACGTTGGCCGTGGCGTTTCTCACCAGATCGGCATTCCATGTGAAAACCCGGCTGGAAATTCCGAACTGGCCATTCATCGGGACGCGAAACATAAAGTCCCACCAACCGGGAGGATTGGAGAGTGAGACGTCCGCGTTTTTCTGATCGCCCACCATCCAGTGGTTGCAAACCTCGGGAATGAATTCCACCGTGCAACCATAACCGAGTTGCAGGGATTCGAGGGGGCGGACTTCGTCTGACAGCCAGGTGGTGTGGGTGTGGGCGATAATTCCCAAATCGAATCGCGTCCCGCCGCTCGAGCAATTTTCGATGACCAGTTGGGGATAGGCGGCGCGCACCCCATCCAGCCAGGCGTAGTAGCTCGTGAGGTGATCGTAGAGCGCGTGTCCCCGGCGCTCGGCGAGTTGGGGCGGGTCAAAGCGCTCACCAATGTCGATGTTGTAATCAATCTTCAACCACTCGATTCCGTAGTCCTTCACCAAACGGTCGATGATGGATCGCGCCCATTGCCTGACCACGGGTTTGGCGAAATCGAGATGATAGCGCTCGCCCGCCAGCAAGGGGCCGCCATGATATGCTAGGCACCAATCGGGGTGCGCCCGAAACATCGCCGAATCGACGCCCAGGTTTTCGATTTCGACCCAGATGCCGAACTTCATGCCTTTGCTCTGAACGTATTGGGAGAGTTCCTGGAGGCCATCCGGATACTCCTCTCGGTTCACGGTCCAGTCCCCCAGTTCGCGGCTCCAGTTCTTGCTGCTGAACCAACCGGCATCAAGCACAAACACTTCCGCCCCCATGCGCGCAGCCACATCGGCGCACCGTTTCATGTCCTCCACCAGCATCTTGCCCGGGAACGGATACCAGGAGTTGAACTGTACCAGCAGGGGCTCATTGGATTTTGTCCGTGGCACAACATAGCGGCGCTGGTAGCGGTGAAGCTGGTTGGCTCCGTCGTCGAGGTTTCCGCCTGTGGCTGTAAAAGCCACCGGCGGAAGAGCGAAAGAGTCGCCCGGTGATAATTCCAGCGGCCCTCCGAAATCAGGGCGCATTCCCAGGGATACCTGCAAGTTCTCCTCTGGCAAGGGGCGGGAACCCGGCCGCCGTGTGAATCTCATTTCCCAATTCCCGGAGTAGGAAAGTTGCGCCATAAATCGGGTTTCCAAAGTCTTATTGTGCAGGCAAAACCAGGCTGAATACCCATTGGTGGAACGCCCCCGCGTGGAGACAAAGGATTTTTCCCCCGCCGAAAGTTCTTCCGTCGCCAACTGCCGTTCGTGGCCCCATCCGCCCCAGAGGTAACTGAGGTTGTACAGGCCGGCAGGCAACTCGAACGCCAGCGAGGGCAACGATTCAATCGCGATGGGCTTTTGGCCCTTGTTCAGAATGGTTATTTGCCGAGTAAAAACACCGGTGTCGCCCCAGGTGAAATATTGAACGGCGATCTCGAGTGGCAGCCGTCGATGCCGGTAGGTCAATTGAAGTCCATCCACGTCACCGGAAGGGTGCAATTCCTGTCGGGAAACAAGCTCCAAGTTTTCGGGAGTCAGACTCTCCCCTTCTGCCGTTCCCGCCAGGTCGTATCGCCGTGCCGATTGCGCGTGGGATCCGGGGTTCGCGATTGCAGCATCCCAGTCCGGCCGGCCCGCGGGCCCAAAGTAGGTCAGGTACACCTTCCCATCGATCTGGGTCAGGCGGTACTCGATCCCGCCGGTTTCCAAAATCCACCCGTTCTGAGAGTCGGAGCGAACCGTCGCGTAGAGGTCACGGGCCATCGCCACACACCCGGCGCCCGCGAGCAGGATGGCAAGGATCCATTTGACGCTCTTCATTTCAACCTCCCATGAAATCGGCGCAAACAAGTACCATAGTTGCGGCCGAATCTCAAGGCAAGGAGCAGGTTGGAGTGCGCGACATAGGAGTTGAAAGTGTTGGATTGCGCAGAGCGAAGCTCTGCGAATCCAAGGTCGCAGAGCTTCGCTCTGCGCAATCCGAATCGACAATCCGCCTTGGATTCATTGAGCCGATGACTCAATGATCCAACGACTCAGTGATTCGATGACTCAATGGTTCAATGACTGGATGAGCCGATGATCCGGCTTGCCCTTCCTGGCGCGATGATGAATAATCCAAACAGGGAGGATACGGATGATTCGTCAGCAATTTCTCAATTACTGCCAAGGCCTCAAAGCGGCGCTTGACGCCATCCCCACGGATGCCGCGGAAAGGTTCCTGCAACTCCTGGAGAGCGCGTACCTAGAAGGCCGCCAGGTGTTCATCATGGGCAACGGGGGGAGCGGCAGCAGCGCCTCACATGCGGCCGGCGATTTGAACAAAGGAGTTTCGTACGGCCGGGAGAAGCGTTTTCGCGTGCTGAGCCTGAACGACAACATGGCCACGGTGACCGCCTATGCCAACGATGTTTCTTACAGCGAGGCGTATGTGGAGCAGCTCAAGAACTTCCTGAATCGCGGCGACCTGGTGATCGGAATTTCCGGCAGCGGCAATTCTCCCAGCATTCTTAACGCGATTGAATACGCCAACCAGCAGGGCGCGGTCACGGTGGGGATGTGCGGCTTTAGCGGCGGGAAGCTGGCCCGCGTGGCGCAAGTGCCGGTGCACGTTCCGGTAAATGACATGCAAATGGTTGAAGACATTCACATGATGCTCTTCCATGTGGCCATGCAAGTCCTGTGCGCGCGCGCGGATGCTCCTGCCCGGGCGCCCGCCGGTCCCGCGTGCTGACAATGAACATTGCCATTCTCGGGCTCACCGCGACGTCTTACGGAAGCCTTACCTACTTGCGGAACTTTTTTCCCCACCTGGCGGAATTGGACCGCTCCAACCATTACGAGGTTTTCCTTCCCGCCGCCAAAGCTCACGACCTGGAGGTGCGACAGCCGAATTTCCGCATTCACTCGCCGAGCTGGGCGCCCAAGTCCGGAACCTTGCGGGTGCTTTGGGAACAGTTGGTTTTTCCCTGGATTCTCCGCGCTAAGCGCGTGGATGCTGTTTACACAACTCAGAACATGGCGATTCTCCTCTCGCCCACGCCCAGCATCATCATCATTCAGAATGTTGAGCCCTTTTTCGGCGGGCAATTCCCCAATGCGCTTCACCTGCGGTTGCGGCTTTGGCTGCTGCGGATGATGACGGAGGTCTCCCTGCGCCGCAGCCACAGGATCATCGCCATCTCCGATTGGGAGAAGGAACTCTTGGTGGAGCGTTTTCACCTGCCGCCGGATAAGATCGTCGTCAGTTACCCCGGCGTGACGGAGGGCTTTCGGCCGCCCCCAGCAGGCTCCGCCGCCTTGCTGCGCGAGCGCCTGGGGCTCGAGCCGCCTTACATTCTCTCGGTGACACGGCTGGCGGGTTACGGTAATTTACTCAATTTGGCCAAGGCCTACGTTTCCCTGGTGAAGGCAGGCAAGGTCACCATGCCGCTGGTGATTCCGGGCGGTGTGTGGGACCGGCAGTACATGGGCAGGGTGAAGAAACTGCTCACCGCCGAAGGCTGTGCTGACCGGGTTAAGTTTCTCGGCTACGTTCCCCATGCGCACATGCCTTTGCTGTTCGGCCACGCCACGTGTTTTGCCTTCCCATCCTTGCTGGAAGCGTGTGGCACGGTGTTGATTGAGGCGCTCGCCTGCGGAACGCCGATTCTCTGTTGCCGGCGCCGCCCCATGACTGATGTCTGCGGCGAGGCGGCGGTACTATTTGAGGGTCAAGATCCCAGCGATATTGCCGATAAGATATTCGAGGTTTTATCCAGCCCGTCCCTGCGGGAAGCGCTCTCAAGCCGCGCTGTGGCGCGCGCCGCACGGTTTTCCTGGCAGCAGGGCGCGGAGAAAGTGTACAGGGTCTTCGAGCAGCTCGCACCCATGCCCCGCGCGGCGAGCCGTGGGGCCGAGACCCTTCCTCCGGAAAGGAGGACCTAACCGCAGCCGTACTTGCCCGGCTCGGTCCACAGGAATCCCTTGCGTCTGTTGATCTACAGCATCCAGTACGCGCCCGAGTTCACGAGCAATGCCATCGTGATCACGGGCTTGGCGCAGCAACTCGCCGCACGTGGACACGCCGTGACCGTGCTGGCGGGCACGCCCCACTACCAACTCCCCCGCGTCCCCGCGGGTTACCGGTGGCCTCCTTTTCGCCGAGAAGTCCGCGAGGGCGTGAAGGTGATTTGGTGCTGGGCGTTCCCAAAATCCGAGGGAAAGGCTGCAAAGCTCCTGAACTACGCCAGCTTCACGCTGACCAGCATGCTCGCGGGCCTGTTTACGAAGCGCCCGCAAGCCGTCATGGTCGTCTCGCCCCCGTTGTGGCTGGGGGTCAATGCCCTTTTGCTGCGGGCCCTCGGCCGCGGCGCCGTAATTTACAATGCCCAGGACCTGTTTCCGGATGCTTATCTCGCCAGCCAGGAAGTCCGGTCGGGATGGCTGACGCGCGCCATGAGCGGGCTTATGACCCGCATTTATCGTGGTTGTGATCGCATCACGGTGATCACGGAGTCATTTGCGGAGGCGATTGCGGCGCGGGGCGTTGATCCGGCGAAGGTGGTAACCATCCCGAATTTCGTCGATACCACGGCCGTCACACCGCTTCCCCGAGCCAACTCCTTCCGCCAACGCCATGCGCTCGATGACCGATATGTGGTTATGTATGCGGGCAACATCGGGTACACTCATGGTACGGAACTGCTGGTGGAAGCAGCGGAAAAGTTGGCGGCAATCCCCGACCTGCTTTTTCTGGTAATCGGCGGAGGGTCGAAGGAGGCGGATCTGGCGCGACTTGCCCGCCAACGCCGTCTGGCCAACATGCAGTTTCTGCCGACGCAGCCCCGCGAGTTCCTCCCGGAAATGCTGGCCGCCGCCGACGTTTTCGTCCTGACCTCCAAGCCGGGGGTGGGCAGGACATCGTTTCCCGGGCGCATCTATAATTTCCTACTCGCCGCGCGGCCGGTGGTGGCAAGTGTGGATGAGGGTTCCGACCTGGCACACGTCCTGCGCGGCGGAGGCGCCGGCATCGTCACCGCCCCGGGGAACGTGGAAGACTTTTGCCAGGCCCTCACAACCCTTTATCATGATCCCGCCCTGCGCGAGCACCTGGGGCGGAGCGGAGCAGAATTCATGGCGCGCAACTATTCGTCGCAGGGCGTGGTGGATCAGTACGAAACACTGCTGAAGGGATTGGCCGTTCGCTGAAGGAGAACCCGTACGCCGATGAAAGCCCCCCTGGGAATGAAAATCAAGCTGGCCCTCGTGGCGGGAGATCTTGTTCTTTTCTCCCTCTGTCTGCTGGCGGCGTCTTACCTTCGCCGCAGCGAGGTTTCGGTTCTCTTTGGGCAGTACAGCACGGCCTGGATCCTCTGCCTGATGATTTACCCTCTCAGTCTCTACGTGACCCAATCCTACGAATCGCAACCCGAGGCGAGTTCCGCCGAGAATCTGCGGCGCCCTCTCCTGGGATGGCTGATCGCAGCCGCCGTGACTTCGTTGATCTTCTTCTTTGCTCCGGAAATTCGTTTCGGCCGCGGCATCTTCGTCATTGCCAACACGCTCTACGTCTTCCTGCTCCTCACGTGGCGCCTCATAATATTCGTGCGCCTGCGCCGCCGAAGCCTGACCATTCTCCTGATGGGAAATCCCGCCGCGGTGGAAATGTCCCGCCAATTGATTCGAGAATTCTCCCCGCTTTCCAAGACTTTTGTCTGGCAGCCAGAGGCGGAATCGGCAGCCACGCCAGAAGGTCTGAATCCCGCCGGAGCGCCCGCCACCCAGGACGAATTCGATCTCTTGATTCTGGCCGAGCAATCGCTCGATTCTTCCGCCCTGCGCAAAGCTGCCACGCTTCGCCTGAAGGGAGTCATGGTCTGGGACCTCCCGCACCTGTGGTCAGAATTCGCCGAGCGGCTTCCGGCGCGCTACGTCGACGAACGTTGGGTGGCCACCGCCGAGGGTTCGCTCAACGCACAGAGCTTTCAGGTCATGAAGCGGTTCGTGGATGTCATCCTCGCCTTCATGGGATTGCTTCTCAGTTCCCCCCTCCTGGTATTGGCGGCTATCCTCATCAAGATTGAGGACGGAGATGGGGTGTTCTACTCCCAGGAAAGGGTGGGCAAAGGAGGAAAACCCTTCCGCGTTCACAAGTTGCGCACCATGGTGGGCCGGGCGGAGGATATCACCGGCCCCGTGTGGGCCTCGCCCGACGACCCGCGCGTTACCCGGGTGGGAAGATGGTTGCGCAAACTCCGCATCGATGAGATTCCCCAGGTGTGGAATGTTCTCAAGGGCGAGATGAGCTTTGTGGGCCCCCGCCCGGAGCGCCCCGTCTTTGTCGAAGCACTCCAGAGCAAGTTCCCCGTTTATTCGCTGCGGCATCTGATGCGCCCGGGAATCACCGGCTGGGCGCAAGTCCGATATCCCTACGCCGCCAGCGAAGAAGATGCTCTCCTCAAGCTTGAATACGACCTTTACTACCTCCAAAATGCCTCCATGCTGTTCGACCTTCGAATTATCCTAAAAACCATTTCCACCGTCGCTTCCGGGTGGGGCTCCTGGTAGTGCCATGCCTCCCCGAGGTTTCCTAGCCAGACAATTCGAAAAATGTTGTTAAATCTTCCTCTCACCTAATGTTTTTATAATCCATATAACCCATTGATTTTAATTGCGTTAAGCTAAACTCCTTGCCCCCAAGGGGGGGATAACTCCCCCCTTAATTGTCGGAAGTATGCAACTCAAATGAATTGACGTACGTCTGATTCCTTGTTGAGGGTCAACTCGGTCAGGGTGATCGAGTTGGGAGGTAGTCTGTTTCCGATAGGAACCTTTGGGGGCTTGGGCCGAGTACCAGCGCATATTGAAATGGCACTCGGCTAGTGGTGTACAAATTGATTTCCGTCATTTTCGTGACATCGGACGCCAAGCTGGGGATGCGCACGAAGGACGTGGCATGACCCGCAGATCCGGACTCAGATCTTAAAGTGGTAAGACTCCAGGAGGTTGTTTCCTAGTGGTTTTGAGGTGCTGCCGCGACAATCTCCGCCGGCAAGTGTTGATTAACTCTAGGGAGGACAACGGTGAGAATCATAGTGTTGGGTGGGGACGGCTATCTGGGCTGGCCGACCGCCATGTACCTTTCCGCACGCGACCACGAAGTTGCCGTACTTGACAATTTTTCCAAGCGCGGCTGGGAAACTGAACTCAACGCCGAACCCCTTATGCCAATCAACTCGCTCCGCAACCGGGTGCGCGCCTGGAAAGAGGTCACGGGCCATCAGATTTCATTATTTGTCGGCGATTTGTGTGAATACGACTTTGTCCGCGATGTGCTGCGCGACTTCCAGCCCGAGGCGATTGTCCATTTCGGCGAGCAACCCTCCGCGCCCTTCTCCATGATTGACCAGCCGCGTTGCCTCATGACGCAGGTGAACAACATTACCGGAACCCTGAACATTCTCTGGTCGATGCGCGAGCACGCGCCGGCAGCCCACCTCGTGAAGCTTGGCACCATGGGAGAGTACGGCACGCCGAACATCGACATTGAAGAGGGCTTCATCGAAATTGAACACCACGGCCGCAAGGACGTCCTCCCCTACCCGAAGCAACCCGGTTCCTTCTACCATCTCAGCAAGGTGCATGACAGCCACAACATTACCTTCGCCTGTAAGGTTTGGAAGTTGCGTTCCACCGACCTCCATCAGGGGGTTGTTTACGGCGTTGCCACCGACGAAACGGAACTGGACGAGCGCCTGGCCACCAGCTTCCATTACGACGAAGTCTTCGGCACCGCGCTAAACCGCTTTTGTGTCCAGGCGATTGCCGGCATTCCGCTCACCGTATACGGCAAGGGCGGCCAAACGCGCGGCTTCCTGAACATTCGCGACACCCTGCGCTGCGTGGAACTTTCTATCCTCAATCCCCCGCGCGCGGGTGAGTACCGGGCCTTCAACCAATTCACGCAGATGTTCAGCATTATGGATCTCGCCAAGACCGTCCAAAACCAGGCTCAAAAACTCGGCTTCCGCGCCGCCATCAACCATCTGCCCAATCCCCGTGTGGAGGCGGAAGAGCACTACTACAATCCGCGCCACCAGAAGCTTCTCGATCTGGGCCTGCAACCCCACCTGCTTTCCGACGTCCTGGTGGATAGCATGCTTGTCGCCATCCGCGATCACGCCCACCGCATCCGGCGCGAGGTCATTCTGCCGCGTGTCAAATGGGACGGCACCTCCGAGGCGGCGGTGAAAGCCTGCGTCTCGGTATCGTAAAATACCCCCCGGCGACGCGCCTGGCCATTACGGGGATGACTCCCCATCCCCAAACACCCGTTTGATATCCGGAATTGCGGCAGGATCAGTCTTGGCCCAGGCTTCGACGTCTGCCTTTGAAGACGCGCGGGGGCCGGTGGTAGCCTTTGGCGATCTGGTAGCTGCTGATGTCGTGCACCATTTTCACCAGTGCCACCACATTGTCATAAGGAGTATCCGGCAGCAGGCCATGGCCCAGGTTGAAGATGTGGCCGGTGCGGTAGGCGGCCTGGTTGAGGATGCGCTTGACGCGCATGCGGATGAAGTCCTGCTCGCCGTAGAGCACGATGGGATCCAGATTCCCCTGGATGGCCACGCCGTCGCCCAGGCGCTGCCAGGCCTCGTCGAGCTCCACGTGCGAGTCAACGCCCATCACGTCCCCACCCGCATCGCGCATGGCTTCCAGCAGCATGCCCGTCCCCGTTCCAAAGTGGATAATCGGCACTTCAGGGTTAACTGCTTGCAACATCATCCGTGTATATGGCTGGACGTAGTCGCGGTAATCCGCCGGCCCCAGGCAGCCCACCCAGGTGTCAAAAACCTGCACGGCCTGCACGCCGGCGTCGATCTGGCCGTTGATATACCTGGCCAGGCTGCGCGCCAGGCGCTCCATCAGCGCGCGCCAAGCGCCCGCGTCGCGGTACATCAGGGCTTTGGTGTGGCGGTAGCTTTTGGACCCGCCCCCCTCAATCAGGTAGGAAGCCAGGGTGAAAGGGCATCCGGCAAATCCCAGGAGGGGAAGCCGCGGATTCAGGTGGGCGCGCGTTTGGCGGATGCCTTCGTAGAAGTATCCCAGCGATTGCTCCGGATCGACCTCTTGCAGCCGGTCAATGTCCGCCGCCTCGCGCACTCCCGGGCTGATCACCGGCCCTTCCCTCATGCTGTATTCCAGGTGCAAGCCCAGGGGCTCCACAATCAGCAGCAAGTCGGCAAAAATGATGGCGGCATCCACGCCCAGCTTCTCGGCCGCGGTGATGGTGATTTCCGAAACCAGAGCCGGGTTCTTGCACAACTCCAGGAAGGGTACACGGGCGCGCAATTCCCGGTACTCCTGCATATAGCGGCCCGCCTGGCGCATCAGCCATACGGGGGTGGCGTCCACCGCTTCGAAACGGCAGGCCCTCAAGAAACGCGAGTTTTCCCACGCGGCGTGCCCTGGAGATTGGGGGTCCGGGACACGAGACTCGGTAACCTCCAAATCCCCGCTCCTGGGTCCTGGCTCCTGACTCCTTACTCTTGCCTTCCTTCTCAAAATCTCCTTCGCGTGCTGCGCGGTATCCTGCACCAGGATCCCCATTTTGGGATGGGCGGGCTCAAAATCCACGGGAATGCCGTGATCCACCAGCGCCTCGCTACAGTACGGGCCCACCGAGGCCACCACAACCTTCTCCAGTGCTTCGAGCAGCCGATCCTTCGCGCCATCTGCAGTGGCCACGCGCAGAAGATGCCCCACCTGCGAGGAGGTGGTGAACAGCGCCACCTGCGCCCGGCCCTCCACCAGCGCCTGGATGGCTTCGCGCAGGGGTTGAATATCCTCGGGGAGTGTCCATTGATAAACCGGCACGCGCCGCACCTCGACGCCGCGACTCTTCAGCGCAGCGAGGAATTCTTCATTGGGCACGCCATATTCCTGCACCGCCACGCGGCTGCCTGCCAGCGTAAATCCGCGCGTATTCTCGTCCAACTCCTGCAGGACTTCGCGCCAGGTGTTGGGCTCCGGTACGGCGATGGTGATGGGCACCTGGAGCCCGCGCAAAACCTTGACCGGCTTGGGCCCGCGCGCCACCACGGTAATTTTAGAGAGAGCTTGCACAATCTCCTCGCGGGCGTGGCGCGTCTCCAGCACCTCAATCAGCCGCCGCGTACCGACTCCGGTCATAAAGATGACCGCGTCCACCCGCCCCGCGAGCAGCTCAGCACCAAACGCCAGGGCGGCGGCATTTTCCTCCGCCGGCACCTCGCGCAGCGCCGGAGCCACGCGCGGCACACCGCCGAATCGGGTAATCAGCGCGGCCATTTCCCGCGCGTGGCGGCTTTCGAAGGCCACCACTTCCAGGCCTTCAAAATTCGTGCTCGTGGCTGAGGTCTCCGTCATGTCCATCGTTCATCTGCCGGGAGGACGAGGTCCGCTCCATTCGGTACTTCAGAATATGCCTTATGGCTTACCGGGCGTCAACGCCAACTTCCGCTCCAGCCGGCCTGAGACAACCAAAAGGCAAGAGGCTGGCAGCCTTGAAACTCAGCATTCATAATATGATTTCCTCACCTATCTCCTTTCCTTTCATCGACTCATCGTGAAAATAGGCTAACCTGTTTGTTTTCAATCAACCATAAGGAGCGCTTTTCTTGCCCCTTTGTTTTCAATCAACCATAAGGAGCAACCTTCATTTTTAACATCTTTTTATGTCGATCTCGGTTTCCTGAATTCCATCGCCATAAAACCCCTGTTTTCAACTACTTGATTTTCTAGTCCGACCATTAAAATTCTCCCTATATTCATCTAACGTCTTTTTGTTCAAAAACTTATAAGGACCACTCGGAGCTTTTCGATATTTCTTTCGTGCGGCAGTGGCGTTCAGCCTTCACCGTTCAGCCTTGCCTCTGGCATCTCGCACCTAATAGTGTGCGTTTTCACCCTACCATAGCCCTCAGTATACTATCAGAGCAATTACCCAACCATAATTTCATCTTTCGGGTACTTGGCCAAAAAGTATTCCTGCAATCTAGCGGGGGAGCCCCACATTCTGCTGGTAGTGGGGGATACAGAGAGCCAGCGCGGGGGGGAGGAACTGGCTCTCTGTGTTCCGGGGCGGGGCTCACCGACCGGCACCCGCCGCGGCGACGGGGATGACCTGCGCGAGTTGAGGTTCGCGGGGAGCGGCACGGTGGCCGGGGTTCGGCGTTGGGTAGTGGAGGCTCACGCCAATCATGGGCAGATTCACGTCGCGGACTGTCCCGCCTTCCGTAACGATCTCGGAACGGCCCGACTTGATGTAGTTCATACTTCCGGACATTATCCGTGCCACGGCTTGCGTCCCACGGAAGATGGTGACCCTGCTACCGGGGTAATCTTTGTCCAACTGGAAGGAATATTCGCCCGCCGGCAACGTCGCCACACTCCAGCGAGTCGTTGACGTGAGAGTGAACTTTCCCTGGAAAACCTGTGCGCTTGCGGGCTTGGCGCTGAAACCCGCCACCATCATTCCCAGAACCAACAGCCTGAGTACCGTAAACATCCGATTCGTTTTCATGACCTTCTCCTTTTCGCAGTCTCGAATTTGGCAACCGTTACTTGCCTCACCCTGTATGGCGGAAAAGACCGGCGAAAAGGGTCATGGCCGCAAAAATATTTTTAGCAAGAGCCGCCGACCTCACCGGGGGAGGCCTGCACTACGCCCACTGTGCTAAAATGTCCTCACCCCATCGCGGGGAAGTCAGTGGGCACTATTCTCAAACAACGGTTTAATTGCAGCGCGAGTTGAGCAGGGAGAAGCAGCGTGGAGCCTGAGCGCTGGCTGAAAATCGAACGCTTGTATCACGCCGCGCGGGAGCGGCCGGCGAGCGAGCGCTCACAGTTTCTCGCCAAGACCTGCGCCGGGGATGAGGCCTTGCGCCATGAAGTGGAGGTGCTGCTGGCGCAAGGGGAGGGCACGGGAAGTTTTCTGGGGACACCAGCCCTGGAGGTGGCGGCGCAAGCCTTGGCGCGGGATCAGGCGCGGGCGGCGGGCCCTGACGCCATGCTGGGCCGAACGGTTTCTCATTACCGCATCATAGAAAGACTCGGCGGTGGTGGGATGGGCGTGGTTTATAAGGCCCAGGACACGCGCCTGGGCCGAGCCGTGGCGCTGAAGTTTATCTTGGATGTGGGGCTGCCCCCACCGCATGGGGCGCGGGCAATCGATCCCTCGGCGCTGGAACGCTTCCAGCGCGAAGCGCGCGCCGCTTCCGCTCTTAATCACCCCAACATCTGCACCATCTACGACGTCGGCGAGCAGGATGGCCGGCCTTTCATCGCCATGGAGTTGCTGGAGGGGCAGACCTTACGCCAAATGTTGGCGCAGGATGTAGGGCCGAACAGCGTTCGGCCCGGGGCCAGCGCTGCTGGCCCCTACCAGGACGTAGGGGCGGGCCTCGTGCCCGCCCAAGGGCGCCCACGAGGGGCGCCCCTACGAATCGATACCCTGCTGGATTTGGCCATTCCCATTGCCGACGCACTCGACGCCGCGCACCAGAAAGGCATCATTCATCGCGACATCAAGCCGGCCAACATCTTCGTCATCACGCGCGGCGGGACGGTTCAGCCCAAGATTCTGGATTTCGGCCTGGCGAAGCTGATGCACCCCGATGCGGCGGTGGACAGTCAACCAACCCGGAACTCGCAGGATTCACTCACCCATACCGGGATGGCGATGGGGACCGTAGATTACATGTCTCCCGAACAGGCGCGTGGCGAAGAACTCGATGCCCGCACCGACCTG